>CAFAAO010000006.1_pt1 | contig 72749 bp, 74 predicted proteins | sample 7267621 | NCBI WGS metagenome assembly CAFAAO01 (sample SAMEA6813989, study PRJEB35770) | freshwater metagenome | biome: Freshwater; feature: Freshwater reservoir; material: water | place: Czech Republic | collected 2017-08-18 | depth 30m m
CAAGCAGACGAATTCACATGCTCGCGTTGCTTCTTAGTTCACCACCGCAGCACACTAGCCAAAGAAGTTAAAGGCCAGCCGATCTGCTCTGACTGCGCTTAAGCTTTCGCAGCTAGCTTTGCGCTTTCCAGCGCAGCCAATAATTGTTCTGCTTTCCTACTTGAAACTTGCCAATACGGATGTGGATCTTGTGGGTCAGTCACTTCAATGATCAATGACTCGCCAATTCCGCCACGCAATTGGAAGTGCGCACCAGCATGGGCATCAGTTGATCGGGCTCGTTTTGATTGTTCGGCGTCCAAGACTTTAACTTGACCAACAAATTGCAATGGCAAGCGCGCGCGGCCAGCTTGAAAGTTCAATTCATCAATTCGAATTATCGGGGCGTTTACCGCCAAGCCGATGACAACTGCAGCCGTTGTTGCGAACCCAACAAGAAATCCCAACGAGTTGCCATAAGCCCGGCCGTATGCAATGCCAAGTGATGAGGTCATTGCAATTGCAAATAACCACATACCAATCGAAGGCCAGAGTCGCTCAGAATAAGCCACAACCTTGCCGTCAATTCCTTCAGTGGCCACTTGGATTTCTCAACTCCGCGCTATAGGTACCTAAACATCTATTAAATGGCAACGATACTCTAATGAACATGGAACGAATTGGGCGCACAGTTCATCCGTTGACTATTCCCAAAGACGCGCAAAATCCACAGCGCCACATCGATGCGCCTAAGCCTGGTGAGCGACTAGCTAGCCATTACAGCAATTGTTTTGGTTGTGGCAAAAATCATCCAACCGGATTACACATACTGATTGAAGCCGGCGAAGGCATGACAACGCGAGCAGTTTTTGAAGTAACAGAACATCACCAAGGTGCGCCTGGAATTTCCCATGGTGGAATCTTGTCTTTAGCATTCGATGAATCGTTAGGAGCTACAAATTGGCTGATTCGAGCCTCGGCAGTCACTGCACATCTAGAAGTTTCATATCGGATGCCAGTACCCGTTGGTACAAAGGTATATATCGAAGCAACTATGCAGGCCGTAATGGGACGCAAAATTTGGTCAACTGCTGAAGGCAGATTGAATTCACCTGACGGCCCGTTAGCTGTTGAAGCCGGCTCGCTTTATATGCAAGTGCCAATCGATCATTTTATTAAACATGGCCGCGCAGAAGATTTGAAAGCTGCGGCACTTGATGAACATGCCAGAACTTACGCTGAGAAACTGGATATCGCGCCATGACCAACATCGAAATCGAATTTACGCTGCTACATGAATTAGCCCAAGCGCCTCGTTACGCGCACCCTGGTGATGCGGGCGCTGACTTAGTTTGCGTCGAAGATGTGAAGTTAGCTCCAGGAGAGCGAGCCTTGGTTGCTACGGGTTTAGCGATCGCATTACCGGATGGTTACGTCGGATTAGTACATCCGCGTTCTGGACTTGCAATTAAGCAGGGAATTGGAATCGTAAATACACCAGGAACAATTGATTCGGGTTATCGCGGCGAACTTAAAATCTGCTTAATCAATCTAGATGCAAATGAAAGCGTACAGTTACCCGCCGGAAGTCGAATTGCACAACTAGTCATTCAAGAAGTGATCACTGCAACTTTTACCCAAGTTGAAACTCTGAATGAAACTGCGCGCAGTGATGGCGGATTTGGCTCAACAGGAATTTCCTCATGACACTTGGTCCAATTGATATGTCGCAAGCCTTGGATACTTCCGCGATGTTGCATCTTGGTTCGTTATTAGTTCCAAATGTGCCAACCCTCGAAGTTCATCTAGACCTAGATCCTCGATCTGGCAAAGGTAAAGCGGTTTCACTTCATTTAAATATGACAATCGCGGAAGTTCAACTATTTGCCGCTGCAACTAGTGAAGATGCCTGGGCTCCGATGCGCAATGCAATTGTCGATGGTCTGCGCGAACAAAGCGTTGATTGTCAGGTTGACATGGGTACTTTCGGAACTGAAGTCCGAGCCGTAATGCCAACCGTTGATTTAGATGGCAGCGCTCATGTGCAGCCGGTTAGATTCATCGGCATCCGTGGCTCGCGTTGGCTGATGCGAATTGTGGTAAGCGGCGATGGGGCTTTAACTGACTCCACAGAAACTGCTGCTGCAGTAACAGAAATTGACTTACTCATTTCGCAATTAGTCGTGGCTCGCGGCGATGAACCACAAGCGCCGGGCGAAAGACTTTGGCTACGCAGTCCTGATGCGATTACGACTGAGTCGCAAGATCAAGTTTCCAATAACGCAAATTATGGCAACTTTCACATCCAGCTTTAGTTTGGCTTGGGTAAACAATAGGTAACTACTGGTTACAGTTAGTACGTGCCTACTTGTGGAGCTAGCAATGACTGATAGTAATAGCGAACCTGTCGACGAGAGTATTGCCAAGGAAATCAAGGATGATTCCGAACTACTTACATCTGCATTAGGCGGCTGGAGTGGCGTAATCGACTCCGGCTTACCATTTATTGTTTTCACGATCGCTTACTTAGTAACTGATCGGAACCTGGAAACGACACTTTATGCCTCAGTTGGAACCGCGGCAGTGCTTGCGATCCTGCGGTTAGCACGCCGGCAATCCTTACAACAAGTTTTCTCTGGATTAATTGGAATCGGAATTGCTGCTTTCATTGCCAAACGCACTGGAAATGCAGACAACTTTTTCTTGCCTGGGATCCTGACGAATGCTGCCTATGCAACAGCCTGCCTAGTAAGCATCTTGGTAAAGCGTCCGCTGCTGGGTTACGCAATTGAAGCGATGCGCGGCAATGACACTTCCTGGACTAAGGATGCTGCAAAACATAAATTGTTTAGCTCGATTACTTGGCTATGGACACTCGTGTTTGGAATCCGCGTGGCAATTATGTGCCCGCTCTATTTGTTGGGGCAAACTGCAGCACTTGGAACTTTAAAAGTGTTGCTGGGATATCCGCTCTTTGCGCTGGGAATTTTCCTAACTTATCGATTACTCACTAATGCCAAAGCGAAAGAAGTTGATATCGCATGACTGGAATTGAAACAGTCAAGGTTGGCCAGATCGTTGAGTTAACTGCTGACAAAGTTGCTAACGGTGGCTTTTGTATCGCACGACACGATGGGCAAGTGGTATTCCTTCGTCACGGTATCCCCGGGGAACGAGTACGCGCTGAAATCACAGACATCAGCAAGAAGTTCTTACGTGCAGATGTTGTCGAAGTGCTTGCCGCAAGTGAACATCGAGTTGAAGCACCATGTGCTTATGCGGGAACTTGTGGCGGCTGCGACTGGCAGCACGTCAGCCTTTCACATCAGCGAGAACTAAAAAGTGAAGTTGTACGCGAACAACTTTCGCACTTGGGCGGGATTACGCACGTTAACGGTAAGCCGCTTGCTGATTTTGAAGTAATTTCACTATCTCCTTCGGAGACTGGATTACGTTGGCGCACTCGTAATCGGTATGCCCGAATCGGTGATGTTTCGATCGGAATGAAAATGACACGATCGCACACCGTAGTTGAAATTGACGACTGCCTAATTGCAGTCGAGGGATCAGTTGCCTTAGCGCAAGAAAAGAAACATCTTGGCCGAGGAGATATCAGCACGGCGCAAAGTTCGACTGGACAACATGTCGTAGTTGACCAACGCGGCGGACCTTGGCTTGATGAAACCGTTGGTGATCGTAGCTGGCGAATCCACGCCGGTTCATTTTGGCAAGTACATAAAGATGCGCCAATAGTATTTGTAGAAACGGTACGAAGATTTGCAAACTTAAAGCCCGGCGACAAAGCACTTGATCTATACGCCGGCGCGGGATTATTTGCGGCGAGCTTAGCTGCAGACGTGACTGAAAAAGGTGAGATGGTCGCCGTGGAATCAGTAATTGATTCCATGCGCGATGCCAGGCGTTCTTGTAGCGATTTACCACAAATGGATTTGATTACAGCGGACGTTTCAAAGTGGATAACTCAAATTGACGAAGATTTTGAGGTCGTAATTCTGGATCCACCGCGAGCGGGCGCAGGCCTTGATGTTGTTACTGAGTTAAATCGGATTACTAAGCGCGCAATTGTCTATGTGGCATGCGAACCTAGTGCTTTAGGCCGTGATGCGAAGTACCTGGCTGATGCCGGCTGGTCAATGACCAAGCTAGTGGGGTTAGATGCGTTCCCGATGACTGGACATGTGGAGTGCATCGCCCTTTTCGAAAGGTATTAACCGAATCAGGGGTATGCCAAGAACTTGAGGAATAACGGAGTATAATTTATCTTGACGTCAAGATACTTTAGGAGTTTCGTGAGTAGCCTCAACTCATTCAAAGCCCAAGCCGAACTAACTGTTGGCGGGGAAAAATTTACGATTTTTCGATTGGATGCAGTTGCCGGCAGTGAAAGATTGCCATTTACTCACAAAGTATTGCTCGAGAACTTATTGCGCACCGAAGATGGCGCTAACGTTACGGCAGATCAAATCCGCACCTTAGCGAATTGGGACGCCCAGGCCGAACCAACTGATGAAATTCAATTCACTCCAGCGCGCGTAATCATGCAGGACTTCACTGGCGTACCTTGCGTAGTCGACTTAGCAACTATGCGCGAGGCATTCACCAAACTAGGTGGAGATCCAAACCGCATTAATCCACTCGCGCCTGCTGAGCTCGTAATTGACCACTCAGTAATTGCTGACTTCTTCGGTAATAATGCTGCGGCTGATAAAAATGTTGAACTTGAATACGAACGAAATGGCGAACGTTATAAATTCTTGCGCTGGGGTCAAGATGCATTTGATGACTTCAAGGTAGTTCCGCCTGGCACTGGCATTGTGCACCAAGTAAATATTGAAGCCTTGGCTCGCGTCGTAATGGTTCGCAATGGCATGGCGTATCCCGATAGCTGTGTTGGAACTGATTCACACACAACTATGGTCAACGGCTTAGGGGTATTGGGCTGGGGAGTAGGCGGCATCGAAGCCGAAGCCGCCATGTTAGGTCAACCAGTTTCCATGTTGATTCCACGTGTTGTTGGCTTCAAACTATTTGGTCAGATGCCAGCGGGCACCACTGCAACAGACTTAGTTTTAACAATCACCGAAATGTTGCGCAAACATGGCGTAGTCGGAAAATTTGTTGAATTTTATGGCGAGGGTGTTACTTCTGTTTCACTCGCCAACCGAGCCACAATTGGCAACATGAGTCCAGAATATGGCTCAACTGCTGCGATCTTCCCAATTGATGAAGAGACCTTAAATTATTTGCGTCTAACCGGCCGGCCAGATTCGCAACTTGAACTTGTTAAGGCCTTTGCCCAAGCTCAGGGCCTGTGGCACGATCCGGCGATTGAACTGGTTTATTCCGAATACATTGAACTTGATCTAGCAACTGTCACGCCATCGATTGCCGGACCAAAGCGTCCGCAAGATCGCGTCGCACTTTCTGATGCTGACACTGCCTTTGAAACTGCAGTTAAGACATACACCCAGGATCGCAGCAAGAAAGCGTTAGTTAAATCGGCAACTGGAGATTTTGAAATTGGCCATGGCGCAGTTGTAATTGCGGCAATCACTTCTTGCACCAACACGTCTAACCCATCTGTGATGATGGCCGCTGGCTTACTAGCTAAAAAAGCGGTTGAAAAGGGACTTACTCGCAAGCCGTGGGTGAAAACTACATTGGCGCCGGGTTCACAGGTTGTCACTGACTATTACAACAAGTCCGGTTTAACCCAGTACTTAGATGCCCTTGGCTTCAACTTAGTTGGCTACGGATGCACCACATGTATTGGTAACTCCGGTCCAGTTGCATCAGAGATCAGTTCTGCAATTCAAGATAATGACTTAGCTGCAGTCGCAGTGTTATCCGGAAACCGAAATTTTGAAGGTCGAATCAATCCGGACGTAAAAATGAACTACCTAGCATCGCCACCGCTAGTTGTGGCTTATGCAATCGCTGGATCCATGACAATTGATATCCAAAATGATTCACTGGGTGACGATAAAGATGGTAATCCGGTCTACTTGAAAGATATTTGGCCAAGTGCGCAAGAAGTCGCTGCAGTAATCGATTCCTCAATCGATGCAAACATGTTTACTTCGCGCTATCGCGACGTATTTGCTGGTGATGCGCGTTGGCAAAACTTGGAGACACCAACTGGCGCCACATTTGATTGGGATCCAAAGAGTACTTATGTACGCAGGCCTCCGTATTTTGAAAACATGCCAGCCCAACCTGTGCCTGTTACCGATGTCACTGGCGCTCGAGTACTAGCCAAGCTAGGTGACTCAGTAACAACTGATCACATTTCACCTGCGGGATCGATCCGCGAGGATAGCCCGGCAGGTAAGTATCTGAAAGAAAACGGCGTTGCAAAAGCTGACTTTAACTCTTACGGATCTCGGCGTGGCAATCACGAAGTAATGATTCGTGGCACATTTGCAAACATCCGCCTGCGCAATCAGTTGTTGGACAATGTCGAAGGTGGCTTTACTCGAGACTTCACAGTTGATGGCGCACCGCAATCAACTATTTATGATGCTTCGGAATCCGCAGCCAAGAATAATGTGCCGTTGATTATTTTGGCGGGTAAAGAATACGGCTCTGGTTCATCGCGCGACTGGGCAGCAAAGGGCACAGCATTGCTTGGCGTCCGAGTAGTCATCGCAGAATCATACGAACGCATCCATCGCTCTAACTTGATTGGCATGGGCGTTTTGCCACTGCAGTTCCCAGCGGGACAAACTGCCGAATCACTTGGTCTAATTGGTACTGAAACTTTTGATGTTGCAGGTATCACCGAACTAAACGATGGCAAAACACCAACGACAGTTACGGTGACGGCTACGGCAGCAGATGGCACAGCCCAGAGCTTTACAGCTCTGGTACGCATTGATACACCAGGTGAAGCTGATTACTTCCGCCATGGTGGAATCTTGCAGTATGTTCTGCGATCTCTCGTTAAAGCATGAGCAGTTGGCCCAGTGATTTAGTTCCAGCCGGTTCTACTGGATGGGAGAGTAAGGCAATTGCTTGGTTGCTGGATCGTTGTCCATCCGAATTTCGAACATATGAACTCTTCAAGACACAACCTGTTGCGCTGGGTTATGTTGCACAATTTCAATTGGAGCACCAAGTCGAGGCAATTCGTGATGCGTATCGAAATGCCCGCACCACAACGGATTTGCAGCCAGAAGTTTTAACTGAATTACTTACAACGTTGGAGCATGAAGGCGCGCGATTGGCATTGGAATTAGTTCAGGCAACTGCGGTCATTGAGGCCTTAATAACGGCAAAAACTAACTGATTTCAGTAAGTTAAAGCATCTGGCATCGGGCAGGTTTACTGCTTCGTCATTAGACTTGGTGGGATTACCAATTCGATAGGGGTGTGGCTATGACTATTTTGTCTGGCATTTCCACTCCAGCTGACTTGCGGACACTGAGTCCAGAGCAACTAACCACGCTGTCGCAAGAAATTCGCGACGCGCTTGTCAGTTATGTAACTCGTACTGGCGGCCACTTAGGTCCTAACTTGGGCGTGGTCGAACTCACTTTGGCGCTTCATCGGGTTTTTGACTCTCCGAAGGATCCAATCCTTTGGGATACCGGACACCAGTCCTATGTTCACAAAATGGTTACTGGTCGCGCCAGCGATTTTGAATCGCTGAGACAAGAAGGTGGCTTGTCAGGCTATCCGAGTCGGGCCGAAAGCATTCATGACGTTATCGAAAATAGTCACGCATCAACTGCGCTGTCATATGCCGATGGCATCGCTAAGGCATTTGAGATTCACGGAGAATCAGATCGGCACGTAGTTGCAGTTGTCGGAGACGGCGCACTTACCGGCGGCATGACATGGGAAGCATTAAATAATATTGCCGATGGCTCGGATCGATCTATCGTGATCGTAGTAAATGACAACGAACGTTCGTACTCACCAACTATTGGTGGCATGGCACGACACTTAGCAACGCTGCGCACCACAAAAGGTTATGAGAGATTCTTGGATTGGGGTAAATCCGTTCTCGAACGTACTCCAGTCGTAGGCGCGCCGGTTTACGATGCACTTCACGGTATGAAAAAGGGAATCAAGGATTTTGTTGCTCCGCAAGGTTTGTTTGAAGACCTTGGGTTGAAATACATCGGACCAATCGATGGCCACAACATAACTGACATGGAATTCGCTTTCCAACGTGCTCGGGATTTCGGCGGTCCAGTAATCGTGCATGTAATCACCGAAAAAGGCCGTGGCTATACGCCGGCTGAAACAGATGAAGCCGATCGATTCCACGCAGTAGGAGTGGTTGATCCAGATACTGGCAAACCACTTTCCCAAGCAGCTACTTCTTGGACTTCAGTATTTTCCCAAGAGTTAGTAGCCATCGGAGGAGAGCGCCAAGATGTTGTTGCAATCACGGCAGCAATGTTGGGACCTACGGGTCTTGATGCATTCGCTGGAAAATTTCCCGAGCGAACTTTTGATGTTGGAATTGCCGAACAACATGCCGTTACCAGCGCAGTAGGTATGGCGCACGCTGGCCTACATCCAGTTATTGCCATTTATTCCACATTCCTAAATCGCGCAATCGACCAAGTAATTATGGATTGCGCGCTGCACGATGCCGGAGTTACTTTTGCGCTGGATCGCTCTGGAGTTACTGGCGACGATGGCGCAAGCCACAATGGCATGTGGGATATGGCGTTACTGCGCGTAGTGCCTAATTTAGATTTATTCGCGCCTCGCGATGGCGCTCAATTAGTTGCAGCGCTGCGCAAGTCAGTTGATAAGTCTGATCACCCAACTGTGATTCGATTCTCCAAAGGCGCAGTTCCAGCTGACATCCCAGCTGTTAACTCATTGGGCTTTGCAGATGTACTTGTGGCGCAAACCAATCCAGACGTTTGCATTGTGGCAGTTGGTGCAATGGCCACCACGGCACTTGAATCAGCAAAAACTCTGCAGGCAAGTGGCTACTCAGTTGAAGTCTTAGATCCAATCCAAGTGTTGCCAGTAAATGCTGGGTTGATCGAATACTTAAGTGATCGCGATTATGTCGTAACAATTGAAGACGGCCTGGTCGACGGTGGCATCGGCGAAGCTATCGGCAGCGCACTTCGGGCGAATAATTCGGCGACGCGGTTAATGTCGCTAGGCATTCCTAAGAAATTCTTGGACCACGCCTCGCGTAAATCAATTTTGCAAAAGCTTCATCTCGACGCCCAAGGCATCGCTGCCACGATCGAACAGGGACTTAAATCTAAAGTTCGCTAACTTCGACTTTTGTGGGTAGTTGCCAAATAGCAGTTTCTAAAACCGGAGCAACTATTTCTATTTGCCACGGCCTGGCGTTTAATTGCGCAAGTACAGTTTCCAATTCGGAAGGCGTTTCTGGCGGTGCCCATAAGACTTTGCGAACAGTTTCCGGAGTCATCAAATTTTCGGTCGGAAGTTCCAGTTTCGTAGCAATCTCGGCAAGTGCTGCGCGGGCAAACTCTAAACGTTTCCAGGCCTGGGGATTTCTAGATTCCCAGTTTCGGGGAGCGGGCGGTCCGGTTGCTGGCAACTTAAGTGGTGGCAGTTCGGTTTCTGGTAATTCATGTGCGCGCAGAGTTGCCGTAATCCAAGAATTGGCATGGCGTTTAACGTTGCGCAGATGCATGAACGACAAGGACTTCAGTTCCGTTGTAGTTGTCATGCCAGAACTAGCCAGGGTAACTATGTGCGAATCGGACAAAATTCGACCTGGCGCAATGTCCGCATCGCGCGCGATCTCGTCACGAGCGTGCCAAACTTCCCGGACTATTGCCAACTCCCGAGGTTTGCGGATTACATGCATGCCGGAAGTACGGCGCCAAGGATCAACGCGCTCAATTGGTCCGGTAGTGCGCTTCACGTGATCAAACTCTTGAATTGCCCAATGAAATTTTTCTGCTTCATGCAGCTTGGTAGCCAGTAATTCCCAAAGCTCGATTAAGAATTCAACATCTAATGCTGCGTAATTTAGCCAAGACTCAGGCAGTGGGCGAGTAGACCAATCGGCTGCGCTGTGCTCCTTTGCCAATGAAAATCCGAGTTGCGTTTCGATTAATGGACCTAATCCGACACGTTCGTAGCCAAGTATTCGTCCGGCAAGTTCAGAATCAAATAACTGCGCAGTAGGGACTAAGCCAACTTCAGCCAAACAAACTAGATCTTGGGATGCCGCATGCAAAATCCAATCAACACCTGAGAGTGCATCTTGAAGAGGATCAAGATTTTCAAAGCAAGTTGGATCTATCAGGTGCGAGCCAGATCCGTTTCTGCGTAGTTGAATCAAATATGCACGTTGCGAATACTTAAATCCGCTGGCACGTTCGGCATCAAGTGCAACAGGGCCGGTACCGGCACTAAGAGCTGAAATAAGTTCAGCCAATTGCTTATCTGTAGTGATAATTGGCGGCAGTCCATCGCGCGGTGCAACAACTTTGACACTGGTTGATTCGGGTTCGGCGCTGGCAGCAGTTGCATCTTCAATTGGCTCTGTCATAAAAAAGTATTAACGCTTTCGAGAAAGCGCCGAAACGCCTTCCGGCAGCGGAGTAAGTCCAGAACTTTTTTCAACTAAAGCTAACCAACCCTTGAGATGTAGCGCCAAGTCTTCGGAATCTGGTGACCACGACGCGCGGATTTCTAAATCCGTGTCAGTAGAGCGATCTTCCAAGCCAGCAAAAGAACGCGAAACAGTGCGCGTAACAGTTCCAGATACATTGTGATATTCCGCGTCCGAATCACCTAAGGCGTCGGTTAACCAAGACCATGCAACTTCATCGAACAAGTCATCCGTAACAACGTCAGATTCGATAGCTGCTCGCACAAATGTCACAACCCGAAATGGGCCGTCCCAAGTTTCTTGGCCGTCAGGATCATGCAGCACAATAAAACGTCCAACTGCCAACTCTTCGTCATCGGCATCTACTACTTCTACCGAGATGGCAATGCTATGAGGCGCCAAACGTTGTGGTGCTGGCACTTCCTCCATGACGAATTCTGGTCGCAGTTGTGGGTTTTTTAGGCTAGCAATTGCACTATCCCAAACGTCCACGATCGATGCACCTGCTTCAATAGTTCTCATTACTTCTAAGCATATGAACACATAGTGAGTTGTTGGCCTAGGCGCGCGGTCGGATAGGCTAACCGAATGCCGGTTGTACTCGCCCTGTTATCTAGTTTGGTTTGGGGTTTAGCCGACTTTTTGGGCGGCACACTTAGTAAGCGACGAAAAGCCCTAGCCGTAATCGGTGGTTCGCAAAGTTTTGGGCTATTTTTCTCCTCAACTCTTGCACTGGCACTTGGTTATTGGAGCTGGAATTCAACAGTCTGGTTCAATGGTGCAATCGCGGGTGCTATGGGATTACTTGGATTAGTCGGTTTTTACACCGCACTAGCTACCGGACAAATGGGAATTGTTGCGCCAATCTCATCACTTAGCGCTGTCGTACCAGTAACAATCGGATTAGTCCTAGGCGAGCGGCCAGCATCAATACAACTTGTTGGTATTGCAGTTGCGCTGGTTGGCGTGATTTTAGCTAGTGGCCCAGAACTCAATGGCAAAGTTGATCCACGTCCGGTGTTCTTAGCACTTTTTGCTGCGTTAACTTTTGGTATTTGTGTTTACTTCATGGCAAAGGGTGGCCAGATTAATCCCACAATGACAATCGTTTCGATGCGTGCCACACAGTTCATAGTTGTTGCCATTATTGCAGTTGCTCTACGCAGCCTTGGTGGCTTGGTGAAACCAGATCTACCAATTTTGGCCGCCATCGGAATCACTGATGCTGGTGCAAATATTTTGTTCGCATTTGCTGCATCACTTGGTTTGCTTTCGGTTGTTGCGGTACTGGGCTCGCTGTATCCAATAGTTACGGTGTTGCTTGCATGGTGGATTCACAAAGAGCGATTAATTCCAATTCAATATTTAGGAATTGTTTTTACGTTCAGTGGTGTTGCCTTAATTTCGATGGGGTAGCAGCACAGCTAATTAGGTGTGACAAGTGTCATTGACACTGAGTTAATGCAATACCGCAGGTCTGTTGGAGTCTTGTAGCCTTCACCTTCGAATACGTGGCCCAGGTGCGATTCACAAGCAGCGCAGCGAATTTCGGTGCGCACCATGCCATGAGACATGTCTTTAATTTCTATAACGCTCTCGGCAGCAAGCGGGGTAAAAAATGACGGCCAGCCACACCCACTATGGAATTTCGAATCACTGCGAAACAGTTCTGCTCCACATGCGCGACAGGCATAAATGCCTTCGGTTTCAGTGTCGGTGTATTCCCCAATAAATGGCGCTTCGGTTCCGGCTTCGCGTAGTACCCGATATTCTTCGGCACTTAGTTCGTTACGCCACTGCTCATCTGATTTGGTTATTTTTTCAGCCATGAGTAAAGACTATTGCAACTGTTGGCTAACGCGCTTGTTGAAAAATCGTTGGAACTGAAAGTCATCTGCTGATGCTGTGCCAACCTGGTCCCAGTCAATTGGCAATGACTCGGCGAACTTCGCGGTGCCACCTACCTGACTCGGCGAAATTGTTAAATCATATTCATCTATTACGTCTGCTTTCAACATCTCGGAAAGAAGTTTTGCACCGCCTTCACAGGTAACTTTGGTCAAACCAATTTGCGACAAAGTGGAAATTATGGCAGATCCAAGAATCTCATTGCGAACAATCGGAACTACTTGAGCCAGTTTTGCAAGATCGGCAGGCGGTTTTGAATCACCGACATTAATGATGATGGTGGGTTCTTGGCCACCACTAAAGAGATTCGAATCCAGATCAAATTCCAGAGATGCACTAACTATTGCCAACCTCGGAGTGGGCCGTGCGAGAAATTCATATTCTGGATGGGGCTTGGGCTGACGATAATTCTCCTGACGCGCAGTATTAGCACCTACGAGAACAACATCAGAAAGTGCTCGAAGTAACAGCAGTAACTTAAAGTCTGCTGGTCCAGTCAATTCTCGCGAAGTATTTTTTGCTCCAACGAAGTGACCGTCCTGTGACGTGATCATGTTGGCTCTGACCCAAGACACTTTTGGTGCCTCGTAGTGCGTTGCAATCTGGCGAATCGTCGCGGAGTTCAAGTCAAGGTTGAAATCTGAGTCCATGAGCATGATCTCCTGACTGACTTGAATAACAAATGGTGGTCGATACAGGACTTGAACCTGTGACCTCTTCCATGTCAAGGAAGCGCGCTAGCCAACTGCGCCAATCGACCGATGTGCTAAATCAGTTATTCAATTTTGTAGCATCAATCACTACGAGGTGGAGACGGGATTTGAACCCGTGTACAGGGATTTGCAGTCCCTTGCCTCGCCTCTCGGCCACTCCACCGGGGTCGCCCAATGTGAGCTCTTCCGAGCGGATGACGGGATTCGAACCCGCGACCCTCACCTTGGCAAGGTGATGCTCTACCACTGAGCCACATCCGCGTACAGGCTTAGCCTGACCCCGTTACCTTAGCCCAATTACGGGATGGGTTCAAAGTCAGCCTGCTGCGGTTCGTAAAGTGGACACATGACCCAGGACCAAGCAGTCGCGATTTTTGGCGACTGCTTGGCAACGGATTTCTGCGAAGCCACTAGTGACATCAGGCGCTTAGATCAAGGTGGTTGGTGGGCAGTAACCCACACTTTCGAGGGGGAATTTCAAGCATTTAGGTTCGCACAGGTTGAAGCTGTTGACCATAAGAAATTGTACGAATTGGGATTTCATGAGACCGGCGCGCAGCCAAACGGTATCCCAGTTTCTAGTTGGACCTCATCGATGTCGCAACAGACATATCGCGAGGCCGTAGAAACAATTCGCCAAGACATTGCGCGCGGCTGGGTCTACCAAGCAAATCTATGTCGAGTGCTTTCTGCACCGCTGCAAACAAATCTAAATGTTGTTGGCTTGTGGCAACTGTTGCGAGAGTACAATCCAGCACCCTATTTGAGTGCACTGCAAGTTCCGGCCAGCCTGTCGGGCTTAGCAAGTGACGTGAGAATTGTTAGCGCATCACCAGAATTGTTTTTATCTCGTCACGGTCAAAAACTTCGTTCTAGTCCAATCAAGGGAACGGCCAGAGTTGCAAGTGAGCTCCTTGAAAAAGACAACGCCGAAAATATTATGATCGTGGATTTAGTGCGAAATGATCTTGGTCAAGTTTGTGAGCCTGGTTCGGTAGCCGTTGTCGATTTACTTCGATTAGAAGAACATCCCGGTCTAGTTCATTTAGTTTCCGACATCGAAGGTTTATTGCCCGATGCAAGGTCGTGGACGGAGATTTTCAAGGCGTTAGCGCCACCGGGCTCGGTAAGTGGCGCGCCAAAAAGTAGCGCGCTGGAGGTTATCGCAAGATTAGAAACTGCAACACGCGATATTTATTGCGGAGCTTTTGGGTGGGTGGACGCAGACAAACAAACTGCGCAGTTAGCCGTAGGGATCCGCACTTTTTGGCAAGATTCACAATTGGGCGATGTCGTAATTAATTTTGGAACCGGTGCTGGCATTACGTGGGGAAGTGATCCGCAAGGTGAGTGGGATGAGACAGAGTTAAAGGCAAGCCGACTAATTCGGATTGCGGCGATGTCCGATGAAACCCACGTAGGCTAATACATATGCAGGTTACGCATTTTTGGGTTAATGGAGAACTGGTTCCAACTGCACAAGCAACCATCAGCGTGTTAGATCACGGATTCACTGTTGCAGATGGGGTCTTTGAAACACTGCTCGTCGAAAATGGCCAAGTATTTGCAATAGATCGCCACCTTGCCAGATTGAATCGTTCTGCGGCTGGCCTTGGCATCACGCCACCAGATCGAAATACTTTGGAAACTGCGATAACTAAAGTTTTAGAAGTACATAGTGAACTTGAATTTGGACGCCTACGTATCACGGTAACAAGTGGTGCTGGCCCACTTGGTTCAGACCGAACAGGCGCTACACCCACACTGGTTGTTTCCGTTGCAAATCAAAGTGCCTGGCCAGCTAGCACTTCGTTGCTTTTGGTGCCATGGACTCGAAATGAAAATTCGCCACTAGCGGGTTTGAAGACTACTTCGTATGCCGAAAATGTATTTGCCTTAGCTGCGGCTAAACAACATGGTTTTTCCGAAGCTTTGTTTTGCGATACCTCTGGACGCCTTTGCGAAGGCACCGGAACAAATATTTTTGTGGTTTCAAATGGCAGGGTGAGCACGCCTTCGGATACGTGTGGATTGCTGCGCGGTATTACCAGGGACCTACTGATCGAGTGGGCAAGTGATGCCGGAGTTTCGATAATTGAACGCGATGTAAATCCAAAAGAGCTCTGGGATGCTGACGAAGTTTTCATCACTTCATCTACGCGTAATGTACATCCGGTAACCGAACTTGCAGAATTAGACATTGCGGGCAGAGTTTTCAAGCAACGATCAATCGACTCTGGATTGATGACACAAAATTTGGGTAAAATTTTCCTGGCTAGAAAGACTGAAGATAGAAACCCATGAAAAAACTAATATCAAACGAGGTTCCCGAAAAGAATTCCATTAGTGACCGTCTTTATCGCAACTACATGGGAAAACGTGAATCTGCACGTTCCAACAAAGCATTAGATACAACTTGGCGGGGAATCATTCTCGTCATTGGACTCACCACAGTCGGACTGGGAATATTTTTCCTACTTTTTCCAGGTCCTGGTTGGGCAGTAATAATCATCGGGCTCATTGTGTTGGCGACGGAATACGCCTGGGCCAAGCGAATATTAAATCCAGTCCAGCAATTTTCATCTCGAATCGCTAGGTTAGTCATAAGTCAGGACTATCGAAATAAGCGAAGCAAGGTTGTACTTGTTTCCACCATGGTCATAGTGACATTGGTTTATGCCTATTGGGCCAAATGGGGTGCGACCATGAAGGGCTTCGAGCCATTAGTTCGACCAATCGAAGACTTGTTCAAGGTAGAAATCTAAAGCGCGTTACGAAGTTTCGAGTTACGGCGATCAGCGCTCTCTCCAATAGACTTAAACACACCACCAAATCAAAGGGATTCCCGTGCCGAACGTACTAGTTGGACCAGATCGCACTTCTGTTGCGTTCGAACCTGGTGCCTGCGCCTACGACGTGGTTGGAGACAAAGCCCGACAAGTCGTAGTTGCTCGGCTAAATGGCAATGTTGTCGACCTTAGCCACCCGCTAAGTGATGGTGATTTAATTGAACCAATTTTGATTTCAGATCCTGAAGGACTATCCATTCTTAGGCACAGCGTGGCTCACATAGTTGCCCAAGCTACGCAAGCGATCTTCGATGATGTAAAACTTGGCATTGGACCACCGATTAAGGATGGTTTCTTTTATGATTTTGGAACCAGTCGCACATTCACACCCGATGACTTAGAAAGCATTGAAAAGAAGTGCGTAGAAATCATAAACTCTGGTCAAAAGTTTTCTCGACGCGTAACAAATCGTGAAGCTGCTCGAGTTGAACTAGCTAACGAACCTTTCAAAATTCGACTGCTTGGCGCTGATGACGATGCCACCGTAATGTCCGAGGACGTTATGGAAGTTGGCGGTGGCGAGCTTACGATTTATGACAACATCGATTTACGCAGTGGAGAGCTTCGTTGGTGCGATCTATGTCGTGGCCCGCATGTGCCAGACACTCGTTACATCGATGCGCGCGCCATTAAATTGATGCGTACTTCTGCGGCGTACTGGCTGGGCGATCAAAAGAATGAATCAATGCAACGAGTTTACGGAACTGCTTGGCCAAATAAAGATGGACTTAAGCAGCACCTGAACATGTTGGAAGAAGCTGAAAAGCGCGATCATCGGCGCCTTGGAATTGACCTAGATCTATTTTCATTTCCGGATGAGATCGGTTCTGGGTTAGCGGTTTTCCATCCGAAGGGCGGAGTTATTCGCCGACAGATGGAAGATTACTCAAGAATTCGACATGAAGATGCCGGTTATCAGTTTGTCTATACCCCGCACATTACAAAGGGCACTCTTTTCGAACAATCCGGGCACTTGGATTGGTATCGCGAAGGTATGTTCCCTGCGATGCATCTAGATGAAGAGTTGCATGAAGATGGCACGGTTAAGCGCCAAGGTCAGGATTACTACCTCAAGCCCATGAACTGTCCGTTCCATAACTTGATTTACAAATCACGCGGTCGGTCTTATCGGGAATTGCCACTTCGGCTTTTTGAATTCGGTTCGGTATATCGTTACGAACGCTCCGGTGTTATCCACGGCTTAACTCGCGTGCGCGGGATGACGCAAGATGATGCCCACATTTATTGCACACCTGATCAAATGGCAGGCGAGTTACAAAACCTCTTGGGATTCGTGCTTGATCTGCTTCGCGACTATGGCCTTGATGATTTCTACTTGGAACTTTCTACCCGCAATCCAGACAAATCAATTGGTACTGAAGCAGAGTGGGAGCAGGCAACTGCTGCGTTAGCGCAAGCCGCCGAATTGTCGGGATTAGAACTCGTGCCCGATCCTGGTGGCGCTGCGTTTTATGGGCCAAAAATTTCGGTACAAGCCCGTGATGCAATTGGCCGCACTTGGCAAATGTCGACCATCCAGGTGGATTTCCAATTACCGCAACGATTTGAATTGGAATATCAAGCATCGGATGGCACGCGCAGTCGACCAATCATGATTCACCGCGCGCTATTTGGCTCGATTGAGCGCTTCTTTGGCGTTTTACTTGAGCATTACGCGGGCGCATTCCCACCATGGTTGGCACCAGTGCAGGTAGCTGGAATTCCGATCGCAAACACACATGTTGATTACTTAGAGGGTGTTGCAGCAGCATTGCGCAAACAAGGCATTCGCGTTGAAGTTGACGCTTCTGATGAACGCATGCAAAAGAAGATTCGCACTGCGCAAACTCAAAAGATTCCATTCATGTTGATTGCCGGAGACGAAGACATTGCCGCTGGCGCAGTTTCCTTTAGATATCGTGACGGCACGCAAGAAAATGCAGTTCCAATCGATCAAGCAATCAACAAGATTGTTGAAATTGTTGCTTCCCGCGTGCAAATCTGAGTTGAAGCATGAGCACTGATCCAAGAGGACCACATGCTTGGGATCGGCTATGGGCGCCGCATCGCAAACAGTATCTAGCTGATGAAGCTGGAAACTTTGACGACAAAACTTGTCCATTTTGTATCGCTCAAGAAGTTTCAGATGAACAAGGTTTAGTAATTGTCAGGCGCACTCACACCTTCGCCGTAATGAATAAGTATCCGTACAACAGCGGACACTTACTCATTTGCACTAATCGACATGTCGCCCTGTATGACCAAATGTCTCCCGAAGAAACGCAAGAGATGGCTGAATTAACCGCGCAGGCTATGCGCACTTTACGCGAAGTTGCAAAAGCTGATGGTTTCAACATTGGTTTGAACCAAGGAAATGTTGCGGGAGCTGGAGTGGCTGATCATATCCACCAACATGTTGTCCCGCGTTGGGCTGGTGACATTAACTTCATGCCAATAGTTGGTGGGACCAAAGTTTTACCAGAACTAATCGAACAAACGAGATTGCTATTGTCAGAAAATTGGTGCAACTAGCGAAGAAGTGCTGGCTGCACTGCTCATGGTTTGGCCAGGAATCAAATTTTTCGCCCACATAAGTCCGCAGCACTCCGCGACCACTTGTAATACATTCCAGTCACTAGAAGTTTTCTGACCAATTTTTTCACCAGTTGCTTCACCCCACATGCGTGCGAGGTCTTCCGTGATGGCAATGCCAATGTATTCCGTAGTTTGTGTTACATCGATAGCTAAGTCACCATCTATTTGGGTTGGAACCCAAAGCGGATTTAGCAGATTCAGCCACGTTCCAAATATTTGTTCACCAACACCATCGTCAATCGGTGTAATTGCAACTAAATCTGGATGCGACCAAGCAGTTTCCAATTTCGTCACGCTAATTGGTAAACCTGACTGATGATTTTGTAGCGTCGCATCGTCTAACCCTAAATAAGCAAGTTGTTCGAATAAATCCTCGCGAGCAGAGCTTGTGAGTGCTATGTGCTCGGGATCAGCCGGTTGCGTGATCCAGGCATTTTCGACAATGGCGTGAATTTCACTTGTGAGTATGTCGTAAACCCCAGTTAGGGATAACTCGTCATCTGAATCAATAGGTAAGTACCTAACCATTAAGTCAGGTTCCATAGTTCGGCTAGCAATGGCACATAATTCGTCAAAATCTGCACGACCATGAACTACATTGAAGGCCAAGATATGTCGCGGAAGAGTCAGATCTTTAGCTAGTTCCCACACTTCGATTGTTTTTGCGCCAACTCCAGATGCGCCATCAAGAGATACAACGAGAGCATCACAGGATTGCAAGACTCTGGCATCGACTTGAGATTCGGTGTGGACCAAAACTGTGACCAGGGGATAGGCCGGTATCTGGAATGCCGCTGGGTTATTTGTTGCACTATCGCCACCCAAATTGTTGGCAATTGAAGATAAGTCGGCAGAATCTGAGGTCACTAGATAGACCAAAACGTGCGGGTGCCTCAAGACTGACTCATGACTAGGTAACATCGACATATCCCTACGAATCGTAGCGGGCTAGAGGTAATTGAGGTATTTAACGTGCTTGATAACGCAAATGCGCGTCGCACGGTTGCCCATTTAGTGGATCCAGTAGCCCGATCTTTGATTAAGGCAAAAGTTACCCCCGATGCCATCACCTGGTTTGGTTGCGCAGCGACCATTGCAATATCTGTAATTTTCTTGGCACACGGCAAATTTGTTATCGGCGCGATTCTGTTTGCCATTTTTAGCTCCATTGACTTACTTGATGGCACTATGGCCCGAATGCTAGGGACTGCAGGTCCGTGGGGAGCATTTTTGGATTCGACTTTGGATCGAATTTCCGATGCAGCAGTTATCTGCGCGATTTGCTATTTCTATTCAAATCAAGATTCAGCACAAAGTTCACTTGCAGTTTCTGCCGGAGTAGCAGCCTTGGTTGTGGCGTTATTAACTTCGTACGCCAGAGCCAAAGCCGAATCACTTAATGCAACTTGCACCATCGGAATTGCAGAACGTGCAGAACGAAATTTGATCATTTGGTTAGGACTAATGATCACAGGACTAGTTACTGATGTGATGGCTCAGGCATTTGTATTGCTAGCGATTCTTTCGACCATTACGGTCATGCAACGAATTTTATTTGTGCGGAAACAGCTGTTCCCATGAGTTTGAAATCCAGAGTAGTAGATGCTGCTTTCTGGCTCGGCTGGAACTCACTTTGGGTTTTGCCAGGTGTAGTTACATATCGGGCGTTTGATTTAGCTGGCAAGGTTGCATGGCGTTTGCAAACCAAGGGAATTCGGCAATTGGAATTGAATTTATCTCGGGTACTTAATTGCGAGACAACGGATGCCAGGTTACGAACACTTAGCCGGACGGCTATTCGAAGTTATATGCGGTATTACTGTGAAACTTTTCTGTTGCCACGGTGGAGCGATGAACAACTGTTGGGAAACGTCCGAACCGTTAATGCGCAAGTCGTATCAGATGCACTACGAACTGGTGGCGCAGTTTTAACATTGCCACACATGGCAAATTGGGACTGGGCAGGCGCTTGGGCAGCATCGGAATTTGGATCACTGTGCACAGTTGCAGAAAGATTGCGCCCCGAAGGAGTGTTTCAAAAATTCCTTGCGATGCGAACGGCACGTGGAATGTCAATTATGCCTTTAACCGGTGACGGTGGAACTTATGAATATCTACGTGATCACATAAACAACGGTCGGTTAGTTGCGTTACTTGGCGATCGTGATGTCGCGAAGAGTGGAATGGGTAATCAATTTTTTGGTCATCGTGCGTCACTGCCAGTTGGAGCAGCATTGCTTGCCATGGATACGGGTCGACCACTCATTACGTGCGCTGCTTGGTATGACAACAAAACCTTAGTTATTGAATTTGATACTGAGATTGATTTTAATCGCTCGCCAGTTCAAGGGCGAGACCGATTGCGTCGTGCCCAAGAGGTTTCTGCGCTGATAGCTGTAAATTTTGAAAAACACATCGCAGCACATCCTGGTAACTGGCATCAACTGCAGCCAGTTTGGGCTGACTTAGTCGCATCGGATGTGAAATCCCGATGAAGATTGGAATTGTGTGTCCATATAGCTGGGACATCCCAGGTGGCGTAAGTGCGCACGTGCACGATTTAGCAAAAGCACTAATTGAAATGGGGCATCACGTCAGCGTGTTAGCACCGGCTGAATTTGATGAGCTACTTCCTGACTTTGTTGTTTCAACGGGCAAGCCTCGCGCAGTGAAGTACAACGGATCTGTTGCACGTTTAAGTTTTGGACCAATTGCGGCTCGCAAAGTTTCGCGCTGGATCGAAGACGGTGAGTTTGATGTTTTACATGTCCATGAACCGCTGGCGCCAAGCCTGTCAGTCCTAGCGTGCTGGGCAGCTAAAGGTCCGATTGTGGCGACCTGGCATTCGTCTATGGATAAGTCACGCATGATGCTGACTCTTGCCAAGCTGGCCCAAACTGCAATGGAAAAAGTTTCAGCTCGAATCGCAGTGAGTGAAGCTGCTCGAAAAACATTGATCAAACATGTTGGCGGAGACGCAGTTGTAATTCCAAATGGCGTCGACGTTTCGATGTTTACTAACGCTCGTCCGATGTTCGGTTGGCCTGGACCAAATCAATCGATCGTTTTTCTTGGGCGAGGGGATGAGCCTCGTAAAGGGTTGGCGGTACTTGTTGAGGCTTACCCAGAAATTCGCCGACAATTACCAACCGTACGATTGCTGATCGCGGGACCAGGTGATCCAACAGATGCGCTCAAGAAGCTCTCGGCTAGCGACAGAGCCAGCGTTACCGTCCTGGGAATGGTTGCTCCCGAAGACAAAGCGAGCGTACTGGCATCAGGAACGATTTACGTGGCGCCAAATACTGGCGGTGAATCCTTTGGCATAGTTTTACTTGAAGCGATGGCAGCCGGAATTCCAGTTGTGGCTAGTGACTTGGATGCATTCAAACGTGTTTTGGATTTTGGTCGCGCTGGTTTAACTTTTGAAAACGAAAATTCTGACGATCTGGCAAAAGTAGTTTGTGACCTTTTAGCCAATTCCAGTCAACGCGAAAAATTAAGCGCGCAAGGTAAACTTCGAGCAGCCGAATTTGATTGGGCCGTAGTCGCGCAAAGGATTGTTAACGTTTACGAATCAATTCGAGTACCGGGAGTAAAGGTAGAACCAGATCTCACCGGACAAATGATTGGTCGATTAGGACGTGGCCGCATCACTCCAGAACCACGAGGTGAGTTATGAGTAACGAAGCAATCTTTTGGTTGCTGTGCGTTGCCTTTGGTATTTGGTATTTGAGCCACCAAGCGGGCCGGCTTGATCGCCTGCATCATCGCATCGATGTTACGGAGTTAGCGCTACATGGACAGCTAGTCCGCCGAGGCGGGATTGTGGCTGAGTTAGCCGCGGTCCCTGGAGTAGATCCGGCACTGTCTGTTCTATGGGGTCAAGCAGCTCACGAAGTTCTGATCCTGCAAGAGGTGATAGAGCGCTCGCAAGTCGAGGATGAATTGACCAATGTCTTGCTAATGACCATGGATGAAGTCGAGGAAGTCAACGAAATCCGCACCAACGAATATGCCTCACAGTTATTGGATGAATTAGCACAAGTTTGCGATCGAATAATTTTGAGCCACCAATTCCACACCGATGCGGTACGCGATTGTTTGGAAATTCGGGAACAATTCTTAGTACGAATATTCCGATTAGCCGGCCACGCACCCCGACCACAAACTATCGATTTTGACGATCAAATGCCCCCGGCACTTGCCGATTCGCGAATTGTCTAGCGCTCGCTAGACTTGGGGAATCCGAATAAGCACCTAAGAGGACCTCATGGCAAAAGATGCAATTAACACTGGCGTTACAGGCACCAAACGCGTAAAGCGCGGCATGGCAGACATGCTTAAGGGTGGCGTCATCATGGACGTCGTTAACGTTGAGCAAGCCAAGATTGCTGAAGACGCTGGCGCAATTGCAGTGATGGCTCTTGAGCGAGTGCCTGCAGACATTCGCGCCCAGGGCGGCGTTGCTCGTATGTCAGATCCCGACATGATTGATGAAATTATTCGTGCCGTTTCAATTCCGGTCATGGCAAAAGCCCGCATTGGACATTTTGTTGAAGCTCAAGTTATTCAAAGTCTTGGCGTGGATTACATCGATGAATCTGAAGTTTTAACTCCTGCTGATTACATAAACCACATTGACAAATGGCAGTTCACTGTTCCTTTTGTTTGCGGCGCTACAAATCTTGGTGAAGCACTTCGTCGCATCAACGAAGGTGCAGCAATGATTCGCTCTAAGGGTGAAGCTGGAACCGGTGATGTTTCAAATGCAACCGGTCACATCCGGACAATCAAGGCTGAAATTCGCCGCCTATCTTCAATGACCAAAGATGAACTTTATGTGGCAGCCAAAGAGCTTCAGGCACCGTATGACTTAGTTTGTGAAGTTGCTGAAAAGGGCGCGCTCCCGGTTGTGCTGTTCACGGCTGGCGGTATTGCAACACCTGCAGATGCTGCAATGATGATGCAACTTGGAGCTGACGGAGTATTCGTTGGCTCTGGTATTTTCAAGTCTGGCGACCCAGTTAAGCGTGCCAATGCAATCGTGCAGGCAACACTTCACTTCGACAATCCAGATGAAATTGCTAAAGCATCACGCGGCCTAGGCGAAGCAATGGTTGGCATCAACGTTGCTGACATTCCGGTACCTCATCGTTTAGCTGATCGCGGCTGGTAATTGCTATGTCCCCAGTAATTGGGGTTCTCGCAATCCAAGGTGACGTGCGGGAACACGCACATTGTCTAACGCAACTCGATGTTGATGTGCGATTAGTCAAAACAGCTGAGCAACTAAAGGGCATAGCTGGGTTAGTTATTCCCGGTGGTGAATCTACAACTATGAGCATTCTTGCTGTGAAAAACAACTTGTTTGAACCATTGCGAGAACTTCGTAATCAGATTCCGATGTATGGCTCTTGCGCTGGATTGATTATGTTGGCAGGCACAATTACGGATGGTCGTCCAGATCAAGAAACAATTGGCGGTCTTGACATCACAGCAAAGCGCAATGCGTTTGGACGCCAAGTTGATTCATTTGAAATTGATCTGCATATTTCTGCAATTGGCGCACCCGATTACCATGCCGTGTTTATTCGTGCGCCACTCGTTGAAGCAGCAAGCTCAGCAGTTGAAGTGCTTGCAGCGATTCCTGCTGATAAATCACTAACCGGCACTGATCAAGTGGTAGCAGTAAGGCAAGATAATCTCATGGCGACTTCATTTCACCCCGAGATAACTCCTGATTTAAGAATTCATAAGTATTTTGTAGACATGGTGAGGTCAGCATGAGTGGACATTCCAAATGGGCAACAACCAAGCACAAGAAAGCAGTTATCGATTCGCGGCGTGGAAAACTTTTTGCAAAGCTAATCAAAAATATCGAAGTCGCCGCCAGACTCGGCGGGGGAGATACTTCGGCCAACCCAACTCTTTTCGATGCAATTGTAAAAGCCAAGAAGAGCTCAGTTCCAAATGACAACATCGATCGCGCAGTTAAGCGCGGTTCCGGTGTTGAAGCTGGTGGCGCTGATTACCAGACCATCATGTACGAAGGTTATGGACCAAACGGAGTTGCGATCCTAATTGAATGTCTGTCAGACAATCGCAATCGTGCTGCCTCAGATACTCGCGTGGCAGTTACGCGCAATGGCGGAAACATGGCTGATCCAGGATCGGTTTCTTACATGTTCGAACGCAAGGGCGTTGTAATGGTTCCCGAAGGCGCCTCAACTGAGGAAGCGATTCTGGAAGCTGTTTTGGAAGCCGGAGCAGAAGAAGTAAATGACCACGGCGGCAGCATCGAGATCATCAGTGACTCCAAAGACGTCGTTGCAGTGCGGCAGGCTCTACAAGCTGCCGGTATTGACTACGAATCGGCAGAATCAACTTTTGTGCCGAACATGACGGTTCCAGTTGATGCTGATACCGCTCGCAAGGTTTTTGTGTTGATTGAGGCACTAGAAGACGTAGACGATGTCCAGAATGTCTTTACAAATATTGATATTTCCGACGAAGTTCTGGCAGAACTAGACGACTAAAGCCCCAAATCCGCCACATTTGACCCGATATGCCATAGGCTTTCGAACAGATGTTCGGAGGAAATTATGAGGATTTTGGGGATTGATCCCGGCCTGACGCGATGTGGCGTTGGTGTTGTGGACCTGAACTCGAATCGGCGCGCCAGTTTTGTGGCTGTGCACGTAATCCGAACGCCTAGCACGAACGAATTGCCCGCGCGACTTCTTGAACTCGAATCTGGTCTAGTTGAGCTTTTCGAAACTTACCAACCAGATGCAGTCGCGATCGAGCGTGTTTTTAGTCAACATAATGTGCGCACTGCGATGGGAACAGCGCAAGCCAGCGCAGTTGCAATGTTGATTGCAGCTAGAAACCAGTTAGACGTTGCAATGTACACGCCGACTGAAGTTAAGGCGGCTGTTACGGGATACGGTCGCGCAGATAAATCCCAGATCACAGCGATGGTGACTCGACTACTTGGTTTAGCCGAACCACCTAAACCTGCAGACGCTGCGGATGCGTTAGCACTTGCGCTTTGTCACGCTTGGAAGGGCCAAGGTCGCGCCAGAATCGCTGAACAGGTTTCGAAAATGGCGATGGTGAATAACTAATGATTTCTTCCTTGCGCGGGCCAGTTCTTGAAATCCGAGTCGATTCACTCGTTATCGCTGTTGGGGGAGTTGGCATGATGGTGATGTGCGCACCTGACACAATTGCCGAGGCTCGAATCGGAAATGAGTTGACGCTATTCACTTCATTAGTTGTGCGCGAAGATTCATTAACACTTTTTGGTTTTACTAATTCGGAAAATCGCGAAATGTTCGAAGTAGTGCAAGGAGTTTCAGGCTTTGGACCAAAGCTCGCCTTCACCATCTTGTCCGCACTGCCTGCCGATGAATTACGTACTGCAATTGGCAACGAAGACGTCGCCAGACTAAAACAAACACCCGGCGTTGGAGCTAAGGGTGCACAGCGCCTCGTTCTGGAACTCAAAGATCGAATTGGTACGCCAAGCAGTGGCGCAAAGCACGGCGGCAACAAATCCATCCAATGGCAAATACAAGTTGAGCGAGGCCTGCTCGGTCTAGGTTGGTCAAGCCGGGATGCGCAACGAGCCATCAGTGCCGTGATCGAAGAAGGCGTTGATGATGCGGCAGCAATTTCTGAACTGCTACGTCGAGCGCTACAGATTTTGGCGGGCGCATGAGCGATCGCATGGTGAGTCCTGAACTATCTGCGGCCGAACAGACTGCGGATGCTGCCTTACGCCCTGCCTCACTGGCTGAATTCGTTGGACAAAAGCGAGTTAAAGATCAATTGCAATTAGTTTTAAGCGCTGCAAAGCAACGTAACTCAAGCGCGGATCACATTTTGCTTTCAGGCCCGCCTGGACTGGGCAAAACAACTTTGGCCATGATCATTGCCTCCGAAGTTGGATCGCCAATGCGCATCACAAGTGGGCCAACAATTCAGCATGCGGGCGACTTGGCGAGCATACTTTCAAGTTTGGTTCCTGGTGAAGTGTTGTTCTTAGATGAAATACACCGAATGTCTCGGGCAGCCGAAGAAATGCTTTATCTGGCGATGGAAGATTTTCGCGTCGATGTCATGGTCGGCAAAGGACCAGGGGCAACTTCGATCCCGCTTGAATTGCCGCCCTTCACATTAGTTGGCGCAACAACTCGGGCTGGTATGTTGCCAGCGCCACTTCGCGACCGATTCGGATTCACGGCGTACTTGGATTATTACGAGCCAATTGAACTCGAAGCCATAGTTCATAGGTCAGCCAAACAATTGGGTATTGCCATAGATAGTGACTCGGCTGCAGAACTATCCAAACGTTCCCGCGGAACACCAAGAATTGCGAATCGGCTATTGCGACGAACTCGTGATTACGCGCAAGTTCACCATGATGGGTCAATAAATCTAGTTCGCACCCAAGCAGCACTAGAGCTATATGAAGTCGACGACTTAGGACTAGATCGATTAGACCGCGCTGTTCTGATCGCCTTGATTGACAAATTTGGTGGCGGTCCAGTTGGGCTTTCAACATTGGCGCTGGCAGTAGCCGAGGAGCCAGAAACTGTGGATACAGTTTGCGAGCCATTTTTAGTTCGAGAAGGCTTCATAACTCGTACCCCACGAGGTCGGGTAGCCACCCCAGCAGCCTGGACGGCGCTTGGCAGAAAATTACCTAAACTGCCCGATCAATTACCTCTAGATGATTGATAGCCAGGCGTAACGCCACCAAATTAGCCCACTAAACTTAGTTAGACAGTGCCGCTAGGCACACTACCCGCATCTTTAACGAAAAGGCTTTATACGTGGCTAAGCATTACCGTCCTGGCCGTTCGCTGTTGATATTCCTGGTTTCTATCGTGGGTCTAGCAGTTTGGGCTTTCTGGCCAGGCCAAAATCACGCACCAAAACTCGGCCTTGACCTTCGTGGTGGCACCCAGGTCATCCTTTCGCCACAAGTTGCAGCTGGTGCAACTTTGTCGCCAGAGCAGTTGAACCAAACTGTTGCAATCATTCGCCAGCGCGTTGATGGTTTCGGTGTGGCTGAATCTGAAGTAACTATTCAAGGCACCGGAGATGGCGCGAAAATTATTGTGACAATACCAGGTGAAACAAGTCGCACTGTTGTTGATCAATTGAAAACAACAGCACAACTTAATTTCCGAGCAGTAGTGGCAATTGATTATGGTTCACCGCAGCCGTCAACATCGCCAACACCTAGCGACAGTGCAAGTCCGGCAGCCAGTGCAACAGCTAGTGCAACAGCCAGTGCTTCGCCGAGTGCTTCCGCCAGTCCAACACCAACCCCATCACCATCAGTTTCTGTTGCACCAGAGCTCATGGTGCCGCCGATTCAGTCACCTGACGCCTCTGGAGATTTCCCAGATCGATTTGCCGCTTTAGATTGCGCAACTTCAGATATCAAAAATGGCGCTACCGATGATCCAGCTCAATATTTAATTAGCTGTGAAAAAGATGGCTCGATTAAGTACGTGTTAGCTCCGGCTGACTTAGTAGGTACCGACATTGAAGGAGCTACTGCCGGACTTCCGCAGCAGGGCGCAGGTGGGTGGCAAGTTGATCTACAAATGACCACGGAAGGTGCGAAAAAGTTTGCAGACTCTACGACGACCCTTTCGGCGCAACAAACCCCAAATAACCAATTTGCAATTGTGCTTGATGGCGTAGTTATCAGTGCACCTGCGGTAAACGAACCGATCTTGGGTGGCTCGGCCGTTATTTCGGGGTCCTTCACAGCAGATGAAGCGCGCGCTTTAGCTCAAGTGCTTAAGTTCGGCGCCCTTCCAGTCAGCCTTGACGTTGATGAAGTCCAACAGATTTCACCAACACTTGGTAATGATCAACTGCATGCTGGTTTGCTAGCTGGTGGCTTTGGATTGCTTCTGGTGATCATTTACCTATTGCTTTATTACCGCGCGCTAGGTGTTGTCGCTGTTGTCAGTCTTTTTGCTGCCGCAATCATGACTTATTTAATTTTCATTCTTTTAGGTCGAGGTATTGGCTTTACTTTGACACTGTCGGGAATTGCTGGAGCGATTGTCGCGATTGGTATTACCGCGGATTCATTTGTGATCTATTTCGAGCGAATCCGCGATGAAATCCGCGAAGGGAAGCGACTGCGAGCGGCTGTTGACCAAGGATGGACTCGCGCCCGTCGAACTATTTTGGCCGCTGACTTCGTGTCGCTGCTAGCTGCTGTAATTCTTTACTACTTATCAGTTGGCAGTGTTCGCGGTTTCGCATTCACGCTAGGGCTGATTACCTTTGTTGATATTGCAGTTGCTTTCATGTTTACTCGTTCGCTGGTAACTAAATTAGGCAATTCGCATTGGATGAATGCGGGCTCAGCTTGGACCGGGGTGTCACCAGAACGACTAGGGGTCACTAAGACAGCGCAGGAGGTTAACTAATGGCTAGTTTGAGTCGGTTAGGAAATAGCCTCTATCGTGGCGATGTTTCATTTAACATTGTTGGTCGCCGTAAGGCTTGGTATGCAGTTTCTGGAATTCTTTTAATTCTCTCAATTGCAACTCTTGGTGTTCGCGGCCTGAATCTCGGAATTGAATTTAAGGGTGGCGCCGAGTTCTCAGTTCCTGTGGCGCAGGCAACTGATCAATCAGTTACCCAGGGCCGAGAAACCGTCATCGCAGCCGGAGAAACTCCGTCCAGCGTTACCATAGTTGGCGGTGACACGGTGCGAATTCAAACACCAGCACTGACTACCGAAGAATCGAATGCACTGAGTTCTGCGCTAGCCGAGTCTTTCGGCGTACCGGAAGCCGAAATTAAGGTCCAATTAGTAGGTCCTACTTGGGGCGATGAAGTATCGAAGAATGCAGCGCGCGCGTTACTGGTTTTCTTAGTTTTAGTTGCAATTTTCTTAGCTGTTTACTTCGAGTGGCCTATGGCGATCGCAGCATTAGTGGCACTGGCACATGACGTGCTCATTACTGTTGGCGTTTATGCACTTAGTGGCTTTGAAGTGACACCAGCTAGTGTCATCGGATTCTTAACCATTCTGGGTTATTCGCTTTACGACACAGTCGTGGTGTTCGACAAAGTCCGAGAGAACACTCATGGTATCCACGGCGGATCTCGAAGCACTTACAGCGAAGCGGCAAACTTGGCATTGAATCAAACTTTGGTACGTAGTATCAATACTTCGATCGTCGCACTGCTTCCAGTGCTTTCCATCCTGGTAGTAGGCGTCTCATTGCTTGGGGTTGGCACATTGAATGACTTAGCACTTGCGCTGTTTGTTGGAATGCTTGTTGGTACATACTCTTCAATCTTCGTTGCAACTCCAATCCTTTGCCAGATTAAGGAACGTCAGGCCGAAAACATCGCGCTAGCCAAGCGCGTCGCAGCGCGACGTAAGAGCGGATCTGCTGGCGATGAAGTTAAGGCCGTTGTCGCACCTGGCGCTCCGATAGTTAGCTCTGCAGGACCACGTCAACAACAAGTTAAGAAAACTCGAGCCCGTCGAACGAAGCAATAATGGATCGTGACGGAGTAGCAGCGTTAATCGCCCAGATTGCGGATTACCCGCTACCTGGTGTGGTCTTTAAAGACGTCACTCCGATTTCTGGAGATCCAGAAGCGGCGCTTTGGGTTAATCAAGAAATCGCGCAACATTTTGCTAACTCTGGCGTCACGCGAATCGTTGGAGTTGAAGCTCGCGGGTTTATTCTCGGCGCCTCCCTTGCTTCCCACATGCATCTAGGCTTTGTCCCAATCCGCAAGAGCGGCAAATTGCCACGCGAAACTTACCGCGCAGAATATGAGCTCGAATATGGTTCAGATTCCATCGAGATTCATCGCGATGCGCTTAACTCTGATGATCGGGTAATCATCGTCGACGATGTCTTGGCTACCGGTGGAACTGCCTGCGCTGCCATTGACTTGATCCAAGAGTGCGGTGCACAAGTAGTCGGCATAGCGATACTTCTTGATCTGGCATTCTTGGGTGGCAGTGCTAAAGTTGCCAAACTTGACTCTGGAATTGATGTCTTCGCTGTCTTGTGAAATTTCCAATTAGAATAGGAAAAAGCAAGGAGGCAGCATGACTAGCGATATTTCGCCGGCTCCGCTTGCCGTAGCCCTTGCTGAGCGCTTTCCGCAGGGTTTGGAAACACCAATTCCAGATCAACTTAAACAAGTCCTAGAAGCATTAATTAAGTTTCACCCAGCATCTGACACTGCCGAGATCATTAGGGCGTTTCAAACTGCTGATTATTTCCATAGATTCCAAAATCGTAAATCAGGGGAGCAGTACATAACGCACCCAATAGCAGTGGCAGGACTGTTGGCTGATTTAGGTATGACCACTCCAACGGTTATCGCAGCGTTACTTCATGACACTGTCGAGGACACTGATTACAACTTAGATCAACTACGCGTTGATTTCGGTGACGAAGTTGCTGGCTTAGTAGACGGTGTAACGAAACTAGACAAAGTTAAGTACGGTCAAACTTCAGCGTCGGAAACTGTGCGCAAGATGGTCGTGGCAATGGCCCGAGATATTCGCGTGTTAGTTATCAAGCTTGTCGACCGGCTACACAACATGCGCACATTGTCTTACTTGTCAGTGGAAAAACAGGAACAAAAAGCGCGCGAGACTTTAGAGATCTATGCACCGTTAGCTCATAGACTCGGCATGAACTCGATTAAATGGGAACTTGAAGACTTAGCATTTGCTTCGCTTTATCCAAAGATGAGTGATGAGATCGCACGCTTGGTATCGCAGCGTGCGCCAGCACGCGACGAGAGCCTCCAAACCATTGTTGAGTACGTTGACAATGACTTGCTCGGCAACGACATCAAGGCTGTAGTTTCTGGTCGACCAAAACATTTTTACAGTATTTATCAAAAGATGATCGTACGCGGACGCGATTTTGACGATATCTATGATCTGATTGGCGTTCGCATCTTGGTGGATAGCGTGCAAGATTGTTACGCAACGCTAGGCATAATTCACAATCGCTGGAATCCAGTGCCAGGAAGATTCAAAGATTACATAGCGATGCCTAAGTTCACTATGTACCAATCGCTGCATACAACTGTCATCGGGCCGAACGGCAAGCCTGTTGAATTCCAAATTCGTACTCACGAAATGCATCGCGCCGCAGAATATGGCGTGGCATCACATTGGCGCTACAAACAAGACAGAGTTGCTGGTAAAGACGGACCAGATGATCTTGGTTGGGTACGACAGCTACTGGATTGGCAGCGCGAAACTGCCGATCCCGGCGACTTCATGGATTCATTGCGCGACGACTTGGGCGCAGCTGAAGTTTATGTATTTACACCTAAAGGTGAGGTCTTGGCACTACCTGCGGGCAGTACGCCAATTGACTTTGCTTATAGTGTGCATACCGAAGTTGGAAATCGCTGCGTAGGCGCTCGCATAAATGGAAAATTGGCACCGCTAGATACCAAGCTCGTTAACGGTGACAACGTCGAGATCATCACTAATAAATCGGATTCCGCTGGCCCATCTCGAGACTGGATAAACATAGTCGCAAGTGCGCGAGCTAAATCAAAGATCAAAGCTTGGTTCTCTAAAGAACGCAGAGAAGAAGCGATTGATACCGGCAAGGAAGCAATCGTTCGTGCAATGAAGAAGAGCGGAATTCCACTTCGCTTGCTATCAAATAACATGCTCAACACTTTGGCGGTGGAATCAAACTATGCCGATGTCAGCGCGCTATACGCTGCGGTAGGCGAGGGACACTTAGGAGCTCAAACTGTAGTCACTAGATTGACTGTGTCACTTGGCGGCGACGAAGGAGTGATCGAAGACGCCTCTGAACAGGTTTTGCCAAGCCGGGTTGCACATCGCAAGGATGAAAAACCAGATCCTGGCATCACGGTAATTGGCGCAGATGACACTTGGGTAAAGCTTTCTCGCTGCTGCACTCCAGTGCCAGGAGATGAAGTATTAGGTTTTGTGACCAGAGGTTCTGGTATTACAGTGCATCGCACCGATTGCGTAAATGCGCAAGCACTTAGGGCGCAACCAGAACGTTTGGTTGAGGTTGCCTGGACGCCGGGCAAGAGCAGCATCTTCTTGGTGAATATCCAAGTCGAAGCCTTAGACCGCGCTCGATTATTATCTGATGTAACTCGCGCGCTATCGGATCAGCACGTGAACATCTTGAATGCCTCAGTGACAACTACCAAGGATCGCGTTGCGATTTCGCGCTTCACTTTTGAGATGGGTGACCCATCGCATTTGAATCAAGTGTTACGTGCAGTGCGTGGTATTGACGGCGTTTATGACGTCTACCGCGTTTAGAAATTAACCTAAAGTTGCAGCGCCTGATTTAGCAGCTTCAAGCAAACCTTGCGCTTGTGAAATCTGTTGCCCAATCTTGGCAGCGTCATCAGTCTTACCGGCTGTTTCAGCAGCAAGTTTCTGCTTTTCCAGTTTGGCGATACTTGCTTCAAATGAGGTAACCAGAGTATTTGCGCGGTCCACAACTTCTGGCTTAGTACGGTGCCAATGTTCTTCCTGCACCTTGCGAATTGCATCTTCAACAGACTTAAGGCGCTTCTCAATTTTATCTTTGTCGTTGCGAGGCACGTGACCAGCTTTTTCCCAAGCTTCTTGAATCTCGCGCAATGTAGCTTTGGCCGCATCAACGTTTGTGATTGGCAGCAAGGCTTCAGCACGCTTGAGAAGTTCAAGTTTGACTTCCAGGTTTTTCCCAAATTCTTCGTCTCGCACTGAATTTGCAGCGTTGCGGTTCGCGAAGAACTTATCTTGGGCAGCCTTGAATTCTGCCCATAATTTTTCTTCCTCATTCTTTGCAGCGCGCGCAACGCCTTTCCAGTCATCCATCAACTGTTTATATGATGTTGTCGTGGCTGCCCACTCAGTTGAATCTGCTAACTCGTGAGCTTTCTTAACCATGGCTTTTTTGGCAGTTACTGCCTCAGCGCGACCGGCATCAAGCGTGGAGAAATAGGCACGACGTGCTTTATCAAATGCGGATCGAGCATGACTAAAGCGCTTCCACAATTCCTGTTCTTTACCTCGATCACCAGTTGGCAATTTCTTCCACTGATCGAGAAGCTCTTTAAACTTTTCACCAGTTACTTTCCAGGCGGTTGAGTTTGCAAGGGATTCAGCAAGTGCGACAATTTCTTCGCGCTTCGCTAGTGCTGCGGCTTTAACTTCAGCTTTCTTGGCAGCTGCTGCAACTTTTCGTTCTTCGAAGCCAACCAGCAGAGAATCTCTACCAGCTTTTAGTTTGTCAAAGTCGCCGAGCAAGTTTGGGGACTCTAGAGATTGATTGATTTTTTCGACAAGAGCAGTTACTGAGTCAAGGTTTCCCTTGCCATCTTTTAGGCGAGCACTTGCCAATTCAATTTCAGAAACCAAGTCGTGGTAGCGCTTGGTGAAAAAAGCTAAGCCATCAGTAGGTTCACCGGCTGCGTACTGTCCGATTTTAGTTGGACCTGAAGTGCCATTTAGAAATACGTTGCCTTCTTCGTCTACGTATCCAAATTCGTTACTTGTTGTCATGGCAGTGTCCTTAATAATTTCGGGTCCCATTTCGGGCTCTTGTAGGTGCAGACTCAATTATGGCGTAGTTGAAGCCTTGTTGATAACTACTGCCTGGCTAGGTAATCCATCTGAAGAGCCATTCAAAACCCCAGCAGATGCTACGTTATCCAAGACATCGAGACCGGCCGTGATATTTCCCCAAACTGAATAATTCGGAGGTAGCGGTGAATCCTGATAAACCAAGAAGAACTGACTGCCGTTGGTATTAGGTCCACTGTTTGCCATCGCTACAGTTCCACGTGGGTAAATGTAGTTTCCGTCAGCTCCAGCAGTTGGCAAATTTTCATCTGCGAAACTAAATCCCGGTCCACCGGTACCATCACCTGCAGGATCACCACATTGCAGTACAAATATTCCCTGAGTCGTCAGACGATGACATGAAGTGTTGTTGTAGAAACCAGAATCTGCCAGCCATGCGATCGTGCCAACTGTTGTTGGTGCTTTTTGATCAGCAGCAAATTCAATGGCACCACAATTTGTGTCTAGCGTGAATGCACTAGCCGTTGGCAAGTCAGCAGTTGCACTGCCATAAGTAATGTTGTCGGCGCGAACCACTGCAGGTGCTTGGCAACCAGCGATCGGTGCATTTGTTGAGATTGCAGCGGGGGCTGGCGCAGCTGAGTCACTAGGTGATGCAGCCACCTGATCAGATGCATTATTTTGGTAGTTAACCAATGCGAAAAGCGCAACTACACCTGCGACTACACCTAGAATCTGCAGATATCTATTACGGACACGTCGCTCGGCACGTCGTTCTTGCTGGCGCTGGAACTTGGCGCGGGCTAGTTCTCGTTCTCGTTTTGATGGCACAAGTCACCAGTCTACGGTGCCTAGAAATAACGCCAAATCACGGTAGCCTAGAGGAATTCCGAGAGCAGGGGCGAAATGTTAATTAAGAGTTTTGGGGCCGGTCCATGGCAGACCAACTGCTATGTGGTGGCGGCAGGCCCAAATTCTGAGTGCTTGATTATTGACCCAGGCATGGGTAGCGCGCCGGGAATCCGCGAAATCATTACCGAACATAACTTAAAACCCGTAGCCACCATGCTGACTCATGGGCACATTGATCACATGTGGTCTATTTTTCCAGTTGCAACTGGGTATGGCATTCCTGCCTACATACATGGCGATGACCGATTCCTCCTAAATGACCCAGGCGCCGGAGTATCGACTGAAACCCGAAATGCCCTGATGGAAATGATGGCAGCAGACGACATTTTTGCTGAACCAGAAGACACTCGCGAAGTTTCAGATGCGATGACTCTTGATATTGCTGGTATGAAATTCACTATTAGACACGCACCAGGTCATACGCAAGGTTCAATCTTGTTTGAGTTCGAGGCGGATCGAAAGCATATCTTTACTGGCGACGTCTTGTTTGCTGGCGCAATTGGTCGCACAGATTTACCTGGCAGCTCACCACAAGCAATGGACACTTCACTACGCGATGTGGTTTTAAACTTGCCAGATTCAGCTTTAGTGTTTCCAGGTCATGGACCAGCTAGTGACATGGCTACTGAAAAAAGTAGTAATCAATATCTGCTGCGCGTCGCAAAAGGCTTGAGCGCGCTATGAGTGAATTGTTTAAGGCTCCCAAAGGAACCTATGACGTAGTCCCACCATTTTCTGCGCTTTGGTTGGCTGTGCGTGATGCGCTTTCTACACCACCGCGAAATTCCGGTTATGGATATATCGAAACCCCAATATTCGAAGACACTGCATTGTTTGTCAGAGGCGTTGGAGAATCAACCGACGTAGTTTCAAAGGAAATGTATACCTTCGAAGATAAAGGTGGTCGTAGCCTGACCTTGAAACCTGAAGGTACCGCAGGCGTATTGCGCGCTATGTTGGAAAACCGAATGGATCGGGGAGCGTTACCAGCAAAAGTTTGGTACACCGGTCCGCACTTTAGATACGAACAGCCACAATCGGGTCGCTATCGTCAGCACACTCAGGTTGGCGTTGAAACAATTGGCTCATCTGATCCAGCAATTGATGCTGAAGTTATATGGATGGCAGCTTACGCGCAACGAAACATCCTTGGACTTAAGCAAGTGCGGATTTTGATAAATTCACTTGGTTGTCACGAATGCCGGCCAGGTTACCGCGAATTGTTAATTAAGTTTTTAGCAAGTTGTGATTTAGACGAAGCCACTCGCGCTAGAGCCCAAATTAATCCATTGCGTGTGTTGGATGACAAGCGCAAAGAGGTGCAAACCCAACTTGCAGATGCACCACTTATGCCAGATCACCTCTGCGCGGATTGTACAGAACATCATGAAAAAGTTTTGGGCTATCTGGATGAACTCGGGGTGATTTACGAGAAAGCACCTCGATTAGTTCGCGGACTTGATTACTACGTGCGTACTACTTTTGAATGTGTCCACGATGGCCTAGGCGCCCAGTCAGCAATAGGCGGCGGCGGGCGATACGACGGACTAATCGAAACCCTGGGAGGTCCAGCTATCGGTGGCGTTGGTTTTGGGCTTGGTGTAGATCGCACTTGTCTAGCTGTGCAAGCCGAAGGCATTCAACTTTTCGATGAAGCGGCTACCGATGTGTTTTTCGTTCCAGTTGGAGACGCAGCTATCACGAAAGTCGTTGGACTAGCGGGCCTCGTTCGCGCGGCTGGAATCAACAGTGACATTGCATATGATGGCCGCTCGATTAAGGCAGCCATGAAGAGCGCAGATCGCAGCGGCGCCAAATTTGCAGTAATAGTCGGTGAAGATGAATTAGCGAATTCATCAGTAGTTCTGAAAAACCTTGCCGACGGATCCCAGGAAAACCTGCCCGTAGACTCTCTTATTACAACCTTGCTCGATCGTCTCGTCTAATTTTAATGAAGGAATGTGAATGCTCAGAACTTCCAATGCCGGTGCGCTCCGTTTAAGCGATGCCGGTACGCAAGTAACACTCGCAGGCTGGGTAGGAAAGCGCCGTGACCATGGTGGCATTGCATTTCTAGACTTACGTGATTCTTCTGGCACTGTTCAAGTTGTAGTACGCGACGAAGCGGTTGCTGGCGAACTACGCGCAGAGTTTTGCTTACAAGTCATTGGAACTGTAGAAGCCAGACCAGCTGGCAATGAAAACTCAGAAATTTCCACTGGCGACATTGAAGTAATTGCTGATCAAGTTATTGTGCTTAGTAAAAGTGCGCCGTTACCGTTTCCAATTGATGACGCAATTACGGTTGGCGAAGAAACTCGACTTAAGTATCGTTACCTAGATTTACGTCGGCCCGCAGCAGGCAACATCTTGCGGATGCGCAGCGATGTAAATCGCTTGGCGCGCGAAGTTTTGCACGAGCGTAATTTTGTTGAAATCGAAACGCCAACACTTACGCGCAGTACGCCAGAAGGTGCGCGAGATTTCTTAGTACCAGTTCGCTTGCAGCCTGGACACTGGTATGCACTGCCACAAAGCCCACAACTCTTCAAGCAACTTTTGATGGTGGCTGGCATGGAACGTTACTACCAAATCGCGCGCTGTTATCGTGACGAGGACTTCCGCAAAGATCGGCAGCCAGAATTTACCCAACTTGATATTGAAATGAGTTTCGTCGAGCAAGAAGACATCCTTGAAGTCGGTGAAGCGATCGTTCGCAGTCTGTGGCAGGGCACTGTAGGACACACCATTGGTGAGATTCCTCGTATGACATATTTTGATGCGATGGATAAATACGGTTCAGATAAGCCGGACTTACGATTTGATATGGAGCTAACAGATTGCACAAGTTATTTCTCGAAAACTGAATTCCGAGTATTCCAAAATGAATACGTTGGCGCAGTAGTAATGCCTGGCGGCGCAGATCAACCACGTCGCACGTTCGACGCTTGGCAAGACTGGGCTAAGCAACGTGGCGCTAAAGGTTTGGCATATGTAACTTTCGAAGCCGATGGCACGCTTGGCGGTCCGGTTGCAAAGAATTTGTCTGATGCTGAACGTGAAGGCCTAGCTGCGCACCTGGGAGCAAAGCCTGGCGATTGCGCATTCTTTGGAGCAGGTGACAAATCCAGTACTCAGCAACTTCTTGGCGCAGTACGACAAGAAGTAGGCGAGCGTTGCGGTTTGATTGATGAGTCACAGTGGTCATTCCTTTGGATCATTGATGCCCCAATGTTTGAACGAACTGATGATGGTGGCTGGACTGCTGTCCACCACCCGTTCACTTCACCAAATTCCGAGTGGGTAGATCGCTTCGAAGAAGCACCGGACAAGGCATTGGCCTGGGCATACGACATTGTCTGTAACGGCAATGAAATAGGTGGCGGTTCGATTCGTATTCATCGCAGCGATGTACAAGAACGAGTATTTAGCCTGCTTGGGCTAAGTGATGAAGAAGCCCGCGAAAAATTTGGATTCCTACTTGATGCGTTTGCATACGGACCACCTCCGCATGGTGGCATTGCATTTGGCTGGGATCGAATTTGCATGCTGCTTTCGGGTGCCACAAGTTTGCGAGACGTTATTGCGTTCCCTAAGACTGGAGCGGGCTTTGATCCACTAACAAGCGCGCCAACTCCAATTACCGATCAACAGCGACTTGAGGCTGGGATCGATGCCGATCCATTTGCCCAAGACGCCAGTGATGACTGACTCACTATTTGATCAAGACACTGGTGGTTCACCACTAGCCGTACGAATGCGTCCGCGCACTTTAGATGAGTTTGTGGGACAGCGTCGCGCGATAGCACAGGGCAGCCCGCTGCATAAGTTGCTACAGCCTGGTGACACTGACACAAAGTCGTCAGTAATTCTTTGGGGTCCACCGGGAACTGGAAAGACCACCTTGGCGCAATTAATTGCGCGCGCTGGTTCGGCCAAGTTCATGGAGCTTTCAGCGATAAATGCTGGCGTCAAAGATGTTCGCGATGTAATTTCTGCTGCGCAAGATAACAAGTCGCTCTACGGTGTCTCAACTGTGCTCTTTGTTGATGAAGTGCACAGGTTCAATAAGACACAACAGGATGCGTTGTTGCCAGGGGTTGAAAATGGTTGGGTAACTCTGATTGCGGCCACTACAGAGAATCCATCCTTTTCGGTAATCGCACCGTTGATGTCGAGATCGTTACTGGTGACGCTGTCGGAATTGGACGACACAGATGTTTCGAGTGTTATTTCAAAAGCAATCATTGATCCACGCGGTCTTAATGGAGCAGTGACAGTTAATGAAGAAGCAACGCAGATGTTAATCCGACTAGCTGGCGGCGATGCCCGTAGAGCTCTGACGGTTTTGGAAGCTGCAGCCGGTGTCGCGTTAAGCAACTCGCATAGCGAAATCAACGTTGATGATATTTCTGCAGCCAGTGATCACAATGTCGTTCGTTACGACAAAGCAGGGGATCAGCATTACGACATCATTAGTGCGTATATCAAATCTATTCGTGGCTCAGACCCTGACGCAGCGCTGCACTATTTAGCCCGCATGCTCGAAGCCGGCGAAGACCCAAGATTTATTGCGCGGCGGTTGATGATCAGTGCTAGCGAGGATATTGGATTGGCCGATAATTCAATGTTGCAGTTGGCGGTGGCTGCAGCGCAGACCGTGGCTCTAATTGGTATGCCTGAAGCGCGCATCACACTGTCCCAAGCAACTATCGCGCTGGCACTCGCTCCAAAATCCAACAGCGCATACCTCGCAATCGACAACGCAATTGCGGACATCCGTCAAGGAGACATCGGAATTGTGCCAGCGCCCCTTCGAGATTCGCACTATGCCCGTGCCGGAGACTTAGGACATGGAATTGGATATGAGTATCCACACGATGCGCCAGGTGGAATCGTTGCTGCGCAATACCTGCCAGATGCCTTGAAAACTACCACCTATTACCGACCAACTGATCGTGGTACTGAAGCAGGCCTGAGTGCGCTGTGGCGCAAAATCCGCACCTTGCTGGGTCGTGATTAAGCCCTTCACATCATTGTTCGTTAGGGTTTAGGGATTACCACCTAATACCCGCAAAATCCGTAGGTCACTAGAAATTGCCTTACTAGCGCAAAGAGAGTTGATAGCAGTGGAGTCCGCTGAAATTCGATCGAGATTTTTGAACTATTTCCAGTCCAAAGGTCATACGGTCGTGCCTAGCGCAAGCCTCTTGTTAGATGACCCAACTTTGCTTTTTGTGAATGCCGGAATGGTGCCATTCAAACCATATTTCTTGGGTGAAGCTGCGCCGCCATACCCACGAGCAGTCTCGGCGCAAAAGGTGGTTCGCACCTTAGATATTGAAGAAGTCGGCAAGACAACGCGTCACGCTTCGTTCTTTCAGATGTGCGGCAATTTCTCTTTCGGTGACTACTTCAAAAGCGATGCAATTCCATATGCGTGGGAACTGCTAACTTCGCCGATATCAGCTGGTGGTTATGGTTTCCCCGAAGACAAACTTTGGGTAACTGTTTATTTGGATGACGATGAGAGCGTAGACATTTGGCACAAAGTTGTCGGTGTTCCGATGGAACGCATCCAACGCCGAGACATGGCAGACAATTACTGGTCAATGGGTGTGCCTGGACCATGTGGACCATGTTCGGAGATTTACTACGATCGTGGTCCTGAGCACGGGCGCGAAGGCGGACCGATTGCAGATGAAACTAGATATCTAGAAGTTTGGAATCTTGTTTTCATGCAGTTCGAGCGCGGCGAAGGACCAGGCAAAGAAAACTTCCCGATCCTTGGCGAACTTCCAGCAAAAAGTATCGACACTGGAATGGGCCTGGAACGCATGGCTGCGTTGCTCCAGGGCGTAGACAACATTTATGAAATTGACACTACAAAAATAATCTTGGACCGAGCCAGCATATTGAGCGGTCAAAAATACGGCGCAAATCCAAAATCTGATGTGGCGCTTCGAGTAGTCGCAGACCATGCTCGCACTTGTGCGTTTTTGATTGCAGATGGCGTATTACCTGGCAATGAAGGCCGTGGATACGTGTTGCGTCGAATTTTGCGACGCGTAGTGCGAAACATGCGCTTGCTTGGTACGCATGAGCCTTCAATGCGCGAATTGATCGCTGCCAGCATCGAGGCTATGGCGCCACAATATCCAGAATTGCTTTCGGAACAAGGTCGCATCATGTCAATTGCAGCGGCCGAAGAAGAATCCTTCTTAAGTACGCTCGAACGCGGTACCTCCATGTTTGATTTGGCAGCTACTGAGCTGAAGTCAAGCAAGTCGAAAATATTAAGTGGTGACTCAGCTTTTGCACTACATGACACATTCGGGTTCCCAATTGACTTGACGCTGGAAATGGCGGCAGAGCAAGGGCTAATTGTTGATGAAGCGGGCTTCCGTACTTTGATGCAGGAACAACGTTCCCGCGCTAAGGCAGATGCCGTGCAACGTAAAAGTGGTGTGGCGGCAGTTACTGTTTATCGCGACATCATGGGTAAGTACGGTGTCACAAAATTCACGGGCTACACCGAAACTCAAACTGAAAGTATCGTCACTGGCTTAGTTGTCGATGGCGTAGATGTACCGAGTGCAAAAGCAGGAGACGAAGTTGAGGTTCTCACTGATCGCACTTCGTTCTACGCAGAGGGCGGCGGCCAGCTTGCTGACCATGGCATCATCACCCTGGCAGATGGCTCGAAGGTTGAAGTCATAGATGTGCAAACTCCAGTTCCTGGGTTATACGTTCACCGGGGCCGGGTTGTTGAAGGTGCATTTGAAGTCGGTAGCGCAGCATTAACTCAGGTTGATGTGCAGCGACGGTTAGCTATATCGCGCGCGCATACGGCTACCCACATGGTGCATAAAGCATTCCGCGAAGCATTGGGCGAGACTGCTACGCAGATGGGTTCGGAGAACTCACCGGGCAGATTCCGCTTTGATTTTCCAAGTGCGGGCGCGGTGCCACAATCAGTACTTGCTGATGTAGAAGCGCGAGTAAATGACGTACTGCTAGATAACTTATTGGTCACTTCTGAATTCATGACGCAGGAACAAGCGCGCGCAACGGGAGCGATGGCGCTGTTTGGCGAAAAATATGGAGATCAAGTTCGGGTTGTGAGCGTAGGCGACTGGGCGCGTGAATTATGTGGTGGCACACACACTGAACGCTCCGGCCAACTAGGTGTGATCACATTTCTTTCCGAAAGTTCAATTGGCGCTGGCGTGCGTCGAGTCGAGGCTTTAGTAGGCGCCGATGCTTATCGTTACTTGGCTAGAGAGCATCATCTAGTTGGACAATTAGCCGAAATGACGAAAGTTCGGGCAGAAGAGCTGCCAGATCGCATTGGAAAAATGCTGGAGCGGTTGAAGCAAGCGGAGAAAGAAATTGCAAAAGCGCGCACTGCAGCACTAACAAGCAACATTTCCGGATTAGTAGGCGAGTCAGTAAAGATCGGTAATACCCAACTATTTAGATTCACTGCACCTGCTGGAACCGGCGCTGGGGAATTACGCGATCTAGTAACAAATGCCAAGGGCAGCATCACGACAAAAAACTTTGTATTAGTAGGTGCGACGATCGACGGTGACAAGGTGGCATTCGTTGTCACCACAGATGCCGCCGCTCGGGAGTCGGGCGCGTCCGCATCAGATGTGTTAAAGGCCATGATGCCAAGTGTTGATGGTCGTGGCGGTGGAAGTCCTGAAATGGCTCAGGGCGGTGGCGCAAAAGTTGCCGCAATCGATGCAGCGCTAGCAGCGGCTGCTTCTGGATTGGGTGGCTAAATTTGCAGCGCGGGGTTCGGCTCAGTCTGGATGTAGGTTCCGTTCGAATTGGTGTAGCTGCTTGCGATGCGGACGGGTTGATGGCTTATCCCTTAGCAACAATTGATTACGGATCGGAATCTGTAACAGAAATCCTGGCACTGATTTTAGAACATCAAGCAATTGCAGTTTATGTAGGTAATCCAGTGAACTTATCGGGAGCGACGACAAAATCAACGACAGCTGCTGCTGAGTTTGCGACACAACTTGCCCAGGCATTGACCCAAGGAATTGCAGTTCGATTAATTGATGAGCGCCTCAGCACCGTTTCGGCGCAACGCGGCCTTCATGAAACGGGACGCAACACAAAGAACAGTAAGAGCATTATTGATCAAGCCGCAGCAGTAGTGATTCTGGAGCACGCACTAGAGTCAGAAAAGCGACAAGGGGATTTTGTCGGACAGATTGTGGAGTCGACTCGTGAGTGATCTAGACAAGCTAAACGCGATGTCGGAGCCTGCGAAACCATCTCGCGGTCGCAAACAGCCTAGAAATAGTTCGTTTTCGAAAATTATTTTTGGGATTGTCATTGTTGCTGTCATAGCAGTGTTGCTAGCGCCAAAATTGGCTGCTCGGTTGTCTAGCGCTCCGGATTTCCCGGGTCCTGGTACTGGGAATGTGCGAGTAGAAATTCAAGAAGGTGATTCCATCGCCAAAATTGGAAATACTCTCAAGGCAAACGGCGTCGTTAAATCCGTAGACGCCTTTGTGGCAGCTGCAGCTGACAATCCAGACTCAGCCAAGATTTCTGCTGGCATGTACGACTTGAAGTTTGAAATGAGCGCAAGCGGCGCAATAGAAGCGCTGCTTGACTCTGCTACAAAAGTTGTCGACAAGGTGGTAATTCCAGAAGGTAAACGGGCGGCTTGGATTTACGAAGAGTTGGCTAAAGCCACTGGAATTCCAGTTGCTGATTTTGAGGCAGCAGCTAGTTCAAGTGATCTAGGCCTACCTTCATATGCCGGAGGAAATGTAGAAGGTTTCCTATTTCCCGCCACGTATGACCTAGCTCCAGGCATGAGCGCGAAAGACATTCTAAAAACGTTGATCGCCAAATTTGATTCTGAAGCGAAACGCTTGGATTTAGAAGCACGCGCAGCACAAATGGGTAGGTCTCCATACGAGATTGTGACTGTCGCATCGTTACTTGAAGTTGAAGGACATCCGCGCGACTTTGGCAAAGTAGCCAGAGTTGTATACAACCGACTAGCAATGCCAATGCGCCTGGAATTTGATTCCACTGTTAATTACGGACTTGGCAAGACCGACGTTATTTTGACAACTGATCTACTCAATAAAGACACGCCTTACAACATGTATTTACACGATGGGTTAACACCAACACCAATCGATAATCCTGGGGCAGAGGCAATTGAAGCTGCGCTCAATCCTGATGCTGGCGATTGGATTTACTTCATCACAATTGATTTGAATACCCAGGAGACAAAATTTACTAAGTCCTATTCGGAGTTCTTGGTTTACAAAGACCAGTTCTTAGCTTTCTGCGATGCAAATCCTGGGACGTGTTGGTAATGAAAGCAGCAGTTCTAGGAAGTCCAGTTTCACATTCGTTGTCACCAGTTCTACATCGCGCTGCCTACGATGCTCTTGATCTAACACACACCTACGAGGCAATTGAAGTTCCGAAAGCAGGCCTTATTGATTTCGTGAATGGTTTGGACGCGAATTGGTTGGGTCTTTCGTTGACCATGCCGCTGAAAGAGGTTGCATTTGAGTTGTTACCAGCATGTGATGAACTTGCAATCAAGACTGGCGCAATTAATACTTTAGTTTTTAGTGATGTACTTCGCGGATACAACACCGACGTACTTGGAATTGTGGACGCAGTTCGAGAAGCTGGGCACGAAACGATTGCGACGGCAACCATTTTTGGCTCTGGCGCTAGCGCACGATCTGCGCTCGTTGCACTACGTGAGTTAGGCGCTAACGAAGTATCAGTGGTAGCACGCAACGAAATTGATATTGTCCGGATGGCGGAATTAGGGACACAACTGAACTTGGATGTGAAGTCTCACGCACTTGGCGAAACTACATGGATGGAAAGTGATTTAGTAATTAATACCACTCCAGCTGGCGTGTTAGATGAAATTGCGCAACAGGTTTTTCGACCACAAGGTCTACTTCTAGATGTTGTTTACGATCCGTGGCCGACTCAGTTAGCTGCGTGCTGGTCAGTTACTGGAGGACAGATTCTTTCGGGTTTATCAATGCTGTTACATCAAGCTGGACACCAAGTAAATCTGATGACTGGTGAAGTGGCGCCGCTAGGCCAAATGCGAGATGCGCTAAATTCCGAACTGCTTGCCCGCGGATTAAGCACAATCTAAGTCGCCAATTCGGTGTTATTGCCCAAAAGGTGAAAGACTAGAGGCATGTTGCGCTGGTTAACTGCAGGAGAATCTCATGGTCCTGCGCTGTCCGCGATTCTGGAAGGACTGCCAGCAGGCGTAGAAGTTGCAACAGCTGACATCGATGCCGCACTAGCCCGCCGCCGCCTGGGATTTGGACGCGGCGCTCGGATGAAATTTGAACAAGACGCCGTGACAATAACTGGTGGCATTAGGCACGGTTTCACGCAAGGTGGCCCAATTGCCATAACTATCGCCAATTCGGAATGGCCAAAATGGCAGGACGTGATGTCCGCTGATCCAGTAGATGCTGCAAGTTTAGAAAACGTGGCACGCAATGCACCTTTAACTAGACCGCGACCTGGCCACGCTGATCTTGCCGGAATGCAGAAATATTCGCACACCGATGCGCGTCCAATTTTAGAACGAGCAAGTGCGCGGGAAACTGCCGCGAGAGTAGCCCTTGGTGAAGTTGCTAAAAAGTTTTTAGAGCAAGTTGCTGGCATCACAGTCCTTAGCCATGTAGTTAGCATCGGATCTGTTGCTACGGACTCAACTGAAATTCCAGATTTTCAAGATTTAGCAGACATTGACAATGATCCAGTGCGCTGCTTTTCACCAACTGCAAGCGCCGCAATGCAAGCAGAGATCACATCTGCCCAAGCTGATGGTGACACGCTCGGTGGCGTAGTAGAAGTAGTCGCACATGGTGTCCCAGTAGGCCTGGGGTCTCACGTGCATTGGGATCGTCGCCTCGACAGTCGACTAGCAGCAGCGCTGATGGGTATTCAAGCGATTAAAGGTGTTGAAGTTGGGGATGGCTTCGAAACTGCGCGGCGACGCGGTTCACAAGCACATGATGAAATTTATCTTGATGGTGAATCACTGCATCGCAATACCAGCCGCAGTGGTGGTACCGAAGGTGGCATGAGTACTGGGGAAGCGATCCGAGTACGTGCTGCGATGAAACCGATTTCAACTGTGCCACGTGCGTTAGCAACAGTTGATGTTGAAACTGGCCAGGCTGCAACTGCGATCTCGCAGCGAAGTGATGCCTGCGCAGTGCCTGCGTCTGGCGTAGTAGCGGAAGCTATGGTCGCATTGGTGTTGGCAGATGCCGTTCTTGAAAAATTTGGTGGAGATCACGTTATAGAGACTGCCCGAAACATTGCGTCCTACCGCTCACATTTAAGGATGTAACCGTGGCACCCATCGTGTTGGTTGGAGTTCCTGGCGCCGGCAAAACTACAGTTGGCAAGCTGCTAGCGCGGGAGCTGAACGTTAACTTCTTTGATAGCGATCAAGTTATTGAGAGCCGTGCCGGCAAAAGTGTTTCCGACATATTTACGCAAGATGGCGAGCCAGCGTTTCGCAAACTTGAACACGATATTGTTTGCGAACTTTTACAAACTGATGAGGCAGTGCTCGCTTTAGGTGGTGGATCTTTAGGGAACGACGACACCCGTTCCCAAGTGCGCAAGGCAAAAGTTGTTTGGTTAATTGCCGGGTTAGCACAGGCAGTTGATCGCGTAGGCATGAATCGCAATCGACCACTTTTATTGGGCAACGTACGCGGGCAACTTGCAGATTTAATGGCAGCACGTGAGCCGCTTTACAAAGAAGTTGCGACTATTGCAATCGATACCTCAAAACTTATTCCAAGCGAAGTAGTGCAGGCAATCACAGATGATTTAGCTAAGTTAGAGGTTGGCTGATGACTGTCATCGAAGTACATGCCGAGCATAAATACGAAGTAGTAGTGGGCCGCAATATCTTGTCCAACATAGACACTTACTTATCAGGCGTATCACGAGTCGCAGTCATACATCCTGAGTCGATGCGAGATCATGCCGCAAAACTCAGACTGCAAATTTCCGATGTTGAGTCGATTGCAATTGAAGTTCCTGATGCTGAAAATGCCAAGACTGCAGCAGTACTTGAGTTTTGCTGGATGGCTCTTGGTAAAGCTGGATTCACCCGAAATGACCTGATTATTTCTATTGGTGGTGGCGCCACGACTGATTTAGCCGGGTTCGTTGCTGCGACATGGTTACGTGGTGTGAAAGTTTTACACATTCCAACAACTTTGCTGGGAATGGTAGATGCCGCGGTGGGCGGTAAGACTGGAATCAATACTGGTGAAGGCAAGAATCTAGTCGGCGCCATTTACTCACCGATCGCTGTGTTGTGCGACATGAATTTCCTGGACTCGCAAACTACCCAAGATTATGTGGGTGGGTTAGCCGAAGTGATTAAGTGTGGTTTCATCCGTGATGAACAAATTTTAGTTTTACTCGAAAGCGACTTAGTTGGTGCGCAATCGCCAAATTGGGTACACGCCGAGGAAGTAATTGCTAGAGCAATTCAAGTTAAAGCTGATGTGGTTGGGAATGACCTGCGAGAGACGCTAGGAACTAGCGCCGGTCGTGAGATCTTGAACTATGGTCACACATTTGGTCACGCCGTAGAACGCAACGAGAAGTTCACTTGGAGACACGGCAACGCAGTAGCTGTGGGAATGATGTTTGTAGCTAACTTGTCGCATCTTGCTGGTCGACTTGATGCCCAAATAGTGACTCGTCATAGCGATATTCTGTCGGGTGTTGGTTTACCAATTACCTACAACAGGGGTACGTTCAATCAGTTACTTGATGCCATGCGGATAGACAAAAAGGCGCGTGGCGCAAAACTTCGGTTTATAGTTCTGGAAGATATCGCTAAGCCAAATATTCTTGAAGATCCTGACTCGGCGTTGCTGATTGCGGCTTACAACAAACTAGGGCAAAGTGACTAGCATGCGAAAAGTTATGATTCTCAATGGCCCGAATCTAGATCGATTGGGGACTAGAGAACCGGATGTTTACGGGACTTTGTCGTTGCAAGATATCGAGAAGTTGTGCGTTGAAACTGCTACCACGCTTAAGCTCGAAGTTGATTTTCGCCAGACCAATGATGAAGCTACTTTAATTTCCTGGCTACACGAGGCTGCAGAAACTAAGACCTTCGTAATTATGAACCCAGCAGCATTTACTCACTACTCAGTTGCGATTCGTGATGCGGCCGCAATGCTGACAGCAGGCTTGATCGAAGTACACCTAAGTAACCCGATTGCGCGTGAAGAGTTTAGGCACACCTCTTTGATCTCTGGACTGGCAACAGGAACAATCAGTGGTTTTGGCGCACAGTCCTACCTGCTTGCATTGCAGGCACTAGTTAAGTTGTGACGTTACAGCGAATCGAACGGCTGCAATCTGAATTAGCCGACGATCAAGGGCTCTACGTCACCAATCTAATTAATGTTCGGTATCTTTGTGGATTCACCGGCTCAAACGGTGCGCTGTTTGTAACAAAAAACTCAGCAACACTAGCTACCGACTCTCGATACGAGATTCAGAGCGCAAATCAAACCATCGGTGTGGAGATCATGATTGGTCGGAATCTGTCTGAACTACTACTTCGCGGACAACCGCAACGAGAAGTTTTGGTAGAGGGTGATGACATCTCAGTAAATGCTCTCAAGGCACTTAAAGATTCCAATTCCAAAATGTCATTTTTGGAAACTGATGGAGTTATTGAGCAGTTGCGCAGTGTGAAAGACCAGTCAGAAATGCAGTCGATTCGTGCAGCCTGCCAGATTTCCACTCAGGCACTAAGTGACATTCTGCCAAAAGTTCAGGTTGGTCTCACGGAAAGACAAGTGCGAGATCTACTTGAGAATCGAATGCGGGAACTCGGGGCTGATGACATCGCTTTTGCATCAATTGTTGCCGGTGGCCCAAACAGCGCGATACCGCACCACGAGCCAACAACTCGTGAATTGAGTTCCGGGGACTTACTCAAGATAGATTTTGGTGCCAAAGTTGATGGATACCATGCAGATTGCACTCGAACTTTTGTTATGGGAAAGCCAGCGCAGTGGCAAGTCGAATTGCACCAAGCAGTAGCGCAAGCACAAGCTGCGGGGCGTAGCACCATAAGTTCAGTGGTGGATTACAGCTCCGTCGAAGACGCTGTCAACGCCTCACTAGCTGAGACGGGCTATCGCGAATTTTTCACGCACGGGCTAGGTCATGGCGTAGGACTTGAGATCCATGAAGAGCCGTTTTTCAGTCGCAATCGAGCGGGTAAGATTGCTAAGAACACGGTGATAACCATTGAACCTGGAGCTTACTTACCTGAACGTGGGGGAGTTCGGATCGAGGACACAGTTGCTGTCACAATGCAAGGTCATGAAAACTACACCGAGTTTTCATACGAACTAATTGAACTTTAAGCAGCAACCAAGGAGTACACGTGGCGTCAACAAATGATCTGAAGAACGGGCTAGTCCTGAACATTGATGGGCAGCTTTGGACCGTTGTTGAATTTCAGCACGTAAAGCCAGGTAAGGGTCCAGCTTTTGTTCGCACCAAGTTGAAGAACATCCTCTCCGGAAAAGTTGTAGACAAAACTTTTAACGCAGGTGTGTCAGTTGAGACCGCCGATGTAGATAAGCGCAACATGCAGTACCTCTACAAAGATGGCGATGGCTGGGTGTTTATGGATCTACAAACTTTTGAGCAATACACATTGTCAGACACAATTGTGGGCGACGGCTCAAAGTACATGCTAGAGAATCAAGAAGGTGTTGTAGCAATTCACAACGATGCTCCGATTTATCTTGAACTGCCAGCCAGCGTTGAACTTATGATTACTTACACCGAACCAGGCTTGCAAGGCGATCGTTCAAGCGCCGGAAGTAAGCCGGCCACGTTAGAAACAGGCGCTGAGATCAAGGTTCCACTTTTTATCGAATCAAATACCAAAGTCAAGGTAGATACTCGCGATGGTTCATATCTGGGGCGAGTTAACTAAGTGCGCACTAGAACTAAAGCACGTCAACGAGCAGTCGAATCTTTATTCGAAGCTGAACAACGTGGCGTAACTGCTACGGATGTTTTTGAGCGCAATCCTGATGTCAACGATTATGCAATTGAACTTGCAGCGCTTGTAGAAACAAATATCGATCGCATTGACGAAGTTATCGCAACCTACTCCCAGGCTTGGCCACTGGAACGTATGCCTGCAGTAGATCGAGCTATCGTTCGAGTTGGAATTGCCGAATTACTGTGGCGACCAGAAGTTGATAGTGGAGTAGCAGTTTCGGAAGCGATAGAAATTGCTGCAGTTCTTAGCACTCCGGAATCTGGCCGCTTTATCAATGGACTATTGGGCCAAATTGCCACTATCCGTGGGTCGTTAACTGCGATCTAATGTGCCCTGAGTGGGATTCGAACCCACACTGAACGGTGTTTGAGACCGCGCTCTCTGCCAGTTGGAGTACCAGGGCTTAATTTCTTACTCGTGAAAGGTTATCGCATAGAAATGTGCACGTTAACCGTAGGCTTGAGATATGCCAAAAGTGGGTAAGGCCTTGGTGAGGTATTAAGTGAACCAACAATTGACTTACCGAATTTGGACGATCCCAAATGCGCTTAGCGCCGCAAGGCTGCTCGGAGTGCCGGTTTTTTTCTGGCTAATCGTCGGTCCTAAGAATGACGGCCTAGCATTAACAATTTTAGTAATTAGTTCGTTTACGGATTGGCTAGATGGTTATCTGGCACGACGATTGAATCAGTTCAGCAAGCTAGGAGAGTTGCTGGATCCGCTGGCAGATCGGTTATATGTTGTCGCTGCCTTGCTCGCACTTTACATCCGAGAATTGATTCCAGTCTGGGTGGTTGTTGCATTGCTGTCCCGTGACGTAGTGATGTCACTATTCCTTGCTTATCTAAAGAAGCATGGATACAACGGAGTTCCAGTGCACTTCGTAGGAAAAGCAGCAACAATGAATTTGCTGTATGCACTGCCACTTATATTGATGGGCACATTTAGCGGTCACGTTGGGCAATTTGCGGAAATATTTGGTTGGGCATTTTTGCTTTGGGGAATAACCATGTATTGGTACGCCGCCATTTTGTACATCAAACAAATACTTGCTCTGCGAAGGAGTATCAATGAGACTTGATGCTTCACTGGATGCGCTACTTGCGGACGCTTTAGCGTCTGATTATTCGGAATCAGATGCAACACGTAATCATGGCAAGTTTTCAGTTGTCTTTGTTGCTGTAGCGGCAACTATTGTCACGCTGGTTCTAGGAATGGCAATCGCAGAGACTAGATTGCAGGCAACTGAGAATACGCTAACTAGAAATGCGCTCGTCGATCGGGTACATGCTGCCGATAAGCGCGTTCAAGTTCTTGAAGCCACTGTATTGACAGCGCAACGTGATCTACTAGATGCTGAACAGGCAACACTTGCTGGGACTTCTCTTGGGGCGCAAGCTCGAGAGCGTCTACTTAGACTCCGTGCTGCAACTGGTCAAGCTGAAGTTACCGGTGGAGGCGTATCAGTGACTTTAGACGACGCTCAAGTGGACTCATTGACCGATGTAACTAATCAGCCGGGCAAGGTTATAGATCGTGACTTGCAAATGGTAGTGAATGGGCTCTGGCAAGCAGGAGCTACCAACATTGCAATCAACGGTCGCAGGCTTACTCCAACATCTGCAATTCGTTCTGCCGGTTCTGCGATTTTGGTCAATTACCGCCCGCTTAGTCCTCCTTATGTCGTCGTCGCTGTTGGGCCAGATCCAAACCAGATAGCCGGATTGTTTAGAGAGAACGCCGCTGGATTATTGCTTGAGCAACTCGAGGCGCAATACGGCGTAATCTGGGAACTGCAAACCATTGGTGAAGTTACGCTGCCAGCAGCAGGTACTACCACCACTACAAGTAAGGACACGCCATGATTCCGGCCATTGGGTTGTTAGTGGGAATCGTCGTTGGACTTCTCCTGCAACCGACGGTGCCAGTTTGGCTTCAGCCTTACTTGCCGATCGCAGTTGTTGCGGCACTAGATGCGGTCTTCGGAGCATTTAGATCAGTTCTCGACGGTTTGTTCAATGATCGAATATTTGTGATCTCGTTTCTTTCCAACGTTTTAGTGGCGGCCATGATCGTATTCCTGGGTGACCAACTTGGTGTTGGTTCACAGATGTCAACCGGTGTAGTCGTAGTACTCACGATGCGTATCTTCGCTAACGTGGCAGCTATCCGACGACATTTGCTGAAGGCATAACGGAATGGGAATGCATTCGGCGCCTCGCCGTGGCAGGCCAGTTCGCACTGCGGCTGAAGCAAGGTTTCGTCTCAAAAGATCATTGACACCTCAGCGCAACGGCACCCAGGTCATGATCACGGTCTTATTCATCTTGCTCGGATTTACTTTGACGGCCGCTATAACGGGCAGTGCTAACGATGCAGTTCTTGCGAATGCCAGACAGAGTGACTTAGTTGGATTGTTAGATGATTTAGCGCAGCGCGAAGCACGCCTTGATTCCGAAAACACCAGGCTAGAGGCAGCGCGTGAGACCTTACTTGGTGGCGATGAGTACGCCGCACTAAATGAAGCAAAGCGACGCGCAGATGCATTGGGCGTCCTTGCCGGCACCGAAACTATCATTGGCTCAGGCATCACGATCACAATTGCGGGAAACTTGACGGCAACAACTTTGTTGGATGCAATGCAAGAGTTGCGAGATGCGGGTGCGTCTGCGATTCAAATTTCCGATCGAGGGCTGTCAGTCCGAGTAGTTGGTAACACCTGGTTTGCGGATAGTGCAAGTGGTGTAACCGTGAGTGGTACCGCTCTACAAGTACCAATAACGATTTCTGTGATTGGCGATCCAACAGTTTTGCGCCCAGCTATCGAAATCCCGGGTGGTTTAGTAGATACGGTTGGTTCTGGCGGCGGCGAAGTGACCATTGAAGAAAGTCAAAATGTGGACATTTCGGCTATCGTGCCCCTGCCGAAATCCTAGGTTCTGGTGCCGTACGATTTATCCATGAGTAACATACCTGCAGATTTGAAGTACACCGCCGAGCACGAATGGGTTCGAGTTATTGATGAATCCACGATCCGCTTCGGAATTACAGATTATGCCCAGCATGCTCTAGGTGACATCGTTTTCGTTTCACTGCCTAGCGTTGGCGACAGCTTGACTGCAGGAGCCACATGCGGTGAAGTCGAATCCACAAAGAGTGTGAGCGACATCTATGCGCCAGTAACTGGTGAAGTTCTTGCCCGCAACGACGCAATTGAGACCGCGCCAGACACCTTGAATTCCGATCCGTACAACAACGGATGGATTGTAGACGTGAAGGTCTCAGGGAACGCTTCAGAACTAGTTGCGCAACTTCTAGACGCTGCCGCGTATCAAGCCATCACCACAAGCTAAGCCTCACGTTAAGGTATAGACATGGATAACAGTGGAGACGAGTCAGAGTTAACTAAAGCTGTACCGCTTAGCTCTGATGCCACTGGCGTCATCCCGATAACTGAAAGTCCAGAGACTGGCGAATTAACCGCAATTGATGCGTCCACACTTTCTGGTGGGGGATCGGCTTACCTAGTAGTTCGCCGGGGCGCAATGGAAGGTATGCAATTCCCGTTGGCTGGCGGGGAAAAGATTTCAATTGGTCGGGCATCTGATAGCAAGATTTTCCTAGATGACGTAACTGTCTCCCGAAAGCATGCACTCGTGGAACTGGTGGGAGATGGCTGGACTTTGAGTGATGCCGGTTCGCTAAATGGAACTTATGTTAATAAGACTCGAGTTGCGACAACGCAATTGCATAATGGTGACGAATTGCAAATTGGAAAGTTCCGATTTGTTTTCTTGTTAGCAACTGATGCAGGACAGTAAATGTCAGCTACCGAATTTGATTTTTCAAAGCATTCACCCGCTCTTTTAAGCATTGGCGAGGTTCTGGTTCGGCTTCGTGATGAGTTTGAAGATATTACAATTTCAAAAATTAGATTTCTTGAAACAAATGGCCTAATTACGCCAGAACGCACAGCAAGTGGATATCGCAAATTTTCACTTGTTGACGTTGAACGCTTGCGTTATGTACTGCGCATGCAGCGGGATTATTTCTTGCCATTACGCGTCATCAAGGAACACATAGACGCCTTGAATCGGGGACTACAGCCGGCCAACGTTTCCGATGTGGCACCAAAGCCACCGCGCGCCTTGGTTAGCACCGAAGCAATTGCCTTATCGAATGACATGCAGTCAGTTCGCATGAATCGCTTAGAGTTAGTAGCTGACACACAGGCAGATGCCGAATTCATAGATCAGCTGGTGGAATTTGGATTGATCAAACCTGATGCACAAGGCTATTTTTCAGTTACCGCATCTGCAGTGGTGACGCTAGCCCTGTCCCTACGTAGTTACGGGTTAGAGCCGCGCCACCTCAAGACTGTGCTTTCTAGCGCTAGTCGCGAAGTAGATCTTTTTGCGCCGATAGTGAAAAGCGCAGCCTCAGGTCGCAACATTACAGCCAGCGCACAAGCCGAAGAACTTACAGTTCAGTTGGCTACATCAATAATCTCCCTGCATGGGTTGCTGGTCCGCGAAATTATCGATCGGCAAAACTAATTAAGTGTGCATAGAATGAGCGCTGTGAGACAAGTAGATGTTGTTGGTGTCCGGCTCGAACTGCCGTCAAACCAGCCTGTCTTGATTTTGCGCGACCAGCTGGCAGCTCGTTACCTGCCTCTTTGGATTGGTACAGCCGAAGCCACCGCAATTTCCCTGGCGCTTGATGGCGTCATTCCTGCTCGACCGTTGACGCATGATTTACTGGCCTCTACCATCACGCAACTTGGGGGACAGGTAACTTCAGTGACGATCAGTGAATTGATCGAAGGCACATTCTACGCAACCATCAATTTCCTAAACCATGATTCGATCAGTGCCCGTCCATCGGATGCAGTTGCGCTAGCAGTTCGAGATGACGTTCCAGTTTTCGTAGCTCAAGACGTTATGGATTTTGCTGGAATGGATCTAGCTGATGACGATGAGCTATCCGCTGAATCAGGCGATGATCTGAGCGAGGCAGAACTTGATGAATTTCGGGCGTTCCTAGATGACATTCAGCCTGAAGACTTCAGCTAGAAACCCCACCAAACAAAGGGTTTGATATCTCAACTAGAGGTTTAGGTTAAGACTTCGGCGTGTCGCAGGCATATGTCTTTGACCTTGATATTCGCTAGTTCTATTGTGAAAGGACACAGGTTCCCCGTGGGTTGATTAGTCATCCCTCCCTGCTGTTCTCAGGAGCAATGCATGTCAGACACTACGCCAGACAACGCAGCCCAACGTCAACGAGAAATCGCACGTGATGCTGCGGCTATCAAGGCTGGGGCACAGGGTTTGCTGTTTGACGAGACTGCAATGGAGTCAATGCCTGAGGTTGGTTACCGCGGACCAGTTGCTGCCGGAGTAGTAGGAATCACTTATCGCCAACTCGATTACTGGGCTCGCACATCGTTAGTGCTGCCAACTGTTCGCCCAGCTACAGGATCCGGTACCTCACGTCTTTACGGTTTCCGCGACATTTTGGAATTGAAGATTGTTAAACGCCTTCTGGACACGGGTGTTTCACTGCAACAGATCCGCACCGCCGTAGAGCACTTGCGGGCACGTGGCACGACTGACTTAACTCAGGTCACGCTTATGAGCGATGGCGTTAGCGTTTATGAATGCACCTCACCAGATGAGGTTATTGACTTACTAGCTGGCGGCCAGGGTGTGTTCGGCATCGCTATCGGTCGCGTTTGGCAAGAAATCGAAGGCTCCTTGTCCCAGTTGCCAAGTGACCAGTCTGAATATGCAGTCGCCGAATCGGACATTGTCTCCGATGGCAACGATGAATTGGCTATGCGCCGTAAAGCTCGAGTCGTAGGGGAATAAGCGCGTCAACTCGTGCCCCGTAGTACGCTTTAAGGGCTATCGATTCCGAGTGGGAGAGAGCGCACAGCCAGTGCGACGCCGAAGGGGCAATGCTCCCCAGAACCTCTCAGGCATCAGGACTACCTGGAATCAGCAACTCTGAAATGTTCCATGACAGAGGGGGAGGACCGGCAACGGTCTATCCGTCTATTGTTTTTGAGGAACATCATGTCAGTGCAAGCACAGCACGATTCATACGCGCAATTTGCTGATCGTCACATCGGCCCAAACAATTCTGATCTTTCCAAGATTTTGAGTTTTATTGGTTACAGCTCGTTGGACGAGTTGAGCAATGCGGCAGTGCCAACCAACATTCAAAATCAAGCGCCACTTGCGCTAGCACCAGGTGCATCAGAGGCAGAAGTGTTGGCGGAGCTGCGAACGTTTGCAGATGCTAATGAAGTTTTAACTTCCATGATTGGTCTTGGCTACTACGGCACGCATACGCCTGGCGTAATTTTGCGAAACATCACCGAGAACCCAGCCTGGTACACCGCATACACTCCGTACCAACCAGAAATTTCCCAAGGTCGCCTCGAGGCTTTAATCAATTTCCAGACTATGGTCACTGACTTAACTGGATTGGATATAGCAAGCGCATCGCTGCTAGATGAATCCACAGCAGCTGCCGAAGCAATGACATTGCTGCGACGTAATTCAAAGAGTGAGTCAAACGTTTTTGCTGTGGATGCTGATACCCATCCACAGACACTCGCAGTACTAGCTACTCGCGCCGAACCAATTGGAATTGAATTAGCGCTCATTGATGTTGAAGCGCAAGAGATGCCGGATTGCTTTGGCGTATTGCTAAGTTACCCAGGCAGCAGTGGCAAGGTGCGAGACATATCAACGAACATTTCTAAGGCACACGAGCTGGGAACTTCCGTCGCCGTTGTAACGGATCTATTGGCGCTAACTGTGCTTAAGTCGCCGGGCGAACTAGGGGCAGACATTGTCGTTGGCTCATCGCAGCGCTTTGGCGTACCGATGGGATTCGGTGGACCACATGCTGGCTTCATGTCAGTGCGCACTGGATTGGAACGGTCACTACCGGGTCGTTTAGTTGGCGTCAGTGTTGATGCTGATGGACACACTGCGTATCGATTAGCCCTACAAACTCGCGAACAACACATTCGTCGTGATAAAGCTACGAGCAACATTTGTACTGCTCAGGTTTTATTGGCGGTTATGGCTTCGATGTATGCGGTCTACCACGGTCCGCAGGGACTTACTCAAATTGCATTAAACGTTCATCGCCGAGCCAATGCATTGGCCGAAGGTCTGGCGCAAGGTGGAGTCAAGGTCAGCGATAACTTCTTTGACACAATTCGCGTTGCGGTTCCAGGAAAGGCACGCGCAGTGGTAGCCGCAGCTCGCACGCGGGGGATAAGCCTGTGGGAAGTAGATGTGGACACTATCTTGCTAAGTGTCGATGAAACCACTACTGAGTTAACAGTGGAACAAGTTTGGGCAAGTTTCCAAGATGCCTTGGGTGGTAATTTCCCAGCGAGCTACCTAGTCAGCATGGAGGGGGAGTCCTTAGCAAATGAATTGCAGCGCACTTCGACTTTCCTAGAACATCCGGTGTTTAATTCTCACCAGAGTGAAACCGCAATGTTGCGTTACATCCGCAAACTTTCCGACAAAGACATCGCTCTTGATCGCTCCATGATTCCACTTGGTTCCTGCACCATGAAATTGAATGGCACAACTGAGATGGAATCAATTACTTGGCCAGGGTTTGGCGGCATTCATCCATTCGCACCGCTCGACAGTGTTGCTGGATACCTGACGATGATTCGACAGCTTGAAGACTGGCTAGTTGAAGTTACTGGTTACGATGCAATTTCGTTGCAACCTAATGCTGGTTCGCAAGGGGAGTTCGCTGGACTACTTGCAATTCGTGGATATCACAAGTCACGTGGCGATAGCGCGCGCAAAGTTTGCTTGATTCCAAGTTCAGCACATGGCACTAACGCTGCCTCAGCTGTGATGGCTGGCATGCGAGTAGTGGTTGTCGGTTGCGATGACTTTGGCAACGTCGACATGGATGATCTAAAACATAAGATCATGGAAAATGCCGACGAACTTGCGGCACTGATGATCACTTACCCATCGACACATGGTGTCTACGAAGCAACAGTTTCTGATATTTGTGCCATGATTCACGATGCTGGTGGCCAGGTCTATGTCGACGGCGCAAATTTAAACGCGTTAGTTGGTTTAGCTAAGCCCGGAAAATTTGGCGCAGATGTTTCGCACTTGAATTTGCACAAAACTTTTGCAATCCCACACGGTGGCGGTGGACCTGGCGTTGGTCCAGTTGGCGTGCGTGCACACTTGGCACCGTTCTTACCGTCACATCCATTCCGACCAGAAGCCGGACCAACTGCTCGTGGTTATGCCGATGGTGGGGTAGGAGCAGTCAGTGGGGCACCTTGGGGTAGCGCAGGCATCCTGCCGATTCCATGGGCTTACATCCGTCTCATGGGCGCCGAAGGATTGACTAAAGCAACACAAGTTGCAGTTGCATCGGCAAATTACATCGCAAAGAAGTTAAGCGATGACTTCCCAGTACTTTATGTTGGCGGCAATGGGCTAGTGGCTCATGAATGCATTTTGGATTTACGGGGGATCAGCGATGAGTCCGGCGTAAGTGTTGACGACGTTGCAAAGCGACTAGTCGATTTCGGTTTCCACGCTCCAACGATGTCATTTCCAGTAGCTGGAACTTTGATGGTCGAACCTACCGAGAGCGAATCTTTGTTCGAGCTGGATCGATTCATAGCCGCTATGAAGGCCATTAGGCAGGAGATCGCTCAGGTCCAGGCTGGAACTTGGCCAGTTGACGACAATCCGCTGTCTAATGCCCCGCACACGGCTCAATTCTTGCTAGGCGACTGGGAACACCCGTACAGCCGAGAATTGGCTGCGTATCCATTGCCAAGCCTGCGAGAAGCCAAATATTGGCCATCTGTGCGACGTATTGATGGCGCTTACGGCGACCGTAACTTGGTTTGTGCTTGTCCACCGATCTCTGACTTCGCTTAGCTAGATTTCGGCTCGCACGGCCCCTTGGTGGCCTTGGAATTGGGGATGTGGCAATCAGGCGATGCCTGGAGATCTGGCTCGTTACGATACTTATTCAGATCTTTGTTAATTGACATAATGTATCTTATCGGCTAACGACACCCAGTGAAAAGGCAATGAATACGCGGTTCTGTCTGAATGGATCTAATGCCTAGTTCACATCGTCAGGTTTAATTTCGCGCCTCCTGGGTAAACCTGAAACATCTGCAGAACGCAGTTAAGCATCCATGGGAGGGAAAATTATGGGTGAATCAATGCGCGGCTCGCGTCTAGGAACAACGAGCTATGAAGTCGATTCTGGTGAATATGCACCCAGAGCATTAACCACGTATGTCTGTGATCAAGGACATCGAATTACCATGCCATTCTCAGTAGAGGCTGACGAGATTCCGACCACCTGGCCCTGTGCCTGTGGAGCCACCGGCATGATGCTGGGAGCCAAACCTGAAGCTCCAGCCGAACGTAAGCACGTCAGAACGCACTGGGACATGCTCTTGGAGCGTCGGACAATCAAAGACTTAGAAGGCATACTCAAGGAACGCCTCGAAGTCATCCGCGCAAAGGCTTCTTAATCCAATAGTTCTGGACTAGCCACTGCATAGACCGCATGTAGTTCAGTAGCCACTGCAAAGTCCTCCAGAAAACAATCCGCTGCTCAAAAGAGTTGCTTCGCAAATTTTTCGCCTCGGAGTTTTCTGGGGACTTTTTGTTCCGTCACTTATGGTTTTGAAAGTTGCCTATTCAGATAATTACCGGCAATGAAAACATTCCAGTTTATGAATCAGATCTCGACAGGTAGAAAAGTCATGATCGAAAAATTTGCGAAGCAACTCTTTTGAGAGCATGAGCTTTTCGTACTGTCGAATGAGACGCAACCAACACGTACTTAGCTAATGTGAAGAATTCGCTTCAGGTCTGAGAGACGCTTCTTAACTCCCCATTGGGTGACCAACCACAGCGCCTCTTTAACTATGGCCCCATTCATTTTGGACTCGCCCAATTGCCGCTCTACGAATGTAATTGGCACTTCAGTGATTCTCAAGCCTGCGGTAACTGCGCGCCAAGCCATGTCGACTTGGAAGCAATAACCCTGGCTTTGCACATTTTCAACTTGCATAGCGTTGATGGCACTCATTCGATAAGCACGAAATCCTCCGGTGGCATCGTGCAATGGAATGCCTAACCAAAGTCGGGTGTAAAGGTTTCCCCCACGCGAGAGTATTTCGCGGCTCTTAGCCCAGTTCACGACGCTGCCACCAGTGATCCAGCGCGATCCCAAAACTACATCGTTGTCAGTCATGGCATCCAGGACCTTAGTTAAGTCAGCCGGCCGATGTGAGCCATCAGCATCCATCTCTACGACTACTTCGTAGCCTTGTTGACTCGCCCATTCAAACGCCGCCAGGTATGCCGCACCCAAGCCGGCTTTAGATTCGCGATGTAACACATGGATTGCAGAATCGTTAGTTCGTAGGCCTTCAGCCACTTCCCCAGTGCCATCTGGCGAGTTATCGTCAGCGATCAGGATGTCAATGCTGGGCTCGGCTGCGCGGACGGCTGCGACAATAATCGGCAAGCTTTCGCGCTCGTTGTAGGTGGGAATGATGACTAGAGTTTTCCCGATCTCGCGCGTTGCCATTAGTTAAGCCTAAACGAAAAGTTTAAGAGTTTTGTCCACGCGTACGTCGATAACAAATTAACAAAACGAGAGCACTAAAGATCAACATCCAGCGTGGATACCTGTTAGTAAATGTTTGGTCAGAAATCAATTCAACTTCGCCAGTGACGGTAGCTGTTTCAAATTGCCCAGTTTTATGCAACACTTTGCCGTCGTTAGCAATCAAACCGGAAATGCCTGAAGTACTTGCTACCAAGAATGCGCGTTGGTTTTCAATCGCGCGGAATCTAGTGATGGCAAATTGCTGTTCGGGTTGTGCTGTATTTCCGTAAGTTGCGTTATTGGTTTGCACAACCATTACTTGGGCGCCCGTCGCAACTGTTTCATAAATATGATTTGCGTAGGCAACCTCAAAGCAAATCACGTCTCCGATTTGCTTATTTGCAATATTGAACACACCTACCGCGTTCCCAGGAACAAAATCATTAGGTATTTGTTCAAAGCGCTTAATGAACCGTGATAAGAATTCACGCAGTGGTACGTACTCACCAAATGGCACCAGGTGTCGCTTCACGTACATCTGCCCTGGTCCAGACTCTGCCGTCCACAGAATGCCGGCATTACGCGGACCGACTGCAGTTGAGCTATCGCCACCAGACAAAGTAGTTGCGCCAATCAATATCGGGATGTCAGTGCTATCCGCCAACTGGGTAATTTCAGTTTGTGCGAGTCCCGGCTGCAGTGGATCGATGTCCGTGCCACTTTCGGGCCAAACAATTAGATCTGGAGTGGCAGTCTTGCCAGACTCAATGTCGATAAGCAACCTTTTGGTTGCAATGATGTGATTATTCAAAACCGCAGTTCGCTGCGTAGATACTTCATTACCGACTCGTGGCACATTTCCTTGCACTGCAGATAACGTAACGGTCTGATCGGAATGCAAGGTATCCACACTTCGAGCTGCAAGTACACATATGGCAACGATCAGCAGCGATGTAAAGCAACGGTGTTTGACGAGTTTGATCAAAGCAGCAGCACAAAGAACCACTACCCCACTGACCAGCCCTTGGCCACCAAGTGTGGCAAGTTTGACTAACGGACCATCGAGTTGACTATAGGCAATCAATCCCCAAGGAAACCCACCCCATGGAACAGATGACCGTACTGCCTCAAGCACCGCTACCCCAGCAGCTGGTGCTAGGTAGAACCAGCCATTCGAGGAATCAATTGGGACTAGCGCCAAGAGAAGCCAAGGCAGCGCACACAATATTGCCAAAGCGATCCAGGCATCGACTCCAAGGACACTCACCCACTGGATGTGACATAAAAATAGCGCCAAGGAGAAAACAGATGAAATCTTAAGTCGTTGCCGCAACAGTTGGCCAGAGAGCTGTTGCAATAACACCGCCAGGCCAATGATTGCGGCCCACCAGTGCATCGGCGTAAAGGCCCAAGCCGTTAACGCGCCGGCTAAACCCGCAACGAGTAACCTCACGATAAATTCCTAGAGAATCACTAGTTCCCGAGTCGTGTTATTAGTGCTACTAATTCCCGTCTCGGTACATGTGACTATGTCTTCGATGCGGGCGCCGTATTTACCGGCAAAATAAAAGCCTGGCTCAATTGAGAAGGCATGGCCAGGAACTAGGTTGCGAGTGTTTCCAGAAACTATGTATGGCTCTTCATGGGTTTCCATGCCAATGCCATGTCCGGTGCGATGGATAAATTGCTCACCTAATCCACCAGCAATCAAAACGTCGCGCGCCGCAGCATCAACCGATTCACAACTGACACCAGGACGGGCATGATCGCGAGCTGCTTGCTGCGCAGTTAACAAAACTTGGTAGTGCTCCAAATACTCCGCGGGTGGTTGTCCGCAGACGTACATCCGCGTACAGTCGCTGCAGTAGCCACTTGGCATAGTTCCGCCAATGTCGACCACAACTGGGTCTCCGGCTTCAATCACGCGATCGGAAAGCTCATGATGCGGACTAGCGCCATTTGGTCCACTAGCGACTATGACGAAATCGACCCGCGAATGACCACTCGCCAAAATTGCTTCCGCAATGTCGCGACCAACTTCGCGCTCAGTTCGTCCAGGGCGTAGCCACTTGTGCATGTTTGAATGCACTTCATCAATTGCCGCGCCGGCTTCATGTAGGAAGGTAACTTCTTGCGCAGTTTTAACTTCTCGGATATCCGAAAGTAAGGATCCTGCCAGAGCTACTTCTTTTCCAAGTGCTGACCTGATACCGAATGCTTTTTCAACCCACATCAAATTGTTGACTAACGCCGAGCTCGACTTACCAACGCTTGCCATCAAAATCTGGTACGGGTTTTGCGTTTCTTGCCAATCAAGCAAATCAATCCCAATTTCTGGTACGCCATGAGCGAGTGCGGAAGGCTTTTCCAGAGTGGGAACAATCATCCAAGACTTGCCATCATTTCGGATGGCTAGACAAGTAAGGCGTTCCAACGGCAATGCGTCGTAACCCGTTAGGTAACGTAAATCCGCTCCTGGAGTAACAAATAGTATGTCATTTCCAGAATTGGCCAGGCTAGCGGCAACTTTTTTGATGCGGTCTGCGTACATGTGACTACGCTATCGAACTAATGCCCAGAGTCTTAAGCAGTCTGGCAACGTGCTTTTCAATCCCCCAGGCACCTGCTAAGTCCGAGACTGCTGAGTGATCTGTGACCTGAGCTGGAACATTAAGGTGCATTGGCAAACGCGCGGTGGTTTTTACTCGCACCACTTTGCTAGCCGCGCGAACATATTGTTGACTTTCCAAAACGTTGCGACGTACGGCTGGAGCCAAGGTAATCGACTCATCCTTGGCGGCAGATATCAATCCGGAAACATTCCCAAAATCAGTTATCAATTTGGCAGCAGTTTTCTCACCAATGCCTTTCACGCCTGGTAAGCCATCGGATGGGTCGCCGCGCAGTGTCGAGAAATCAACATATTGCTCGCCAGATATTCCATATTTAGCTAGTAAGAAAGCATCATCTACTACCTCTAGGTTCTTGACTCCTTTGGTAATCGAAATGACGCGGTTCGAATGCTGGTCAGACACCAATTGGTAGAGGTCACGATCTCCCGTGACCACATCGCAATTAGTGCCAGCCTTAGCGACTAACGCGCCTAAGACATCGTCTGCTTCATGACCAAGCTGTCCAACCCGTGGCAAGCCGATTGCATCTAGCAACATCGAGATGGCTGTTATCTGCGGTGAGAGCAAATCCGGAACTTCTTCGGTTGCGGAATCGCCAGCAGTATCTTCAACTCGATGCAATTTATAACTGGGAATTAGATCTACTCGCCACTGCGGACGCCAATCGTCATCCCAGGCAAAAACCAACTGATTTGGTGGGAACTGTTTTGCAATTGTGCTAACCATGTCCAAAAAACCACGCACTGCTCCTGAAGGCGTGCCATCAGGAGCCACGATAGATTCCGGAACTGCAAAGAACGCTCGGTAGTAAAGGGTTGCAGTATCAAAATACAAATTACGTTTAGTCTCTACCACGCCACAATCCCTCGATTGATCAAATCCCCTGCCGATCTTGCAGTCGCAGCAAGTTTGGGATCATCACTTGCTAACGAAATCTGGCCAAGTAAATCGATTACTTGTTTGCTCCATCTAACGAAATCACCTGGTTGTAAGTCAGTGCTCTTCAACACCTTGGCTATGGACTGACCTCTTGCCCATTTCAATGTCACCCAAACAAAGCCTGGATCCATTTCACGCAAACTATCCATGCGATGTTGGCTTTCAATGTCCTTTAATTCGCCCCACTTGTAAACCATTTCGGTCAGCGCTATCCCTAACGATCCTTCAGGGATGTTTTGGGTATCGCGATCATCGTCTCTACGTGATTCGTAAACCAAAGTACTCACAGCACTGGACATCTGTTCTGCCGTTAGTTCGCGCCAAATTGAACTTCGTAAACACTCAGCAGTTAATAGATCTAACTCTCCATAAATACGCCCGAGAACCAATCCGGCATCAGTAACAGTGTGCGCATCGCTAGATTTTTCAAGGTATTTAAGTTCGGTCAAGACTTCACAAATTCGATCGAATTCTTTAGCGATAGAACTGGTTCGCGTTGCGACTCGAGATTCGAGTTTGTCGATCTCGCGCTGCGTTGAATAGATTCGTTCATGCCATCGAACATGTTCTTCGCGATCGGTGCAGCCATGACAGGCGTGCGCTCGAATTGCTTTGCGCAATCTGGAAATCTCGACGTCAATTTTGGAATCCGAAATTTTCTCAGTCGGGACAGCTGGTGGCGCTGACTTTGCAATTACCGACATCTGATCTGCCAGCCAGCTACGAGTTTTTGGTGATCTGGAATCAAATGTTGCCGGCAATCTGATTTGGCCGATAGTACGACCCTGATCACCAACATCGGTATAGCCAATTCGTTTTACAACTCTAGTTTGAGACATAACGCGAGGACGAGGATCATCCATGTCCTGTGCCTCATCAATAACTACAAATGGCACACTTGAGCGCCTCGCAGCATCGATCACAATGACATCTCCGCGTTGCACCTCATTTAGAAAATTAGTTGCGGTATTTCTGCGTTCTCGCACGCCGTCGCGCTTGGTATCTTTTTCCAGATCACTAAGTTGACGACGCAGCGACATATAAGACGCGAAATCTCCTAAGTGACATTCCATTGCCTCTTGATAGCCATCAATGGCATCTTCACTTCGACGCATTTGGGTGGCTAAGCCAACAACAGAACGATCAGCTTGGAATTGGGCAAAAGATGATTCCAGCAACTCACGCGCTCGATGGGTTCCAAACTTCTCGATCAAATTAATGGCCATGTTGTAGGAAGGTTTAAAACTAGATTTCAATGGATAAGTTCTGGCGCTCGCTAGCCCAGCCAGTGAATCTGGATCTAATTCGGAGTGCCAAACCACAATTGCATGGCCTTGGGTATCTATGCCACGTCGACCGGCTCGCCCAGTTAGCTGTGTGTACTCACCAGCAGTAACTGCAGCATGCACTGACCCGTTCCATTTAGTCAACTTCTCCAGTACAACACTGCGAGCTGGCATGTTAATACCCAGTGCAAGAGTCTCCGTAGCAAAGACAACTTTGACTAAGCCAGCCTGGAAAAGTTGCTCGACAACTACTTTGAACGCTGGCAACAAACCTGCATGGTGAGCTGCTATCCCTCGTTCTAATCCATCGCACCACGATGCAAACCCCAAAATTCGTAGTTCTTCGGAACTGGCATCAGGAAAATGGGCATCGACTATGCCGCGGATCTCTAGGCGTTCTTCGGCGGTTGTGACGGATAGGCCACCGGCAAGGCACTGCGAAACTGCATCATCACAGGCAGCCCGGGAAAAAATGAAAGTAATGCTTGGCAATAAACCAGCGCGGTCTAGTTCTTCAATCACTTCGACGCGCGAGGGCGTATATCGACTTCGGAACCGATTGCTACGGCCGTAACCATGGCGGGCGTTTTGCCGATCGTTACGCGCAATTCGTTGCAACTCAGGGCTGACCTTAGTTCGTGCCTTGTCTACGAATAGATCGTGTAGCTCGTCCCCGACCATTACATGTTGATGCAATGGAATTGGCCGATGTTCTTCGACGATCACTTGCGTTTGGCCTCGAACCGTTCGCAGCCAATCACCAAACTCTTCAGCGTTACTTACAGTTGCAGAAAGCGCGATCACTGAAACGGAAACAGGTAAGTGAATGATTACTTCTTCCCACACCGCTCCCCTGGATCGATCAGCCAAGTAATGAACTTCATCCATAACGACGTGGCTGAGCTCACGGATGCCACTTGAGCCTTCATAGAGCATGTTGCGTAGCACTTCAGTTGTCATAACAACTATCGGAGCATCGCCATTAATGCTGTTATCACCAGTTAGTAGTCCGACATTTTCAGCGCCGTAAAACTCTACGAATTCATTAAACTTTTGGTTTGATAGCGCTTTAATTGGCGTGGTATAAAAACAGCGAGATTGCTTGGACAGCGCGGTATAGACCGCAAATTGACCCACTACGGTCTTGCCCGCACTTGTCGGGGCGGCAACTAAGACCCCAGATCCTTCATCGATAGCTCGACAGGCTTGTACTTGGAAATCATCCAGCGTAAAACTTAGGGATTCCTGAAATGAACCAAGTAAACCTTTGGAATCTTTGACCCTAGTTTTTGCAGCTGCATAACGAGCAGCTGGCGAATTGGTCATGGTTACAGATTACGGCGTTGTTGTTGCCTGCGCTTGCCACACACGCACGCCACCAGGAATCAACATGACTTTGATCGGGCCAACACCCACACGTTCTCCATCGGCATAAACCGGAAATGATTCACCGCCGAGCGCGATCCCTGAATCACTGTCCTGTCGAACTTTTGGATGTTTCACATGTCCACCCCAGAAAACTTTCGGAAGCACACGAACTAACAATCTGCGAGTTACTTGAGCGACGTATGTGATCTCAAACTGTCCATCGCTGGCGTTTGCGGTCGGACAGATTTTCATACCGCCGCCGTACGACGAAGTGTTACCTACCGCAACCAAAGTGAGTTTCTCGGAGAACTTTGCAGATGACTTTGGCGCAACATCAAAGGCACATACCGACATTTTTGATAACTCGACAAAAAGGGCAACCAAATACTTCAGGGTTCCTGACGGACCGCGATAGGTATTTGCGCGTTCATTAACTTGCGCATCAAATCCACAGCTGGCTACCCCAAGAAACTTGTGTTCATTTCCATCCGGGGTTTCTATGATGCCAAAATCGATTTGGTTCCAAGCACCGGACTGCAAAATTTCTAGTCCGGATTTGGGATTCTTGATTTTTAGGTATCTTGCAAAATCATTTCCAGTCCCCAGCGGAATTACCGCCAAGGAAATTTCGTGGTTGGGAAGTGAATTTAGCGCTAGGTGTACCGTTCCATCGCCACCGCAGGCAACAACAACCAGATCAAGGTGCTCATGATGCAGTTGCTGAATTTCCGGTCGTAAATCCTGTGCGTTGGTACCTTGCAATACGAGTGCACCGTGACTTATTAGGCCTGAGACAATTCGCTTACCTTTGCGTGACTTCCATACGGTTGGCTTAACTAGCAAAGCCAACATCGTTAGAGATCTTCCTGGGCACGGATTTTAGATCTACGACGATCGTTGAGGATTGCAATGCCAACTGCAGTGAAACTAAGCACGATCATGGGTAACGCAACGAAAGTCATGGCGAGTGGATCACCATTTGGAGTGGCTACGGCGCCAAAAACGAAGCTGCCCAGTATCAACCAGCGCCAAGCGGCACGAAGTTTCTCTCCACTTAAAATGCCAGCAAAGTTAAGGCCGACCAAAATGAGGGGCAACAAGAATCCAATTCCGAAAAACAAAGTCAAGTGCAGGAAAAAACTTAAATAGCTCTCAACACTGGTGACATTCTGTACGTCTGTCGGAGTAAATTCAAACAAGATGTCTAGCATCCGTGGCATTACGTAGTACGCAAGCAACACTCCGCTGGCGAACAGTGGCACAGCAATCGCCGTGAATGCGTAGGCCCACTTGCGTTCCTTACTTTTGAGGCCTGGTGAAACAAAGCGCCAAAGCTGATAAATCCAAATTGGACTCGAGAGCACCACCGCAGCAGCCAGTGACACTCGCAATTGCAGCGAGAAGCCGCTGGTAACACCTGTGAGTGCGAGTACCGCATTCGATCCAGGTCCTTGTACGTTGTCGTAAGGTGCACGAATTAACGCAAATATTGTTGGAAACTGATTCCATACTGCAATTGTGCAAATGATTAGGGCTAGTGCACTGCGTACCAGGCGACGGCGCAATTCGGTGAAATGCTCCGCCAGCGTCATAGCTCCTAGATTTTGCGCTTCTGTCGAGCTCATGCCTTTGAATTAGATCTTGTCAGGGGTATTACTTGAGTCATCCTTGTCGGTGTCCAACTCAGACTTAAAGATCTTGATTGATTTACCAACGCTTTTAGCAGCATCTGGAAGTCGACGGGCACCAAAAAGTACGATGACCAGCAATAGCAAAATAATTGCCGCTGGCGAGTCAAATAGGGCGCGCATTTTTACTCCTTATTTATGATGTCTCAACGGTATCGCATAACTAAAAGAATAAGGCTGAGTGGGCTATTCCCAGCCCTTTGCCCGTTCAATGACTCCAGCGACTAGATCAGGCGGCCCGACGGCGCGCATTCGACCGCCCGAAGCAAGCACTAGTGAAATCAACCAGTCTCGGGAATAAACCTTGAGTTCAACCTCTACGGCGTGCCACATGTATTCCTTGAAACTCAGGATGTCGACTTGATCAAGAGTTCCGTAGTACGCCTTATCAAGCTCGATTACACCTAGGTAATCTCTAATGGCTTCACGGACTTCAATTGCCTCAGGAATATCAATGGGCTCAGCAGTTGAAGAGATTGCTACAACGCGATCAAGTCGAAAGTTTCGCCAAGCCTGCGATGTTCGGCACCAGGCTCTGAGGTAGGTAAAGTCGTCACGCACATACATGGCAACAGGATCCACCTTTCGCTGTGATACATCATCTTTTGACACCGCAGCATACGAAATCTCGATTGCAACATGTGAAGCTATAGCTTGTTCAACTTCGACAACGACTGCTGCCGAAACTGGAGCTGCAACCACGTCTACTAGGTTTTCTGGATTCGGAATCACGGACGCAATCTTGGTGATCAATCCAGCAACCACTTTCACATCTGCCAAGGCAGGAAACTGCTCCAAGTAATGCAATCCGGCAATTAGTGAAGCTGCTTCGAAACTATTTAGTTTTACTGGTCGATCAAGTGCTTTTGCATCAGTTACGAAGATTGATTCAGCATCTTCAAAATCAATGTCTACCAATCCTCCACCATCTTGTGATGGTCCGGTCACAACGAGTTGTCCAATCAGTTCGAGTGCGTGCTTTTCACTCACGTCGAACTGCTCAGCAATTTCCTTGAGCGAAGAGCCATTGTTCGCAACTAGCCAAGGTAACAACTCAATCAAAACTTCGAGGTCATTCGCCATTGCTATGCGCCTTCAACGTGGTGACAATTACTCTGGAAACCGCGTCATGCAATGCAATAGGTTCGACTACCCGGACCACATCGCAGGCTCCAGCTATCAATCCAACTAGTTGCGACTCATGAAAATAAGGAACGGTCAGTTCATCCCATTCACTTCCAATGTTGCATTCACTTGCGAGTAATCGTAGTGACGCACCCCGTCCAGGGCGCACGAGCAGCTTTGCCTGCAACGTAACAGCCTCGCCACTCTCCCACTGCGCGACAATGTCATGCACTTCAAAGTCTGTCGGAGCTGGTTCCAAAATTGCATCTTTGGTGATTGTAATGTCGCCAACAATGCGATCGGTGCGAAAGCTACGTAATTCACCTTTGTCTTGATCAAATCCGATTAAGTACCAATGCCCAGAATGCAGTAATGCTCGCCAAGGATCTACTGTGCGTCGAACCGGCTTTGCATCTAGGAGGCCAACATAGTCAAATGCAATGGTCTTATTGTCAGTAATACTTTCAAGAATCTCGGTGATGTGGCGTCGACCTTTTGCCAGCGATACCGGTACTACTGGTAAATCATCCGATTCTTGCGCATCGATTCTGCGCACTGCTTGCTTTGCTGCGGTGCTCAATTGTGCGCTCTGCCACGCACTAGCTGCCAAACTCAAGTAGGTGCGCTCCTGTGCAGTTAGCACGATTTCTGGCATCAACCAGTCAGATCGATCGATTCGATATCCCAGGACATCATCATGAAATAGATCAACCGGTTTCGTCTCAAGTGGAATCGCCAACTCGCGAAGCGCAGCTTTATCGCGTTCAAACATTCGCTCGAAAGCGTCGTTTGAATCCCCGTAACCAGGTACGCGATCGCGAATCTGCTCTCGGGTAAGTGGCACTGAGGCATTTAGCAGCACGAACAACAGATTGAGCATGCGCTCAGTGCGTGCTTTTGCCATTACTTAAGAAACTGCTAGCAAGTCGATAATGAAAACTAGAGTCTTACCAGAAAGTCTGTGACCACTACCTGCTGCGCCATAAGCCAGCTCCGGTGGAATTGTAAGTTTGCGACGACCGCCAACTTTCATACCTGGAATGCCTTCTTGCCAGCCGACAATCAGACCCTTGAGACGAAATTCGATGGATTCGCCTCGGTCCCATGAAGAATCAAACTGTTCACCGGTCTCGAAATCAATTCCGGCGTAATGCACGGTAACGGTTTGACCAGCACCTGCTTCGTCACCATCACCAATTGAAATGTCAGTGATAACTAATTCAGCTGGGGCTGGACCCTCGGGAAAATCAAACTCTGGCGGTTGCATATGTTCCTCTGTCTCTTTGACTATTCAAAACTTACTAGATCTACTACGAAAATTAAGGTCTCGCCCACTTCGATGCCGCTGCCTGGTGGTGGGTTATTGCCATAGCCAAGTTCAGCTGGAATAACTAGTAGGCGTCGACCACCCACCTGCATGCCAACTAAGCCCTCTTGCCATCCCATGATTACTTGATCCAAAGGGAATGTAGCTGGCTCACCTCGAGACCATGAACCATCAAACATGGCGCCGGTGGCCGCGCCGTATCCCACATAGTGCGCAGTAACCGTAGCGCCAGCTGGAACCGCATCGCCTTCGCCAACTACAACGTCAGTGACTTGAAGTTCAGTTACCGGATCACCCGGCTTAATTGTGACAACCGGCTCCACACCTAGTTCTGCGGATACTTCAACAGCTACTGGCACGCCAGTCAATTCAGGAACTGCAGGCGCGCTATTGACTGCTTCGCTCGAAGTTGAATCTCCAGCAGAACTACTGAGACTAGAACAACCCGAAAGGGCCAAAACAATAGAAAGAACAATTATTGGGCTTCGTTTCAACATAGCGCAATCTTACAGGAGGCAATCAGGTTGCAATTTGCATGGACTCTATTAAACGCTCGACTCGTTCATCGACGTTTGCAAACGGATCCTTACACAGAACCGTGCGTTGAGTCTGGTCATTCATCTTCAGGTGTACCCAATCGACGCTGATGTCTTTGCCAGCTTCCTGAGCCGCAGCAATAAAATCGCCACGCAATTTAGCGCGCGTTGTCTGTGGTGGCACAGTTTGGGCCTTAATGATTTCCTCGTCGGTCGTTACGCGCTTGGCTTTGCCATTCTTTTGTAGCAAGTAGAACAATCCGCGTGCTTGTGAAATATCGTGATACATCAGGTCTAATTGAGCGACACGAGGCGACTCAAGATCTAGCCCATGTTTGTCTCGGTACGCATCAAGTAGTTGCAACTTAATTGCCCAGTCAATTTCCTGTGAGATTAAGGCATGGTTACCAGTCTGAACTGCGGTAAGCGTTCGTTCCCAAAGTTCAAGCGCAATCGCATGCTCTGGGGTGACATTCATGTCCCCGGTTGCAACATAAGTTTTAACCATGTCCAGGTAGGCCCATTGCATGTCCAATGCGGACATAGTGGAACCTGAATTTAATGTCACCAGTGCTTGCCCAGTTATGTCGTGAGAAACATCACGAATCGCGCGAATCGGATTTTCCAAAGTGAAATCGCGCGTCAAGTTTCCAGTTTCTAGCAAGCGCAAGACGAAGTCCATCGATATGACTTTCAACAAAGTTGTCATCTCTGACATGTTGGAATCACCAACAATTACGTGCAGTCTCCGAAATGCTTCGGAATCTGCGTGGGGCTCATCTCGAGTATTGATGATGGGGCGAGAACGCGTTGTGGCACTTGATACGCCCTCCCACATGTGATCAGCCCGCTGCGAGAGTGAATAAATTGTGCCGCGCGGTGTGGTCAATACTTTTCCGGC
>CAFAAO010000012.1_pt1 | contig 54230 bp, 54 predicted proteins | sample 7267621 | NCBI WGS metagenome assembly CAFAAO01 (sample SAMEA6813989, study PRJEB35770) | freshwater metagenome | biome: Freshwater; feature: Freshwater reservoir; material: water | place: Czech Republic | collected 2017-08-18 | depth 30m m
AATTGCAGTGAAGCGAATGGCTGACGCAAAAGCAATTTAGGGTTGAGTCACATCGCGAACAAGCGGTTATGCTAAATTTAGAAACTCAAGATACGAAGCCTCGTGGATTGATCGCTTATCCGCAGATCTCCAGGAGGCAAGTTGTCAGCCGACACCGCACCCACAATCTCATTTGAATTTTTCCCGCCAAAAGATACCGTGGCCGAAGAAAATCTGTGGAATGCCATCGCTGATTTGCAGCAGTACCAGCCCGACTTTGTGTCAATAACTTACGGAGCAGGTGGTGGTACGCGTGATCGCACAGTACGAATCGCATCGGATTTTATTGCTCGAACTGGAGTGCCAGTCATTGGCCATTTAACTTGTGTGGGATCTACTCGCAACGAACTAAAAGAAGTTCTTGAGCAATACAAGTCCGAAGGCTTTCATGGCGTACTTGCTTTGCGCGGAGATCCCGTAGGCGGGCCTACTGCCCCATGGGTAACCACGCCCGGAGGTTTTGATTTTGCTGACCAACTGGTTGCATTAGCTGCAGATGTTGGTGGCTTTTCAATTGGAGTTGCCGCTTTTCCTGACGTGCATCCAGCCTCAGATGGCAATTTTGTGCAAGACGTAAATGTATTGCTCAGGAAAGAAGAATTAGGCGCAACGTTTGCCATCACACAGTTTGTTTTTGATAGTGGTCGTTACGAAGCATTGCGCAATGCCCTAGATCAACGGGGCTCAAAACTTTCAATTTACCCAGGCATCATGCCAGTAACTAGTTACCCACAAATCGTAAAGATGTTGGAACTAAGTGGCGGATACATGCCAAAAGCCACGCGCTTAAGATTTGCTCGATATCAAAATGATGCAGTCAGCTTAAAGAAACTGGGCATCGATGTTGCGGTACAAATTTGCGAAGATGTATTCGCACTCGGCGCCGAGGGCCTGCATTTCTATACGCTTAATAATGCTGGCCCGACTGGCGAGATTATTAAACAGCTTTCAATGCTTTCGCGTTAGCTCGCTAGCCAAGATTTAATTTCATAGCCTGCAGATTTGCAGCGATCGTAAATAGAGGCTGCGCTGGCAACTGCGCCAGGGGTATCCCCATGTATGCAAATAGATTGGGCGTTGACTGAAATTCGAGTGCCATCATTTGCTGCAATCTCGCCACCAACTAACCACTCCAGCACTCGATCAGAAATTTCATCTGCTTCATGTAAGACCGAGTCTGCGACAGTTCGCGGCACTAAAGTTCCGACTGGTAAGTAAGCGCGATCGGCAAAGAATTCGTGCACGATGGTTAGTCCGGCCTTGGTAGCTGCAGACTTAATGATCTCGGTATCAGGCACCAAAATGTGTAACTCTGGATTGATTTCAGCCACGGCATCAATTACTGCAGCAGCCTGTTCTGGGTCATTACCCATTCGGTGATACAAGGCACCGTGTGGCTTTACATACTTCATTTCGGCATTTGCCTGATTGACTACGTCTAGCAAATCGTGAATCTGGTCAAAGGTTAGTTTGCGCAATGAATCGTAATCCATTTCAACGTCAATGCGGCCGAAGTTTTCACGATCCTCATAGCCAACATGCGCGCCAATTACCACGTTGTTGCGCACCGCAGCGTCAACTGCCTTTTTCATCGAAGCTACGCCACCAGCATGTCTGCCACAGCATACGTTTGCACTTGATAAGTACGGATACATCGCCTCATCGTCGCCGCACTCTTCAGCGAGGTCGGCGTTTAAGTCAATAGCGGCTAGGACCATTTCTCGGCCTTAAGTCCGTGCTGACCTTCATACTCCGCACGTATCGGTTCGCTCCAGCCTTTCAAGAGCTCTGGAGATGGCTTAAAGATTTCAATTCCAAGTGGACGACAGACATCAATTGGATCCCGCGCATCTGGTCCCCAAAGCGGAACTGAAAGGTCGCCACCTGGGCAAGTTGAGAGCGCAGCCAGCAAATCAAATTCGGCAAAGAATTCGAAGTAGTCACCCTTCTTGGCAGGGCAAGTCTTCATGAAGTACTGATCGTCGCTATTTAGCCCAGTGCACTGGAACACGTTTAATACGTCGTGGACATCAAATTCTGTCAATCCATAAGGAAGCACGGCTCGAACTAAATTTGAATGGCAGTGATAATCAAAATCTTTGCCGGTTAACATACGATTCACATAAGGATCGCAACGCGTTCCTAATAAATCGTGAACGCGACCGCCTTCGCCATCAACCCCATAATCTTCCAAGGTGTCAGCAGTAATCGTGGCCATTGGCCGCAAGAACGGCAATGTCGACCAAAGTCGATTAAAAGTTGTTAAGTGCGCAGCATGTAGTTGCTTAGTGCGCGAAGCCCAGAAACGCTCGCGAGGGTCATTTGCATTCCAAAGGTTCAGGTCAGCAACCTGCGGGCCTTCGATGGTTGTGATTCGACAAACATATCCAGCCGGGATTTTCCAACCGACACCGCTACGAATCGGCAGGTGGATTGACTCTACGAGTTCCCGGCCAGGATCATTGGCAATCGCGCGATAGAAATTGCGATCTACATCTAGTGGTCCACCTTCGGTGGCTTGATAAGCAGCTGCAGTTAAGTCCATGTCGGCAACATTATCACTGCCTTAAAAACGGCCTTGCAAATCCTAAGCAATAAGATCTGGACCCAATTGCCGTGGTTTTTCAATTGCTTAAACACCTGCGAGAATAGAGCGACCCGAAAGGCATGTGCGTGGCTCCCCGTAACTTAATAAACCTCGAGAATGTCTCGCTGTCTTACGGCAAAGGCGCAGTTCTGGATCAAGTATCGCTAGGGCTTGCTGATGGCGCTCGGATCGGCATTGTGGGCCGCAATGGTGGTGGCAAGTCTTCCCTTATCAAGATTCTGGGCGGCCAAGAAACGCCAAATGATGGCCGAGTCTCGATGGCCAATGGCACGCACCTTGGCACGTTATCTCAAATCGATCAAGCCGATCCAAAAGCTACCGTGCGCGATATTGTGCTTGGCGACCAAGCCGATCATGAGTGGGCAACAAATTCCAAAGCTCGCGAGGTTTTAACTGGACTATTTGGTGGATTTGGTGAAAGTATTCTGGCTCGTCAAATGGGACCACTTTCTGGTGGCGAACGTCGACGCGTAGCGCTAGCAAAGTTATTAATTAGTGAGTTAGACGTATTACTACTCGATGAACCAACTAACCACTTAGATGTCGAGGCTGTGACTTGGCTAGCCGAGCACCTCAAAGCACGTCGCGGTCTAGCACTTGCAGTGGTTACCCATGATCGCTGGTTTCTCGATGAAGTAAGCGATCGTACTTGGGAAGTAATTGACGGCAAGATCGAAGAGTATGACGGCGGCTACTCGGCATACGTGCTAGCAAAAGCTGAACGCATGAGACAGTCAAGTGTCGAAGAGCAAAAACGAAATATGCTGATTCGTAAAGAATTAGCATGGCTGCGTCGCGGCGCCCCAGCTCGAACAAGTAAGCCAAAGTTTCGAATCGATGCTGCTAATGAACTAATTGAGAATGAACCACCACCGCGTAACAATGTCGAACTTTTAGCGTTTGCCAACGCTCGACTTGGTAAAACCGTTTATGAATTACACAATGCCACGATCCGTGTCGGTGATAGGGATTTGCTTACCCGCTTGGATTGGAATGTAGGTCCGGGTGATCGAATCGGTATCGCTGGGGTTAACGGAGCGGGTAAGACAACTCTGCTAAAGGTGTTGACTGGGCAACTTGCTGTTACCGCCGGAAAGCTCGTGACTGGAACAACCGTTAAGCCAGCATTTTTATCCCAACACTTAGAAGAACTAAATCCAAAATGGCGAGTACTAGAAGCCATCGAGCACATCTCAACGCATGTGGAAATTGGTAAGGGTAAGTCACTAAGCGCTTCCCAGCTCGGCGAGCGCTTAGGTTTTGGATCTGATGCGCAATGGACACCTGTTGGTGACTTATCGGGTGGCGAGCGACGCCGCTTGCAGCTCACTCGCCTTTTGATGGGTGGGCCAAACGTATTAATTCTGGATGAGCCAACTAACGACTTCGACGTCGAGACTTTGGCTGCGCTAGAAGATTTGCTAGATAGCTTTGGTGGCACGCTTTTGGTGGTTTCCCACGATAGATACTTCTTGGAGCGAGTTTGTGACACTTTCGTTGGTGTCATGGGTAATGGCACATTGAGAAACCTGCCTGGTGGCCTCGAGGAGTACTTAAAGCTTCGTAAAGCTCAACCAGATGAGCCAACAGCTTTCACTCAGGAAAATCAAAGTTCTAAGCCAGAGTTATCTGCCGCGCAAAAGCGCGACTTACAAAAAGATCAGCAGCGAGTCGAGCGCTCGATTGCAAAACTTGATGTGCAAATTAAAGATATTTTGGCGGCAATGGAAGAATATGCCACGAACTTTGAAAAAGTCGCCACGTTAAATGATGAATTGCAGCCATTGATTGCAGAAAAAGAAAAACTTGAAGATAGCTGGGTTTTACTCAGCCAAGACCTTGATTAGGCTGGCGTTTTTTCTACACCTTGTCGCATGACCAGCACAACACCTAAACCAGCAAGTGCCATTCCTAAAATTCCAACTGGTGGAATGACTTCATCAAATAAGAAATAGGCCTGGATTGCAGCTACTGGTGGCACTAGGTAGTACAAGCTAGAAACTTTGCTAGCGCTACCTGCGCGCAACATGCCATACAGCAACACGATGGAACCAATCGAAAGCATAAATACGATCCAAGCTAGGCCAAAGAAAAATGCTGGCGACCACTCAATTCTTTGGTCCTCAGTCAGCGCTGACAACACAGCAAACGCAGAGGCGCTAACGGCATACTGCATGCCGGTTCCTGTTAAGAATGGAATGTCGCTGCCGAATTTCTTTTGCACTAAGTAGCCAGCGCTTGTTCCAAGCAACGCAATGATGCAAATTATGATTCCAACTTCAGAGATGGAAGAGGAATAGTCGCCTTGGAAAACTTTGGGAAGTAACAACAACGCGATACCTGCTACGCCTAAAAATAGTCCAACTACTTGTGTCCACCGAATACGCTCGCCTAGTACTGGAACTGCAAGGATTGAAACTAAAACCGGCTGAATACTTACAATTACTGCGCTAATTCCAGCGGATACGCCAAGGCTGACTGCATAGAAAACTCCCCCGATGTAAATCACGTGTAGCAGTAATCCAACAGCCACTGACGCTTTTACCTGGTCGCGAGTTAATCTCAAGGGTTGCTTAAGGAATGCGGCAATTGCAATCAAGATGGTGGCTGCAATTACATACCTAATTGTTAGGAATGTAAATGGATCCGCATACGGAACGATGTACTTTGCTCCGACAAATCCAGTACTCCAAAGGAACACAAAGAGCGCTGGTGCATACTTTTCAAGCTTTAGTGGCACTTAGTCAGTACCTGAATCAAAAGCAGCGCGGTTAAGCCCATCATCTGTTGCATCATTTGCATTTGAAGAAGTAATGGCATTTGATTGCCCAGATTTCATGTCTCCAACTAATCCAAATGTGCTTGAGTCGATCTGGCCTTGGGCTTGGTAGAGCTCAAGTTTGGCTCGAGTATCTGCAATATCAAGGTTGCGCATAGTTAGCTGACCAATGCGATCAGTTGGACCAAAGGCAGCATTTTCAGTGCGTTCCATCGAGAGCTTTTCTGGGTGATAACTCAGTGCTGGTCCACAAGTATTAATGATTGAGTAATCGTCGCCGCGGCGCAAGCGAATTGTGACTTCCCCAGTGACCGCCGAAGCAACCCAACGTTGCAATGATTCCCGCAACATCAAGGCCTGTGGATCAAACCAGCGACCTTCATAAAGTAAGCGCCCTAGTCTGCGTCCCTCGGCATGATAATTCGCAATGGTGTCTTCGTTATGAATTGCGCTTAACAAGCGTTCGTAAGCAATAAACAGCAGCGCCATTCCTGGAGCTTCGTAAATTCCACGACTCTTGGCTTCAATGATGCGGTTTTCAATTTGATCAGTCATACCAAGACCATGACGACCACCAATTGCATTCGCTTCTTTCATTAGCGCTACGACATCGGTGAAATCGTTACCGTTTATTGCAACCGGCATGCCTTGCGAATAAGTGATAGTCACGTCTTCTGCGGCGATCTTTACTTTTTCGTCCCAGAATCGAACTCCCATAATCGGTTCGACGATTTCTAGGGATGCATCCAGATTCTCAAGAGTCTTTGCTTCATGAGTAGCACCAAGAATGTTTGCATCGGTTGAATATGCTTTTTCCGTGCTGTCGCGATACGGCAAGTTGTGAGCAACAAGCCACTCTGACATTTCTTTGCGGCCGCCAAGTTCTTTAACAAAGTCCGCATCAAGCCATGGCTTATAAATTCTTAAGTTTGGATTTGCTAGCAAGCCATAACGATAGAAACGTTCAATGTCATTGCCCTTGTAAGTTGAGCCATCGCCCCAGATGTCGACTTTATCTTTGAGCATTGCTCGCACCAATAAAGTTCCAGTAACGGCTCGTCCTAATGGAGTTGTATTGAAATATTGTTTGCCGCCTGAGCGGATATGAAATGCGCCACAAGCAATTGCCGCTAATCCTTCATTGACTAACGCTTCCTTGCAGTCAACAAGCCTGGAAATTTCTGCGCCATATTCGCCAGCACGAGCAGGAACTGAATCAATATCTGGCTCGTCGTATTGGCCTAAGTCTGCGGTGTAAGTGCATGGGATTGCGCCCTTGTCTCGCATCCAGGCCACAGCAACCGAGGTATCGAGACCACCAGAGAAGGCGATACCGACTTTTTCGCCAACTGGCAGTGAGGCAAGGACCTTGGACATGTTTGAAGTCTATTGGAATCTGCGTAAATGCCTTAACTGACGCAAGTATTACTGATCGGTAGCGCTAGCTTGTGACGAGGTTTGGCGCTGGATTTCCTGCAAGGATTGCCAGCGCATTTGTGGCAGCAATGTCCGCCATCGCCGCGCGAGTTTCAACTGTTGCTGATCCCAAGTGCGGAATTAAGACTGCGTTATCAAGCTCTAGTAACCCTGGATGCACCGCAGGTTCATTTTCAAAAACATCAAGGCCAGCTCCGGCAATCTCGCCGGCTTTTAGTGCATCCACCAGGGCCTGCTCATTAACAATTGGGCCACGAGCGGTGTTAATCAAAAATGCAGTTTTCTTCATTCGAGCAAATTGGTTTTCGCTCATTAAGTGATGAGTTGCTGGTGAATAAGGACAATGAAGTGAAATCACATCACTTGATTCGATTAACTCGTCCATAGACATGAACTTTGCATCCAGTTCTTCAATTACATGATCTTCGAGTGGAGTTCGTCGGGTGTAAGCAATGCTCATTCCGAAAGCTTTGGCCCGGCGAGCGGTTGCGATACCGATTTGTCCCATACCTACGATGCCAAGCTGGCGATCTTGCAATCCCATGCCAAGCATGTAAAACATTCCCCATTGCCATGGTTCTTGCGAGCGAATCACTCTTTCACCTTCGCCCAAGCGTCGAGTAGCCATCAAGATCAATGACATCGCAATATCGGCAGTTGCTTCGGTCAGCACACCTGGAGTATTTGTAACGAGTACTCCCCGCTGTTCGCACGCGGGTACATCAATATTGTTGTAGCCAACTGCCACATTCGAAACTGACTTAAGTTGTGGACCGGCTGCATCAAGCAATTCAGCATCGATTTTTTCAGTAAGCAGCGAAACTATGGCGTCAGCACCGGCAACCATAGTTAGCAGTTCAACGCGACTGATAGCAGTTTCATTTTCCCAGGCCACAACATCGTGTTCGGCCTTAAGTCGAGCTAATCCCCCGGCGGGAATCCTGCCAGTAACAACTACTAGAGACATTTATTCAGCGATCCATTCACCCATGAGTTTTAGACCATCAGAAATGTCACCGTCGTCGATTCCGGAGAATGCCAGGCGGATGTACTGCTCGGTTTCGCCTTCTTGTGGACGACCAAAGTGGCGACGAGTACAAAACGAAACACCGGTTGCATGCAGTGCTTGTTGTGCAAAGTCAGCCAGATCAGTGATGCCCTTATTGGCCATTGCTTCGGTGACATCTGGGAATAAGTAGAAACCAGCTTCTGGGGTATGAACTTTCACGCCCGGCATTTGGCGAAGTAATGCAAGAGCGGTATCGCGGCGCTGCTTTAAAGTGTTCAGCATTACTGGCACACCTGATTGGTCACCTGTGATTGCCTCTAGGCCGCCGTACTGGACGAAGTGCGTAGTGCAGGATTCATCGTTGGTGTTTAGCTTGGCAATAACATCAGCAATTTCTTTTGGCGCGATAGCAGCGCCAAGGCGCCAACCTGTCATCGCAAACTTCTTTGAGTAAGTGTAAAGAATTACCGTGCGCTCAGCCATTCCTGGCAGCGATGCAATGGACTTTGACTTACCTGCGTAACGCATTTCAAAGTAGGCCTCATCAGAAAGCACATATAGATCGTTAGCGATCGCAATTTCAGCGATCGCTTCTCGCTCAGCATCAGTTGACTCGGCGCCATTTGGATTTTGTAAGTCGTTGTAAACAATTGCTTTCGTCTTTGGAGTAATCAAAGACTTAATTTGATCAATATCTATGCTGAACCCGGTGCCAGTTGCTACGTAACGGTAAGGCTTAGCAATTCCTCCGAAGTATTCGATCTGGCTTTCGTAAATTGGGTAACCCGGATTTGGGTAAAGGACTTCATCGCCTGGGTTCATGATCGTCTGGATGAACTTGGTGATGACTGGCTTTCCACCAGGCTGAATGACCACGTTTGTAGCATCAAAGTTCAGGCCGCGATCACGACCGACATCATTGGCCAGTGCTTCGCGCAGCTGAGGAATACCAGCACCTGGGCAGTATCCCGTCTTGCCATCTGCAATTGCCCGGTTCATGGCATCCACAATGTTTTGAGATGTGGGCAAATTCAGGTCACCTAAGTGAAATGGGAATATGCGATTACCTTTTGAGCCCCATTCAGCCGCAGCTAATGACACAGCAAACGCAGTTTCAGTACCTAAATTTTCTAACCGTGTTGCTAACGCCATGACAATGTCCCCAGAAAGTTTCGGATGATTCCGCCATTTTATCGACGGTTACTACTACTTGCCATTCATGGTGCAACCGTTGGCATAACGGGTGCTCACATCGTGGAACTGACTAGGAATATTTCCTAGACTGCCCGCTTTTTAACCGATCGCAAACGTCCACGGCCCGTGTGGGTGTAAAGGTCTTTTGGCCCGATTGGGGTTGGAACTAATTCAATGTCCACTCCAATACCCCGTTGCACACTCTGCTTATAGATGTACTCAAGCGTGGAGAAATCTTCGATGGCAAATCCCACTGAGTCAAAAATCGTGACCTGGTCTTCGCTATCGCGTCCCGCAACAGTGCCGGCCAGAACTTTCCAAAGATGAGTCACTGGGAAATCTGCTGGCATTTGTTGAATGTCACCTTCGACTCGCGTCTGTGGTTCAAACTCAACGAATACTTTGCCTTGGGTTAAGACGCCAGCTGCAAGTTCGGTTTTACCTGGGCAGTCGCCACCAACACCGTTGAAGTGCATTCCTGGCTCAACCATTTCAGGTGTGATGATAGTTGCCATGGCTTTATCCGCCGTAATAGTTGTGACGATGTCAGCACCCTTAACGGCCTCAGCTACGGAATTACAGTGAATGACTTTGATGCCTTCGAATTCTGCAAGATTTCGGATTAGTTTTTCAGTTGATTCTGGATCAATATCGAAAGCACGAATTTCCATAATGCCAATAACTTTATGGAAACCAATCGCTTGGAATTCTGCTTGCGCACCATTACCGATCATGGCCATAACTTTGGAATCTTTGCGAGCTAGTGCGCGTGCGACCATTACTGAAGTTGCAGCAGTACGCATTGCAGTTGCTAACGTAAGCTCGCTCAGCAGCATCGGGTACCCAGTGTGCATGTCAGATAAAACGCCAAAGCCCATGACACTAAACAAATCGTTTTCGATATTGTCTGGATGTCCATTTACATACTTGAAGCCATAGCGTTCGGCATTTGATGTCGGCATTAACTCGATAACGCCCTCGTCATTGTGGGCGCCAAATCGGGCAGCCTTATCGAACTCTTCCCAACGCACAAAGTTTGCCTCAATAGCATCAGCCAATTGCGCAATAAACTCATCGAGTTCAATGGCTTGGATTAGCTTTGCCATTGCTGGTACATCTACGAAACGAGTCATCTGAATCCATTCAATTTTGGGTAAGAACCCAATTCTACCAACGAATTAACATGCAAAATTTTCCATCTTTGTATGCAAAATGGCATACAAAGATCGCTAATTAGTGTGTGGCCACGAAATTAGTTCAGGATGTTTTGCAATTCGGCCATCACCAGAGGATTTGCCAGTGATGCGACGAATCGCCCACGGCACCAAGAATCCAACTCCCCAAACTGCAGCACCAACAAAACGCATCGGTGCTGGCGCAGGCCGATACGGCGGCATTGGATCTTGCCAGTCTGCATCGTGTGGCAAGCCAACTGCATGCAGTACCGCAGCAGCAACCCGGCGGTGTCCCTCGGTGGAAAGGTGCAATCGGTCTGCGGCCAGCATTCGCGGGTCCCCAAAAACTTCTCGAGCATTTGCATCCATGACCGTGGCGCCAAATTCTTGAGCTACCTGTTTTACATTTTGGTTAAATGGCCCAAATCTTTGATTCCAATAGTGCTGGGTTTTGGTTTCTGGGTTGCTTACTTCTCGCACTGTAAATAACAAGAGCTTTGCCCCTGTGCTGGCAATTTGTGACACCCCTTGCCGATATGTTGCAAACACTTGCTCGGGCTCAAACTTAGGTCGCAACACATTGTTTGCGCCAGCATGAAATGTAACTAGAGTCTGTGGGCCTTGCATTAACGAAAGTGCAGGCTGTAATTGAACTTGCACAACTTGCTCCAGGAGCTTGCCCCTGATTGCTAAGTTCGCGTATTGAAAGTCATTGGAATGGTTAGCCATTTCATCGGCAACTCGATCCGCCCAGCCCCGATAAGCACCATCGGGATACTTATCCGAAAGTCCTTCGGTTAATGAATCTCCAATTGCTATAAATCGATTCAGCGCATTCACATTGCCATCCTAATTAATAGGATAAAAGCGCTTCCCAGCCACGAGATTTGAATGCATTGCCAACTCTAGTTTTTGTGCTCGCGATTTTGCTCTCAACCTCTTGCAGTTCGCTTTGTGCTTTAGCCATGTCAATCACGGAGATTGAAATGTGATCCCCTGGTCGAGCTTGTGAAACTTTGTCGATAGAGCCCTTAGTTAAGACTGCAACAACTGGGTAGCCAGCTGTAACTAATCGGCCGCGAAGCAAAATTATTAATTCGCCACTGGGTGGAACTTCAACTGCGCCAATTGGGACGCCTCGACTCAAAATCTCACTAGTTACGCCAAGATCAAGTCCAGTGCCAATCAGGCGCATCCCGACGTGATCTGACTGTGGCAGCACTTCAAAGTCTTGCTCGAATATCTGCTCCCCTTTTTTCAGGCGCGTGATATCTGGACCAATGGTGGCAGTTAAATGAAACATCTTTGAATAAGTCTCATGTGGAGCTGAAAATCTAAAAACCGGGAAATCACTGCCGATAGCTTCACTTCCAAAATTTGATTGCACCTGAAGTTTTGTCCCGCTGATCAATCTTTGGCCAAATTCCAAGAAGTTATCTGGTGAGACACTTTCTAAGATCCGATTTCCTTGGAGCTGACCATTCAAACCAATGTAACTGCGCTGCCCGTAGTCAGAACCTGGAATTACGACGCGAGACCCAGCAGTAACAACTAGCGTCTCGTGCGTGCAATGTGGCAGATCGTCGATAAACACGGTCCTGGCTGCTCCCGTTACAGATATCAATAGATCGGCGTCCGTAGCAAAAACGATTTCTGATGAGATAACTTCAATTAGGGCCGAGGCTTCATCATTGCCAACCAATATGTTTGCCAGCCGCGCTGATACTTGGTCGCCAGCACCATTGGCAGAAATTCCCAACTTCGCTAAACCTGGGCGGCCTAAGTCTTGCACCACTGCATAGCCAACACGTTCAATCGAAATCGTCGCGGTAATCATATTTTCACCTGGTGGAATAACCGATTCCAGTTATCCCAATCTGCGGGTGCAATTGGTTCAAATTTAATGTGATCGCCAGCTCGATAAGGAACATTTGGATTTGTTTCAAGGTCAAAAAGTTTTACCGGTGTTCTTCCAATTACTTGCCAGCCACCAGGTGAAGGTGCGTTATAAATTATTGACTGCAACCCACTCACTGCAACTGAGCCCGGCTCCATTCGGGTAACTGGAGTTTGCAGGCGTGGCACACTGATTGGAAATTTCGGACCATCCATCATTGGCGCGCCCACCGGCGAACCGACAAATCTAATTACCCAGTCTTGACTGCTGTGGATTTCCATAACTTCATCAGGAGTAATCCCACAAATTTCTGCGACTTGGTTAATGTGCGGTCCATAGGTATCGCCATAAATTACTGGAAGTTTGAAATGATTGGGAGTTCGCGGCACTAGGTCGGCTTGCAAGTAGTCCTTAACAATTTCGAAAACCGCAGCATGGTTGGTAACTAGAGCATTAAAACTAATGAATACGGTCTGAAAACTTGCAACGACATCAATAATGCCGATTGAGGTTTTGTCCCGGAGGGCATCCCCCAGCGATTGCGTAGCTAGCCAGCGAGTTTCGTAATCATCATTTTCAATATTGATGAGAACTGCCGAGTCACCATACTCTTGGCAGGTAAAACTCGTTTTCACGTTTTTCATTGGGAACTCACATCACATTAAATGTGAAGCACTTACCTTAAATGTCTTCAAGCTTTGGAAAAGTATCGATTGGGAAAGTTTCAACCTGTGGACTTCGCTGCTGAACTAAAACAGCTCCGTCTACGACTAAGCAGCTGCCTGTTATGTAGGCCGCATCTTCGGAAGCCAAGAATGCTGCTGGACCGGCAAGATCTGCTGGCGTTCCGCCACGACCAATTGGCACTGTCTTATTGCGGCGCTCATCTGCAACTGGTTCTGCGTGTTCTGGTCGAGTAACAATCAAGCCTGGAACTAAAGCGTTAACACGAATTCCATATGGAGCTAGTTCGAGTGCGAGTGCGCGAGTGAATCCCTCTACGCCACCCTTGGATGCATCGTAAGCAACCATGCCGCGATGTGAACGAGTTGCACCGCCACTAGACATATTAATAATGCAGCCCTTGCCTGCTTTTGCCATGAATGGCGCAACAAGTCGGGAAATTAAGTACTGACTCTTTAAGTTGGTATCAAGGAAGTGATCCCACCAGGCTTCATCAGTTGTCAGGAAATGCTTTGCAATTGTTACATCACCGGCATTATTAACCAAGATGTCGATTTTTCCGTAAGTGGCAATCGTTTTTTCAATCATTGCGGAAATGTCTTCTTTAGATTTAACGTCACACTTAACTGCGATCCCAGTTCCACCGCCTGCGGTAATTCCGCTTACGACTGCATCGGCGCCCGTGAGGTCAATGTCAGCTACGACAACGCTGGCACCCTCTTGTGCAAATCGTTCCACGATCGCTTGGCCAATGCCATGAGCAGAACCGGTAACTAATGCAACTTGCCCATTAAATCTTCTTAAGTCAGTCACTGCCATCTCCAGACAAATCTATCAAAGCAACGATGCTTTGCATTGTTCACACTTTATCTGGGTTGAATTTCGCCTGAGCGCCGAACTACCCATTTGGCAGTAACGGACATGGGTAACATGGTGATAATCCAGAAGGGCTAAACAATGAGCAACATAGTTCGAATCGATACCAATGCCGAATTGCCTGCAGACCCAGACTCCCCAGGTGAATACTGCATCACCCCGTTTTATGGCGAGAATATAAATTTCTTCGCCGGCATTTGGTCGGCTGATCCCCATGTCCAGGACTTTGACGAGTACCCAATGGATGAAGTCTGCGTTGTCCTGTCAGGGAAAATCACATTGACTGAGCCTGGCAAAGCCGCAGAAGTTTTCACCACAGGTGACGTGTTTGGAATCAAGCGCGGAACACCGGTGAATTGGAATCAGGAGCCTGGAACCCGAAAGATTTTTGTAATCCTGGGTAGCTAGGAAGTTGTTGCTAGGTGCTGCTTGATGTCCTTATTCAAAGCCCAGCACCAGTAAAACAATCCAAATTGCAGCGGCAGGCGTAAGAAGGCATAAATCGGATCTGGCATTGGTCGATCCATCCAGTCGATAGCCATATAGATGTTGGCCGGGAAAACCAAAACGAATAATGCAAACGCACACCAGATTCCAAGTTGCCTAACTGGCTTTCCAAACAACTTCGCAGTAATTGGCGCAAACAACATAATGGCAACTGCAAGTTCAGCAACACCACTTAAATAAGTCCAGAACCGCGGATCGAACGGCAAAGCTGGCGGAATGATCTTGTCTAGCGAGGCTGGGGCAAGAAAATGCCCAGTGCCAGTTATTAAGAGCATGATTCCTAGGCCGCGACCTGCTGTGTATTTAGTCATGATTTAAGTATGCCTGCAATTGGCAATTAACTTGGTGCGCCTGCTGGTGGTGTTGTCGCAAAGATTTCCCAATTCCATAATTTCGAAAGCGGCAAAGATTCAATGTTTGAATTCACTTGGGTTTCATCGTCGCCAAAAGCTTCAATGAACACCGTTCGTTTTGGCATGGCGATTTTGATAGTTCCAATGGCGCCATTTTCTTCAAGTAACTTTGCTTTGGCTTGCTCGGCAGGAACCAACTCGCGAATATCTTCTTGCGAAACGCCCTCTTTGAATTTTGCAACCACCATGTAACTGTTCACTGCACTGCTCTCTTTCGAATTCTGGTTATCGAAAAGTACCACTATTCAAGGTGGATTTAACTTATTCAGCCAGAAGCGAAGTTAGCTGGCTGCTTAAGCGCACAATCCCGCATCACTGTTTGAAGCAATACGGGATCGTGTTAACACTTACGGGCTAGAGGAAGATCGTAACCAATGCCACTAGTCCCAAAATTAGTGCAGGGGCAAATGGTTCCTTGCGCTTGCGATGAACATTAGCTGCCCCAGCCATCAAAAGAAATAGGCCAACTGCCGCAACCTTAGACAGAACTTCTGCAACTGAAAAAACGTGCGGCAGGATTAATCCGAGAGCGCCCAATACTTCAGCAAGCCCAATCAGCTTTATCTGAGAATCGCTGAAATCAGCAGCCCAACCCATGTTCTTGTTTGCAAGCAACTTTTCCCTGCTTGAAGCAACTTTCATCATTCCTGATGCTAAGAATGCAAATGCAGCAATCCCCGCAACAACCCAATATGCAGTACTCATATTCACCTATCTTTGATTAGTTTTTCCTGATTCTTGCTTAGAAAGTAATCTTCGCTATAAATGGTTGATTTGTCAACCATTTGATAGGGTCATCACATGGAAACATACGGACTCTCAGCAAAGCAGCTAAGAGCTTGGCGCTCTTTTCACAAAATCAGGTCGCAATTACTTCCACACATGGCCAAAAGGATCTACCGAAATACTGGATTAACACCGGCTGAATATTTTCTGATGGTCACCTTGCTGGAATCCCCCAATGGTCCTCTGCACTCCAGTGAGATTGCCGAGCAACTGGATTGGGAAAAGAGCAGAATTTCGCATCAAGCAAAACGTATGGAGTCGCGAGGATTAGTTTCTCGCTTCACTTGCGAAACAGATGCCAGAAGTTGCGTAATCGAAATCACGCCTTCTGGTCGCAAATACATGAAGCAAGCACTTCCCATGCAGTTTCAAGATGTAAAACATTGCTTTGCTGATCTTTTAACTCAAGCACATCTAGATGCCTTGATTGAAATTTCCCAGATAGTTTCTAAACACCTTGCAGAAGAACATTCGGCCGATGAGCCAACAAAAGCTTTGGCGGTCCTTAAGTAAACCTGACTAGGTTCAGAGCGTAAGTCTGATATCAAAGGCAATCATTGCGATTGCGATTCCAGCAGACCAAAGCAACGTGCTAGCAATTATAAGCGTCAATGCTCGAAATGGCTTAACTCCTGCCGCAACAGATGCCATCGCGGCAATCTGAGTACCAATTAAAGCTGGAGCGGCTATCGCCATGCCATAGATCCCATACTTATCGAACATGCGAACGGCTTTTTCAAACTTAGGCGATTCACCAGTTTTACCTTTTGCTGCACGTCGCTTGATGATTCGATTGCGCATAGTCGAACTCAGATACGCGAAAACTACAATCGCAATTGCATCACCAATTACTGCAGCAATCACAGCCAGAGCTGGGTTTACTCCCAATGCAATTCCAACTGGCACCATTGCGATCGCGTCAACAAATGGGATAACTGAGGCTATGAAAACTCCCAGTGCTCCCCATTGTTCGATGTATTGCATTAGATGTCTTTTTCTCGCCAAGCAAGAACCATTGAAGGCATGGACGAGAATGCGAACAAAGTGGCAATAACCAAATAACTTCCGTCGTTGCCTTCTGGCTGGAACATTTTTACGTCAGGCCCAAACATCATTAGTAGCAAAAGTGCCATAACTATGTAGCCCATTAAGTAGTAGGCATACCTAATCGAGGTATTGCGCACCTGAATCTGACGTTCATCAAGAAGTTCGTCAGGTGCATCTGCGATTGACCTAACACTTATCCGAAGCATGCTGTAACCACCGACTACAGCCAGGATTACAAAAATTGCCGTTACGGAGTAGACGATTAAATCGACACCATTAGATAGCGACAAATTGGTCTTTAACGTTGGCCAGTAGCTGCCCAGTGCAACCAGCACAATTCCTAGGCCCAAAAGCACAACTAGAATTCTTCGATTCCGTTGTGGCCTTAACCAGCGGTAAGTAGAAGATTCATCAGTTAGTAATGCCTTAGTTCCTTTTTCAGTTACGCCTTCTAGCCAATAAATTTTGTTGTTCTTTGGCATTCTTACTTTTCCTTCCGAATTGGAGATAACGAGAACAGGTCGGAGACTTCTTGAACTAGGACCTTTGAAATCCGCAATGCCAGAACTAATGACGGACTGTATTCCTCGCGCTCTAAATAACCAATCGTTTGGTAGTGAACGCCAGCTTTATCAGCAAGCTCTTGACGCGTTAGGCCCTTTGCCAAACGTGCTGCTTCAATGCGGTTGTAAACCGGATCTTCAGGATTTCTGCTCATAAAATGTAGTATACATACTACATAGCATTAATACAACATTTAAGGTTTAAGTAGACGAGTCAGGCCTTCCACTTCAGAGTTACCTATCTTGCGTAGACGGCATAGGTAGCAAACCATGCAAGAAGCGCCCGGTACCCGACACGTGCTCAAGCATCATCTCGCGTGCAGCTGATGCGTCATGACTAGCCAACGCCTCAACAATCTTCGTATGCTGCAAATTCGAGTGGACCAGGGCTGCTTCACTTGGTGGCACATGTGAAATCAAACTTCCAAGCTCAGCCTGAATTTCTGCCACCATCCGCACAAGGTGGGAATCGCCAGTGGCTTCCGCTATGGCGATGTGGAACTGCGCATCTTCTGCGCGATAGGAATCTCGATCTCCAACAAATCCTGATAGCCGCAATACTCGCTCGCGCAGGGCAGCTACCTGTGCTTCATCTATGCGCTCAGCAGCAAGTTCACAAACACCTGTTTCGATTACACGTCGTCGATCACTGAAGGCCGCCGCGTCACTCGCACTCACTTCACTATTTGGCCGCTCTGAATTGGTACCGTTCCATACGGGTGGATGGTCGACAACAAACGTCCCACCGTTTCGCCCGCGCTTGGCGATTAAAAAGCCACCTTGCACAAGTACCTGTAAAGCTGATCGCACCGTTACTCGGCTGACGCCTATTAATTCCGCCAGTTCACGCTCAGGTGGCAACTGTTGGCCGGGCTTGATGAGCCCAAGTTTGATTGAGTGGCCCAATCTCTCAACGGTTTCCTCGAACATGTTGGCTGACGGTGCGGACCCGCGCAGCAAAGCCTCGCCCTGAGAACTAACTGGTTCTGTGTCAGACATTTCCGTTAATTCCTCAAATAGGCCGCGGGCGATCTAGTTCCTCGCTTAGTCTATAAGGTATGCACTAATACCTTTAAAATTGCAATCAACCCAATCGACGAGAGGAAAGACTATGGAACTTGAAAAACTCAGGTCCCTTATTGAATCGGGAGATATCGAAACTGTCATAGTTGCTAGTCCCGACATGCAAGGGCGCCTCTTTGCTAAGCGAATGACTGGCCGGCACTTCTTGGGTGCAGGACAAGATGGCGTTGGTACTTGTTCGGTTGTGTTGGGTTGGGGACACGATCATGCACTTGACCCGGGTTATGAGCTAACTGGATGGGCAAATGGGTACCCCGATCTTCATGTTCGCCCAGACTTTACATCCATCCGTCCCTATCCGTGGTTTGAAAAGACGGCATTCATTATGGGTGATGCGACAAAACCTGATGGATCTGAAATTTCAGTTGCGCCGCGAACCATTCTTAAAAACATGATTGCCCAGCTTGCCGAACATGGTTTGCGACCACTCTTCGCTTCCGAACTCGAGTGCTACCTATTAAAAGAAACACCAGAGACTGCATTTGATAAAGGATTCGTGAATCTGCAAACCAAGCACCGGACGCTCCACCCCGAAACATTAAGCCGCATGTCTGAAGATGAGGGATATCTTGGTGAGCTACGCCGTCAAATGGAGTCCGCAGAAGTCAAAATTGAAATGGTAAAAGCCGAGTATGCGCCGGGACAGGTCGAGATAAACCTGGAATACACCGATGCACTTGAGGCAGCTGATCGACATATGGTTCTGAAGGCGGGCGCGAAAGACATTGCGCTTCAACAGGGCCTTGTCGCAACATTCATGGCAAAACTGGCACATGATTTAGGCGGAAGCTCGTGCCACATTCATATGTCGTTACTAGACAAGAATGGCCAGAGTGCATTTTCAGATGGTGCAGACGGTAAGGGCACCTCGGCAACCATGCGCCATTTCCTTGGCGGCATGATGGCGCATCTACCTGATGCATTTTTATTCTTTGCACCGACTACAAATTCCTACCGCAGAATGCGCGCAGGAACATTCGCGCCAAACATGTTGACCTGGGGCGAAGACAACAGGACAGTCGCATTGCGTCTTGTCGGCAAGGGTGCGGCTCGTCGAATCGAGAACCGAATTCCAGGGGCCGACGTCAACCCTTACCTCGCCTATTCAGCAATGCTTGCTGCCGGATTACGTGGCATTGAAGAAAAGCGTGAGCCGATCGGTGACGCAACTATTGGAAATGCATACGACGCGAAGGATGCCCCAGCACTTCCATCGGATCTTGGTGAGGCAACCGATGTGTTCGAAACTTCCGAATTTGTTCGCACCGCTTTTGGCGAAGAGGTCCAGAAACACTATGCCAACTTTGGCCGCCAGAGCGTTCGCGCTGCATCAGTCGTCGTTACAGATTACGAACGTCGCATGCTTCTACTCGACATCTAAAAACAATCATTAAAACAAGATCAGGAGAAACTACCTAATGGAAACTAAAGGAAACAATTTGCCAGCAGACCCACGCCAATGGGTCAAGGATTTGGAAGCTATCTGGCAGGCACGCGATGGTGTTGAAGCAGCTAAAGGATTTACCAAAGATGCTGTACAAGTTTGGGGAACGAACCAGAGACAAACCGGCCCAGAGCTTGCAACTCGCCCAGCGAAATGGTTCGCGTATGCCAAAGACTTAAACATCACCAAGAAGTACCTGGCGCATAGCGATGACACAATCGTCGCTTCTTGGAACAGCACTTACACTCATCCAGAAACCGGCAAAAAAGTTTTCGAGCGCGGAATCGAATACTTTGTATTCCGCGAGGGCCTAGTAGCGGAACAACACGCTTGGCAGCACAGCTGGAACGAAGGCGACGTGAGTAGCACCGGTGACATCAGCACCGACTGATTTTCAACATCGAGCAAGCATTTTTACAGTTTGGGTTTTGATCTCTCATGAAACATTAATTCCATGAATTCTGAGGATTTCCAGCCGAACGAGCAACTCCTATTGCGCGCCGTTGAACTCTTAACAAGCCCCGAGAATTTCACATCCTCAGAACCTCTGCCCGCAAAGCTTCCTGAAGTGGGCATTGGTTCGATGAATGCGCTTTCGGCGATGTTTGATGATGTGCTCGGTAAAAGTCGGGACCTTGGAGCGCCTGGGTTCTTCGCGCACATGGATCCTCCTACGCCAGCAATCACTTGGGCAATGCACCTTTGGACTGCGAGCCGAAATCAGAACCTATTGCATCCCGACACTGCCCCACGTGCTCGCGAATTGGAAAAGCTAGCAGTTGATTGGATAGCGCCGTGGTTTGGAATGTCAGGTGGACACATGACGCCTGGCTCTACAGTTGCAAACTTAACTGCAATTTGGGCAGCACGGGAAAGTGGATGCCGCGTTGTCGTATCAGGAACCGGCGCTCACCTCAGCATCCGCAAATCTGCTCACCTCCTTGGAATGGAACACAGAATCATTGATGACTGGTCCAACACTGGTGATCTCATGAATGCTGTCGCTGTGATTACTGCCGGTACGACCAGTACTGGCGAAATCGAGCCACTTGATGCAGCAAGCGATGCTCGTTGGCGTCACATTGACGCAGCCTGGTCTGGCCCGCTCCGTCTGAGCGAGCGCCATCGACACCTTCTTGATGGAATAGAAAGGGCTGACAGCGTCGCAATCTCGGCACACAAGTGGCTCTTTCAGCCGAAGGAATCTGCCTTTATATTGTTTGCAGATCACGAAACGGCACATAAATCAATCAGTATCGAAGGTGCGTATTTAGCGGTACCTAACGTTGGTGTTTTGGGATCACACGGCACCATCGCCGCACCACTCATTGCAATGCTTCTTGCTTTTGGTCGCGAAGGTATTGCCGGCATGATCGACAAATCGATGTCACTCGCTGATGAACTCGCCGCGCTTGTTATGGCGCACGCTGATCTTGAATTACGGTCAGCCCCTAACTGTGGCGTGCTCTGTTGGCGTCACAAGAGCGTGAGCGCTGACGACATTAAGCGGAACCTTCCTGACGATGTAATGGTCTCAAGCACAACTATTAACGGTGAACCATGGCTCAGATCAGTTTCCGCAAACCCAAACGCGAACCCTGCCAAGGTTGTTGCAGGGGTATTGCAAGCGGCTGAAAAAGCTCAGCAACAATAGGGCGTAGACGAGTCGGTCTGTAAGCCGGATTCATCAGCATTAAGCTCTGGCGAAAATCACTTTGATAAGGTTTTGTAATTCCCTTTAAGACTTTATTGGAGCCTAGAAAATGCGATTTAAACCATTCGAATTGGAACGCTATTTTGCGAAATATGAGTTTTCCGCGAAGTATTTGCTTTCAAGTTCAGACTGTGACGGCTTACTCCAAAGCGATGTCCTGGACCTCGCGGACGCGCAATCCCGTGAATTGTGGGACAACCTCACTCTTGGGTACACGGAATCGGGTGGCCATCCACTTCTCAAGGATGAAATTGCCAAAATGTATCAAGGCATAACGCCTGATGACGTATTAACAGTGGTTCCTGAAGAAGGTATTTACCTTGCCCTTAACTGCATCCTGAAAAGTGGAGACCATGTGATTTGCACTTTCCCGGGATATCAATCACTTTATGAAATTGCCGAAGGTATTGGCTGCGAAGTGACGAAGTGGGAACTGAATGAAGCCCGAGGTTGGGCGCTTGATCTGGATTTCTTAAAATCACAGATCAAATCCAACACCAAACTTCTTGTGGTGAACTTCCCGCATAATCCAACGGGTTATACGCCAACTTTGCTTGAGTTCCAAGAAATCATGGACATCGCTCGAGAACACAACATCTACGTTTTGTCTGACGAGATGTATCGCTACATGGAATTTGATGCCGCAGATCGGCTCCCCTCGGCAAGTGAAGTTTATGAAAATGCCGTATCCCTATTTGGAGTTTCCAAAGCGCTTGGTCTTGCTGGGCTACGGGTTGGTTGGGTCACCACAAAAAACAAAGAACTTCTTTCGCGCATGGTTACGTACAAAGATTTCACAACGATTTGCGGAAGTGCGCCAAGTGAAATCTTGGCCTTGATTGCGCTGCGAAATAGCGAGTTAATTGTCTCCAGAAACTTGGACACAATTAAAACAAATCTTGGCCTTTTAGATACCTTCTTTGAAGGTCAAGACCTTTTCTCCTGGATTAAGCCTCGCGCAGGATCAATTGCATTTCCGCGGATAAATGGTAATCGAAGCTCGTTGGCTTTTTGCGAAACCCTAGTTGCTGAAACTGGAATTATGTTGTTGCCGTCAACCGTGTATGGATTTGGCGACAACCATTTCAGGTTGGGCTTTGGCAGAAAAAATATGCCTGAAGTGCTTGATAAGTTTTCCGAGTATTTAAAAGCATAGAAGTTTTAATAGACGAGTCGGTCTGTAAGCCGGATTCTGTACGCTTGCGCGCGATGATCATCCATCTGCGATTGTTGTTACCAACAACCTGTTGCAACCTACCTGCAGGCGTGTGACGGGCAGTCACCTGCGTCTTGGTCTTGCTCCGAGTGGGGTTTACCTAGCTACCTATGTCGCCATAAGTACTGGTGAGCTCTTACCTCACCGTTTCACCCTTACCTATTGCTAGGCGGTTTACTTTCTGTTGCACTTTCCCGTGGGTCACCCCAGGTGGACGTTATCCACCACTCTTGCCCTATGGAGTCCGGACTTTCCTCGAACATTGCTGCCCGCGATCATCCGACCGACTCGTCTACCGTAAGACTACGGGGATATCACTAAGGTTGAAAAGTGCTGGATTTATTACTTAAAGGTGGAGTGCTTCACCAACCAAATGGATCCGCACCGATACCCTCTGCCATTGGCCTATTGGGCGACAAGATCGCATTCATTGGAGATCCTGCGGATGCGCCAAATGCGCGCGAGGTAATAGAACTTTCTGGGCAATTAATTACTCCGGGTTTTATCGATAGCCATAATCACCTCTTGCTCGGTTTTGATCCAGAGGCTGTGAACTTACAAGACCTTGTTGATTTAGCTAGCGTGCGCTTACGTATGAAAGAGTTTGCCGAATCGCGCCAAGACTTGGAATGGATTTGTGGCGAGAACGCAAACTATTCAGTTGTTGAAGGTCGTCGGCCAAATGCAAATGACTTAGCTGGCATCACCAATCGACCAATCTTTATTACAACTTACGATCAGCATTCAGTTTGGCTAAATGATGTTGCTATTCGTGCGCTTGGGATTGAACCAGGTGTGGAACTTAGTTGGGGTCGTCCAGAGTTTGATGAAGTTACAAACAAGCCCACTGGCTGGGTAACTGATTTTTACACCAGTGCGATGACGACTTTGGGATTAAAAGCACTGCAGCGTGACATTCCGATGTATTCGCCTGATCGCAGGTATCGCAAATTACTCGCCAGCATGGAAATGGCAACTCGATTTGGAATTACGACAGTTGTTGAACCACAAGTCCCAATGGCTGAGCTGGATCTATTTAATCGAGCACTTGGTGAAGGCAAACTTAGTTCGCGAGTTATTGCTGCGCTGTTTCACCCAATTGATGAAGGCGCTGATTTTCGTATGGAACTTCGCAACACCATCGATAGTCACGTTGACTCCCCAAAACTTTCGCTTGGTCCGATCAAGCTTTACGCCGATGATGTGATCGAGCCACACACTGCTTGGTTACTAGATGACTATGCGAACAAACAAGGTCATCGTGGTAACCCAAGCACTTCAGTTGCCGAGTTCCATCACATAGTTGCCGAACTTGATCGCATGGGATTGCAAACGCACACCCATGCCACAGGTGATGGTGGAATTCGATTAGTACTTGATGCGATTGAAAACGCGGCAAAGTTAAATGGCACAACGGATCGCAGGCATGGAATTGTGCACGTGGAATGTATTCACCCAGATGACTTAACTAGGCTGGCGTCCCTTGGCATCACCGCAGCCATGCAGCCTCGCCACTGCTCCCCTGACTTAATCGAAGGTTCATGGATGAACAACATCGGCGAAGATCGCTGGGATCGCGCTTGGCGAATCAAGTCATTGCAAGCAGTTGGTACTCACGTTGCGCTATCAAGTGATTGGCAGGTTGGCGAGATGGATCCGCTGGTTGGAATTTATAGCGCGATGACTCGGGCATCACTTGACGGTAAAAAGTCTTGGACACAAGATGAACGCATTTCTCTTTCTGCAGCCATAGATGGCTACACCAAAGAAGGTGCCTGGGCTTGGCATCGCGAATCCGAATTCGGTGTTTTGGAAATCGGTATGGCCGCAGACATTGTGGTTTGGTCTAGCAACCTGCACGAATACGCGTTCGACCCGGCTGGATTACTCGGTCAAGGCACTTTGCTCACCATTGTCGATGGGCAAATCGCTTACGACGCCCGCTAAGACTTTAGCTTTGCATTCGTTGGATCGTAAAACGGCACATCACTAATAGTTGCTGGAACTAAAACCCCAGCGCAATCAATAATGAAGTTTGATCCGGCTGGAACATCAGCTGGAATATTTCCAAGACCACAAGCACCACCGATGGTGTGGCCATAGGAACCCGAAGTCACATGCCCAATGATTTTGCCATCAAGCAAAATCGATTCATCATGAACAAATAATGGTTCAGGTTTATCGAGCTTGATGTAAACCTGGCGGCGATCTGGGTTTTGCTTTCCTTCGATTGCGCTTCGACCAACGAAGTCGCCCTTCTTAAGGCTGACTGCAAAACCAAGTGAGGCTTGATACGGATCATCAATTGGTCCAATGTCATGGCCTAAGTGTCGGTAACCCTTTTCAACTCGCAAACTATCAAGCGCGTGATACCCAGCGCGCCGAAGACCAAGGTCAGCGCCCGCGGCAATAACTGAGTCATAAATTGAAACGGCCATGTCAGCGGTTGGATAAAGTTCATAACCAAGCTCGCCCACAAAACTTACGCGCAAGCAAAGCGCCGAACCATTACCGACTTCAATTTCACGCGCAGTTCCCCATGGCTGATTTTCAGTTGAGAGATCCGCTGGGCTAATGCGCGACAACAACTCTCGCGAGTTTGGTCCCATAATTCCGATAGTCGCTAGTCCTGCGCTGGCATCAAATACCGCAGCCGCATTCCCGCGCGCTGCGCGGCGGAACATGGCCATGGTTTTAGTTTGTGAAGCAGTAGGGGTCACGACTAAGAATCGATCTTCGGCTAATCGAGTAATCGTGCCGTCGAGTTCGATGCCGCCACCCTTGTTTAACATCAAGGTATAAACAACGCGCCCGATCTTTACATCAAGGTTTGCGGTAGTTACCGATTGCACGACTTTCAACGCATCCGGTCCAGCAACTTCAACTTTGGTAAAGGTTGATAGATCAAAGACTGCAACTGCCTCGCGCGCCGCCTTATGTTCGGCAGCAGAATGTTCAAACCAATTTTGGCGCTGGTAGCTATATTCGTATTCGCGCTTAACTCCAGTTGGGGCAAACCAGTTTGCTCGCTCGTAACCAACTAGCTCGCCAAATACTGCTCCGGCGGCGTCCAAGCGCTCATGTAATGGTGATCGTCGAATATTTCGCGCTGTGTATGGCTGCAGGAATGGCCAGTGCATGGCATAAAGCCGGCCCAAGCCTTCGGTGGTTCGTTCATGGAGATAAGGGCGATTTGATTGGTATTTAGAAAAGCGCTGCACATCAACACCAGATACGTCATAAGTCGGTGTGCCTGCCACGATCCATTCGGCTAATGCCCGGCCAGCACCTGGGGCATAAATAATGCCCTGGCTGTTAAAGCCAGCTGCGATCCACAAACCATCTACTTCAGCAGTCTCCCCTAAACAAAAACTTGCATCCGGAGTAAATGATTCAGGTGCATTTAGGAATCGGGAGAAGTTCGCGGTCTTTAGTGCTGGAATTCGATCTTCGGCAAACCCTTTGATGGCTGCGAAATGCTCCCAGTCAGGATCAAACTCACCGAATGCAAAGTCCTTGGCTAGTGTGCGCGGATCTACCGGAATGCCATCAGGTTCAAATGCGCCAACAACTAATGAGCCGTTATGTCCGCGGACATATAAATAGCCATCCAGGTCGCGCAGCACCGGCAATGGCACATCCGCGCCTTCAATTGGATCGGTGGTCACATGAACATGCGCCGCCGGATACAGCGGAACCATAGCGCCACATTTTTCAGCAAGTTCGCGCGTCCATAGCCCAGCAGCCAAAACTAAGTTTTCACATTCAACTACGCCAAAGTCAGTTTCGACTGCAGTTATTCGACCATTTGTTTTCTGCACTCCGGTAACAGTGACGCCTTCGCGAATTGTTACACCTCTTGTGTGTGCGCCTTTGGCAAAAGCTAAAGCTGCGCGACCAGGGTTTACGTGGCCATCTTCAGCGTGAAGCATGCCACCAAGTAGCCCATCTGAAGTTGCCAGCGGATGAAGTTCAGCAACTCGTTGCGGGGAAACTAATTCAGTTGCAATTCCATTGTGCCTGGCAACCATGTCGCTGTAACGAAGTTCATCTAAGCGACCGGGCGTGCGCGCAAGTGATAACGAGCCGTTTTGTTGCAAAGAGACGTTGATGCCAGTTTCTTTTTCAATTGCGCGATAGGCATCGATGCCATAGTAAGAAAGTTTTGTCATGGCATGTGTCGCGCGCGAGCGAACAACCAAGCCCGCCGCATGCCAGCTAGTACCCGCAGCAACCGATGCTCGCTCAATTAGCAATACGTCTTTGTGTCCTAGTTCGGCCAAATGGTAAGCAATGCTCGACCCGACAACTCCAGCGCCAACGACTATGGTTTGTGCCCGTGCTGGTAGCGGGCGGCTTTGTGCTTGGTCGTCAAAGGAAGTTGCAGTTAGGTCTTTTTCCAGCAAATGATCCACGGGTAACTTCCTTAAAAAATTAAGTCTTAGCGCAACTTTATTGCAGAATTTGGGCGGCCATTCTGGTAGCCCCTAATTACCTCAGGCAATGGAGAAGACCCCGCAATAAGTATGAGTTACTGCGGGGCCTTTATTTCGTCAGAAGCTGACTTTGCCCTGCGGTGACACTGTTGCGCTGCATCGATGATGCCGAGCAATGATCGAACCGGGACGTCAATTCCTAACTAATCCATTCCTACGCCTGGTAAATCAAGGGTGCAAGGGGTTTTCCAAAAAATACGCCAGTTTGTTATGAAACTGCCCACTATTTCGTTGAATAACTGAACTTAGAGAACTTCCACGATTACATCAAGGCCCCAAGGTTGGCCGGCCTTTTTTGGTTTGATTACAGCAACATCTACGGCAACTTTGGCTGCCAAGGTTGCTAGCTGGTCAACTCCATTAACGGATTTTGAAGACTGCGCTAATGCCCGCACTAATCGGCCCTTAGTTGCCTTATTTGAATGGCTGACAACTTTGGGGGCGCCCTTTGGCATTTTCTGCATGATGCGCGGAACCACTACTTGCTCAGATATGCCCGGTTCGATTGGCCCAAGTTTTGCATACGTGCCAGATCGCAAATCAATGACAAATTCGTCGCTTTGGGAAATAAGCGTGGAAATATTTTCACTCCAGAATTTAGTCAGTGAGCCTATTTTTGGCAGTACTGAATCTCCTGAGAATCGATAAGCCGGAATGTGATCGCTAACGCTGATTAATCCAAACAATGCGCTCACAACAAAATTCTCGGCTTCAAACTTCTTCATCGCAGCGGCGCTTAAAGTATCTATTTCAATCGCGTCATATAGTACGCCGGTGTAGACCTGCCAAGCAGGAGCAGTTGGCGCAGTCAGTAACTCAAGATCTCGAGTGATTTCAAAATCTTGTTTTGCACTAGTTCCTAAAATGCTTCGCACTTTTGGCTTTGGTCCGCTGGCAACTTTAACGAGTTCAGCAATTAATTGATCACGCTTGGAATTCAATTCCGGAAAACTTAACTGTGAAAGGCCTAGCTTCTTTTTGCCGGAAGCATCTGTTTTACCTTCAGAAGGCGGTAGCAAAATCAACGTCATAATCAATTGCCCTCAGGGACGGGCAATGATTCCCGAACCACCTGCAAGGTGAGTATCAAGGGCTTCATTAGCTAGCGCGTCAGCATGCTTGTTATCTTCGCGCGGAATCCAGGTATAAGTGACATTTCCATAAGGCAAAATTTCTCGTGCTTCCAGCGCTAACTTCTGCATATCAGGACTTTTAATTTTCCAGCGTCCTGACATTTGCTCGACAACTAATTTGCTATCCATGCGAACTTCAACCAAGGCTTGTGCGTCAATTTCAGCAATAGCGCGAAGGCCGGCGACGAGTCCGTTGTATTCGGCCACGTTATTTGTGGCATGTCCTAGAACCGCTGCGCGTTCGGCTACTACTTCCCCGGTGTTTGCATTGCGAATCACTGTGCCATACGAGGCATGTCCTGGATTACCGCGCGAGGCTCCGTCGGCCTCCATCACAAAATGGGTCACAGACCAGACTCCGAGGTTCGAACCAAAATTCGTCGACATTGATCGCAGCGCGCAATCGCATCGGGTGCCAAGTTGCGAATGTGATCGATTTCTTGGGCATCAATAGTGATGTGACAACCTTGGCACGAACCACGATGAATTAACGCAGCCCCAATGCCATCATGATCTGCCCGAATCTTGTCATAAAGGGCAATTAGATCTCCAGGCAGTCCGCTGGATAATTCAGTACGCTGCTGAATTATCGAATTACTCTCAAAGTCGATGTCAGCAAATGCGTCATCTCTAGCTTGGGTCACTTGCGCTAATTTTTCGGTAATCGCAATTTCATCGGCTTCTAAATCGATAACAGCTTGCTGTGCATCTTCGTATTGCTGCATGATTTCAAGTTCGATGTCTTCAAGTTCAGCTTGCCGCTTTGCCAGCGTTGCAATTTCATGTTGCAGACTTTCCAATTCTTTGGCCGCTGAAACTGCGCCCGCATCTAACCGATCTTGATCTCGCTTAGCCCGAGCAACTACCTGTTCAACGTCAGATTCAGCTTTAAGTTGATTCAGCTTCAGATCCGAAGTTTCGGTTTTGGCAGCTACTAACCGCATCTTGATTGAGCCCAGCTCAACTTCTAGATCTTGGGCCTGGGAAATTTCCGGGGATCCCGCGCGTTTGTGTTTCAGCTGCAGGAGTTTGGTGTCAAGGCCCTGCAAGTCCAGCAATGCTTGTTGCTGGTCGGGGCTTGCAGTAACGGCCATTTTTTACTCCCAGATTTGTTTAGTTATTCAACTAACAAAGCCAGACTACCTCTTACTGTTTATCGAAATAATCTTTCGATAGTGCGATAGGGATAAAAAAATACCTCCTTTCGGAGGTATTTCCATTGCAGTGGGCGCTAAGGGACTCGAACCCCTGACCCTCTCGGTGTAAACGAGATGCTCTAGCCAACTGAGCTAAGCGCCCTACGTGCTTCCCTACCTTATCTAAGTATGGGAAAACTTAGAAATCGAATGTGGGTGGGAATAAGAAATGACCCGATAACGAAAAGGTGCCACAGCCGGTGAGTCCTAGGTCTGTATTGCGAAGCAATGACCCGATAACGAAAAGGTGCCACAGCCGGTGAGTCTCGGGTCTGTATTGCGAAGCAATGACCCGATAACGAAAAGGTGCCACAGCCGGTGAGTCTCGGGTCTACACCGGCCGTGGCATCTCAATTTCACACCTAGTTTGGCAAGTCCGCATCTTTTAGCAAACTGCCCGAATTTAAAGGGCAGCTAAGGCCTGCTTGTACGCATCGGTATTGCGGGCATCGCCTGGACCATTAACGACTGACCAGCGCAAAACCCCAGCCTTATCAATGATGAAAGTGCCACGCATAGAAAAGCCACGTGGCTCAAACCAAGAAACGTACATTTTGGAAATTTCACCGTGCGGCCAGAAATCAGACAGCAATGGGTAGTCCAGATTTTCTTGTTCCGCGAAAACTTTTTGGGAAGCTGATGTGTCACACGAGATGCCAAGCACCTGAACATCGTCAGTTACAAAAGCTGGACGCTGATCGCGAATTTCGCACAGCTCGCCAGTGCAAATGCCGGTGAAGGCCATTGGGAAGAAAACCAAAACTACATTTTTCTTGCCGCGAAAATCTGACAGTTTTACATCTTCGCCAAATTGATTTTGCAGTGTGAAATCTGGGGCTTCTTGGCCAACTTCTAATGACATTTCTTCTCTTTTCTTATCGGGATTATTTGGAAATGAACTTAAATTATCGACGAGATTTTGGAGCAACTAGGCGCGTGCCTTGCCAATCCGGAGCAGCATTTATATTGCTAGTTGCTTGCAAGCCTGCAGTTGGTGAGGCATCCGCAATGTCTTCAGGTTCTACGTGCCCGTCGCGCCCAGGCTTTGGTGTCATAAGCCAAATCACGCCATTGTCAGTAAGTGGGCCAAGAGCATCAACTAAGGCATCAACTAAGTCACCATCATCTTCACGCCACCACAGCAGAACGGCATCTACGACATCGTCGTAGGTCTCATCAACTAATTCGGCAACAGAAGCGATGGCATTTGAAACCATTTCATCGCTGTCAATATCAAAGCCCAGCTCTTGGACTACTAGCCCTTCGCCTAACCCGAACTTGCCGGCCAACCCCGCTAGGGTGCCTTCTTGTGAACTCACAGTCTTAGTCCACCCGAGTAATGGCCAAAAGGCAACTGCAAACCCCAAATTGCCCAATTTAACTTTTCCAAATACTGGATGCGGATAACCCCTTTGGTTCGCCATCAGACACAATAGGAGTTGAAAACCCGACTATCCCCCGAGGCAGGTAACCCGCAGTGACCACAACCCCAGATCGGGATTCGTTGTTGGCCGGGGGTATGCCAACTCAGTACGTAGATGTAAATCCTGAGGAAACTCGGGAGTGGATTGAGTCCCTAGATGCGTTAATCGCAACCCATGGCGAACAACGTGCGCGTCACATCATGCTTTCACTGCTGCGTCACTCTTCGGAAAAAAATGTTGGTATTCCAAGTCTGCGAAGTACTGACTACATCAACACCATCTCACCTGATCGCGAACCTGATTTCCCAGGCGATGAAACTATTGAGCGTCGTATCCGTGCCTACATCCGGTGGAACGCTGCAATGTTGGTGCATCGCGCACAACGTCCAGGTATTGGTGTCGGTGGACACATTTCAACTTACGCATCAAGTGCGTCACTTTATGAAGTTGGTTTCAATCACTTCTTCCGCGGTCCAGAACATGAAGGAGGCGGAGACCAAGTATTTTTCCAAGGTCACGCATCACCTGGCATGTATGCCCGCGCATATTTAGAAGGTCGCTTAAGTAGCGATCGCCTAGATGGGTTCCGCCAAGAACTTTCGGCCGCGCCAAATGGCTTGCCAAGCTATCCGCATCCGCGTTTGATGCCGGACTTTTGGCAATTTCCAACTGTGTCTATGGGACTTGGTCCGATGAATGCGATTTATCAAGCTCGCTTTAATCGCTACTTGCATCACCGCGGGATCAAAGACACTTCGCAGCAACGAGTTTGGGCCTACCTGGGCGATGGCGAAATGGACGAACCCGAATCATTGGGCGCAATTGGTATTGCTGCGCGCGAAGAACTCGACAACTTAACTTTTGTAATCAACTGCAACCTGCAACGCCTTGATGGCCCAGTTCGCGGTAACGGAAAAATCATTCAAGAACTTGAATCGCACTTCCGCGGCGCCGGATGGAATGTCATCAAAGTTATTTGGGGCCGCGAGTGGGATGAATTGCTCGACATTGATAACGAAGGTGCACTCGTTAACTTAATGAACCGAACTCCTGATGGTGATTTCCAGACGTACAAAACCGAAAACGGTGGATTTGTTCGCGACAACTTCTTTGGCCGCGATCCGCGTACAAAGGCCATGGTCGAAGGCTGGTCGGATGAAAAGGTTTGGAACTTAAAGCGCGGTGGCCATGACTATAAGAAGATGTATGCGGCCTACGCTGCTGCCGAAGCCCATACCGGTCAACCAACTGTAATTCTGGCCAAGACCATCAAGGGCTGGACGCTCGGTTCACACTTCGAGGGTCGTAACGCCACTCACCAAATGAAGAAGCTAAATCATGAAGACTTGATGGAATTCCGCGATCGGCTCCAGATTCCATTTACTGATGACCAACTTGATGACAAGTTGCCGCCTTATTACCATCCGGGCGAGAACCATGAACACATCGAGTACTTGCACGAGCGTCGGCGCGCACTCGGTGGCTACGTGCCATCTCGTCGCACTAAAGCCAAAGTCTTGACACTGCCTGGTATCGAAACTTACAAAGACATGAGCGCTGGATCTGGTAACCAACCCATTGCAACAACTATGGCTTTTGTTCGATTACTACGCGAGTTAGTGCGCGATGAAAACATTGGTAATCGAATTGTTCCGATCATTCCGGATGAAGCCCGCACATTTGGCATGGACAGCTTCTTCCCAACTTTGAAGATCTACTCCCCGCATGGTCAGCAATACCTTTCAGTTGACCGTGAGTTAATGCTTTCTTACAAAGAATCTGAAATCGGCCAAATTCTGCATGAAGGCATCAATGAAGCAGGTTCGGTTGCTTCGTGGACTGCAGTAGCAACTTCTTATGCAACACATAACGAACCAATGATTCCGATTTACATTTTCTATTCCATGTTTGGTTTCCAGCGCACCGGCGATTCATTTTGGCTCGCTGGCGATCAAATGGCTCGTGGCTTTGTTCTCGGCGCTACTGCTGGTCGCACCACGCTAAATGGCGAAGGCTTGCAGCATGAAGATGGTCACTCGCATTTACTGGCCGCAACTAATCCGGCAGTAGTTAGTTATGACCCGGCTTATGGTTTTGAAATTGGGCACATTGTGCGCGATGGGTTGCGCCGAATGTTTGGTGAAAATCCCGAAGACATCTACTACTACTTAACGGTCTACAACGAACCGTATGTTCAACCTGCCGAACCAGTTGGAGTGGATACTGCAGGCATCTTGCGCGGTATGTATTTGCTGGCACCGGATTCAGCTGCCAAGGGTCCACGCGCGCAACTACTAGCCTCTGGAGTTTCAGTTCCTTGGGCACTTGAAGCGCAAAGATTACTTCGCGAAGACTGGGGAGTTAGTGCCGATGTTTGGTCAGTTACATCTTGGAATGAACTGCGCCGCGATGGTTTGGCGGTTGATCGCCACAACTTCTTGAATCCTTCGGAAGCGCCAAAAACAAGTTGGGTTACCGAAAAGTTAACTGGTACCGAAGGTCCAGTAATTGCAGTTTCAGATTTCATGCGAGCAGTCCAAGACCAAATTCGCGACTGGGTGCCAAATGACTTCGCATCACTTGGTACTGATGGTTGGGGTATGTCTGATACTCGAGGCGCGCTACGACGTCACTTCTTAGTTGATGCGCAAAGTATTACCGTCCAAACTTTAGCGATGCTAGCCAAGCAAGGTCAGGTACCAGCTGAACAAGTTCAGAAAGCAATCGATCGTTACCAACTAAACGATCCAAAGGCAGCCTCCGCCGGAAATACTGAAGGCGGCGGCTGATGCGAGTTGCGCTTGGTAGAACTGACCTGCAGGTTCATCCACTTTGCCTGGGTGGAAACGTTTTTGGTTGGAGCGCTGACTCTCAGCAATCCCAACAAGTACTCAATGCCTACGAAGCTGATGGTGGAAATTTCATCGACACCGCAGACATGTATTCCCGTTGGCACACTGGCAACGTAGGTGGCGAAAGTGAAACCATCATTGGTGACTGGATGCGCAGCCGCGGTAATCGTAGCGAGATGGTGATTGCAACTAAAGTTGCCAAACTTGCTACTCGACCTGGCTTAAGCGCAGCAAACATTGCTGCTGCAGCGGAAGATTCACTTCGTCGCCTTGGCACTGATTACATAGACATCTACTACGCTCATCATGACGATGAAGAAATCCCACTCGAAGAATCCTTAACTGCCTTCAATGAACTTGTTACTGCTGGCAAAGTTCGTTACTTAGCTGCTTCGAATTATTCAGCCGCAAGACTAGAAGAAGCGCTAAAGATTTCTCGTGACCTTGGAATGAGTGAATACCTTTTACTTCAGCCGAATTACAACGCCATTGTTCGCAATGAATACGAAGGTGGCTTGATGGCAGTTGCCGTTAAAGAAGACATCCCAGTACTTCCCTACTTCTCTTTGGCTGCTGGTTTCTTAACTGGTAAGTATCAGCCTGGCGTTGAGGTCGATAGCGTGCGAGCTGGCGACATGCCGGACTACAAGAACGATCGTGGTTGGGCAATCCTTAATGCGATTACTGAAATTGCCAAGCAGGAAAACACTTCAATTGCTGCAGTTGCCTTAGGTTGGTTGCGTGCCCAACCTGGGATTGCCACCCCAATAGCTAGCGCCCGCACCACCGAGCAACTTGCCCAAATCCTGCCGGTTATCGAGTTAACTGCCGAGCAAGTAGCCCAAGTTAACGCGCTCTAACTAGCGATCTGGCCCTACTGGCACACTTAGTTACATGCCACGTTCTATTCGGTCCACCGAATCCACACCCGAACGCATTGCTGCCGAACACGCAGTACTAGCGCGCCGAGTGCAGCGCATGACTGGCGAATTAACTACTGCTGCTACTTCTCGAATGGAAGATACTTTGCCGTGGTTTACCGCATTGCCGGCTAACGAACGAGCATCAGTAAGCCTGGTGGCGCAAAGTGGTATCACGAACTTCGTGGAATGGTTTTCCGCAGGATTGGAATCCAAAGATCACGTCGGAGATATTTTCTCTAGCGCTCCCCGGGAATTAGCTCGCGCTTTAACTTTGCAGCAAACCGTTGAACTGGTACGAACTTCTATGGCCGTAGTTGAAGAGATGGTTGAACAGATAGCTGGCACCAATGAATATCGCCAGTCTTATTTACGCGAGTCACTACTGCGATACTCCAGTGAAATTGCATTTGCTGCTGCTGAGTTTTATGCACGAGCTGCAGAAACTCGTGGAGCTTGGGATGCTCGCTTGCAAGATTTAGTTCTTGATGCGATTTTGGCCGGCAGTTCTGATGACGCGCTAATTGCGCGCGCCGCAGCAGCTGGGTGGGATGTAAATAAACATGTTCTGGCGCTAGTAGGACCAGTACCTTCAACGCAAGTTGCAATTGAAGTTCACATGGAACAGATTCGACGTACTGCTAAAGCAGCAAAACTCGATGTCATGGTTGGCGTACACAACGATCGCATGATTACGATCATTGGTGGTGTAGCAGAAACGGATAATCCTGAAATCATCGCAAAGCCATTTGTTGGACATTTTGGAACTGGCACGGTGGTAACTGGTCCGATAGTTTCAACTTTGCAAGATGCCCACCACTCCGCACTTGCTGCGCTCTCTGGATATCGCGCATTAAGTTTCCTGGAAACTAGCCCTCGCCTAGTTGACTCACAAGACTTGATTTCTGCGCGCGTGATCGCAGGTGATACATCTGCGATCGATCCAGTTGTTGCAAAGATTCGAAATGAGCTGCGCGGCGATACACGTCATACGCTGGCTTGTTACCTTGAAACGGCTCCCACTATTGAAGGGTGTGCCAGGGTTCTGTTTGTCCACGTAAATACCGTTAGGTACCGCCTGCGCCGAGTCCTTGAGATGACGGGGCTAGATCCCTTTGATCCCACAGATGCCTTGACACTGCGAATTGCCCTAATGATGGAGCGAAATAGCACTGATTTGTAGGTTACCTACAAGAAAATGCCCTAGAATTTAGTGGATCGTCACCAGATTTAGCGGTTGCCTATACGAGAGACTATACAAGTGCTTGCAGTAGTTGCCCCCGGACAAGGTTCCCAGGTCCCTGGCTTTTTAACCCCTTGGTTGGAATTGCCTAACTTCCAGGATCGTATGAAGTGGCTGGGCACCGTTGCTGGCATTGATTTGATTGCCCACGGCACCACAAGCGATGAAGACACAATTCGCAACACTGCTGTAGCCCAGCCTTTGATCGTTAGCGCTGGCATGGTCTCCTTACTTAGCTTGTTCCCACATCCCGGTGAGGCTTACGCCAAAGTCGGAATTGGCGCCGGCCACAGTGTTGGCGAAATTACCGCAGCAGCTGCTGCAAATGTGATCTCGGCTGAACAAGCCATGGTTTTAGTGCGTGAGCGTGGCAATGCTATGGCTGCTGCTTCAAACGTCACACCAACTGGAATGTCAGCAGTACTAGGTGGCGACCGCGACGAAGTTATTGCCAAGTTAGCCCAGCACGGTTTAACTGCCGCAAATGAAAATGGCGCTGGACAAATTGTGGCCGCTGGAACTTTAGAACAACTTGCCGCGCTCGAAGCTGATCCACCTACTGGCGCGCGCGTTCGCCCGCTATCTGTTGCTGGCGCATTCCACACCAGCCACATGGCACCTGCTGTTGGCATCTTGGCTCAACATGCCAAAGCCATTTCTACTCACGATGCGCGCAGCCGAATCCTTTCAAATGCTGATGGCACGGTTGTGCAAGATGGTCGCGAAGTATTGAAGCGACTTGTCACACAAGTTAGCAATCCAGTTCGCTGGGATCTTTGTATGCAAACCATGCTTGATCTAGGCGTAACTGGCTTAATTGAATTGCCGCCGGCTGGAACTTTGGTAGGACTAGCAAAGCGCGCGATGCCAGGAGTTGAATGTGTTTCGCTCAAGACTCCTGATGACATGCCAGCCGCGCTTGATTTGATTGCGCGTCACGGCACCGAGACTGCGGTAACTGACTCTCCTACTTGGCGGTTAGTAGTTGCGCCATTTAAGGGAACTATTGAATTTAATGTCAGCGAAGAACCTGGCACGGTACTTGATGGCAAAACAAAAGTTGCCACAATCCGCACATTGCGCGATGAGTACGAGGTTGAAGCACCACACGGTGGCACCATCGTGGAATGGCTAGTAACTGATGGCGATCCAGTTAATCCAGGTCAGCCACTACTTCGCTTACATCCAAAGGCTGGTTCATGATCACGTTAAATACCCCAGCCCCAATTGCGCATGCTGGGATTCTTGGTCTTGGCGTCTTTCGCCCCGAGCGCGTTGTTACTAACGATGAGATTTGTCTAAAAATCGATTCCAATGACGAATGGATTCAAGAGCGTTCCGGAATTATTGAGCGTCGCCATGCTGGAGCCAATGAGCATGTTGTTTCCATGGCAACTGCCGCTGCGCGTAAGGCACTTGCTGATGCCGGCATCACTGCCGAGCAACTAGATCTAGTAATGGTCGCCACAGTTACCCATCGTTACCAAACACCATCTGCTTCAGTTGAAGTTGCCGCAGCCCTCGGCGCAGTTAATGCCGCAGCCACGGATACTTCGGCTGCTTGCGCTGGCTTTTGCTATGGCCTAGGTATTGCCGATGGCATGATTCGCTCTGGTGTTGCTAAATACATTTTGCTAATTGGCGCCGAAAAACTATCTGAGATTGTTGATTTCGAAGATCGCGGTACCGCATTCTTGTTCGCTGATGGCGCCGGCGCAGTAATTGTCGGTCCTACCGAGGCCCAAGGAATTGGTCCTACTATTTGGGGCGCGGATGGCACACAGCTTGATGCGATCATCATGGAACCAGATGTCTTCACAGCAGAGCGCAGTGGCAAGCCTTCGGTATTAACTATGCAAGGTCAGCAAGTATTTCGATGGGCAGTTGGCCAAATGGGCGATGTGTGTGCCCAAGCAATGGCCGCAGCTGGCGTAACCGTAAATGATTTAGCCGCATTTGTGCCGCACCAGGCCAACAACCGCATCACGGATGCCTTGATTAAGCAGCTCAACCTGCCAGATCATGTTGTAGTCGCCCGTGACATTCAATATTCAGGTAACACCTCAGCTGCCTCGGTGCCATTAGCCCTAGATCGCCTGCGTGAAAACAGCGAAGTAAAAAGTGGCGATTTGGTTTTGATGGTCGGCTTTGGTGCTGGCCTAGTTCACGCTGCGCAAGTAGCACTCGTCCCATAAGTTTCGAGAGTCGAAAGATTTTCGAAGTAAGACCCGCACAACGCGGTAAGTAATTACTAAAGGAGATAACTATGTCCCAGGACATCCTCGCTGGCCTAGCTGAAATCGTAAATGAAGTAGCAGGAATCCCAGCTGAATCAGTCCAGATGGAAAAGTCATTTGTTGATGACCTAGACGTTGACTCATTGTCAATGGTTGAAGTTGTAATGGCTTGCGAAGACAAGTTTGGCGTAACCATCCCAGACACTGAAGTTAAGAACCTAAATACCGTTGCTGATGCAGTGAACTACATCGCTGCTAACAAGGCATAACTAGTTTTGATGTTGGCGGGCGGCTTGCATGTTGCCCGCCACATAAAAACTTGCACTAACTGCACGACAAGTATCCATTAGCACTAAATCAAATTGAAAGGTCGACAACAATGAGCCGTACGGTTGTCGTTACAGGGCTTGGCGCCACTACCCCACTGGGTGGAGACGTTGCCTCAACATGGGATTCGCTACTTGCTGCGCGTTCCGGAATACATTTGTTGGAAGATCCGCGATTTGCCGAGCTTCCAGTTCGCATTGCTGCAACTGCAAAAGTAGATCCAGAGAGCATTCTGGAACCACATGAAGTTCGCCGTATGGATCGTTCCCAACAACTTGCCTTAATTGCTGCGCGTGAAGCCTGGGCTGATGCGGGCGCACCTGAAGTCGATCAAACTCGACTTGGTGTTGCAGTTGGTTCTGGCGTCGGTGGCGCTATCTCCTTGATGGAGCAATACGACATTCTCAAGGAGCGAGGCGCCTCGCGCGTTTCCCCTATGACTGTTCCAATGCTGATGCCAAATGGTCCAGCTGCAGTTATCGGTCTTGAGATTGGCGCCATGGCTGGCGTCCATACTCCAGTTTCAGCATGTGCCTCTGGCGCAGAAGCAATCGGCTACGGCGCCGAGATGATTCGTACTGGTCGAGCTGACGTTGTGATCTGTGGTGGAACTGAAGGCTGCATCCACCCACTTACCATTGCTGCTTTTGCTGCAATGCGCGCGCTTTCTACCTTGCATGAAAATGCCGCTGGCGCTTCACGCCCATTTGATCGCGATCGCGATGGATTTGTTATGGCCGAAGGCGCCGCAATTATTGTTTTGGAATCTGAAGAGTTTGCTAAAGCACGTGGCGCAAAAATTTATGCAACATACGCAGGCCAAGGCATTGCTGCTGATGCACACCACATTGCTCAGCCAGAACCCGAAGGTCGTGGCGTAATCCTTGCAATGAACCGTGCCCTTGCAGATGCACAGCTATCCACAAAAGATATTTTCCATGTAAATGCCCACGCCACAAGTACTCCTGCTGGCGATGTGGCCGAGGCTAAAGCGATCCGCAAGGTACTTGGCTCGGATAGTGATCATGCACCAGTTACTGCGGTTAAAGGTGTGGCTGGACACTTATTAGGTGGCGCCGGTTCCCTGGCAGCGCTTGCATCTATTTTGGCAATCAAGAACCGCATTGTTCCACCAGTTGGAAACTTGGTGAATTTGGCCGATGGCGTTGATGTAGATGTTGTTATGTCCAAGCCACGCGAACTTCCAGCTGGTGACATTGCTGCGCTAAGTAACTCATTTGGCTTTGGTGGCCATGACATTGTGTTGGCGTTCCGGAATTACTCATGAACGCTGTCATTGACAAAAAGTTAATGGCGAATGCTCGCCTGACTGCACTATTTGATGCTGGCACTTTGCAGTATCTTGCTGACAAGGTTGAAGGCGTCGGCGCAGTTTCGGCAACTGGCAAAATCAATGGGCGCGCAATAGTTGCCTTTGCAAACGATCCTTCGTATCAAGGTGGCGCACTGGGCGCTGCCGAAGGTGCAGTAATTGTTGATGCCTACGCCGTAGCAATGAAAGAGCAATGCCCAATCGTTGGTATCTGGCATTCAGGTGGCGCGCGCTTGCAAGAAGGTATCGGTGCCTTAAAACCATTCGGTGACATCTTCCGCGTGATGACACATGCCTCAGGCAAAATCCCACAAATTTCCGTTGTCCTTGGTCCAGCAGCCGGTGGTGGCGCTTACGGCCCAGCCCTAACTGACATTGTGATTTTGGGTCCAGAAGGTCGCATCTTCGTAACTGGCCCTGATGTAGTTCGATCCGTTACTGGTGAAGACGTAGACATGCTTCGCCTAGGTGGACCTGAACCACATGGTCGTCGTAGTGGCGTGGTGCATGTAGTTAGCGAGACCGAAGAGCAAGCTATCGCTGATACGCGCAACATCACTGATCTACTCGGCAATCAAGGCTTACTTGATACAACAAAAATTTCTGATGTTGACATGGGCGCCCTGTTACCTGAGCAAAACAACCGAGCCTACGACGCGCATCCAATCGTTGATTCTGTAATTGATGCCGGCACCGGAATTGAATTGCATCCCCGCTGGGCGCCAAACATCATCACTACCCTGGGACGTTTTGGTGGTCGCACCGTTGGCGTGATTGCTAATAACCCACTTCGACTCGGCGGGTGCTTGGACGCAACTTCTGCAGAGAAAAGTGCGCGCTTCGTAAGAATGTGTGATGCACTTGGCGTGCCAATGATCGTCATGGTTGATGTGCCCGGTTATTTGCCAGGTGTTGGCCAGGAATGGGATGGCGTAGTTCGTCGTGGCGCAAAATTACTTCATGCCTTTGCTGAATGTGTTGTTCCGCGAATTACTTGTGTTACGCGTAAGTCCTACGGCGGCGCATACATCGCAATGAACTCCAAGGCACTTGGCGCAACTCGTGTTATGGCATGGGAAGGCGCAGAAGTTGCCGTGATGGGACCACTTGCCGCGATTCGGATTTTGCATCGCCGGCGGTTAGCTGAAGTGCCACCTGAGCAAAAGGATGCCGTAGAAGCCGAGTTAGCCGAAGAGCACAAGATCACTGCTGGTGGATTACCTAAGTGCATTGAACTTGGCGCAGTTGATGAAATTGTGGCGCCAACAAAAACTCGCACAGCAATTGCTGCTGCCCTTAAAGCTGCAGCGAATCCAGATGGTTCATTTACTCGTGGAAATCACGGAAACATTCCGCTTTAAATATTTGCTAGTTAGCCAACTTGATGTAGCCAGCGAACTGGCACGCCATCACCGGCATAGCGAAATGGTTCCAGTTCTCGATCCCAAGGTCCGCCAATCACTTCGTCAACGGCTTCAACAAGTGACTTATTCTGTGAAGCCGCAGAAGTAATTGCACTTCTCAACTTTTCATCAGAAATAAAGCTTTCGCCGAAAACTCCCATTGGGCTTCGCCAAACACCTAGTGATGGTGTTGACACGAACCGCTGGCCATCAAAGCCAGCACTTGGTTCTTCCGTAATTTCAAACCGCAGGTTTGGGAAACCGCGAAGCGCAGAAGCCATTTTTGCGGATAGGTCTGGTGTACCAACCCATGACATTTCACTACGCAAAGTGCCAGGAGCTACGGGTTGATCAATCCAGTCAAGATTTACCGGTGTGCCCAACAGGCCACCAAGAGCCCATTCAATATGAGCCGTTAATGCTCGCGGCGTGCTGTGAACAAACACAACACCACGAGTCGTTGACGAATTCGCCATGTTTTCCTCCTAGCCAGCTACAAACTGTCTTCCCCGACACGCTGTAGCTCTATAGGAGTACTTAGAACGAGAATAACCCCACTGGCAACACAAATCGCACCAGACCCAGTAATTTCCCTAATTATCAGGAATTTCCGTTATTTTGCAGGGTTTTTACCAACAGGGCCACGCCAGCGTTCCCAAGCCCGGCAGCCAAATTCCACGGCGACGGCATAACCAGCACCAAGCACGGCATCAAAGATGTAATGCTCGCCACCGAATACCAGGGCAAAGAACATTAATCCGACATAGAAAACTAGGAAGGCTTTTGTCTTTGTGCCAACCCGAGACCAGAAGAACAACGTAATTGTTACCGCCATGCCCGCATGTAGCGAAGGAATCGCGGCAACTTGATTAACCACGCCTTGGCCTAGGGAAATTATTTGGCCCGCAATTGGCAGTCCAATTAATTCCCAGCCACGAGTTGCGATGCGAGCGATTGGATCACATAAGCCTTCGCGCGCGGCATACCAAGGCGGCGCAGCCGGAATCAAGATGTAAGTCATAAGTGCAGCAAGTGAAATAGTTACTACTCGACGAGCAAACTTTGCCCACAGCGCTCGATCCTTGACGTATAAGACACCAACAATCGCCCATGGCGCTACAAAGTGTGAGACATAAACTAACGCAACCAGTGATTCCCACCAAGCAATTTGGAACGGGTCGTAAAGATTTTGCTGTAGCCAAACGGTTGGAATCTGACCATCAAATAACCAGCCAAACCACGAAAGCTCAATGTTATAGATTTCCTCGATTCGAACTTTGAATCCAAGCGAGTCTGCTGCCCCGCGGGAATAGTCATATCCATAGAGCAAAACAAAAAATGGCACCCAGTCTGCGAATACTCGCAGTGGCCCAGTTGATGTGCCAACGGTAAAAGCCAGCGACGCGGTAATGATAATCAGGAGCTGTGTGGCGCGATCAAATGGAATCCCTTGCCAAAACACATAACCGATTGTTAGTCCTAGCCAAATTGCAACCGCAAACTTACGTTCTACGGGCCAATTGATCATGTGCAAGGACTACTTTCTTAATGGGTTCACCACAGCCTATTGGGTCACTTCGGGCAGAATAGAAGCATGGCATCGCTTCGCATCTCGCAAGTTTCCAGCATCCAAGAGATGGAGGCAGTAAGTGAATTCTTTTGCCAGGTTTGGGCTGGTGGTCCAGAACCAGTTCCCTTTGATTTAGGGATTGCAGTTCTTCATGTTGGGGCATACTGCAGTGCTGCCTACGATGGTGAAAAAATGGTGGCTGCCTCCTTTGGATTTCGTGGCATCTTCAATGACCAGCAGGTGCTGCATTCCCACGTGACCGGTTCATTTCAACCGGGCGCAGGATTTGCGCTAAAACAACATCAATTCAATTGGGCTAAGGAAAATGGTTTAACCGCAATCACTTGGTCCTTCGATCCCCTAGTTCGACGCAACTGTGTATTTAACTTCGACAAACTCGGTGCCACCGCCGTTGAATACTTACCAAACTTCTATGGAACTATGACAGATTCAATAAATGCTGGAGATGAATCTGATCGATTATTTGCGTACTGGGATCTTTCTGGATCCAAACCAACAACCGAAGGTAATCCCGATGCCATTGCTGTTGAATTACCCGAAGACATCGAAGCGCTGCGAAAAGTAGATTTACCAGCAGCTCTGCAGTGGCGCCGGCAAACAAGAGAAATCTTACATCCGCTCTTGAGCGATGGCTGGACCATAAGTCGGATGAAAGACCGTAGCCATTTACTTGTAGACCCACCGAGATAGAGGATCAAATGAAACTTGAAGCCGTTGAACTAATTCGTCTCGATGTTCCATTAAAGTCTGCATTCCGAACTTCTGAGGGTTCAGTTAATGTCCACGAAGTTGTTTGGGTCCATGCCATTACTGACGTTGGTGAAGGCTGGGCCGAATGCGCAGCTAACGCCTTGCCGGATTACTCAAGTGAGTACCACACCGGTGCTGGCGCAGTATTATCGGAATTCTTCATTCCAGAACTCATGAAACTTGGTGACAAGTTAACTGCTGAGGCCGTCGCGCCAAGTCTGCATTGGGCTAAAGGGCACCGCATGGCTAAAGCCGCATTAGAAACGGCTGTCTTAGACGCGCAGCTACGCGCTGCCAACACTTCTTTTGCACAATATTTAGGCGCAGTAAAAACTAAAGTTCCAGCCGGGGTTTCGGTAGGCATCATGGATTCGCTTCCAGAGCTTATGAAGTTTGTAGAAGGCTACATTGCCGATGGCTACCTACGAATCAAACTAAAAATTGAACCTGGCTGGGATTACGAACCAGTCAAGCTAGTGCGCGAGGCATTTGGGCCTGACTTGTTACTCCAAGTTGACGCCAACACTGCATACACCAGAGATGATTTTGATCTATTAAAACGATTGGATGAATTCAATCTTTTACTTATTGAGCAGCCAATCGAAGAGGAAGACATATTGGGCCATGCGCGATTGGCCGAATACATCGAGACTCCTGTTTGTCTCGATGAATCAATAGTTTCCGCGGGCGTTGCTCGTGATGCGATTGAACTTGGTGCTACTGAAATCATTAATATCAAGCCAGCTCGTGTAGGTGGGTACATCGAAGCAGTCAAAATCCATGATGTTGCGCAAGCCGCTGGAATTCCAGTTTGGTGCGGCGGGATGCTAGAAACTGGAATCGGGCGAGCTGCAAACTTAGCGTTAGCTGCGCTGCCTAACTTCACATTGCCTGGAGATACTTCGGCATCGGCGCGATACTTTGCAGTGGATACCACTGAGCCGTTTGTACTGGTAGATGGCCACATTGATGTGCCAACTGGTCCAGGTATTGGCGTAGATCCAATCCGCGAAGTTGTTGACAGCTACACCGTGTCAACGCAGTGGGTTAAGTAACTACTTATCTCGCAAGTCGTGGGAACATCGCTGGAACTCGAGCTTTGTACTCGGCATAATCTTTGTACTTTGCCGTAAGCATTACTTCTTCCCAGCGCAATTTATAAGTCAATAACATAGCGAGGGCTATCCAAAGCAGGATCTGGCCCCAAACCCCACTTGAGACAACAAGTCCAAGAGTGATTGCAAGTAAACCTGTATAAATAGGGTGACGCACACGACTATAGATCCCAGTCGTTACTAACTTGCCATCTTGATTAGGTACTGGATTAGCAGTTAGTGACTTGCCTAGGCCGCGAAATCCCATGAACATGACAATTACGCCGATACCGATTAGAAATATTCCGGTGATCGTGGCCCAACTTTGCACCTGGGTACTATCTGGAAAAATTGCCAGTGCGATGAGCAGCGCAAATTGAAGAAATACCAGAATTCGGCCCTTTTGCAAATCATCCATAAGGCAAATTCTATCCATTTTGTATTGGCATTAACCTCTAGGTATGGGCAAACGCATCGTGGCTAGTGCGATCGCAGTGCTATTGCTTGCTGGATGTGGATTAAAAATTCCTGCTGGCTATCGCCCATCAGATCAAGCAGTGCCAACAGTGAACTTAACTGAGATTGCAATTGCTGATCGACAATCCCCAGTTGAAATTTCTGGAACCACTTTGGAAGGCAATCAACTTTCGACCGCTGATTTTTCAGGTGTAATTGTGGTCAACGCCTGGGCTTCGTGGTGTGCGCCATGTAGAGATGAATGGCCAGTATTGGTTTCGGTTGCAGATTCTTACCCATCGGTTAATCTCCTTGGCATAAATGAAGCCGACGATTTAGCTGCCGCTACCCAATTCGTATCTGAAATGGGCGGTAACTGGAAACACTTACAGGATAAAGACAATTCGATCGCGCTTAAAACTGGCGTGATCGCAGGCAACTTTTTACCAGGCACAATCGTGCTGGATAACCAGCATCGCATTGCTGCAAAGTTTGTCGGTCCAGTAACTGAATCAGACTTGCAGCGAATTGTTGATCAACTCCTTGCGGAGTAACTAACCGATTGCTTCGCCAGCAGCTTCTTGCTGGGCTGCATGCTGCTCTGCGCCGGTTCGAAGTGGGACTTCGCGCAAGAACAATGCCATCACAAAACCAGCAGCCGTCAACGGCACAGCGGCCAAGAACACCACATGGAATGACTGAACAAACGCATGGTAAATAACAGCCTGTAGTTCTGGGGTAAAGGTCGCAATAACTGAAGTGTTATTCCGTAATTGCTCAAACGCCTCTGGAGATGCGCCAACAAGAGCGGCCGGATTAGTTGCCGCTAATTCTTCAACACCCTTGGGCAGATTTATTGCCAATCGACTGGCATACAGCGAACCAAATAATGCCACACCGATTGTGCTACCGATTGACCTAAAGAAAGTGTTGGCACTTGTTGCAATACCCAAGTCCTTCATGTCTACCGAGTTTTGTAATGCAATAACAATTGTCTGCATTGACAGACCTAGACCAGCACCGATCAGAATCGCATAAATTGATAACTGCCAAAATGGCGTATTTTCATTTAACGTAGAGAGCATTGCAATGCCTACGGTCATAAGTGCCAGTCCAATAACTGGGAAACGCTTGTAATGTCCGTGCTTACTAATTTGTTTTCCACTAACAATTGACATGGAAACGATTCCCAACATAAACGGAATCAATTTCAAGCCAGCAACTGTTGCGGAATCACCTTGGACAACCTGCAAGTAAAGCGGCAACATAACAATTGCGCCGAACATACCAGCACCAATGATGAAGCCAAGGGCTGAGGTAAGTGAGAACGTATGATTTTTGAACAAGTCAAGCGGCAAAATTGGCTCGGCAGCTCGTAATTCCTGCATCAGGAATACCACTGCCAAAACAATTGCTAACCCAAGTGACGCTAACGTCTTGCTGCTTAACCAACCTGACTCTGGTCCAAAAACTGAAATTCCGATCAACAAAGCGGTAACCGAAGAAACCATCAGTAACGCGCCAGAGTAATCGATGCTGTGTTCCCGACGAATACTTGCATTTTTAAGTGAAGAAGAAGTCAGGATCAATGCCAAAATTCCAAAAGGCAAGTTGATGTAGAAGATCCAGCGCCAGCCAGCAACACCAAAAATGGTGTCTGCATCAGAAAAGAAGCCACCAAGCAGCGGTCCAGCAACCGCAGATAGTCCCCACACTGCGCCAAAGTAACCCTGGTACTTACCGCGATCACGTGGTGAAACTAAGTCGCCAATGATTACGAAAGTAAGTGCCATTAAGCCACCAGCGCCCAGGCCTTGAATTGCGCGGAAGGCGATTAGCTGTCCCATGTTTTGCGAGGCACCGGCCAAGAATGAGCCAATTAAAAAGGTGATGATTGCAAACTGAAAAACTGGTCGACGACCATATAAATCTGAAATCTTTCCATAAAGCGGAGTGGACGCAGTGGAAGTCAAAAGATAGGCAGTCACGACCCAGGTGTAGTGAGACAGGCCATTGAAGTCTTCAACGATGCTCTTTAAGGCAGTTGAAACAATTGTCTGGTCAAGGGCAGCAAGCAACATGCCAACCATCAGTCCACTAAGGACCACCATGATTTCTTTATGGGTGGCTTGGGCAGGTGGGTTTTGGGATTCGGCAGACATTATTTATCCTTTGGGAAAACTTCTGATTTCGTTGAATCTTCAACCTTAGGCTACACCCGTTTGGCATGTGATTGAATGAGGGTATGGCTAACTCAAGCGAAGAATCAGATCCGACTAAAGCGGCGTTCTTGGCTGCCCTAGAAAAGAAGAAGTCTCAAGGCTCAAAAGGCAATAACTCAGGCACCACATCAGAGAATTCAAAAGCAAAGTCTTCCGGACCAACTGCGCGCCGAATTGAGCGCCGTCGAAGTGGTAGCTCTTAAACCCTGATTCGTGATCCAGTTGGATCAAATAATGCATCAGGCATAACTACTGCGCCGACCTTTCGGCCACCACATGAAATTGAAACAGTTTCGCCTTCTTTGATTTCTATCGGTAACCAGGCAAGCGCAATAGGCGCACCAACAGACCAGCCAAACTCAGCGCTAGTTACGTACCCAACATTTCGATCTCCGATAAACACAGGCTGAGCAGTTGTCGGAACCAGATCAACTTCAGCTAACTGCAAAGTTCGAAGTCTGCGAGTTGCAGGTCGAGTAACGGCGTTTAAACCAATGTGTTCACCATCTGCTCGGACTGCGAACTCAAGGCCGGCGCTCGTCGGAGTGTCTTCGCGACTCATGTCACTTCCCCAAGCTCGGTATCCCTTTTCCAATCGCAAACTAGTTAGTGCGCTTCGGCCTGCTGGAACTGCGCCAACTTTTGTTGCTTGCTCCATTACGGCGTTCCAAAGCTTTTTCCCACCTGAAACATCGCAAGCTAGTTCCCAGCCAAGTTCGCCAACATAAGAAACTCGAACAGCGGTTACATCAACTCCAGCAACCGAAGTCTCTTTAGACGAGAAATACTTGAAGGTGTCATTGGTTAAGTCAGTATCTGTGATTGGAGTCAGGATGTCTCGGGCAGCTGGTCCCCACACTGCGACACATGTCGTTCCATTGGTGATGTCAGCAATCTGGACATCGAATCCGCTAGAGATTGACTTGAGCCAGGCTTCATCACGTGGACTATTGCCACCAACTAAGAATCGATCTTCTGCGAGTTGGCTGATCGTCACATCCGAAACAATGCCACCATTGTGATCCAACAACATTGTGTAAGTTACTGAACCAACTCCCCGCGCAACATTGCGGGCAGCTACACGATCCAGGAAGGCAGCAGCGTCAGTTCCAGTGACGGTAATTCGACGAAGCGATGTCATGTCAAAGATGCCAGCAACTTCGCGAGTGCGAAGGTGTTCAACACCAGCAATTGGTGACCAGAACTTGCTTGACCACGCATCGCGCGCCGGAACACTCATTCCAGCAAGTAATCCAGCATTTGATTCATACCAACGTGGGCGCTCCCAGCCGGAAGTATCAAAGAAAGCAGCACCTAACTTTTCTTGCTCGTCATAAAACGGAGACATCCGGACGCCCCGAGGGCTAGTTGATGGTTCGGCTGGATGATGAATTGCGTAAGTATCGATGTAGGCATTGTCACAACGTTGTGCGTAATCTGCTGGAACTAATTCAGTATCATCAAAGCGAGTTAGATCAGCAGGCGCGAAATCGATATCAGGTGCGATGCCACAAATTGCTTGTGCCAAAGAACGCGCGGCGCCAATTGAATGTGTGGCCCAGAGACATTCAAGCACCCACAATCCATCAACATCTGGCGCTGGACCCATTAACGGCAAACCATCTGCGGAATAAGGGAAAACGCCGTTATAGGCCTGTTCGTATTTCAAACCGGATAAGACTGGCATTACTTCCAGAGTTTCAACCCAGGCTTGATCCCAATCAACTTGGGTGAAGGGCAACTTGGATGGATCTTCCAATGTCGCAGCATTGTTGACCATGTCAGAATCACTAACGGGTAGCGCGCGATGGTTAAACGAGCCAATACCTGCTTTGTCACCTTCGTCTCGCACATAAGTGCCCGCTTCATAAATTCGCACAAACGGAACGCTGGCATCTCCGTCCCGGCCCTTAGCTAACACAGACACCGGCTCAGTAACTGCGTATTGATGCTCCATGGACACTAGAGGCAACGTCACACCAACCGTGGATGCGATAGAACTGCCCCATCCACCTGCAGCAATTACAACTAAGTCAGCCGAGATCACACCAGTGGCCGTGCGTACGCCAGTAACTTTTGATCCGACAGTTTCAATTCCAGTGACCGTTGTGTTGCCGATAAATGTTGCGCCATTTGATTGCGCACGTTCGCCTTGAGCTTGCGCTCCCCTGAGTGCCTTGCCAATTCCTTCACCAGTTGTGTGAAAGCCGCCTATGAAAGTTGTCGGATCTAACAATGGATTTAAGTTCGCACATTCTTCAGGTGACAACATCTCGGCACTAAAGCCCCAAGATGCGGCAAATTCAGTGCGGCGAACTAAATAGTTGAGTCGTTCCGGAGTTAGCGCGACTTCAATTGATCCAACTGGATAGAAACATGGGTCGCCAGTAACATCCATGCTCAAAAGCTTTGTAATTGTGTAATCTGCAAACCGATGCATCATCTTTGATGTGCTGGTTCGAGTGACTAAGCCCGGTGCATGTGAGGTAGCACCACCAGTTTTCCAGATTGGTCCTTGATCGACCACGGTGACATCACGTTGACCAAGTTGGGTTAACTCATCAGCTAACCCGGTGCCAGCAATACCAGCACCAATAATGACAATTTTGCGTGATGACATTTATGTCTCCTTACTCAGTGTTGCTTAGCTGAGTTATCAGTGGTGGCCATCGCAATAACAGTGGCCAGCAACATTGGAATCCAGGTCTCTTTTGGAAATAGCAATAGCCCAAGCAGTAAGGCAAGAACTGGCTTTCGAATTCCAACTGCGCTAGCTGCAACAAATCCCGCAGCTGCAAATGCCAGCGGCGCAGAACTATTTGTAAATTCGTTAATCGCTAAACCAAGTGCTGAACCAATAAATGCCAATGGAAAAATCTGTCCGCCGTACCATCCACCTGCCAAGCAAACCACTACAACAAAAAGTTTTAGGAGTGCAAGCAACAAAAGTTGGAATCCGCCGAAATCACGATCTAACATGTCTTGTATTTCGTGGTGACCAGAAAACAAAATCAACGGAGACATAAGTGATGCAGAGCCCAGGATCAGCCCACTCACTATTCCGATAGGCACGGGGCCACCTGGAAGTTTCTCTACAAAATAATGCCTGATTGGTGGCAGGCTAGTTGCAAGCACTCTGCCAAGCGCGCTGGCAACTGCCGCAACAATGGCAACCCAGATAAGTCCCCAGCTAAATCCAATCTCAGTGGAAACTTCTGAATGAAATGCATGTATTCCAGCTCCTGGCAAAAGCCAGGTTATGACTGCAAGCGAAGAAATTGCAGCCAAGATTTCCGGTCCGCGAGATGCCAGTTTCTGAACCGCATTTTTACCTTCATACTTAGCGTCATCTTCAATTCCAGTTAGTACTAGTGGTACTCCAAATAGCACACCAAGCGAACCGGCAACCGAAAGTTCGACAGCTCGATCGCGCGCCATTCTCATTACTCCTGAAAGTCGTGAGCTAAGTTGCGAAACCAGAGCAATCACCGGAGCCTCAGGGCCGAGGGGTCCTCCGAACCCAAGTGAAACTATGCCCAGTGATGCTCTGCCAAAAATGACTCTCCCACTTGGCGGTTGCTTGACTTCCATTTCTTCCATGTCGCTAATGGCTTCAGTCAAATCGTGGGCGGCTACCCGGTCACGTTGTGCGGCCTGATTCAAAAGGCCAACTACCAGGCCACCCAAGGCGCAGATTCCAACAACCAACAATGCATTCCCACGAAAATGCTCAGGTGTCCAAATAATGCTTTTAAGGGAAGAAACTAGAAACAGGAATGCCATAGAAACAAGCCCAACTGCAGCACCAAGTGCCATAGCAATTGGATAAATTTTTAAGGCCTGCAGCCGGTAATTAGCAACCTTTGACATAACAAATGAGCATAACGCCACACCCCTTATCCTTGATACATTAGCAACGAAATTGAATGAAACAGGGGCTGAATATGAAGCGTGCGATTCTTTGGTGGACGCAATTGTCACCAACTTTTTTGCAGACTTTGGGCATTATCTTTTTAGCTGGTTACGCCTGGCCGATTATCAATCCAAATCTTTCCCCGGCAATACATTCGTTTTGCAATTGGACCCTTTTCATAATTTGGTTCTTCTTTGCACTTGATTACATCGCCCGATTATCGATAGCTGAAGACAAAAGAATTTTCATTCGCAAGAATCTTCTAGATCTAGCTGCTGTGGCTCTGCCATTCCTGCCATTACTGCGCGCGATTCGCGCTCTTGCCGCAGTAACTGTTTTGTCGCGCCGAAATCGAGGTACGCGCAGTCAGCAAGTTACTACATCTGTGGTGACTCTGGCATTTGCAACGTGGTTTGTTGCTGGACTTGCTGTAACTGAAGCAGAGCGCCATGTTGATGGCTCAAATATCCAAGGTGTTGGCGATGGCTGGTGGTGGGCTATCACGACAATGGCCACCGTTGGTTATGGCGATACCTATCCAGTTTCAACACAAGGTCGAATTGTTGGCACCGCATTGATGATCATGGGTGTTGCACTACTTGGAACAATTACCGCATCGATCGCTTCAAACTTTAATATGACAAATTCCGAGGATTCAGCCACTGGTGCATCATCAACATCGGATTTAGACGCCTTAAAAAAGCGTATCGAGAAACTTGAAGCCGAACTAGAAAAATAGTTTCGAAAGTTAGTTTTCGGTAAGTCCACTCAAGTCTGTTGGCACATCAACACTGTGCGCCATTAAGTCTTCAGAGTTTATATATTCGAGTGCGGCTTCATTAGTTGCAGCCAAAACCACTCCGCAGGCTGCTCCATCCTCAAGAGCCTGTTGCCAGCGTGGTGCGCAAACTGCCCATCGATCCCCTGGCTTTAATCCAGCAAAGCCAAATTGTGGCGCTGGAGTTGAAAGATCATTACCGACGGATTTTTGATGCTCTAAGAATTCAGCTGAAACTACTGCGCAGACGGTGTGACTTCCATAATCAGATTCATCTGTGGTTGTGTAACCGTCTCGGAAATATCCAGTAACTGGATCCAGACCACAAAGTTCTAATGGCTCACCAAATACGTTGTTTTGCATTCCCCTAGGTTCTCACAAGTGATTGGCATCGGCACTTCCGATAACCTTTATTTATGAATGCCCCAAAGCAGTCGGAATACGACCACATAGTCGTCGGCGGTGGCGCTATGGGCGCGGCAACTGCCTGGCAACTGGCTAAGCGTGGTCGTAGCGTGCTATTGATTGAGCAGTTCACCCAGAATCATGATTCGGGAAGCTCTCACGGTGGTACCAGAATTTTTCGACTTGGCCACGAGCAGCAAACTTATACGTCCCTTGGCATTGCCGCCCTTGATCTTTGGCGTGAACTCGAAGCCGAATCAAATGAGACTTTGGTTGAATTGATTGGTCACGTAGATCATGGCCCGGCGGAAATCGTCGCAGAGATTGAATCAAATCTAAAGAATCAAGGTCTGGCATGTGAGCGAATGTCTCCCAACGCTGCAAATGAGCGTTGGCCAGGAATCACTTTTGATGCAAATGTGGTTTATAGCCCAGATGGTGGCAGGGCTCACGCGCAACGAACCGTGGATACATTGTGGCGACGGATTGTCGAACTAGGTGGAGAGATTTGGGACAATACCGAGGTTGCAGCAGTACAGATTGAAGGCGAGTATGCAATCGTTGAGACTGTCGACCAAACACTACGAACAAAATCTGTGGTGGTAGCTGCCGGTGCATGGCTGCCTCGATTAGTTGGCCATCACGTGTCGTTGCGACCATTGCACGCAGTTCGCGCCCAACCATCCCATTTCGCTCCCCGACCAGGTTTTGACGATATAGATATGTGGCCGACGTTTATCCATCGGGGCCTAAGTGCCCAACCTGAAGTCGAGAACAGTTGGTATGGGCTCTGGACTCCTGGTGAAGGGGTAAAAGTTGGCTCACACCTAGTCCACGATGAGCTTGATTTAGATAACCGCAGTTTTGCAATCAATCGTAAGTTTGAGTCAGCGCTCCAGAATTATGTCGCGCAATGGTATCCAGGGTTGGACGCTGACAAAGTCACATCTACTACTTGCATTTATACCAATGAGCCTAATGAACACTTCATATTGGACCGCAAGGGACCGCTAACTGTTTGTTCGCCATGTTCAGGACATGGCTTTAAGTACGTTCCCGCAATTGGAAAAATCACGGCTGACTTGGCTATGGGTGGAACTCAGAGTGTTAAAGAATGGCAGTTCTAAGCCATTAGCAAAAAGTGGTCAGGCAAAGTGATTTGTCGCCTACATTTGAACTATGACCGAAGAGCAAAAATACACGGTAGAACGAAAGTTCCCAATGTTTGAAGTTCGCCGGTATGAACCTTGCGTATTTGCTGACGTGATTGTTAATGGAGATTTTGAATCTGCTGGGAGCCTTGGATTTCGTCCGCTAATTGGTTACATAAGCGGCAACAACCAACCTAATTCCAAGATCGCAATGACTGCCCCCGTGATCCAAGAACCAGTTTCCAAGATTGCTATGACTTCACCAGTACTACAGCAAAATTCTGGACAGAAAAACATCATAAGTTTTGTGATGCCGGCAGGCATGACGTTAGAAGCCTTACCGATTCCAAGCAGTTCCAAGGTGTCACTTCGTGAAGTTCCAGAGCAGTTGATTGCAGTTTCACGATTTAGCGGACGCTGGAACATGTCTACATACATGAAGCATGTGGCTGACCTCGAAAGCAATATTGCTGAATCTGGTTTCATTCCAAATGGATCACCACGGTTCGCCAGATTTGATCCCCCATGGACTCCATGGTTTATGCGTAGGAATGAAATCCAAATTCCAATTGCAACACCGACCCAATAGACTGGTGCTTCTGGGGGCGGTAGCTCAGTTGGTCAGAGCATCGGACTCATAATCCTCTGTTCGTAAGTAATCTTCAAACTCCTTAATACCCATTTCAGCCTGTATTGACGGGGAATTTGCGAGATTTTCTAAGTCCACAAGCATGCGTTCTTCAGACTCAGTGCACTTTTGGTGCACTTCATTAACCGCGTTGTTCAGCTTTTCAAGGCCAATGTGGCGATCTTTGGCGAAAACTTTCGTATAAGC
>CAFAAO010000014.1_pt1 | contig 48807 bp, 43 predicted proteins | sample 7267621 | NCBI WGS metagenome assembly CAFAAO01 (sample SAMEA6813989, study PRJEB35770) | freshwater metagenome | biome: Freshwater; feature: Freshwater reservoir; material: water | place: Czech Republic | collected 2017-08-18 | depth 30m m
TGCCTACATGCGATCTGTAAAAACCATTCACGTTGTTAGTTGTCACGCCGAAGGTGAAGTAGGCGATGTCATTGTTGGTGGAGTCAATCCGCCTCCTGGCGACACTTTGTATGACCAATCTAGGTTCATTGCCACCGACAACGAGTTGCGTCAATTTGTTCTGAATGAGCCTCGTGGCGGCGTTTTCCGCCATGTCAATATGTTGGTACCACCAAAAGATCCAAAAGCTGCAGTTGGTTTCATCATTATGGAACCCGAAGACACTCCTTTAATGTCGGGATCAAATTCGATGTGTGTGGCAACTGTAGTTCTGGAAACTGGAATTGTCCCAATGGTGGAACCAGAAACCCATTTCTTTATGGAAGCGCCCGCAGGTTTAGTAGAAGTTTTTGCAACTTGCAAAGATGGCAAAGCCACGCAAATCAAAGTTCACAACGTTCCTTCTTTCGCAGACGTCTTGGATGCAAAACTAGAAGTTCCAGGGATAGGCACATTAACCGTTGATACTGCCTGGGGTGGGGACACTTTTGTCATTGTTAACGCTAAGGAACTTGGCTTCACTTTGGATCCGAGTGAAGCGCGCGATCTAGCTGTAATGGGAATTGGAATTACCAAAGCAGCAAATGAACAACTTACTTTTGCCCACCCAACGATCAGTGGCTGGACGCATTTCTCATTTTGCCAATTAGCGATGCCGATATTTGAAGAAGCCGGCGTACTTGTCAGCCACAATGCGGTTGCAGTCCAGCCTGGCAAAATTGATCGTTCTCCTACCGGAACCGGAGTGTCAGCTCGAATGGCAGTACTTCACGCCCGCGGAGTTATGAAAGTGGGAGATCGCCTGCGTGGTCGCTCAATAATTGGATCTCACTTTGAAGGACGCGTTGAAAAGGAAGTGATGATTGGTGATAAGCCAGGAATTGTTCCGTCTATCGCTGGCCAAGCATGGCTAACAGGTACGCATCAACACATGCTTGATCCAACCGATCCGTATCCACTTGGTTACATAGTGAGCGATACTTGGCCACGCATTGGAAAAGACTAGTTAACTCCAAAATGCCGATTGCACACCTAGATTTTTCCGAGACTGGATTTTCCATCCGCTCGGAACAAGTCATGGCAGCGCGAGAAGAACATTGGTATGCCACCACGAATTTTGGAATCGCCATCCTGCGTTACGAAGATTCAAATGCGTTGTTAAAAGATAAGCGGCTCTATCAAGGCACGAGACGTTGGCCATCGCATTTTGGTATCGACCAAGGGTTACTTGCACAATGGTGGCCCGACATCATGTTAAGTATTGAAGGCGAAGATCATTTGCGATTGCGCAAGCTATCTGGGCCAGCATTTTCACCCCGAGTGCTAGAGCCATTAATTCCGACGTTCTCGGAGTTAGCACATGAGCTAATTGATAATTTCTGTGAGCGTGGCAGCGCTGAATTCATGAGCGAATTTGCCGAAGCTTATTCCGCGCGCGTCATCACAGGCCTGCTTGGAATGCCCAAAGAGCAATGGCGCGAAGTGGCAGATCTGGCAACTGAACTTGGCTACGTGTTTAGCGTGACCATCAAAGAAGATCTGCCAGTTATAGAACATGGCCTAAGTGGACTATTGGAAATTTCTAAAGAACTGATTGCAAGTCGCGCCGGATCTGAAGCTGACGATTTCGTCGGCACCTTGATCAAGGCAAATTCTGATGGCAAGCAAATAACGGATCGTGAACTCTTGATGTTAGTAAGTTTCATAATCTTTGCTGGCTTTGATACCACTCGAAATCAAATTGGATTGGGCCTACAAACGTTTTCAAAGCACATGGACCAATGGTGCAACCTAGGTGAGAATCCAGATTTAGCCCGCAGTGCAGTAGAAGAAGTAATGCGGGTTAACCCAACAATTACTTGGGTTAGTCGTGAAGCCTCAGTTGATGTTGAGTACAAGGATCTAGTTATCCCGCAAGGTAAGACCATCCACATACTTACGATTCCTTCGGGAAGTGATCCACGTCGCTATGAAAGCTTGGCCTTTGACATAGCCGCAACTAGGCCGCCACATTTTGGTTTCGGCGGCGGTATGCATCATTGCCTCGGACATTACGTTGCTCGCCTTGATATGACTGAGGCTTATAAGGCACTTGCTGCTCGTATCCCGGATTTCAAAATTGAAAGCGGTGCAAAGTACTTGCCGGATAGTGGAAACACTGGTCCGATTGAATTACCAATTAAGTTCACTCCATCAGCGCGCAGGTCCTGATGACTGAAAAGCCAAAAGCGCCACCAAAACTTAAATCGATCAAATCCATTCAAAAGTATTTGGCAACTCAAGATAAGCGGCTCGGTAGGTTCCTGAAGAACGCTCCGCTGTATCCGGTTTCCAAAGAGCCCGCTCATAATTCACATTTTGAAACCATTATTTTTGCAGTAATCGGGCAACAATTGTCAGGCAAAGCTGCAGACACCATCACACATCGATTGATCGCAAAGACTGGGTCACCGGTCAAGCCGGCAAAGCTTCTTAAGTTAGGTCACCTTCAGTTGCGAGAAGTTGGCCTCAGCAATGCCAAGGCCAGGACCATACTGGAATTGAGCGAAGCAGTAGTTAAAGGTTTTGACCTGGAGTCCGTAGACGAACTTCCGGATGATGAAATCGTAAAGCAATTGACGCAATTCTGGGGGATTGGTCGCTGGACTGTTGAGATGTTCATGATGTTCCGATTAGGTCGATTAGATGTGTGGCCGATCGGAGATCTAGGGGTTCGCCGAGGCTGGGGAATTATCCAAGGCCTGGGATACACGCCAACTGAAAAAGAAGTAATTGGAGTCACCGATCACCTATCTCCTTACCGCAGCGTGGTTGCTTGGCATTGTTGGCGAGCAACGGATGAAGAGCCAGATTTCTGGTAATCGCTAACTGCACATTCTTTGCAAACTAGATTGTGCAGTTTGACTTAGACTCAACACATGTCAAAGCCCATAGTTTTAATTGCCGAAGAGTTATCACCTGCCACACTTGCAGTACTTGGCGATGGTTTTGATATTCAGCACTGCGATGGTGCAAATCGCGCGGAACTGCTTCCCGCGCTTGCTACCGCGAATGCTGTCCTAGTTCGATCTGCTACCAAAATGGATACCGAAGCAATTGCTGCTGCGCCAAATTTGAAGATTATTGCTAGAGCTGGAGTTGGCCTGGATAACGTTGATATTCCCGCCGCAACGGCCGCTAACGTTTTGGTCGTAAATGCACCAACAAGCAATATTGTTTCGGCAGCCGAGTTGGCAGTAGCACTATTACTAGCAGTAGCTCGAAATGTAGTTCCGGCAAACTTGGCGCTAAAAGACGGAAAGTGGAAACGTTCGCAATTTGGTGGCCTTGAACTACAGGGAAAAACCGTGGGCATCATCGGTATGGGCAAGATAGGAATGCTAGTTGCCACGCGACTTGCAGGCTTTGATATGAAGTTTGTGGCTTACGATCCGTATGTAACTGTGGCTCCAGCTGGGGGACCAAAAATTGAAATGGTAACCCTCGATGAACTTTTGACACAATCTGACTTTGTCACAATTCACATTCCTAAGACAGCAGAAACTGCAGGACTAATTGATTCTGTGGCGCTGGCAAAGATGAAGCCATCAGCTTTTGTAATCAACGCAGCTCGCGGTGGAGTATTAGATGAAACTGCACTTTTTGAAGCATTGGTTTCGGGCAAGTTAGCTGGCGCTGGCCTTGATGTTTATGCCACCGAGCCATGCACAGATTCGCCACTTTTTGCCCTGGACAATGTTGTGGCTACGCCACACCTTGGGGCATCCACCGAAGAGGCGCAGGAAAAAGCCGGTATTGCAGTTGCCGAATCAGTAGTTGCTGCGTTCGCAGGCATTGAAGTACCAGGGGCAGTTAATGCCCAAGATATTTCTTAACTAGCTAGTTAGTCCTACTCGGAATAACGCAACCATTTCGTCAATCTCAGCGTCGGTTGTTGTAAGTGGTGGCGCTACTTGCAGTGCGCCACCCCAAATTGCTCGCGAAATAACACCAGCATCGCGACACTTTGCATACATTGCTGGCGCGGTGTTTGGATCAGCCATTTGAATACCACCCAAGAAGCCAACACCAGTGCGAACTTCACTAACTACGTCAAGGTCTTCGAGGGTGCGTAGTGCGGCTGCAAATTTATCTTCAAGTCGGGCAACATGAGCCGGTAATTGTTCGCGCATCATGATGTTTATGTTTGCGATGCCGGCAGCAGCAGCAGTGGCATGACCACCATAGGTGTAGCCATGACGCCAAACTCCAGCACTAGGTGCGTAGAAAGTTTCCCAAACAGATGGAGCCGCGATAACCGCGCCCATAGGTGAGTAGCCAGATGTAAGGCCCTTAGCAACAGTCATTAAGTCTGGCTGCAGGCCATAGCGAGTTGATGCAAACCAATCGCCACAGCGACCAAAACCATTAATTACTTCATCTGCTACGAACAAAATATTGCGTTCGGCGCAGGCTTTGCGAACGGTCTGTAGGTAAAGATCAGGTGGAATACGCACGCCACCGGCGCCTTGTATTGGCTCACAGAAGAATGCAGCAATGTTTTCTTCACCAATTCGATCGATAGTCGCGATCATTTCGTCAGCATCATCCCAAGGAACGCGCACGACATCTTCGACAAGTTCGGAGTAGCCATCATTATTTGGCGGGATACCAGCAATCGAAGTTCCACCGGCATGCATACCGTGGTAACCGTTTTCGCGGAAAACTATTACTTTCTTACTTGGCTTACCTTGCAGAGTCCAGTAACGGCGCGACATCTTGAGCGCGGTATCAATACTGTCGCTACCACCGGAAGTGAAAAACACTTTGGAGTCTGGAACTGGTGATACCGAAGCAACCATGTCAGCAAGCTCAATTGTCGGCGCAGTAGTGCACTCTCCAAAAGATGAGTAGGACGCAATGTTTGAGGCCTGCGCTGCCATGGCTTCGCCAATTTCTTTACGACCGTGACCAACGTTCATGTACCAAAGGGCACCAGCAGCATCAAAATACTTTTTGCCTTTGTCATCCCAGACCCAGGATCCTTCACCCTTTGTCATGACAAGGGGACCATTGGTGGAAATTGCATTCATGTCGGCAAATCCATGCCAAAAAGCGTTAGCCATTTTCATACTCCTTCGAAGTGATTCCAGACTATCCACCCGTGAGGGTGCTATGGCATAGTTAGGGCATGATTTCTTGGCCAATTAGCGAACCAGTGCTAGTAGATAAGGCCTTAATGTTGCGCCCTTGGGCCATGGAAGATGCGCCACGGGTTTATGAAATTTGCCAAGATCAGGCAATTCAAGACTTTACAACCATTCCAGTTCCATATACTCGGGCCATAGCCGATCTATGGATTGGAACCGCAGCCACCAGTTACCAAGCTCGCGACAAGATTGCGCTAGCCGGAGTTCGCAATGGTGAAGTCGTGTTGTCAGTATCGATCCACGGAATTCATGAATTTGATCATGTTGGCGAAGTTGGCTATTGGGTGAGTCAAACTGCGCGTGGTGAAGGTCTGGCTGCGCTATCGGTGCAAATGATTTCTGCCTTCGCCTTTGGGATTGGATTTCGGCGACTTAGCGCAATTACTTTGCCAGAAAACATGGCGTCTCAAAAGACTTTGATTAAAGCTGGCTTTGAAATGGAAACTGTTTTACGAGATGGAATGACCAGACGCGACGGCACGCAAACTGATGCAGTTGTATTTGCCAAATTCCCAGAAATAAAAATTACGGATTAACCCGCAACAAAATCGCCTTCGGCTCGGCTGACTTCGACGCCAAGTCCTTCAAGATAAGCCTGGGCAGCATCAAGATCAGCAGTCTCGCCCGAAAACTCCACGATCATCCAACCAAAATGATTTTCAATCGAAGCCCGGCGAATACTTGGCACCACGTTGAAATCCTTAACCACGTGATAAATCACTGGTTCGGCAACTTGGGCCTCGGGAAACGTTAAGCGTAAGTGACGACTTGTCATGCTGATTTCTCCTGATCGCGCTGAGCTCGGTTTACAGCCGACACTACCGCCTTCAAGGATGAAGTAACTATGGAGGAGTCAATTCCAACGCCCCATAGAACTTGGCCCTCAACGGTGCATTCGACATAAGATGCAGCCTGGGCATCGCCACCACTGCTCATTGCATGCTCGTGATAGTCCAAGACTCGAACATCGACTTTAACTTGGGCCATGGCATCACAGAAAGCTGCGATTGGACCATTGCCAACGCCTTCGACTTCGACATCACCAGTGGCCTTGTCTGACATCACGACTTTTACGCGGGTATCACCCTCGACATCGCTATCAACTGCAACAGTCTTTAATTTGAAACGACCCCATGGGCTTTCAGAGTTAGGCAAGTATTCGTCTTGGAAGTATTCCCACATCTGTGCTGGGGTTACCTCGCCACCTTCTTCATCAGTGTGCTGTTGAATTACGGCACTGAATTCAATTTGTAGGCGTCGTGGCAACTCGAGTTTGTTTTCGGTGCGCATGATGTAGGCAACACCACCCTTGCCGGACTGAGAATTAACGCGAATCACTGCTTCGTAACTTCGACCGACATCTTTTGGATCAATCGGCAAATACGGCACATTCCAAGTGAAGTTATCGACTTCAACCCCAGCTTCAGCGGCATCCTTTTTCATCACATTCAGACCCTTATTAATAGCATCTTGATGTGATCCAGAAAAAGCTGTGAATACCAAGTCGCCACCATAAGGATGACGTTCAGGAACAGGTAGTTGATTGCAGTATTCGACCGTGCGACGAATTTCGTCAATGTTACTGAAATCAATTTGCGGATCGATTCCTTGACTAAACAAATTCATACCGAGAGTCACAAGGCAAACATTTCCAGTGCGCTCACCATTGCCAAACAAACAGCCCTCAATGCGATCTGCGCCAGCTAGGTAACCCAATTCAGCCGCTGCTACACCTGTGCCACGATCATTGTGTGGGTGTAGTGAGATCACGATGGAATCGCGATAGTTAAGTTTGCGTCCCATGTATTCGATGCTGTCTGCATAAATGTTTGGAGTTGCCATTTCAACCGTGGCAGGCAAGTTAACAATAACTTTACGATCCGGAGTTGGCTTCCAAACATCATTTACGGCGTTGACTACTTCGATCGCATAATCAAGTTCCGTGCCAGTGAATGATTCAGGGGAGTACTCGAAGTAAATTTCAGTGTCTACTACTTGCTCGGCGTACTTCAAACATAATTCTGCGCCGCGCACTGCAATTTCTTTAATGCCATCTTTGTCAAGATCAAAGACAACGCGTCGCTGCAAAGTTGACGTTGAGTTATAAAGGTGGACTATGGCTTGTGGCGCTCCAGCAATTGCCTCAAAAGTTCGTTCAATCAAATGTTCCCGAGCTTGCGTCAGTACTTGAATAACTACGTCATCTGGAATCAAGTTTTCATCGATAAGCATTCGAACAAAGTCAAAGTCAGTTTGGCTGGCAGACGGGAATCCAACTTCGATTTCCTTGTATCCCATTTGGACCAAAAGTTCGAACATACGCTTCTTGCGATCTGGTGTCATTGGGTCGATCAGTGCTTGGTTACCGTCACGCAAGTCAACTGCGCACCAACGCGGTGCCTGGGTAATGGCTTTGTTTGGCCAAGTGCGATCCGCTAGATCAAGAGGAGTAAACGGGGTGTAGCGCTGGAACGGCATGCCTGAGGGTTTTTGTGAGTTACGTTGCTCGTAAGTAGTCATTGGATGTCTCCGAAAATCTGTGAATGTTTGCGAAAAGGGGCGTCCGGCATGCAGAAGACTCCGCAACGAGTGGGCCGGGTTAGGCCTCGCTGCGGCAGTGAAGGAGCAGGTTCGCATTCATTACTTTCACTTTAGCACCGCGCGCCGTTACTGGAAAAACCAGAATTATGACCTCCGGGCATCCCAGTGGGCAAGATTTCGTTTTTTTCATTCATGACTAAGCCCAGTACCCTTATTCCCATGGCTAGCAACATTAAATTGGCAGTAATTCCCGGCGATGGTATCGGCGTAGAAGTAGTCGCAGAAGGCCTTAAAGTGCTTTCTGCAATCGCTCCTAGCGTTGGGCTGAACATCAGCACGACTGATTATGACTTAGGTGCACGTCGGTACAACGCCACAGGCGAGACGCTGCCGGACAGCATTGTTGCTGAGCTCAAAGAACACGATGCAATTTTGTTGGGTGCCATCGGTGACCCAAGTGTTAAGCCAGGAATACTAGAGCGCGGAGTGCTGCTGCCGCTTCGGTTCCAGCTAGATCATCATTTGAATTTACGACCTGTGAAGCTTTACCCAGGCGTGACTTCTCCACTTGTTGGCAAGGGTTCAAAAGAAATCGATTTTGTAGTTTGCCGCGAAGGTACTGAAGGCCCATATGTTGGTGCAGGTGGTTTCCTTCGTAAAGGCACAGAGCACGAAGTTGCAACTGAAGTCAGCATGAACACTCGCTTTGGTGCCGAACGCATTATTCGAGATGCATTTGAGCGAGCTGGTCGCCGACGTGGCAAAGTAACTTTAGTTCATAAGACAAACGTGATTGTTTACGCAGGGGATCTTTGGCAGCGAGCTTTTAATGATGTGGCAGCCGAATATCCAAACATCGAAACGGATTATTGCCACGTCGATGCAGCAAGCATGTTTTTCTTAACATCGCCAGAACGCTTTGATGTAATTGTTACTGATAATTTGTTTGGTGACATTCTTACTGACATTGGCGCCGCTATCGCTGGTGGCATTGGATTAGCCGCAAGTGGAAATATTGATCCAAGCCGAACTAACCCAAGTATGTTTGAGCCTGTTCATGGCAGCGCTCCTGATATCGCAGGCCAAGGTAAAGCAGATCCAACTGCAACTGTTTTGAGTATTGCAATGCTGCTTGATCATTTGGGTTATGCCGAAGCAGCGAAGAAAGTCGATGATGCAGTAGCTGCAGACTTGGCTTCTCGCTCAGGAGTTCGTTCAACAAGCCAAATTGGCGACGCACTAGCTGCTGCAGTTGCAGGTTAGGGGCAAAACAATGTCAACTTATGTACATCATGATTTAGATGTCTCGGCAGCAAAAGTTGTTGCTTCCGGTGCGCCGCTTTACCCTGCAGTAGATCGTGACAGCGCTGCGCCAGCAATTACCTTAAAACCAAATACTTCACCTGCTTCGCAAGCCGAGCGGGAAAAGATTTTTGCAGACCCAGGTTTTGGTCGTTTCTTCACCGACAACGTAGTGCGAGCAGTCTGGACCAAAGCCGATGGCTGGCATCAAGCAGAACTTGTGTCAGGTGCCGCAAGTGCTGGTGGATTAAGTATGAATGCATTGCATTATGGACAATCAATTTTTGAAGGGCTAAAGGCATATCGCCATGCTGATGGTGGAATTTACACTTTCCGACCAGAAGCAAATGCCTTACGCTTCCAGCGCTCGGCACATCGACTAGCGCTACCGCCAGTTCCAACTGATTTATTCATTGGAGCGATCGAAGCATTAGTCCGCCAGGATCAAGCATGGGTTCCAACTGATCCTGACCAATCGCTATACCTACGCCCATTGGAATTTGGCTCTGAAGATGCTTTGGGAGTTCGCCCTTCTACCCATGTGACATATGTATTAATGGCATCTCCCGTTGGTGCTTACTTCCCACAAGGTGTTAAGCCAGTTTCAGTTTGGTTAAGTGATGAGTATGTGCGCGCCGCTCCAGGTGGAACCGGCGAGGCAAAGTGTGCAGGAAACTATGCCTCGAGTCTGATTGCTCAGGCCGAAGCAACTGAAAACAACTGTGACCAAGTGGTTTGGATTGACGCTATCGAGCGAAAGTACATCGAAGAGATGGGCGGCATGAACATGTTCTTTGTTTATGGCTCCGGGTCCGATGCTCGATTGGTAACGCCAAAACTTACTGGCACATTACTTCCTGGCGTAACTCGAGATTCTGTACTGACTTTGGCTCGCGACCTTGGTTACCAGGCCGAAGAAGGCACTATCACGGTTGAGCAATGGCGTGATGGCTGCGCATCTGGTGAAATTACCGAAACTTTTGCTTGTGGAACTGCGGCAGTAATTACTCCAGTTGGCCGAGTTGATAGTAAGAACAGCGGCGCCTGGAATATTGCAGATGGTGGCTCTGGCGAACTAACTATGAAGTTGCGCGCCGCACTTGTTGACATCCAAACCGGCAAAGCTACAGATACTCATAACTGGTTACATCGGATCTTGTAATGTCCAAAACTTCCTCAGTTACAGATGCATTTCACCTTTACGACACAACGCTGCGCGATGGCGCACAACGGGAAGGCATTAGCTATTCCGTCGAAGATAAATTAACTGTCGCGAAACTGCTTGATGCTTTTGGTGTTGGCTTTATTGAAGGCGGCTGGCCGGGCGCACTTCCAAAAGACACAGAATTCTTTGCTCGCATCGCTGCCGGCGAATTAGTTTTAAAAAATGCCAAGCTTGTGGCATTTGGAGCTACTCGTAAAGCTGGGGTAAAAGCGCAAGACGATGCCCAAGTTAAGGCGCTACTAGATTCCCAGGCACCAGTCATTACTTTGGTTGCTAAAAGTGATGTTTGGCATGTGGAGCAGGCTTTAAAAACTACTAATGAAGAAAACTTAGCCATGATTAGCGACACTGTTGAATATCTGGTGTCGCAAGGCCGACGAGTCTTTGTGGATTTTGAACATTTCTTTGATGGCTACAAACATGATGCTGACTATGGCGTAGCGGCAGTCCAAGTTGCCATGAAGGCTGGCGCCGATGTTGCAGTGCTTTGTGACACCAACGGTGGCATGTTGCCAAGCGGGATTTCTACGATTGTCGCTGATGTATTGGCTCGAACTAATGCCCGCTTGGGTATTCATTGCCAAGACGACACGGGTTGTGCCATCGCAAACAGCATTGCAGCTGTTGAAGCAGGCGCAACTCACGTGCAGTGCACGGCAAATGGCTACGGCGAACGAACTGGTAATGCGGATTTGTTTAGTGTCGCTGCAAACTTAGAACTAAAGCTAGGCGTTAAGTGCTTGCCAGATGGCTCACTGCAAGACATGATGCGGGTTTCACATGCCTTAGCTGAAATTGCAAACCTGCCACCAAATACGCATCAGCCTTATGTTGGAGTTTCATCCTTTGCGCATAAAGCCGGACTGCATGCCAGTGCGTTAAAAGTAAATCATGAACTTTATAACCACATTGATGCATCCGTAGTCGGAAATGACATGAGAGTTCTTGTTACTGAAATGGCCGGTCGTGCTTCAATTGAAATGAAGGGCGCAGAGCTTGGATATGATTTGTCCAAGCAGCCTGAAGCAATTACCAAAGTAGTTGAACAAGTTAAAGATCTAGAAGCACATGGCTGGTCATTTGAAGCTGCTGATGCATCATTTGAATTACTTCTGCAGGATGCGATAGCCGGAAAATCAACTAAGCAATTCACGGTTGAATCTTGGCGCACAATTGTTGAGCAACGTGAAGACGGCCAAATCGTGAGTGAAGCCACAGTCAAAGTACACGCAGATGGTCAACGCATAGTTGCAACTGGCGAAGGAAACGGTCCAGTTAATGCTCTTGATAACGCATTACGTTCCGCTCTAGTGCAGCACTTCCCACAGATTGCAGCCCTAGAACTTGTAGATTACAAGGTTCGTATTCTCGATGGTGGACTTGGAACGGGCGCAGTTACTCGAGTACTTATCGAAACTGCAGAAAAAGGCAGACGTTGGACCACAGTTGGTGTCAGCGAAAATGTCATAGCTGCGTCATGGCTTGCCTTGGAAGATGCAATTTCATACGGCCTGTTGGGCAAGATGAATTAGGCTGCTGGCTTATCCTCAATTGAAACACTCGCGGCCACAGCAAGAGGTAATGCCCGCTCAACATCGGCAGCTGTTGTTGCCGAAAACATCAGTCGTATTGCGTAGGCGAGTAAGGCAACAATCAAAAAGCCAGTAACTACGAACGCCCAAATACCAGGCAATACGGTGGCCTTGAAAGTAATGAACCCTACTATTCCAGCGCTAGGCAAAGTAACGACCCACGCTGACATCATTCGCCCGACGGTATTGAGATGAACTTTGTGGCCAGTTCCAACTCCAGACCCAATGACTGATGAGGCTGCAGCATGAGTTGTTGAAATCGGAATGCCAAGGTGCGTAGCACCGCTAATAGAAGTAATGGCTCCGATGTTTGCTGCCATTCCAGATGCCCTAGTTATGTGGGTTATGTTGAGCCCCATAGTTTGAATGATTCGCCAGCCACCATAAAACGTGCCCATAGCTATTGCCGTTTGTGCAGAAAAAATAACCCACGTAGTTGGCGTCAGTTTTGAAGCATCTTCAGCAACTAAGTATCCAGATGCGTAAAGCGTGGCAGCGATGATGCCCATTGTTTTTTGCGCATCATTAGAGCCGTGTCCCCAAGACAAGAATGCACTCGAAATAATTTGACCCCAGCGAAATACTTCATGATCATCGTCTAACTTAAATATCTTTTGAGATGCTTTTATTAACCAGCTAGCAATAATGGCAACAAGGAAAGCTATCAAGGGAGAAGCAATAATCGCAATTGCAGTTTTCGAAACAGTGGACCAAGAAACCGCCTGAGTGCCACCTGCTGAAATTCCAGCACCAATAAGGCCACCAATTAGGGCGTGCGATGAGGAAGAAGGTAGCCCAAGCGCCCACGTAAAAAAGTTCCAAAAAATAGCGCCGAGTAAAGCAGCCAATGTGACGCGAAGCCCGATTGGGATCATTCCTTCTGCGACCGTTGGGAGTGCATCAATGTTCACTGTTTTAGAAATAGTATTTGCAACTGCAGTGCCGATTACAAATGCCGGTAAAAAATTAAAGACTGCGGAAATGGCAACCGCAGTCTTTGGCTTCAACGACTTGGTTGCGATTACTGTGGCTGTTGCATTAGCCGCATCATGAAAACCATTACTGAAATCAAAAATTAGTGCCAGTCCGACTGTGATGATTGTTGCCCAGAGAATCAAATCCACCAGACAACTATTGCAGGGGGGATTCGCTCCAATGCGGGCAGAGGGTACCTAAATAATTTGGCAATCTTGGGGGGCATCAGGTAACCCGATAGCATGAGAGCGTGCGTATTGCCCGAGTTTCAGTTCCTGGTGTTGAGTTCCCCGTTTATGGCGTTATTACTGGTGAAAAGATCGAATTAATCACTGGGCTGCCTTGGCCCGACATCAGTGATCCAGTGGCGGCCTTGAATTTAGCCGACGTAAAGATTCTGGCCCCCGTTATTCCCAGCAAGGTTGTATGCGTAGGCAAAAACTATGCCGACCATGCCAAGGAAATGGGTGGGGATGTACCTGCGGAGCCAGTAATTTTTATTAAGCCCAACACCACAGTTATTGGTGATGGAGACTTTATTGTTTTGCCACCACAATCTGTGAATGTGCATCACGAAGCTGAGTTGGCAATTGTGATTGGGGCACTTGCAAAGAATGTAGACATTGATCGCGCTGACGAAGTTATTTTCGGCTACACCTGCGCCAATGATGTAACAGCTCGCGATTTGCAAAATAGTGACGGACAGTGGACTCGCGCCAAGAGCTTCGATACGTTTTGCCCACTAGGTCCTTGGATTGAAACTGAATTAGATCCAGAAGACTTAGCGATCTCCTGCATGGTCAATGGGGAAACTCGCCAAGATGGCAACACTAACGATTTAGTTCGTAGTGCCAGGGAAATGGTTTCTTGGATTTCACACATGATGACTTTGTTGCCAGGTGACGTAATTTTGACTGGCACCCCAGCTGGCGTTGGTGCGCTGGCAGCAGGAGATTCCGTAACCGTGACGATTCAAGACATTGGTAGCCTTACAAATTCAGTCGTAGTTCGCTAAAAGTTCTAATCAGGAGAATCTGTGTCAAACGTTCGAGTTCGGTTCTGTCCCTCACCGACAGGCAACCCGCACGTTGGCATGGTGCGCACTGCGTTATTTAACTGGGCCTACGCTCGGCACACTGGTGGCACATTTGTATTTCGGATTGAAGATACTGATAGTGCTCGGGATTCTGAACAGTCCTATACCGACTTACTAGATTCACTTCGCTGGCTAGGTTTGGACTGGGATGAAGGTCCTGAAGTTGGCGGCCCGCATGAGCCGTATCGCCAATCCCAACGCATGGATATTTATGCCAAAGTTGCAAATCAGTTGCTAGAAACCGGTCACGCTTATCATTGCTACTGCTCTCAAGATGAATTAGAAGAGCGCCGCGAAGCAGCGCGCGAGGCAAACAAGACTCCTGGGTATGACGGTGCGTGCCGAAACTTATCCAATGAACAAGTTATTGACTTTAAGTCCCAAGGACGTTCGCCGGTTGTGCGCTTTCGCATGCCGGATACGGATTTCACTTGGACAGATCTGGTTCGCGGTGATGTGACCTTTGCTGCAGAACATGTGCCGGACTATGTAATTGTGCGCGCAACAGGGGAGCCGCTTTACACCTTGGTAAATCCAGTCGATGACGTCCTGATGGAAATCACCCATGTACTACGTGGTGAAGACTTATTGAGTAGCACTCCTCGCCAGCTCGCACTTTACGATGCCTTAAAAGCAATTGGAGTTGCTAAGGGTGAGCGCCCGCTTTATGGACACCTTCCATATGTAATGGGTGAAGGCAATAAGAAATTATCTAAGCGAGATCCAGAATCAAGTTTGTTGATGTATCGCGAAGAGGGCTATTTACCCGAAGGCTTACTAAATTACTTAGCGCTTCTAGGTTGGGCCTTTGGCGAGGACCGTGAGTTTTTCTCCAAAGATGAAATGGCAACAGTATTTGATGTTGCTCGCGTGAATGCAAATCCAGCACGTTTTGACTTAAAGAAGTGCACCTCAATTAATGGGGACTGGATTCGCACCCTAGACCCAGCTGAACTCGCCAAGCGACTAACACCATATCTGATTAAGGGTGGTGTGCTCTCGGGGCAACCAAGCGACGAACAGCTCGCTGTTTTGCTTGATGCGATTCCACTGGTGCAAGAACGCATGGAAACTCTAAAGCAAGGCGTTGGCATGCTGGGCTTTTTGTTTGCAGACCAGCCTGGCAGTGCATCCTTTGAAGTAGACCCTATTGAAGCCGAAAAGGTTCTCACACAAGATGCTCAACCAGTTTTAGTAGCTGCGCTTAATGCATTGAGTGCACTTGCTGAGTGGAATACCGCAGCAATTGAAGCGGCTTTGCGCGTAGCACTAATCGAAGAGATGGAGCTAAAACCTAAAGTTGCATTCGGTCCAGTTCGGGTAGCAGTTACCGGACGACGAGTGTCGCCACCACTTTTTGAGTCACTAGAAATCCTTGGCCGGGAACGCTCACTAGCGCGCATTGCGGCCGCTATTAAATAGGCACCCGAGATTACGCATTTCGCTCAATCACGTGCCCTGAGATAGAATTTCGATTCGTAATGCCATTTGGGATATGGGGTAATTGGCAGCCCAACTGATTCTGGTTCAGTTAGTCTTGGTTCGAGTCCAGGTATCCCAGCCACATAAAAACATTCCAAATGTTTCCAAATCATGGAATAGTGAATGTCATGAGTAAGCGGCAATTGCCAAGATGGTCAGATCTAAAACCAATCCTGGGGTTCAAGTCACCATTTTCCCGAACGGATGAAGTCGCGCACGCTGTCACAATCTCTCAGCTTCGCACCATCGGAAAAGGTAAAACACCGCGCGCAGTATTTGACTACACCGATGGCGCAGCAGGCGAAGAACTAAGTTATGGCCGCGCCTATGAGGCTTATCGAAGGTTAGAGTTCCATCCGCATGTTTTACGTGATGTCTCCAGCGTTGACACATCGATTTCGATTTTTGGTCAGAAGTCAGCATTGCCTTTTGTATTTAGCCCAACTGGCTTTACTCGCATGATGCACTATCAAGGTGAACCAGCGGTTGCCAAGGTTGCCGCCGAGTTTGGAATTCCATATACATTGTCAACCCTTGGCACAACCTCGATTGAGGATCTTGCTGCCGCAGCGCCAGAAACTCGCAAGTGGTTCCAACTTTATTTATGGCGTGAGAAAGCAACTCGCTATGAACTAGTAGAACGCGCTGCGGCTGCAGGGTATGAAGCGATCATGCTCACTGTTGACACGGTTGTTGGCGGGATGCGGGTGCGCGATGTGGAAAATGGTTTGACGATCCCACCACAATTAACTTTAAAAACTATGGCGGATATGGCCAGGTACCCAAAATGGTGGGGCAATCTATTGACGACTAAACCGCTTGAGTTTGCCTCGCTGAAATCGACTGGCGGCACAGTTGCGGAATTAATGAATAACGTTTTTGATCCATCAATCACCATGAAGGACGTGGAATGGCTGAAAGAAAATTGGCCAGGCAAGCTAATTGTTAAAGGCGTGCAAAATGTAAATGACGCTGCAATGCTTGCCAATGCAGGCGTTGACGCCGTAGTGCTTTCAAATCACGGTGGGCGCCAACTCGATCGATCGGTAGTTCCATTAGAACTATTGCCATCAGTTAAGGCGGCCATTTCTGGAACCGCTACTCAGTTGTTTATTGACGGTGGCGCATTGTCTGGTTCTGACGTAGTCGGTGGCATTGGCCTAGGTGCAGATGCCGTACTAGTTGGCCGGGCCTACCTTTACGGAATTATGGCTGGTGGAGAAGCAGGTGTGCGTAGAGCTGCACAAATCTTGCAAGGTGAAGTCGAGCAAACTATGCGACTCATGGGCATTACATCTTTGGATCAGCTAACACCAGATATGGTTCGATTCCGCGGCCAGGGAACGTCCTAAAAATTTGTTAGTCAAATAAAAAAGACCCCTGAGGGTCTGATTCATTTGTAGCCCCGACGGGATTCGAACCCGCGCTACCGCCTTGAGAGGGCGGCGTGCTAGGCCGCTACACAACGGGGCCGCACCTGTTCACAATAACGTAAATTTGGCCAAGTTCTAAATGCCCTGTTTTAACTAGCTACGTGCTTTTAGTGAATCACTGATTCGGTTCGCGGCGGTCATGACGGCCATGCCATGTATTCGACCTGGAGTTTTTGTTAGACGTTCTATCGGACCCGAGATTGATACTGCAGCAATAACTTTTCCATTAGTACCGCGGATCGGTGCACTGACCGAAGCTACGCCAGGTTCACGTTCACCAAGTGATTGTGCCCAACCCCGGCGGCGGACACCTGATAAATCAGTAGCTGTAAATTTTGCGCCTTGCAAGCCACGATGCAATCGATCCGGTTCTTCCCATGCCAACAGGATTTGGGCTGCGGAACCTGCGCCCATAGTTAGCCCAACACCAACGGGCACGGTATCTCGCAAACCCGTCATGCGCTCTGCTGCTGCAACGCAGATGCGCTGGTCACCTTGACGACGATAAAGCTGGGCACTTTCCTTCGTGGCATCGCGCAGTGCAATCAAGATTGGATTAGCAATAGCGAGTAATTTATCTTCCCCAGCTGCGCCGGCTAATTCGGCAACGCGTGGTCCAAGTACGAATCGACCATTTAGATCGCGCGTAACAAGCCGGTGATGTTCAAGTGCGGTCGCTAGTCGGTGGGCAGTTGGACGAGCTAAGCCAGTTGCACTGACTAAACCTGCTAAAGATAGGGGTCCAGATTCCAAAGCGTCCAGAATGTGGGCAGCTTTATCCAGAACTCCAACACCGCTACTACTATTGTCCATGTAGTGATATTGCTATCTCGAATGGTGAGATGTCAAAATTGATACGCAATAGGAGGCAGTAATGGGACGCACATTGGCACAAAAAGTGTGGGATGACCACGTTGTCCGAAGAGCTGAAGGCGAACCTGACTTGCTTTACATCGATCTTCACCTGACACACGAAGTAACTAGCCCCCAGGCCTTTGATGGCTTGCGCGCTGCTGGTCGATCAGTTCGACGCAAAGACTTAACAATTGCTACCGAAGATCACAACGTGCCAACAACTGATATCGACAAACCAATCGTTGATCCAATTAGTAGGGCCCAAATTGAGGCACTTCGAATCAACACCAAAGAATTTGGAATTGAAAACTACGAACTTGGAAACAAAGAGCAGGGCATTGTTCACATCATTGCACCGCAGTCAGGCCTAACTCAGCCAGGAATGACAATTGTCTGCGGCGACTCTCACACTTCAACTCATGGTGCATTTGGTTCTATTGGCATGGGAATTGGCACAAGTGAAGTTGAGCATGTGCTTGCAACTCAGACTTTGCCACTTAAGCCTTTCAAGACCATGGCGATCACTGTTAATGGGAAATTGCCAGTTGGCGTGACTGCAAAAGATCTAATTTTGGCAATCATCACTGAAATTGGAACTGGTGGCGGTCAGGGCTACATCCTTGAATACCGTGGTGAAGCAATTCGCGCATTGTCCATGGAAGGCCGCATGACGATGTGCAATATGAGCATCGAAGCTGGCGCTCGCGCCGGAATGATCGCGCCAGATGAAACCACGTTTGAATACGTAAAAGGTCGCGAACATGCTCCAAAGGGCGCCGATTGGGATGCAGCAGTTGCTTACTGGAAAACTCTGCCAACAGATGCCGATGCGGTATTTGATCGCGAAGTAATTATTGACGCGACAAAGCTCAGCCCATTTGTTACCTGGGGGACTAACCCAGGACAAGGCGCTCCATTGTCAGCGAATGTGCCAAGCCCTGATGACTTCACCGATGAAGTAGACAAGAAGGCCACTGAAAAGGCTCTCGAATACATGGACCTTAAAGCGGGAATGAAAATCCGCGACATCAAAATTGACACTGTATTCATCGGCTCCTGCACAAACGGACGAATTGAAGACCTGCGTGCTGCAGCTGAAATTCTCAAAGGCAAAAAAATTGCTGATGGCATGCGCATGATGGTGGTGCCAGGTTCTGTTCGAGTTCGCCTAGAAGCTATGGCCGAAGGTTTGGATAAGGTTTTTGCAGACGCAGGAGCTGAATGGCGCGAAGCCGGCTGCTCAATGTGCCTTGGCATGAACCCGGACAAATTGTCTCCAGGTGAGCGCAGCGCATCAACGTCTAATCGAAACTTCGAAGGCCGACAAGGACCAGGTGGACGCACGCATTTAGTGTCGCCAGCTGTTGCAGCTGCAACTGCAATTCGCGGCACGCTTTCGTCACCAGCAGATTTAGTTGGGAGTAACTAATGGATAAGTTCACAGTTCACACTGGCACTGCAGCACCACTGCGAGAAAGCAATGTTGATACCGACCAGATCATTCCTGCCGAATACTTAAAGCGCATCACGCGCCATGGTTTCGAAGATGGACTATTTAATTCCTGGCGCAAAGATGCAAACTTTGTTCTTAATCGTCCGGCATACCAAGGTGTGAGCATTTTGGTCGCCGGTCCTGATTTTGGAACCGGATCTAGCCGCGAGCACGCAGTTTGGGCGTTAATGGATTACGGATTCAAAGTTGTAATCTCATCTCGATTTGCAGATATCTTCCGAGGCAATTCAGGCAAGCAAGGGCTACTAACCGCCGCCGTAGAGCAAAGCGCTGTAGAGCAACTTTGGAAGATTATTGAAGAAGATCCAACAACTCCGGTAACCGTTGACCTAGAGGGCCAAGTAATCACTGCTGCTGGGTTTACGACCAAGTTTGAAGTCGATTCCTACGTCCGCTGGAGACTAATGGAAGGCCTAGATGACATCGGACTGACTCTTAAGCATGTGGACGAAATTTCGGCATTTGAGGCAAAACGGCCAAGTTTCAAGCCCACCACCGTCTAAATCAGGCTAATAAATGCAAAAAATCCCAAGAAATTGGGATTTTTTGCATTTCTTGGGCGTGTCAGGTTAAAAACCCTTGATTTTGAGCCGTAAAGTCACAAGTGAGCCAGGCGGGGAAGTCTGGAACAACTCAAAGGCCGTTAATCCGCAAGGGTTAATGACCACCAAGATCGCCGGCATTCATCAATGGAGGTCGGGTAACTATGGAGGATCCAAAGTGAACAAGGCAGAACTAATTGATGGAGTAGCTGAAGCCGCAGGCCTAAGCAAAAAAGACGCCACAGCAGCCGTAGATGCAGTTTTTGACAGCATCAGCCGTGCAGTAGCCAAGGGTGACAAGGTTTCCCTAACTGGCTTTGGCATTTTCGAGAAGTCAGACCGCGCAGCTCGTACTGGCCGCAACCCACAGACTGGTGCTCCAGTTCAGATTGCAGCAACTTCAGTACCTAAGTTCCGTGCAGGTGCAGAGTTCAAGAAAAAGGTTTCAGGCAAATAAGCCTTAAAACTTAACGCGATCGGACTCGTTGGGAAACCAACGAGTCCGATCTATTTTTATGTCAGGATGATTAAGTCATGAGTAAATTCCCAGCCCAGTCGGCCAGCGGCTTTTGGTATCGCTTGATTGCAATAATCTTGCGGCCGATCTTGCTAGCGGCGACTGCTCGCGATTGGCGTGGTGGGGAATTCTTGCGGGTAGATCGTGGAATTGTCGTGGCGATGAATCATTTGTCTTGGTATGACCCACTAGTTGCAGCACACTTCGTAAATGACAATGGCCGGCCAGTTCGCTTCTTGGCAAAAGTTGAAGTGTTCAAGATTCCACTACTGGGTTCGATTTTAAAAAGTGCCGGACAGATTCCGGTCCAGCGCGGAAACTCAGACGCCGCCGCTGGGTCATTGCGCGAAGCATTTAGCGCAATTGAGAATAACCAATGCGTAGTGATTTATCCCGAAGGCACTTTAACTCGGGATCCAAACTTGTGGCCGATGACTGCAAAAACTGGCGCAGCTCGAATTGCATTAATGACTGGTGCTCCTGTCATTCCAGCTGCGCAATGGGGACCGCAAGAAGTATTAGCGCCTTACAGCAAACGACTGAGACTATTTCCGCGCAAGACCATGCACGTTTGGGCTGGGCCAGCTGTTGACTTAGATGATTTACGAACACAGCCTGTGACGGCTGCAACGCTGCGGGAAGCCACTGAACGAATCATGTTGGCTATCACTAAAATATTGGCAGAGCAACGTGGCGAAACTCCACCTGCGCAACCACTTGATCGACGGATTGCCCTTCAAAAGAAAGCAGACTCATAATGCGGGTAGCAGTAATGGGTGCTGGTTCTTGGGGATCAGTGTTCTCGATGATTCTGTCGGATGCTGGTTGCGATGTTTCACTATGGGCGCGCAGTAGCGCGATAGCCGATGACATCAATTCCACGCACATCAATCACGCATACTTCCCGGAATTAATACTTCCTAAAAGCATCTTGGCAACTACAAATCCAGATCAAGCATTGACGAACGCAGACTTGATCGTATTAGCCATGCCTGCGCAAACTCTGCGAAGTAACCTTTCTGCTTGGAGTTTGTCGATTCCAAGTGAGGCAGTTTTAGTCTCACTTATTAAGGGCGTCGAATTAGGGACTGCTGAGCGCATGACTGAAGTGATCGCAGAAGTAGCTAAAGCAGATACCGATCGGGTAGCAGTGGTGTCTGGTCCAAACCTGGCTCATGAAATTGCAGATCGAGAACCTTCGGCCACCACAGTTGCTTGCATAAATGAAGAATTTGCGCGCCGGATTCAAGACGCCTGCACTACTGATTATTTCCGTCCGTATTACACAACAGATGTTGTTGGCGTTGAAATTGCGGGCGCAGTCAAGAACGTGATCGCGCTTGCCAACGGTATGGCCGTTGGCCTTGGCTATGGCGAGAACTCGCAATCTGCCTTGATGACTCGAGGGCTTGCGGAAATGTCTCGACTTGGAGTGGCACTAGGGGCAAATCCACTAACTTTTGCTGGGCTGGCCGGAGTCGGTGACTTGATCGCAACTTGCCAATCGCCATTGTCGCGTAATCGTACTATCGGGGTTTACTTAGGCGAAGGCATGACTATAGATCAAGCCCAAACTTTAACTAAAACAACGTCAGAAGGCGTGAAGAGCTGCCAGTCCATTTTGGATCTTGCAAATCGTCACGGAGTTGAAATGCCAATCACCGAGCAAGTAGTAAATGTGATTCACCATGGCACTAGTGCGGAAAAAGTTCTAAAGGCTTTCATGTCGCGACCAACAACGGCCGAAGAAGGTCAAGAACAAATGGAGCACATGTAGTAACTAGTAGCCAATCTTTGGTTGCGTCTGCTGATTAACCGAACCGGTTGAATTTAGCGCTTGATCTAAATCAGCCCAGATATCATTTGGATTTTCGATACCAACCGACATTCGAATTAAGTTTTCCGGAACCGCCAGATTCTCACTTGGCCAACGTCGACGCCGTTCCATCAAAGTTTCTACACCACCCAGTGAAGTTGCGTAAGTGACTAACTTGATGGCTTGACAGACTCGTTCTGCATCTTCGGCATCGCCATCAACTATGAACGAAAGCATGAAGCCCGGACCGTCAGTTTGGCGCTTTGCGACGTCTGCATTCTTGTGACCACCTAATCCTGGGTAGTACACCGCACTTACTTTTGGATGATTAGCAAGTCGTTCAGCAATGATTTGCGCATTTGATTCGGCTTTATCAATTCGAACTGCCAGGGTGCGAAGGCCGCGTAATGCCAAATAAGAATCAAAGGCACTTGGTACCGCACCGAGTAGTACTCTGCGATCGATGATTTTTGCAGCTAATGCCGAATCATTAGTTACCAGTGCACCCATTAGTAAGTCAGAGTGCCCAGCGATACCTTTGGTTGCGCTGTGCATGACTATGTGGGCACCAAGTTCAAGTGGGCGCTGCCGGATCGGTGTCATGAAAGTGCTATCTACTGCAAGGTAAGCGCCAAAATGCCGCGCCACCGCAGCAGTTGCTTCGATGTCGCAAATTTCCATCATTGGGTTTGTCGGAGTCTCAATCCAAACCCAGCTTGCTGGCTCACCATCACCCGAGATTGCTTTCTCAACGGCCACATCATCTGTGATATCAACGAGGCGCAACTGGATACGCCCCAGTTCGTGGAGTTCTTTTAACCTGACCGTAACTCCGGTGTATGAAAACTGACTTGCAACAACTGCGCTACCTTGTGGAAATAAATCAAACACCGCATTAGCCGCGGCCATGCCACTTGAAAACACTGTGCACTTGCCACCATCTAACGCACCCAGTGCTTGTTCAAAGGCATCGAGTGTGGCATTCCAATCACGCATGTAGCCATGCTCACCACCTGCGTGCAATGTGCTGGACAGCACGATTGGTGGATTCACTGGGCCATCAGGCGTTACCGCGGGTCTACCCGCTTGCACCACTGCAGTGTCCAAGTTGGCGAAACTATCATGACGATTCTGGGAATTCTGCGGCGCGCTCATAGGGAAAACACTAGTGCCAATGGAATTCTCAATGTTTCGGTAGCGTTATCTAGGTGAGCAAGAAAATCCGAGTAGCCATAATCTTTGGTGGCCGCAGCAGCGAGCATGAAATTTCGTGTATTTCCGCAGGAAGTGTGCTGCGAGCACTAGATAGGTCGCGCTATGACGTAGTGCCAATTGGTATTACCAAAGCCGGTAAATGGGTGCTTGAGGCAGATAACGCAGACCGGCTAATGATTCAAAATGGCGTTTTCCCAGAGGTCGACTCTGCTAATCCAGCCGTTCTATTCACTGCAGATCCAAGTGCCACAGATTTAGTGGTGCAATCTAATGTGCCAGAAGTTTTGCAACAAGTTGACGTTGCATTTCCAGTCCTGCATGGACCTTGGGGTGAAGATGGCACTATTCAAGGCCTACTTGAACTCGCTGGAATCCCGTACGTGGGCTCTGGCGTCTTTGCATCAGCAGCAGCTATGGATAAAGGGCACTTAAAAGCGATGATGCAATCTGCTGGACTTCCAATTGGTCCATATGAAGTGGTTACGAATTCACAATGGACTAATGATCAAGCTGGGAGCTTGGAACGGATTAAAACTTTAGGCTTGCCAGTTTTCATTAAGCCTTGTCGAGCTGGTTCGAGTGTTGGAATATCAAAAGTTAAATCTCATGATGAATTGGTTGCTGCAATTGAAGCGGCCAGGGTTCACGATCCAAAAATTATCGCCGAAGCAAGTATTGAAAACGCTAGAGAAATTGAATGCGGTGTTCTTGGAACTACTGCTGGTCCAAAAGCAAGTGTCTGCGCCGAGATCATCGTCAAACAAGGACATGAGTTCTATGACTTCGAAGCCAAGTACGTAGATGACTCAGTTGAGTTGTCTGTGCCAGCAGACCTTGATCCAGTACTGCACGAAAAACTTCGTGAGCTGGCGATCCAAGCTTTCCTTGCCATGGACGGTGAAGGGCTTGCTCGAGTGGACATGTTTGTAACCGGTACCGATGTAGTTATAAATGAGATCAATACCATGCCAGGTTTTACTCCAATTTCGATGTATCCGCGGATGTGGGCCGAAACTGGATTGGATTACCCAGCACTAGTTGATGCCTTGGTACAAGATGCACTACGTCGTGGTGTTGGCCTGCGTTAAGCGCGCTAACGTGTAATGCATGAGTGATCAAACCGTAGGCGAGCTCGGTGAATTTGCACTGATAGACGCCATTGCATCGCGGCTAGCGAAATCTTCCGCGGCAAGCGTTCCGGTTGGCATTGGTGATGACTCAGCCGTGGTTTCTGCAAAAGGCGGAAATGTCGTTGCTTGCTTAGACATGCTTACGCAAGGTGTGCACTTCCGCTTAGATTGGTCCGAAGCCAGTGACATTGGCCGCAAAGCTGCAGCCCAAAACTTAGCTGACATTTTTGCGATGGGCGCTTCACCTACTGCACTGTTAGTTGGCTTGGCATTACCTCAAGAGACTCCCGTGAACTGGGTTATGCAATTAGCTGATGGCCTGAGTGCCGAAGCTGAACTAGTTGGTGTCACAGTTGTCGGTGGCGATATTGTGCGCGGTGATTCAATTGTCATCAGCGTTACTGCGCTAGGTGAACTAGGTAATAGCCAAGCGATTTTGAGATCCGGCGCTATGCCTGGGCACGTTGTTGCACTTGCCGGGCGAATTGGATTCGCGCAAGCAGGTTTGCTCATGCTCTCGCGCGGATTTAGATCCCCAAGAGTTTTAGTGGGAGCTCACCGGGTTCCAGAGCCGCCTTATGATTTAGCAAAACTTGCAGTGCACGCAACTTCAATGATTGATATCAGCGATGGCTTAGTTTCGGATTTGGGACATATCGCAGCTGCTTCAGGTGTTGTAATCGATATCGAAACTAACTCGTTTGAAATCCCAGAGGCACTTGCTGCTGCTGCTTCAGCTTTTAATGGCAACGCTATGGAGTGGATTTTGACCGGCGGCGAAGATCATGCATTCGCTGCCACGTTTAAAACGGCACTGGATGTACCAAGTGGTTGGACAATCATCGGATCTGTTGCGTCGGGATCGCCAAGCGTAACTGTTGATGGCGCTGAATATCTTGGCCGAGGCTGGGATCACTTTTCGACAAACTAAAAATCCCCCCGATTAGATCGAGGGGATTTATAAATTTACTTAGCAATCAGACGCGGGAAACTTTTCCAGCTTTGATGCAAGATGTGCAAACATTTAGACGCTTTGGCGAGTTGTTAACAACTGCGTGAACGGTCTGGATGTTTGGGTTGAAACGACGCTTGGTACGACGGTGTGAGTGGGAAATGGCGTGGCCAAAGCCTGGGCCTTTGCCACAGACGTCACATACAGCAGCCATTTTGACTCCTTGAAGATTGATGGGTTTGCTTGGTTAAGCCTTGCCAGACTACCTGCGAATGCTCAGAAATTCCAATTCGGACTCCTGGAAAGCCTATAACTACGGGCTTGGCCCCCATTCGTTATGCGGTTAAGAAAGGTAACCTAGGGGCGTGGCAAATACTGGCGTCGAGGTTATGGATGCACCTAGATTCCTGCAGGCAATGGCTACTTATCTTGATTTGCTTGGTGAAAATGAGCAACTAATCAATGACTTAAACGTTTATCCAGTTCCCGACTCTGACACTGGCACCAATTCGTTAGGCACTATGCAAGCGGGATTGTCGAATCTTGATTTGGCAAATTCTGATCCAGGCGCAATGGATCTTGCGCAAGTAGCTGGTCTAGTTGCTGCCGGAGCAAGCACTGCGGCTCGAGGCAATTCTGGTGTGATTTTGGCGGAGTACTTAAGCGGACTTGCTAACGCAGTTAATAACCAGGCAACGAGCGCACAGTGGGCGCAGGCACTATCGGCTGGTTCAACCAGTGCGCGAGCTGCGGTACTAACACCAGCTGAAGGCACCATGCTTACAGTTGCTGACGCGGCATGTGAAGTAACACCTGATAAAGATTTTGCAATCTACTATTCAAATATTCAAATAGCAGTTCGTAACGCATTGGCTCGAACTCAGGAGCTATTACCAGAATTGCGTGCTGCAAAAGTTGTTGACGCTGGTGGAGTAGTGATTGCATTGCTGCATGAAGCATTTGCGATCGCACTTGGTGTTCGCGGCTCGAGCCTGGAAATAATTCCCAGATCCCAAAACCTGGTATCAACTTATGCTGGCCCTGAATTTGAAGTGATGTTTGTTGCAAAGTGTGATGAGAGCAATAGGAAGTTACTAGAAACGCAATTACAGACTCTAGGGGAGTCAATTGCTATTACCGGAGCTACCCCAAACTTAACTTTTCATATTCATTGTGATGATCCTCAAGCCGTTCTGCTGCACAGTGAAAAAATTGCAGAGATTTCAGACTTTCGTATCGCAAACTTAGGTACTTAGGTTTTGCGATGACTGATTTGAGTACTCCAGTTGCCGAAGTTGTCGGCGCTAAAACTGCTGCTGTCCTTAACTCAGAGTTCGACATCGTTGTTGTGGAAGATTTATTACGACATTACCCACGCAGGTATGAACAACGTGGTGCGCTAACGGACTTGGCAGGTTTAGAAATTGGCGATCATGTGACAGTGCAAGCACAAGTCAAAAGCTTTAAAAATCTAAAGAATGCCAAAGGTGGCTCACGGCAAGAAGTAATCATTAGCGATGGCTCAGGTTCACTGACTCTGATGTTTTTTAATCAACACTGGCGCGAAAAAGATTTAGCGCCAGGCCGACAAGGACTTTTCGCTGGGCAAGTCTCCGTTTTCAACAACAAACGTCAACTCACGCACCCAGACTATGAATTGCTAACGGATGCCAGTGAAGTAAACCCTGACGATTATGCCGAGGCTTTCTTGCCGGTATATCCCGCCACCAAGAAACTCCCAACTTGGACCATTGAGCGAAGCATTGATCTGGTTCTAAGTGGTTTAGGAACTGTGGAAGATCCGTTACCAATCGGTATCCGATCCACGAATAAGTTGATGGAACTAAACCAAGCACTGCGAGCTATTCATAAGCCTGGCTCGTTAGAAGAACTCGAAGCAAGTCGGTTGCGCTTGAAATGGGATGAAGCTTTGGCGCTGCAAGTAGTACTTGCCAAGCAACGTCACGAAGAAGATTCATGGCCAGCCGTTCCGCGAAATGAAAAGCCAGATGGGTTACTGGCCGCATTTGATGCTCGCTTGCCGTTTAAACTCACGCAAGGCCAAATCGAAGTTGCTAAAACTATTGCTGATGAGATGGCTGCAGGGCATCCAATGCATCGACTACTGCAAGGTGAAGTTGGCAGTGGAAAAACCGTTGTTGCCGTGCGGGCAATGCTCACAGTTGTCGACTCTGGCGGCCAGGCTGCGTTGTTGGCACCTACTGAAGTCTTGGCAGCTCAGCACTATCGAGCAATCACAACCTTGCTAGGCCCATTGGCTGATCGTGGCAGATTAGGTTCACACGACGAAGGTACCGGCGTTACGTTACTCACCGGCTCAATGAACACCGCGACCAGGCGACAAGCGCTATTGGACATCACATCAGGGCAAGCCGGAATCGTAATTGGAACGCACGCGCTTTTGGAAGACCGTGTCGACTTTTTTGATCTTGGTCTAGTGGTCATCGATGAACAACATCGATTTGGTGTTGAACAGCGCGCCACTTTGGTTGCAAAAGCAGGAAGTGATCGAAGGCCACACGTATTAGTTATGACCGCTACGCCAATTCCGCGCACCGTAGCGATGACTGCGTTTGGCGCTTTAGATATTTCAACGTTAAGTGAAATGCCCGCAGGTCGCTCTCCGATTACTACCCATGTGGTGTTGTCTGCCGAAAAACCATCTCATTTAACCCGCGTCTGGGAACGCATCGTGGAAGAAGTTGCAGCGGGCCATCAGGCCTATGTCGTTGTGCCACGCATAGCCAGCCAAGAGGATAAAGAACTGGCTCCCGGGCAGCGGCAAGCAATTGCTTTGGAAGATCTGGCGCCTCAACTCATCCAAGGACCATTGGCAAGTGTTCGCGTGGGAATAATGCACGGCCAAATGGCAGGAGCAGACAAAGACGAAGTGATGCAAAGATTCGCAAATGGCCCAGCTCACACTGACGGCGTTGATGTCTTGATTTCAACAACCGTGATCGAAGTTGGTGTCGATGTTGCAAACGCGACCACAATGGTGATCATGGATGCCGATCGCTTCGGCATCAGTCAACTTCATCAAGTTCGCGGTCGCGTTGGTCGCGGTAGCGCTCCTGGCCTTTGTTTGCTAGTTACCGAAGCTCCGCCATTTAGTCCGGCTCGGGAACGCTTAGCTGCAGTTGCATCCACAACAGATGGCTTTGAACTGGCAGCACTTGATCTAGAGCAGCGTCGCGAAGGCGATGTGCTGGGCCGGGATCAATCGGGCGTTAGATCTAGTTTGAAATTAGTAAGCATCCTGCGCGATGAATCGATTTTGGAACAGGCCAGAATAGCTGCTGTGGAAATTGTGCAATCCGATCCAGAGTTATCCGCGCATCCAGCCCTGGCACGCGCAGTTCAGTCATTAATTGATAATGCGCGCGCCGAGTTTGTGAAGAAATCATGACCCGAATAATCGGTGGTCAATTGCGTGGCCGCTCAATTAAAGTTCCCGATGCTGAAACGCGGCCAACATCAAGTCGAGTTCGGGAAGCGATCTTTTCTTCAGTTGAACATGCCGTAAGTGGTTTAGATGATTTGCGGGTACTTGATCTATTTGCTGGGTCTGGTGCATTTGGAATTGAATCGATTTCACGAGGCGCAGCCGAAGCGGTATTGATTGAAAAAGATATACGCGCTGCCGATACTTTGCATACAAATGTCGCAGGCCTTGGAATCAAGAACGCCAAGGTAGTGATCGCTGATGTGTTAGCCGAAGTTGCTCAGCCTTCGAGTCGCGGGGCATTCGATGTGGTGTTTATTGATCCGCCATATGCCTTCGAAGATCAGCTCGTGAATACTTTGCTCACCCAACTTGTTCAGAACGGGTGGCTAATTGAATATGCACTTTTGGTGGTGGAACGTGGTTCTCGATCTGAGGTGTATTGGCCAGAATCTGTTGAAGAACTGCGCAAGAAGGTTTATGGCGATACAACTATTTGGTACGGTCAGTACTTAACAAATGAATAATTTGTATTTTTCGAGAGGCACGCAGGGTGAGTTCCATGGCTAAGAGTGGACAAAGAAAAGCAGTATGCCCAGGATCCTTTGATCCAGTCACATTTGGACACCTCGATGTCTTTGCTCGCGCCGCCGAACAGTACGACCATGTCACCGTTGCGGTCCTACAAAACAGCACCAAGGCTGGTTTGTTCACCATGGAACAACGCATCGAAATGATTACTGAGTGCGTCAAGCCTTATCCAAACATCGTGGTTGACACCTTCCAAGGCTTGCTAGTTGATTACTGCAAGGACAATGGAATCAGTGCAATTTTTAAGGGCCTACGAGCTGTTTCTGACTTTGACTATGAACTTCAAATGGCACAAATGAACTCCCGTCTTGGGGTAGACACGCTCTTTGTGGCCACAAATCCGGAGTACAGCTTCCTGTCCTCAAGCATCGTTAAGGAAATCGCTAAGTTCGGTGGGGATGTGGCTGGCCTTGTACCGGTGAATGTTCACCAGGCCCTGAAAGCCCAACTACATGGAAAATCCTGAATTTAGTCAGATTTAGCCTAGGTCTCGATTTGGGAGACCCACTAAAAACGCGCTAATCTAGCCATTGGTCTTTAACGAGGCCGAATGAGCCTTACTTCCAGCGAGGAATACTGTGTCTAGCCTCGATCCGAGCTCGCCGCTAGTTCTTGATACCAGAGAACTTGGTCGCCGTGCCGGATCGATGAAGAAACTAGATTTCTCGGTGGCGGCACCGGCTGATCTCGGCGTCGGATTGATCGCAGTTCCACCAGGATCTGAAATCGAGTTTGATCTAAGACTCGAATCAGTAATTGATGGAGTGCTCGTCAGCGGTAGCGCTTTGCTAACGATAGCGGGTGAATGTTCACGGTGTTTGGAGCCGTTGTCTTTCGATACGGAAGTCGACGTGCAAGAACTTTTTGAATTTCCCGCTACCGATTCGCGAGGTCGCCAGATTGAATCGGGTAACGATGACGATGAACAACCGAAGCTAGATGATGATCTTCTTGATCTAGAACCGGTTATTCGAGATGCAGTATTGCTGGCGATGCCGTTAGCTCCATTGTGTCAACCAGATTGTGCAGGACTTTGCATCACTTGCGGTGAAAACCTCAATGATGTGCCAGATCACGCACATGAAGAAATTGATCCGCGTTGGGCAACCCTTGCGAATCTAAAAGACTTAACCGAAGAATAAGTACGACGATTTGAACTAAATAGTTTGAATCGAAAACCTGAAAGGATGGCAGACCGTGGCCGTTCCGAAGCGTAAGACTTCACGCAGCAACACCCGTCATCGTCGTTCCGCATGGAAGGCAACAGCTGCGAACCTTGCTACCTGCGATCGTTGCCGTGCTCCAAAGTTGCAGCACACTGCTTGCCCAACTTGTGGCACATACGACAAGCGCCAGGTCCTTAGCGTCTAATCGTCGTGGCCGAGTCCACATCGTACGACCAGCTATTCGACCGACTGGGTTTAGTTTTTGATGCCCAGCTACTCGAATTAGCGCTCACGCACCGGTCATTCGCTTACGAGTCAGGCGGATTACCAACCAATGAGCGACTTGAGTTCCTTGGTGACTCAGTTCTAGGTGTTGTTGTCACGGATGCGCTCTATCACCGATATCCAGAATTACCTGAAGGTAATCTGGCAAAACTACGTTCAGCTGTTGTTAGTGCCCGCGCATTAGCCGTGCAGGCTCGACGCCTTGGATTAGGCGAATTTATCCGTCTTGGTCGTGGTGAAGAAACTACTGGTGGCCGGGATAAGTCATCGATTCTGGCCGACACATTTGAAGCGGTACTAGGCGCAGTTTATGTCGATTTAGGAATAGAAGTTTCGCGGGAATTGATTCTGCGGTTATTAGATGACCAACTTGCTGAAGCTGCTGAGTTAGGCGCAGGACTAGATTGGAAAACTTCGCTACAAGAACTCACTGCAGAGCTGGGTATCGGAGTTCCGATGTATGCCATCGAAGAATCCGGTCCAGATCATGCCAAACAATTTGAAGCTCAAGTAGTTCTGGCTGAAAAGCGATACGGCCATGGCACTGGCAGTAATAAAAAGGAAGCTGAGCAAGAGGCAGCAGCCAGCGCATACGCGGAATTAAGTGCAGAGCGCGACATTGAAAAGCGACGCACCAGCGAGTAACTATGCCTGAGTTGCCAGAAGTTGAAGTAGTTCGCCGTGGTGTTGATAAATGGGTAAGCGGGCGGACCATTGATTCAACTAAAGTATTTCATTCGCGGGCAGTCCGTAACCACATTGCTGGCCCAAAGGATTTTGCCAAGCGACTAAAAGGCCGAACGGTCACTTCAGTAAATCGTCGCGGCAAATTTATGTGGTTAAACCTGGATGATGATCATGCGTTAGTCACACACCTTGGCATGAGTGGCCAAGTTTTAGTTCAACCATTTGATGCTGAGCTCGAAAAACACTTGCGAGTTCGATGCACATTTACTGATGGTGGGCGAGCCATGCACTTTGTGGACCAGCGAACTTTTGGTGGCATGGCAATTGAGGAATTGATAGAAGTAGACCACAATCAACAAGTTCCGGAGTGCGTGCTACACATAGCGCGAGATCCACTGGATGAGTTCTTTGAACCTGAATCATTCATTACTGGAATTCGCAAAAAGAACACCCAAGTCAAGCGCGCAATTTTGGATCAGACTTTGATCAGTGGCATTGGAAATATTTATGCAGACGAAGCGCTGTGGCGTTCGAAGATTCACTGGGCGACACCAACTCAGCGCCTTACTCGAGGTCAAGCTCAAACTCTATTAACTAATGCAACGGAAGTTATGACTGAAGCATTGGGGCAAGGTGGCACCTCCTTTGATGCGCTGTATGTAAACGTAAATGGCGAAAGCGGTTACTTTTCTAGAGAGTTAAATGCCTACGGTCGGGAAGACGAGCCATGTGATCGTTGCGGCAGCATAATTGTGCGCGAGGCATTCGCTAATCGATCGTCTTTTAGATGCCCGCGCTGCCAAAGATCACCAAGAACCTTGTCTTAGCGCCGCATCTCTGGAAACATAAAGAACATGAAACGACTTACTCGCGATGACGTCTTAAAAGCAGCCGAAAAGAACGAGGTCCGCCTCATTCGATTCCTTTATTGCGACCCATCAGGAATGATTCGAGGCAAGACTGCGCACGGCAGCCAGCTCGATAGCAAAATTGATGAAGGTCTGGGATTGACGCGAGCGCAAAATGCGGTGAATGTATTTGAGGATCTAATTTATGTCGAAGACATGATTCCAGTTGGGGAATTGCGAGTAGTTCCTGATCCTGCTACCTATACCGAGCTGCCTTGGCTGGAAAGAACTGCGAGTTTTATTTGCGATCAGATGGAATATGACTACACACCAAATCCAACGTGTAGCCGCTCAATACTTAAGCGAGCAATTGATTATGCGGCAGAAAACGGTTTGAAGATATTTTCTTCGTTTGAGAATGAGTTTTACTTAGCAACCAGAGATGAATCCGGTTACCATCCGTTTAATGACGGCCCGGTCTATTCAAGCTCGGGTATGGATCGAGTTGCCCATGTCATTCATGACATTGTCGATAACTTAACCGTCCAGGGAATGGTTGTTGAACAGGCGATCAACGAATATGGTCCGGGTCAACAAGAAATTGCTATTCGTTACACCGATGCCTTAGCTAGCGCGGATAACCAAATTAAATTCCGAGATACTGTCCGTGGTACCGCGGAGGTAACCCATGGATTACATGCCTCGTTTGCTCCAAAGCCATTCGCGGATGGCATCGGGTCAGGGGCACATCTACATTTCTCGGTTTGGTCTATGGACGAAGCTAAGAATTTGCTTTACAACGCTGAGTCCCCAGATCGCCTATCAAAATTCGGCATGAGTTTTGTTGCAGGGATCCTTGAGCACTTACCAGCTTTGATTGCGATTACCTGCCCTTCATACAACTCCTACGATCGATTAAAGCCAGACTCATGGGCAGGCAATACCGTTTCTTGGGGCTATGACAATCGCGAATGCACGGTACGAGTTGCCTCGCCATTTAGGGGGCGAGAATCCGAAAGCATTAACTTGGAGCTAAAAGCTTGTGACGGCAGTAGTAATCCATATTTGGTACTTGCTGGCTTAATTTACGCAGGCATCGAAGGCATAAAGCGTGACTTGCAACCACCAAGTGATTGCAAAGGAAACCCCGCTCGATTATCTGAGGCAGAAATGGTTGATTGTGGAATTAAGCCATTACCAACCGATCAGATGCAAGCCCACGAACTGCTGTCGAAAGATCCAGTAATGGTTACTGCCCTTGGCGAAAAAATGATTGAGTGCTTACTTGCGCTGCGCGGAGCAGAGTATCGTAAAGCCAAGGATCAAGGTGACGATTGGGCGCGCAATGCGTTCTTTAATGTTCTCTAGATTTTTTCAGTACCAACTGACCAGGAGCTTTTTAGATGTGTAGATTATTTTGCTGGGTGAGCGATTCTCCGATGACCACGACGCAAGCGCTTGGTTCAGATCTTGGTTTACTAACTGACCTATCTACCATCCACAAAGATGGCTGGGGAGGAGCGTTCCTTAATTCCGACGGATCTATTTCTCTAGAGCGCGATACATCTGCAGCTCATGAAAGTGAGCTGTACCAAAAAGTCATTGATGAATTTGCAACTTCTTGCGGAATGATTCACTTGCGGTGGGCTACGAGCAACTATCAAGTATGCGTTGAGAACACCCACCCATTTGTAAATAGTGAGATTGCATTTGAACATAACGGCGGCTTTGAGAATGCCCCAGCACTTGAAGGTCTTATTGATGCAGACTTACTTTCTTCCATGGAAGGCCAAACCGATTCTGAGTGGTACTTCCTGTATTTGCAAACTTTGCTTCGAAAGCACGACTCAGTCGAAGACGCCTACCGTGAGTTAATACCTGAAATGCAAAAGCTTTGCCCTTATTCATCGCTTAACTCGATGATTGTTACTCCTGAATATCTCTATGTGGTTTCCGCGCATAATCCAGAACGACTTCCTGAAGGACTAGAGCCGGATTATTACCACTTAAGTTGGGATCAAGTTTCTGGTGTTACATCTGCTTGGTCATCAGGGGTTCGGGCTCGAAGCGGCCAACCCTTGGCAAATTATCATGTGTTACGCGTCAGTAATGCGACACAAGAACACATAATTTCTCCTATAACTTAAGGTTTTTAAAAATTTGGGGCAGTTTTCGGATATTTGCCCATCAACAGGAGAACAATGTCCTTTAACGACTGAGTCGTGCCGAATGGCTACGACCTATTGAGGAGATATAAAGATGCACGGTTCTGATCAAAAACTCTCAAAGAGTTTGAACATCTGGGAAGTCATTGGTATTTCAATTGCCCTGATGGCTCCTTCCATGGCCGCAAACATAAATCCACAAGGGCCAGCAAGCGTAGTAGGTACTGCAGTACCGCTAGCTTTCTTGATTGCTGCAATTGGTGTTGCCTTAGTTAGTTATGGCTTCATTCGATTGACCCAAGCTTTCAACCATGCCGGATCTGTTTACGGCTTGGTCGGTAAGACTCTTGGTCCACGCACTGGCGTTGTTGCCGGCTGGGGACTGCTGGGAACTTACACTTTTTATTCGGTAGTCAGCACAATGGCAACAGGTGTCTTTGGGACTGCACTACTTGACCAACTCGGATTAGTTTCCGACGCAGGTGATGGGATCATTCCTTTCATTATTGGTGGACTAGGACTAGTCGCCATCGTTGCCCTTGCAGTTTCATCAGTTAAGCGCGGCACTCGACTATTGCTAATCGTCGAAGGTGCAACGGTTGTTCTAATTCTGCTAACCGCATTGGTAGTTTTGTTTAAGTTGATCACTGGTACTGCACCAGATGGACAAACTTTCACAATGAGCGTTTTCTCAGTCCCAGAAGGCTTGGACACAAGCACCATCTTCCTTGGTGTTGTTTTCGGATTCCTATCCTTCGCAGGCTTTGAAGCAGCAGCAACAATGGGTGAAGAAGCAAATGCCCCACGTCGGGACATTCCAAAAGCAATTTTGGGTGTTGTGATTTTCGGCGGTCTTTACTTCACATTCGTAACTGCCATCGAAGTTATGGGCTTTGGCGCTAACTCAGCTGGTATGGAGAAGTTCGTCGGGTCCGGCTCGCTCTTAGGTGACTTAGGTTCAAGCTACATCGGTTCCTGGGTTGGTCTCTTGATCACACTTGGTGTGACAATTAGCGCAATGGGTTGTCTCCTAGCATGTGTTGTAGGTGCTGCTCGAATGTTGTTCGCACTTGGCCGCGATGCCGAAATTGCAACTTTTTCAAAGGTTTCGGAAAAGTCTAAAGTTCCTACAACAGCCGTTTACTGGGTTGGTGGAGCAGTAGTTGTCTTTACCGTGTTCTGGAAACTAGCTTTCGGCGCAGTTGCCTTTGATGTATTCGTTGGTTCTGGTGTTATCGGAACTTTGATTCTGCTTGTTGTGTATGGATTAGCAACTATTGGTGCAATCAGGTTCTTATTCTTCTCAGGTAAGCAACGTGCGCCAAAGTGGGAAATTGTGATACCACTTCTTGGTCTTGCCATGTTGGTTTACACCTTGTTTAGAAATGTTTGGCCATTACCAACTACCGGTGCAGGTCAGGCATACGACATAATTACGATCACTTGGATCTTGCTTGCAGTTATTGGGGTACTTGTTGCACCAAAGACCGCCAAGAAAATGGGCGATCGAATCAACGCAGATGAAAATCTAGTTGAAACAAGCTAGAAGGATAACTAATGTTTGGCAACTACAAAGTAGTTGACCTGACGCTTCCGTTGGGCCCGGCCACAGTAATGTGGCCGGGCGCTCCGGCGCCTCAGGCAGATACTGTCGTCACCGTGGCCCACGATGGGTACTTCGCCCGTCTGGTTCACTTATTCGAACACAGTGGCACACACGTAGATGCACCTTGCCACTTTGTTGAAGGCCATGGCACAGTCGATAATTTGCCGCTACAGAGTTTGATTAGTCCGGCGATCATGATCGATGCTTCCGCAGATATTGCCGGTAATCCTGATGGCGCACTTGAACTTTCCACCGTTATGAATTGGGAAAAAGTTCATGGCCGCATTCCTGACAACAGCGTGATTTTATTGAGAACTGGTTGGGAAGATTTTTATTCCGATCCAGTCAAATATGGTTTACAGCCAGATGGACTACATTTCCCTGGCTTTGGAATTGAAGCAACTGAATTCTTGGTGAATGAACGCCATGTGGTTGGGATAGGTCTAGATACCCTAGGAATTGATCGAGGTGTCGACGAACACTTCCCAGTACATTCAACCGTGACTCTGCCTCGCAACGTCTGGCACATTGAGAATTTAACAAACCTAAAGTCCGTGCCACCTATCGGAGCATTAGTTTTTGTAGGCGTACTTCCGCTCGTGGATGGATCTGGCTCGCCAGCTCGAATTCTTGCAATGGTTCCTAATTAAGAATTAGTAAACCCTTGCGTATCTTGCGCAGATTTCCGCGTCGCTTAGATCTTTGGCGATTGCAATTTCAGTTCGCTTAACCGAAACATAGGACTCATACATTGTCGGTGACATCCAAGATTTGACGACCGGATCGGCATCCATAAGATCAAGGGCTTCAGCTAGCGAAGAAGGCAATGGTTTGATTCCAAGCTCTTGGCGTTGCACATCTGTTAAATCCGCTGGATCCACATCGACTGGTTTTGGTAAGGGCAAATTTTCCTTGATGCCTTGTAACCCGGCCATTACCAATGCTCCAAGAACTAGGTATGGACTAGCAGTTGCATCTGGCGCTCGTAATTCAAGATTGAATGCTTTTGCTGCGCGCTTTGGATCTTGGTCAGGCGATGGGCAAATTCTGATGGAGGCCTCTCGGTTTTGGACGCCGAAGCTGGCATATCCACAAGCCCAGTGATGTGGTCCCAGGCGAAGATAAGAAACTGGACTTGGTGAAGTTAATGCGCAAATCGCAGGCAAGTGGCGCGTAACGCCAGCGATAAATTGTTGGGCGACCACGCTTGCATTGTGAGGTTGCTTTGGATCGTAAGTTGCATTGTTACCAGCACCATCTAGAAAACTAAAGTGAACGTGCGCGCCATTTCCAATGCCATCAGGTTCCACCTTGGGAGTAAACGTAGCTCGATAGCCAAGCCGACGAGCGCATTCTCGGATAACTTCCCGAGTAATAATGGCGCGCTCTGCAGCCTCAATCCCAACAGCCGGAGCAGAAGTAATCTCATACTGGTGAACTCCGAATTCGGGCTCAACCGTTTCCAATCCAACATCTGCTTGGTGCAATGCCTTTGTTACATCTTGGGTAAATTTAGCGACATTTCTCATCGTTTCGATAGTGAAGGATTGTGCGGGTGAAATGGGATCATCCAGCAACATGAATTCATGTTCAAATGCAGCTAAGAAATCTAAACCGGTTTCTGCCTTGAATGCAGCTAAGGCATTTTTATAGAAACCCCGGGTGCAACAATCCCAGTTCTCGCCGTCATTGGTTTTCGAGTCGCATAGATAGAAATGAAATGGCGGTGCGTCTTCCCAGATATCTATTCGGGTTTTAGTGTTTGGCACCGGAACCTGTCGGACCTCAAGCATTGGACCCCAAGGGTTTGGCGCAAGGTCGGCAAATGGGGTCTGGGCCTGCCCAGCTACTGCCCAACCAAGTCCATATGCCATCCGAGATTCGATCTGGTCACGCGGCACTCCCCGGCACCGCATGAAGCCCACGTAGTCGCTCCAAGTAAGTAGGACGATTTCGCCATCACTCATTTTGGTACTCCGTAATGCTTGGGAAACTTCGCTAAAAACCAAGTGTCCGATCGCGGTTACGAGGTAGCGTAGCACCTATGAAAGCCTCACTTATTGAGATTGCCCAAACTATTCCGTTGACCGATAACCATTGCCATGGCGTGATTAGAGGCAATTTAGAGCGACCGGATTTCGAAATCATCGCAACAGAATCAGACTGGCCAGAGCCAAACGGAATGACCATTTTTGATGCTCCGGTCGGAATTATGATGCGCGCTGAATGTGCCGGCTTATTGGATTTACCTAGGCACTGTTCTCCAGATGAATTTTTCAATCGAAGGTATGAACTAGGGCAAGAAGAAGTAACCCGCAGACTCGTTCCTGCCACTGGTATCGAAACATTCATAGTCGATTCAGGTTTTAAGAGCAGCAATGTTTTGCTTCCGTCTGAAATGCAAGATGCGGTACCTGGATCAAGAGCATTTGAAATAGTCCGACTTGAGACTGTCGCGGAAGCCATGGCAGCAAATACAACGGCCGCAACTTTTATTGCTGATTATGCCCAAGCTCTCGCTAAAGCCGCCGAGCATGCGATTGGATTCAAGTCAGTTATGGCCTATCGCTATGGATTAGATTTTGATCCTGCGCGACCAAGTACTTCGGAAGTTGAAAAAGCAGCAGGCGAGTGGCTCAAATCAAATAATGACCGTGGCAAAATTCGAATGGATCACCCAGTCTTGTTACGGCACATCTTGTGGGAAGCCGTTGATTACAAACTAGCGATTCAATTCCATATTGGCTATGGCGATTCTGACATCGTTATGCACAGATGCGATCCAACCCAAATGACTGAATTCATTCGCATGACAGTGGATTCTGGAATTTCAATCATGTTGTTGCACTGCTACCCATTTGTGCAAGAAGCGGGTTATCTCGCACAGGTCTACCCTCACGTTTATTTGGATACTGGAGCATCAGCGCATTGGACGGGATTATCTAGTCCAACAATTGTCGCTCAATCAGTTGAGATGGCGCCAATGAGTAAGGTTTTGTTCTCATCCGATGCATTTGGATTACCCGAGCTTTATTTCGTCGGCACATTTGTTTGGCGTAAGGCTATGGGAGAACTTTTAGATAAATGGGTTAAAAGTGATGGCCTTGGTTATGACGATGCGGTTAAGTATTTGAACTGGATGGCAAACGATAACGCTCGTAGAGCATATCGGTTGCTACCTAAATAGAAATCAGACTTCGTTATATGAACTACATGCCCGTTGATGGAAAACCGGATCGGATGCATGTTGGTGCGCGAAAACTCGATTTAGCTGACTGGATCGAAATCAGTGATGACTACGAATCAGACTTGGCTAAGAAACGGGAGTTACTAAAAAATAGTCATGATCGAGTTTTTGTCTCACTGCCAGTGGGGGATCAGGGATCTAAAGAAGTTCTAGAGTTATTGCGGTCACACTTGCCAACCGCTTTTCCAAGTCGTTGGCCAAATGGCGTAGTAGTTGATGAGTCACTGCATCCGCTTGAAGCCGCATCATTACTAGTGCAAGAGGACCTGGCCTTGATGACTCAAATCGGAACTGATTGGGTTCTGACTGCAGCCTGCCTTTGCTTCCCAAGTCGCTGGGATGTTCGAGACAAAATTGGCAAGAATTTATCGGGGATTCATGGACCGGTTCCGCACTATGAAGAAACCATCGCAGCAGCCACCCAAAACATCCATGACAAGTTAACGGTCGAGCGGCCAATTTGGCGAGTTAACTGGACGGTTATGGATAGCGGTGAACTACATCAACCAGTTGCAGTTCGGGACCCTAATGCCATGACGGTAACCCGAGACAATATTGATCAAACTCTCTACTTCAGGCGAGAGCGCCAAACGCTCCGTAAATTGCCAAATAGCGGCGATATTCTGTTTACGATAAGGACCTATTCAGATGTATTTTCTGATGTAGTTGCTCGTTATCCAGAGTTTCGAAAGAACCTGGGAACTACGCTCCTAGGCGTAACCCCACAGATGGCCGACTATAAAGGCTGGGCCAAAATCCTTAACGAAATAGAGGCTTGGTCCCAAGGGTAAATTCCTTGCCCAAATCTAATGATTTCAAGGGCAAAAGATAGACTGTGGGCAAGCAATTCCGCCGTCTGAGTCCTCTTCCCTTGACCAGCGAAACTGGAGAAAGATTCGCGTGTACCTGAAGAGTCTGACGATCCGCGGCTTTAAGTCGTTTGCATCTTCAACGACCCTTAATTTTGAACAAGGTATCACTGCAGTTGTTGGACCAAATGGCTCAGGAAAGTCCAATGTTGTGGACGCGATTGCTTGGGTACTAGGTGAACAGGGCGCGAAGAGCTTGCGCGGCGGAAAAATGGAAGACGTTATCTTCGCCGGTTCATCAGGGCGAGCACCGTTAGGTCGCGCCGAAGTCCTTCTTACTATCGACAATACTGATGGTGCATTACCAATTGATTATTCCGAAGTAACAATTTCGCGAACTATGTTTCGAAATGGCGGTTCGGAATATGCAATTAACGGAACTACTTCGCGCTTACTAGATATTCAAGAATTACTGAGTGACTCGGGTATTGGCCGAGAGATGCACGTAATAGTTGGGCAAGGTCAATTACGCGACATCTTGTTAGCTACGCCAGAGCAACGTCGTGGTTATATCGAAGAAGCAGCGGGTGTTTTAAAGCATCGTAAACGAAAAGAAAAAGCTCTCCGAAAACTTGATGCGATGGAAGTTAATCTCATTCGAGTCGAAGACTTAACTAATGAACTTCGTCGCCAACTTAAACCACTAGGTCGACAAGCCGAAGTTGCTAGACGGGCTAACGTAATTCAATCTGATGTTCGCGACTCACGTCTGCGGCTTTTGGCGGACGACTTAACGCAAATGAAGAGTGCTCTCGAAGCCGAAATCGCAGATGAGACGGCCCTTAGGGAACGACGTAGTGAAGTTGAAAGTGAGCTAACTGCCGCAAAAGCGCGAGAAGCAATCCTGGACGCCGCAATTGTAGAGTCTGCGCCGCTCGTAGATCGTGCCCAAAATACGTTTTATGCATTAGGCGCGCAGCAAGAACGACTTCGTTCCACAATGGCACTTGCAAAAGAACGTGTGCGCTTAGGTGAAACTGAAGAAGAAGAAGTACAGCGCGGTCGCGATCCAGAAGAAATTGATCGTGAAGCACACGCACTTCGCGTCCAAGAATCTGAACTTGCAGGACAAGTTGACGCCGACCGCTTGGCACTCAACGCTGCAATTGGTGAGAGGACTTCAGCCGAAGCTGCACTGGCCGCCGAAGACGCTCGACTACATGCTGCAACTCGCGCTGTCGCGGATCGACGCGAAGGTCTGGCGCGAATTGCGGGCCAGGTAGCCGCAGCTAAGTCGCGCCTAGAGGCTCGAAGTGCAGAAATCGAAAGGCTTGATGAGCGCCTAACTGAAGCTCGCGAGCGCGCTGATCAGGCAGCGTTGGAATTCACTGCCCTAGAAGGTCAAGTCGCTGGCATGGATGCTGGCGAATTAGGTCTGGATAGCGAACATGATCAAGCCGCCGGCGCACTTGCATCCGCTGAAAAAGAATTAGAAAGCGCCAAACTCGAAGAGCAAGAAGCCGAACGTGAACGTGCTGGTGCAATTGCGCGCCTCGAGGCACTCGAGCAAGGCATGGCTCGTCGCGACGGTGGCGCAGCAGTCTTGGCCGCGACGGACACTATGTCAGGAATCCTGGGGTCGGTGGCTGCTTTAATGCAGATTGAGTCTGGCTGGGAAGCTGCCATTGCAGCCGCCCTTGGCTCAGCCGCAGATGCAATTGCAGTTGCTTCTACCGATGCCGCTGAAAATGCAGTGCGAATGCTTCGTCGCGATGACGCTGGGCGTGCTGCGCTAGTTGTTGTAGGACAGAATTCAAGTGACCAAAGTCAGTGGCCATCACTTTCCAACGGCCAAAGATATGCAATTGACTTAATTACTTGTGATGCAGAGCTACAAACGACCTTGGCTGGAATCTTGCAGCGTGTAGTTGTAACAGACTCACTAGAAGCTGCCCGTCAAGTTGTTAACGGGAATCGAGAACTTCGCGCAGTAACGCGAGATGGCGACGTAGTTGGCCATGGCTTTGTGCAAGGTGGCTCGCAAGGCACCCAAAGTTTGGTCGAGATCCAAGCTGCAATTGATGAAGCTCGCGTTAAGTTAGAAGCTTCCGCACATCGCGTCGATCGCGCAAAGTTTGCAGTTGTAGGCGCAACACAATCGCAAGAAGCCGCGATGGTATTGGTAAGTAATTCGTTGGAACGCCTGCATGAATCAGATGCCAGCATGGCTGCTATTGCCGTCCAGCTAGGAAGCTTGCAATCGGTTGTGCGCAGTGCAACTGGCGAAGCCGAACGAGTAGCGGCAGCAATTGCCTCGGCAAATAAAGCGCGCGAAGATGACTTGCGCAGTGTTCAAGAACTAGAAGCCCGTTATTCAGCTGCGGAAAATGATCAAATTTCTGAAAGTGAACTCAGCGAAGACAATCGAGAATCACTAGTCCAGAAATTAGACGAAGTACGTCAAGCAGAATTAAACGTTCGACTTACAGTTCGTACTGGCGAAGAACGCGTGCGCGCACTTGGCACCCAAGCTGAACAACTTGAACATTCTGCAAACTTGGAACGTACCGCCCGCGCCCGAGCAATTGAATTACGCGAACGCCGACGCAGAGAAGCTCAAGTAGCAAAAGCAGTTGTCGTTGCATCCGAGACTGCCCTTGATTTACTTTCTCAGTCAGTTGCGCTCGCTCAATTCGAGCGGGAGCAAGCTGTTGCAACCAGGCAAACCGAAGAAGTCGAAGTTCGCCAAGTCCGTGAACGCATTCGCGAACTGAGTGCAGATCTTGAAGTACTTACAGATTCAGTACATCGCGATGAAGTAGCTCGCGCGGAACAACGCCTGCGCATCGAGGCATTGGAGAACAAGTCCGTAGAGGATTACGGCGTTGGTCCAGATGAATTACTGGCTGAGTATGGTCCAGAAATCTTGGTGCCACCATCGCCACCGGCTCCAGGCGATGAAATTAATCCAGATGATCCAGAACCACAGCCATATCCGTATGTGCGGTCACAACAAGAGGCTCGCTTGGCATCAGCCGAGCGATCATTAGCGCTACTTGGAAAAGTTAACCCGTTGGCACTGGAAGAATTCTCTGCACTTGAAGAGCGTCATAAATTCTTGGGTGAGCAGCTCGAAGATCTGCGCAAGTCTCGCAATGACTTGATGAGCGTTATTCGTGATGTGGATGCGCGCGTGCAAGAAGTATTTGCGCAGGCCTATGAAGATACTTCGCGAGAATTTATGGATGTATTCTCGCGCTTGTTCCCAGGTGGTGAGGCTCGCATGATCCTTACTGAACCAAACGATTTACTGAACTCTGGCGTGGAAATCGAAGCGCGCCCACCAGGCAAGACTTACAAGCGCCTCTCATTGCTTTCTGGCGGTGAGCAGGCGCTCACGGCAGTTGCCTTCCTGGTAGCACTATTTAAGTCCCGACCAAGTCCGTTCTACATCCTGGACGAAGTTGAAGCTGCTCTGGATGACGTGAACTTAGGTCGCTTGCTTGAAATTTTGGCCGAGCTGCGCGCGAACTCTCAGTTGTTAATCATCACTCACCAAAAGCGCACCATGGAAATTGCAGATGCGCTTTACGGCGTATCGATGCGTGGTGATGGTGTAACTCAGGTTATTAGTCAGCGCATTACTCGTGATGATCACGACAACCCAGAGCAGGTAGCCGATGCTCAAATGGCAACTAATTAAGGTTTGATCAGTGAATCTTGATTCCCTGTTAGCAATTGCACCGGTAATACTTCTGGTGGTTTTAATTGCAGCCGTTGGGTTTGGAATTGTCCGCAAACAGAAAAATGCCAAAGCTCCTCATGAAATTGCAGCTAATAACAAAACTCAACCTATTTCAGCACCTCGAGATATTGCTCCAACTCAAAGCGCACAAGAGGAAACCAAGCCTGTAGCCAGCGCAGCCCAAATCCCAGGGACTGTTGACTCCGTAGCGTTGTCACTTGATGTGCCCGAGACGATGGCTGCTCGTTCGGCAAAGTTACGCGATCGCTTAGGTCGATCTCAGGGTTCACTTGGTCAAGTTTTTCGCCAAGTATTTTCCGGTTCAAATATTGATGAGTCCGCTTGGCAAGAGCTTGAGGATACTTTGATCATGGCGGACTTAGGAGTTAGCGCGGCAACTGGAGTTGTTGAACGCCTAAAGACTGCGGTCAAGAAATCTGGCGCGACTTCCGCCCCGGAACTTATCGAGTTAGCAAAGCAAGAACTCACAGCATTAGTAGATGGTGGGTATGACCGATCTTTAAAAACAGATCGGCATGACGATCGCCCTGCAGTTGTGTTGACTGTTGGCGTTAATGGCACTGGCAAGACAACTACAACAGGCAAACTTGCTCGCATGCTTTCCGCGCAAGATAAAGATGTATTACTTGGCGCTGCTGATACTTTCCGAGCCGCGGCTGCCGAACAATTGATGACTTGGGGTCAGCGAGTTGGAGTTCCAGTGATTAGAGGAGCCGAAGGTAGTGACCCAGCATCAGTGGCCTTTGAGTCAGTTACTGCCGGAATTGAGCAAGAAGTAGATGTCGTGCTAATCGACACTGCCGGTCGACTTCACACCAAGCAAGGTCTAATGGATGAACTAGGTAAGGTCTATCGAGTTGCGGGCAAAAATGGCGAAGTAGATGAAGTGCTCCTAGTTATCGATGCCACAACCGGTCAAAATGGACTAACTCAAGCAAAAGTTTTTAGTGAAGTTGTTCCTGTTACTGGAGTCGTGCTTAGCAAGCTTGATGGCACAGCAAAGGGTGGAATCATTGTGGCAATTCAAGACGCCTTAGGAGTCCCAGTGAAACTTGTCGGGCTTGGTGAAGGACCAGATGATCTAGCGCCATTTAATGCCCAAGACTTTGTGACCGGACTCTTAGCTTAGTTTTTTGTTAACCAACGTACGCTTTAGTGACTAGCCCACTATCAATTTCTAAGTTGATTCGATCCAGACGGTAATCCATCGTGACTGCGTAATTCTCATCGTCTCTGCGAACTACCCGAGCACTTAGCTTTTCGCTGCTGACACCTTCGATTAATGAAATCGCCTCAGACTCAGTCTTCCCAATGACTTCTTTGGCAACACCTAGTGCAGTTTCTGAGGGTTCGAACTGCATGTCTGAACTTGAGATATCTGGTGATGGCATGGAAGTAGCAGTCACTCCTTGATCCGGGCTCGCTGCGCTACACCCAGTCAATAACATCCCAGATATGCATGCACCAATAAACACTGATTTCATGTTTCCATTATGCCAGAACTGTGGTGTTCAATCGTGCGCTACAGTCAAAGGCAAATACTGGGTTGGAGATGTAGATGAACGGGCCAATTTCACACGTTGCAAAAGCGATTAGTAGCAAACAAATCACCCCAACACAGGCGATTATCAAAGCTTTAGAAAACATCGAAGCCGTAAATCCTGCACTGAATTTTATGGCGCAACACTGCGCCGACCAAGCCCTGCAAGAAGCAGCAACGCATCTCGGCACTGGTGTACTCGCGGGTGTGCCGGTTTTAGTCAAGGACTTGGAAAACGTAAAAGGCATGCCTACGCGCAAAGGAAGTGTGGCGTTAGCGAATGCTGCGCCAGAAACTGCGGATGGCACGGTAGTTGCTCGATTGAGGGCAGCTGGGGCAATAGTGGTTGGTAAAACGACTTTGCCGGAATTTGCTATCGAAGGCTATACCGCTAATCGCGCAACGGGCGTAACACGCAATCCGTGGAATTTGGAACTATCACCAGGTGGTTCAAGTGGTGGCTCAGCTGCAGCAGTTAGTTCGGGAGTAGTTCCAATTGCCACAGCAACTGATGGCGGGGGGTCCATTCGAATTCCAGCTGCATTCTGTGGCCTGGTTGGACTTAAGCCATCAAACGGAGTCATTGGTCGCTGGCCAACACCAGACTGGATTGATTTTTCAACTGAAGGCCCATTCGCAACAACGGTTGCTGACTTACGCCTCCTGATGTCAGTTATTTCTGGCCCAGCTTCGGGTGATCCAATTGGCAGCGTTGGGATTGCACCTAATGATTATTTGAACTTTAAAAATCAAATGCCAACAAAGATTTACGCCGCAACTAGGACCTCAGATTTTGGCGATTTGCCAACTGAACTTGAGCAAGTTTTCCGTGGTGCCGTTACCGAGTTAAGTTCGCAGATGAAGTTGCCAGTCAACTGGATAGAACCAGGTTCACTTTTTGGAGCTGCAGATCCTGATTTGGACTGGTTCACTGTTGCGACTGCGGAACACTTGGTGTCTTTAGGACGCGATTGGGTCGTAGAAAACTTTGAACTTTTGCATCCATCCAGTCAAGAATTTTTCACGCAAGGTATGAATACTGACCTGGATGAATATATTGAGGCTCGTCGTCGCAGGTTTGACTACGTGCGCGTTATGGACGAATTGCTAGCAGGCGATGCAATTTTGCTCACACCAACAGTTGCTGAAATTGGGTGGTTTGCTGATGGCAGTTTGTCTTCAGATTCACCTGCTGGCCTTTCGCCAGCAGAGAGCTATTCAACTGCATTACAGAACATCACTGGACATCCGGCTATTTCGTTACCGTTACCCGTAATGAGCAGTGGATTGCCAGGAGCAATTCAAATTACTGCTGCGCGTTACCGCGAGGATTTACTTCTAGATCTGGCACAAAACTGGGAACGCACTAATCCTTGGCAACTTAATGCCACGGGTTATGAATCCTTTGACGCTTTTCTAGGCTAAATCGATAAGCGTTATGACGGAGCCATTACGCTAAGTAAGTCATAAATAACATGCGAAGCTGCGATACCAGTCATTTGCGCATGATCATATGCAGGCGCAACTTCTACGACATCAGCACCAACTATATTCATGTCACCAAAGGAACGAATTACCTTTAGCAATTCGCGACTAGTTAAGCCGCCCGCTTCTGGCGTTCCAGTTCCAGGGGCGTGGGAAGGATCTAGTACGTCTATATCAATTGACACATACATCGGGCGATTCTGTACTCGAGCCCGAATCTTGTCGATTGCGCCTTGTGGACCAATGTCTTCAAATTCGATCGAAGAGAATATTTCAAATCCTAAGCTCTTATCTTGATCAAGATCTTTGGCAGAGTACAAAGGTCCACGGATGCCAACATGCATCGATCCTTCTTTATCAATCAATCCTTCTTCGGAAGCACGTCTAAATGGCGTGCCATGGGTGTAATCTTCGCCAAAATATGAATCCCAAGTATCTAAATGAGCATCGAAGTGAACCACGCTAATTGGACCGTGCTTTGCCGCCATAGTTCTCAGCAATGGAAGGGCAATAGTGTGATCACCACCGATTGTGATCAATCGCTTAGCACGTTCGTGCAGATTTCTACTGCCTCGTTCAATTTGAGAAATTGCTTCTTCAATATGAAAAGGATTTGCGGCAATGTCGCCAGCATCAGCAACTTGCTGTGAAGCAAACGGCGACTTGCTGCCTGCGGGATTAAATGGCCTAAGCAGTCGAGATGATTCGCGAACGTGACTTGGTCCGAATCTGGCACCTGGTCGATAGCTCACGCCAGTATCAAATGGGATACCTACTAATGCCACATCTACATCGGAAACTTCGTCGATGAAAGGCAGTCTGGCAAAAGTTCCAAGACCGGCGTAACGCGGCACTTGGGTTGCATCTACCTGCCCAACAATATCGCCAGTCAATAACCGAGGTAATGATTCATCGCTCATGTGGTTCCCATTCAAGTTAGGTCAAAGTTTTCCTATTTAAACAACGATTATGTAGCAAAAATGCTGAATTATCAGGGGTTTGCCCGAGGTATACCAATTAGTGCAAAACCCTTGCAAGAACGATTTTGCAGGTCTACCTTTCTAATATCAGCAACGGACTAGCTGCTGCTGAAGTGTGTTGAGCGTTTGGAGTACGCATGACAAAAGTAAGTATCACAGTCGATGGTGTCCTTCACGAAAGTGAAGTCGAACCACGAACTTTGTTAGTTCATTACCTGCGCGAACAAGTTGGCAAGGTTGGAACCGTTGTAGGTTGCGACACATCCAGTTGTGGCGCATGCACAATCTTGTTAGATGGGCGAAGTGCAAAATCTTGCAGCGTTTTAGCAGTACAAGCTGATGGCTCGTCAGTTACTACGATCGAAGGTTTAGCTGGAGACGAATGGCATCCAGTGCAAGCTGCATTCAAGGAATGTCATGGCCTACAGTGCGGTTACTGCACGCCAGGAATGGTCTTGTCTGCCGTTGACTTGCTTAGCGAAAATCCAAATCCAAGTGAAGCAGAAATCAGAGAAGGTCTTGAAGGCAATCTCTGTCGATGCACCGGTTACCACAATATTGTTAAGTCAGTTGCACTTGCAGCGCAAACTATGAAGGGCGGAAAGTAATGACTGAATTAGCAGATCACGTAGCAGCTATTGGGCGTCCGCTTAAGCGCAAGGAAGACGCTCGACTCTTAACTGGCAAGACGCAATGGACTGACAACATTCAATTGGCTGGTGCACTTCACATGGCAATCTTGCGCAGCCCAA
>CAFAAO010000015.1_pt1 | contig 37106 bp, 36 predicted proteins | sample 7267621 | NCBI WGS metagenome assembly CAFAAO01 (sample SAMEA6813989, study PRJEB35770) | freshwater metagenome | biome: Freshwater; feature: Freshwater reservoir; material: water | place: Czech Republic | collected 2017-08-18 | depth 30m m
ATATCCAACGATGATGTTCAGACCCAGGGCCATCAAGACCCAGATCATGATTTCCGCCATTGAAGTCAGAGAGAACCAGGCATTGAAAAATCTTTGAACCTGAGTATTGGAATTGGGAAGGATAAACACGTTCAACAAGAAAATAATACTAACAACTGAAGTGAACCCGATGGCCCATTTGCGATTGCTGGTAGCTAACGTATGCGCAGCTGCGGAATTGTTTGACATGTCAGACCTTCTCTTGTGCTGTCTCGCCTAACAATCCACCAGGACGGTAGACCATTAAGAGAATAAGGATTGTGAACACCATTGTTTGCGACCAACGTTGACCTGGGCCAATAGCTAAACCATCGTTATACGCCTGGATCAGACCAATGATGAGGCCACCGAGTACGGCGCCGTAGAGATTTCCAACGCCGCCAAGTACGGCTGATGTGAAAGCAATAAGGCCCAATTGGAATCCAAGATTGTACGAAACGGTACCAATGGTTTGCGCCCACATGATTCCGGCAGTTCCAGCTGCAGCGCCTGCGATAGCAAATGTGAAGGTGATCGTCTGATTTACGTCAATACCCATCAAGCGGGAAGCGTCTTTATCCTGTGCAGTTGCACGCATCGCACGACCACGCTTTGTCTTGTCGACAACGTAAGCGAGCAGAATGAGAACCGGAACAGTAACCAAGAAAATTGCAAACGTCTTGTAAGCAATTTCCACTCCAGCAATCTCGTACTTTCCAGAAGGAAGTACGGTGTTCACATTTACTGGAACAGAGCCAACCCAGCGCAAACCAATCCACTGTAGAACAAACGAAATACCTACGGCAGTGATAAGCGGTGCGAGCTTGGGCGCATTTCTTAGCCTGCGATAAGCAAGTCTTTCAATGCTGACGTTAAGAAATGCACCAAACGCCATTGTCATTAATAGCACTAGCAAAAGTAGTGCGTAGTTTTTAGCGCTCGGACCTTGCGCTCCGAATAACTCGGTAAGAATTGCAAAGCTAAATACAGAAGTGAGCATGAACAAATCGCCATGTGCGAAGTTAATTAGTTCGATGATGCCGTAGACCAAGGTGTAACCCAATGCGATAAGTGCATAAAGTAAACCGTTGTTAAGCCCATTGATTGTTACTTGGGCAAACTGATGTGGATCTTTTGTTAAGTTAAGTCCGAGCCAATACACAGCTACGCCAATGATCAAAAGGCTCGATATTCTGATCAGGATTGCGCTAAGTGTAAATTTCTTTTTACGAGCTACGCCGGATGCAACCGAAGTCATCTGCGGTTTCTCCCTCTAGGTAAGACACCAAATCGGTGCTTGGAAAATTCTATTAATTAAACACTATAGTTTCTCGAAATTTTAGGAATTGGGCGGGATTGGTAAACCAATCCCGCCCAAACCTATTTGTCCATTATTGGACGGTTAATTACTTGATATCAAGTGTCTTGATATCGGTTTCTACGCCAGCGGTCATCTGCTGCAGAGTCATAGTGACAGTATCAACGTCACCTGATTCTTGGTTTAGGCAGAAGCCCATGCCAGATACAGATTCTTCTGCAGTTAGACAGATTTGCTCTCCAGCGAATACTGCATCAAGTACACCCTGACGGGTACCATCTGATGCTGCAATTGCCTTCATGATTACCTGCATAGCCACGCCACCGTACATTGCGTATGAGCTGTTTGGCTCGTAGCCATACTTAGCGATGTAATCTTCTACGAACTTCGCAGGAGCGCCGCCGCCCTTCTTGATGCCATCTAGTGACTTACCAGCGAATGTCATCCATAGGCCTTCAGCTTCTGGCATTTCGCGAAGTGTTTGGTATCCGGAGAAACCGTCTGGAGACATTGCAAGGGTTACAGTGTTGTCGCCCATTACAGCAGTCTTGTCCTTAACTAGCTGAACACCGTTGTTGTCGAAGATACCGCCATAGTAAACAGCAGTTGCTCCGCCAGCCTTGATCTTCTCAAAGGTAGACGTGTTGATTGCGCCTGCCTTGATGTCCCATGAGTAACGAAGTACGGTTCCACCAAGCTTTTCGAATTCGATCTGAACTGCATCGGAAATACCGATACCGTAAGCCTGAGTGTCATCAAGAACTGCAAGAGTCTTAACGCCTTGTTCGTTGAATAGGAACTGAGCAGCAGCTGTTCCCTGGAAACCATCATGTGCAATTACGCGAGCGTAGTTACGTGCACCGGATGGGTAGTAAAGACCTGGTTCGCCCTTATCCCATTCGATGGTTAGACCTGGGTAAGTGTTTGCATGGGAAACCATAAGCATGCCAGCCTGATTAAGAACTGGGATGATGATCTTTGCGCAACCGGAGTTGTAAGTACCCATAACAGCAACTTCAGCTGTGTTAGCTACGTGGTCCTGTGCGTTCTTTGCACAAGCAGCGTCGTCCCAAGCACCCTTAGCGGCTGTTGAGTCGTCGTATTCCTTGATTTCCACTGTGTAGTCTCCAGCTTTGCCGCCAGCTTGTTCAAGAACAAGTGCAACTACTTCATTAGTTGACTTGCTAGCATCAGCAGAAGCACCCTGGACTGGAAGATCTGTACCCACTACGAGTGCATCTCCACCAGCAGAATCGCTGCCACCGCTGCAAGCAGCAAGTGCTAGTGCGCCGGCAACAGCCAGTGCACCAATTTTGATCGACTTGATCATTTGTATTTCCTCTCGTTGGCCCGACGAATTCTTTTCGGGCAAACCCTAAAGTAACGGGAAAACCCGAGCGATTTCAAGGCAAATCCCGTGTTGGGTCAATGAGTTACGGGTTCGTTACCTAGATGTGGTGTGAAAAATTGCGTAATTGTGCAAATTCCGACATTTGTAACAGGACTATCGACGCCGTTTTTCGCGAATTCGCAGGTTAATCACGATTGGGGAGCCAGCAAACCCAAATTCCTCGCGAAAACGCCGTTCCACAAATCGCCGATACCCAGCCTCGAGGAACCCAGTTGTAAACAACACGAACACCGGTGGCGCGACACTGGCTTGGGTACCAAACATAATTTTTGGTTGCTTTCCGCCGCGAACCGGGTGCGGATGGCTAGCCACAATGTCTGCCAGGAAGGCATTCATCCGACCAGTCGGGACTCTGGTCTCCCAGCCCGCAATTGCAGTTCGAAGCGCCGGAACCAACCGATCTTTATGCCAACCAGTTTTGGCGCTGAAATTAATTCGCGGTGCCCAAGCGACTTGCACCAAATCTCGTTCGATTTCTCGCTCTAGGTAATAGCGTCGCTCTTCGTCAACCAAGTCCCATTTATTAAATGCGATGACAAGCGCTCTGCCGGATTCAACAACCATTGAAATGATCCGCAGATCTTGTTCAGTTAGTGGCGCGCTCGCATCAAGCAGAACTACGGCCACATCTGCCTTGTCGAGAGCTGATTTTGTTCGTAGAGTTGCGAAGTATTCATGTCCAGATGCGTTCTTGGATTTGCGGCGGATGCCTGCAGTATCAACCAAGATCCATTCTTCGTTATCCATCTCAACTAATTCATCGACTGGATCGACAGTTGTGCCAGCGACACTATCGACCACTGCGCGCTTTTCACCAGTTAAGGCATTGAGCAAACTCGACTTACCGACGTTTGGCTTACCCAGAAGTGCGACTCGATGTGGCCCACGTGGCCGAGCTTGACCCGAACCTTCTTCTGGAAGCGCGGCTAAAACTACATCTAGTAAATCGCCACTACCGCGACCGTGAAGTGCGGAAACTGTGTACGGTTCCCCCAGTCCAAGAGACCAAAGTCGAGTTGCTTCAAGTTCCGCACGTTCATCATCTACCTTGTTTGCCACCAAGATCACTGGGACTTTTGCCTGCCGCAAAACTCGCACAATTTGTTCATCGGCATCAGTTGCACCAACCGTTGCATCAACAACAAAAACCACGACATCGCTGGTGTTAATTGCAGCTTCTGCTTGCGCCGAAACTTGGGCGCTCATGCCGATGGCATCGTGTTCCCAGCCACCAGTATCAACCACAATAAAGGGAATGCCATTCCATTCTGATTCGTAACGCACGCGATCTCGCGTTACCCCAGGAGTGTCTTCGACAACCGCTTCGCGGCGACCAATAATGCGATTTACGAGCGTGGACTTACCAACATTCGGGCGACCTACCACTGCCACAATCGGTAACGATCCCCCAAAATCTCGGGCATCAGATATCTCATCACTCGGTAAGCCAAGCTGATCGAGTAACGCGGTGTACTCAGATTCAGTTAAATCTTCCCATCGCTCTGGGATCTCAATTGAGTCATCAATTTCTACGGCATCACCTGCGACGTCGTAGATGATTGTTTCGGCGTCCGGATCTAAGTCAGCCACGGTAGACCTGAGCTAAGTCAATAACTTTTGCAATTACATCAGTTAGATCCATGTGAGTCGTATCAATGACAGTTGCATCTGGGGCAATCTCAAGTGGTGAAACCGCGCGAGTTGAATCAGCCAAATCACGTTGCGCCAAATTTTGTTCGGTAGTTGTCACGTCTGCATCAACTTCTTTAGCACGACGAGTAGCTCGCGCCGCTGGGTCCGCAGTGATAAATATCTTAACGGGCGCATTCGGCAGTACTACGGAGCAGATGTCACGGCCTTCGACAACTATGCCGATTTTGGAATTGGAAACAATTTCGCGCTGCAGGTTAACCATCAGATCTCGAACTTTTGGCACTGCACTTACTGCGCTGACACCTTGGGTGACTTCGGTACCTCGAATGGGCAACGATACGTCCTGACCTGCGACTCGAATTCCAGGCTCACTGGGATCAATACTTGGCTGAATTACCTGGGCATTAGCTAATTGGGCGACCTGTGAAACGTCCGATAGGTCAGCGCCCATATTCTGTAAATACCAGGTCATAGCTCGATACATACTGCCGGTGTCCAAATAATCCAGGCCCAATTGCGTTGCAACTGCTCGAGAAACACTTGATTTACCCGATCCGCTTGGGCCATCTATGGCAATTACGAGCGGCTGGGACATAAACCCAAGTCTACCCGTCTTAGGTCCCTAGGAAATTACCAAGAAGTTTGCTGCGACAAGCGCCGTCTCAAGTTTGGGGATTGCTACGGGAGTCACTGACAACTCCACTAAACCAGTTGGATGTCCCAGCGAGTGATCGATCCGAACGTCTTCTAAGTTCACTTGCGCTTGCGCAGCAACAGTAAAGAGGCGCGCAAGTTCACCTGGTTTGTCGTCGAGCCGAACTGCTAAAACAGCAGTGCGCTGACTTGTAGCACCGTGCTTACCTGGTAATCGGTCTCGACCTTTAGATCCACGATCAAGCTTGTCAGTGATTGCTTGTCGGTCGCCAGAGTTTAAAGCGGCAGCAAATTCAAGCAGGCTCTCGGCAACATGCGTTATGCGCGTAGCTACGTAATCCGAGTTTTCGCTCAAGATCTCAGTCCAAAGCGCGGCATCTGAACCAGCTATCCGAATTGTGTCCCTGATTCCCTGTCCGGCCAACTCAATCTGTGAGCTTTCCGCATCCATCAATTCGCCAGCTAACACTGTGGCAACTACTTGTGGCGTGTGCGAGATGAGAGCGACAGCTTGATCGTGCTCTTCTACAGTTCTAGCAACTGGAAAGGCACCGAGCGCTTTCACCATTTCTTTTACTGATTCAATCGCGGCTTCCGATGTTTCTGGCGTAGTTGATAAAACCCATGGTCGATCTAAGAACAAATTACCCTGGGCTCCGACTGCTCCTGATACTTCGCGACCAGCCATCGGGTGGCCACCAACAATTCGATCCCAAGCAGTGGTCCCCAAGTCGTTAAGTTCATTAAAGATTGAAACCTTGACGCTGGCCACATCCGTGATTACCGCATCGGGATGATCAATCGCAGCTTGATACATTACTACTGCAACTTTTGCCGGAGGTGTCGCAACGACAACTAACGATATCGATTCATTTTTAAACGGCTTAGCACCGCTTACCTGAACTGCGGATGTGAGTGCGGCAGGGTCAATGTCAGATAAGAATACTTTCCTACCTTGCGCAGTCAATCCCAATGCAACTGAAGTTCCAATTAGTCCAGAACCGATTACGAGTACATTGCCTGAAGTATCTATGTGTTCGCTTGACATAAGTTTCGCTGCCTAAAACTACTGAGCAATGTCTTGACGTAAAGCTTCGGCACCACGAAGGTACACATGCTTGATTTCATTGCGCGCCAATGGCGTTTCAACATGCAGCATTACGCGCACAACTTTTTGCATTGCGCCCGTTACATCAATTTCTTGGGCGCAAATTAGTGGCACGTCGGCAAGTCCCAAGCCCCTGGCAGCTGCAGCGGGAAATGCACTATGTAAGTCTGGAGTAACTGTGAACAGCACACTGATTAGATCATCGGTGGTCAGTGCGTTTCGCTGCAATATTTCCGACAGCAATTCGGTGACTGCGGACGCCATTTCAATGGCATCGTCGTGTTGCAGGCAGGTTGCGCCGCGGATGGCTTTGATGTTCACAAGCCCAATTCTAGAGGCCAACAGAACTATATAGTTTTCCCAATTCTTTGTTCTCAAGTACCCGCAAATGTCCAGATTTCAGGCTACCAAGTGAAATTGGACCTATCTTGATCCGGACTAAATCGATTACTGGATATCCCAGTTCATCGAAGAGCTTACGCAGAATTCGATTGCGACCTTCATGGATAGAAATTTCAACAACGGTTTGGTTCTTACCTGATTCGAAAATCTTGCAATCTGTGACAGCAACAGGAGTGCCCTCAATCGGAAACCCAGCCAGCACCATATCTATGTCAGCTTTTGAGATTCGACCGGTTACGCGGGCCAAATAAGTCTTTACGATCCCATGCGAAGGGTGTCCTAACCGCTGGCTCAATTCCCCGTCATTAGTAAGTAGTAAGAGTCCTTCGGTATCAGCATCGAGGCGACCAACATGAAAAAGTCTTTGCTCAAACTCGGCAACCAAATCCCCCACACATTCTCTGCCGTGTTCATCAGTCATGGTTGTGATCACACCACGAGGCTTATTCAAGGCCACAACTATATGGCCACTGGTTTGCGCGATCCGCACACCGTCAACGTGAATGATGTCGACATTTGGATCAACTCGGGTACCAAGTTCATCGGCAACATCACCATTAACTGTCACTCGACCCGCAGTGATAAATTCTTCGCATTTGCGCCGAGATCCAAGTCCGGCACTGGCGAGCACTTTTTGTAGTCGAACTTCGTTCTCATCCATTAGCGATATTAGTTACTTGCTAAATCTAGAACTTCTTCGACGTCATCTGGCATTGGCAAGTGCGCCGCGATTGGTGGCAACTCATCCAACGACTTAAGTCCTAATCGCTCCAAGAAATAGGTAGTAGTTCGATATAGATGTGCGCCAGTTTCATGATCATGTCCGGTCTCTTCGATTAAACCGCGCGTTGTCAAAGTTCGAACTACGCCGTCGACGTTTACGCCACGAATTGCCGAGATTCTGGAACGAGTAACCGGTTGACGGTAAGCGACTACAGCCAAGGTTTCAAGGCCAGCTTGCGATAGTCGACCATGTTGGCCATCAAGGACAAATCGTTCAACGACTTGTGCACAGTTGTCTCGAGTCCAGTAGCGCCAACCGCCGCCAAGTTCCCGCAAATCAAATCCACGCTCTTGCAAGGTGTATTCCAATGCCAAGTCATGAAGTGTCGTAACCACTGCATCTTCCGGTGTGCGCGTTAGCGTTGCAAGCGTCGCAGAGCTCATAGGCTCTTCGGCTACGAGCAGTAGCGCTTCTAATGCCGCGCGTAAAGATGGCGCTCCTAATGAAACGCCATCATCTAACTCGGCATCCGTCGCGGAATCTCCATCAATCAGTTCAACTAATTCTTCACTCATCTACTTTGCCTATCTGGTCATCGTCAGAAACATCACCGATTTGGGTTCTGAATTCCTCGACTTCGGTTGTATCAAATTCATCTATGTCAGCCAAACTACTTAAGTCCGCATCATCGTCACCAATCCACCGCACGTATAGCTCGCCTAAAGGTGTTGGTTGATCGAAAGTTACTACTCCGTCTCGATAAATTTCTAGCAGCGCTAAAAATCTAGCTACAACCAGCAAAGTAGTATCGCAATCTCGAGTTAGTGTGCGAAATGATGCTTGCCCCATACGGCGTAGTCGCTCCACAATAATCGCGGCTTGCTCTCGTACCGAAACGCGAGCAGCATGAATATGCGCTACCGAAATAACGTCTGGCAGTTTAGGTTCTAGCGCTCGGGCAGCTAAGTTCGCAAAATCATCAGGACCTAAACCAAGCTCGACTTCAGGCAGTAACTTTGCGAACTTTTCATCTAGCCCAACTGCGCGTGGATGTTGCCGTCCAGCTGTAGCCAAGCGGTGCTTGAAGTCAGCTGACATTTCTTTGAAAGCGCGGTACTGCAATAGTCGGGCAAGCAGTAAGTCACGAGCCTCGAGAATGGCAATGTCTTCTTCGTCTTCGACTTCTCCACCTGGAACAAGTCGAGCAGCTTTCAAGTCCAGTAAAGTGGCGGCGATTACCAGAAACTCAGTGGCTTCATCCAAAGTCCACTCGTCACCACGAGCTTTTATGTAGGCAACGAAGTCATCAGTTACTTGGTGTAACGAGAGCGCAGTTACGTCTAGTCTGTGTTTGGCAATTAACGAAAGTAATACATCAAATGGCCCAGAGAATTCCTCTAGGGAAACTACAAATGAGTCTGAGACATCTTCCGGCGCAGCGGTCTTGATTTCAGGCTCGGCATGCGCCGCGAACATTACTTAGCAACCGAACCTTGTGACTCAAGGCGAGCTACTAATTCCCACGCAAGGTTGCGATAGTTTTGCGCGCCAGATGAAGTTGGCGCTTGTTCGATGATTGATACCCCAGCTTTAGTAGTCTCCGGGAACTTTACCGTGCGACTAATTGTGGTGTGGAACACCGAATCACCGAATGCATCAAGTACCGCTTGAATCGTTTCGCGAGTGTGCAGAGTGCGAGCGTCCACCATAGTTGGAAGTACGCCATCGATAGTTAACCGATTATTTAGGCGTTCTTTGACCTTGGTAATTGTTTCGCGAAGCATCTCAACGCCGCGCAGTGCGAAGAATTCACATTCCATTGGAATCACAACACCATCAGCTGCAGTTAATGCATTTACTGTCAGCAAGCCTAAAGATGGTTGGCAATCGATCAAAATGTAATCGTAGTGCGGACGCACTGATTCAAAAGCTCGATCTAATGCGTACTCACGTGCTACTTCCCCTGCAAGACGAAGTTCAGCAGCGCTTAATTGAATATTTGCTGGTAACAAATCCAAGCCGTCGATTGAAGTTTTCATTACTACGTCAGAAGCTGGCACTGCAGTTGAGTCCATCAACATGTCGTAGACCGTCTTGTTGCCACCTAAGTCATCTGGATTGACACCAAGGCCGATCGATAGTGATCCTTGCGGATCCATATCGACCATCAATACTTTGCGGCCAGCTTCTGCTAGTGCCGCACCTAAGTTAATAGTGGTTGTGGTTTTACCGACGCCACCCTTTTGGTTAGTCATTGCAATGATGTAAGCCGGACCATGCGAAGTTAGTGGTGCTGGCGCTCGGAAAGTTGGTAATGCTCTCCCGGTTAAGCCCATTGCAACTTGAGATGCAGCCGCATCAGCAGGAGCTGCGATTGGGGTGACAGAAGCTTCACGCTCAATTGGAGCTGTGGGTTCTACTAATGGAGCTGCCAATGGCGCAGTTAAGTTCTGATCCTGTGGAATTGGAACTGTCATGGTCATCCTTCCCAACGAAATCTAGACAGGCTTACACCCACCAGAAATTAATCGCCGTTGAGGAAGTTACGACTACTTTAGATTAAGCCCATTAGCCCATAAACACTGGGATATACCTGGCTGCGCCTTAAGTGTCGGAGCGAGTCTGGGCCCTTGGATGGGCTGTTGCGTAAACCTCTCGCAACTGGTCAACGGTGACCAAAGTGTAAATCTGCGTGGTTGTCACCGAAGCGTGGCCGAGCAACTCTTGAACTACCCGAACATCTGCGCCATTTTCCAGTAAATGCGTGGCAAATGAGTGGCGCATCGTATGTGGTGAAACTTTTCCGGCTAATCCGGCGCGACTTGCCGCCTCTTGCAAAATCGTCCAGGCACTTTGTCTAGATAATTTCCCGCCTCTGGCATTTAAGAAGACTGCCGATTCTGGTCGTGTCTTGCTGGCTAAAGCTGGTCGAGCTCGGACCAGATACCGATCCAATGCTGAAAGGGCGTGTGATCCAACCGGGACCAATCGCTCTTTATCTCCCTTGCCGCGCAGTCGTAAAATCGGAAGATCTTTGGAAAGTGTCGAGACATCGTCAAGGGTTAAGTCCATCAATTCCGAGATTCGCGCGCCAGTGCCGTAAAGCAATTCCAGCAATGCCTGGTCCCGCATCATTAGCACCGAGATGTCACTTGAACTCTCAACTCCTACTGCAGCCAGTAATTGCTCAATTTCAGTGAAACTCAAAGCCTTAGGTAGACGTTTATACGAGCCTGGTGGCTTCACGGATCTGGCTGGGTCGGTTGTCATCACACCCTCTTTAGCGAGGAATGCATGCAATCCGCGCACGGCAATTACCGTGCGAGCTGCAGATGAGGGAGCTAGTGCGGGATGAGCGCTATCCCCTAGCCGCAATGCCACTAGAAAATCACTTACGTTAGTTGCTGTGACGTCCGGAAAGTTGCTCACGCCAGATTTCTCAAGATATTCGGCGTAGCGCAACAAGTCCCGTCGATATGCCGACATTGAATTTTTTGCTAACCCACGCTCCACCAACAGATGATCCAAATATCCAGAAATATGTCGCTGGATTGGGTTGGTGATGGTCACACTCAGAACTTACCTGACATAACTACCAAATTAGGTGTGTGGTGAAAAGTCAGTTATGCGATTGCAAAACTATTTCGCTGAGCGAGGATGGCTTCCCGCTGCGCGATTTCTTCGCTTACTCCAGCAAGCAAAACAGATAGTGGCGTATCTAATGCATTGCAGACGGCGGCTAAAAGTTCAGAAGATGCTTCCTTTTGACCGCGCTCTAATTCGGAAAGATAACCCAAGGAAACCTGGGCATCACGTGAGACATCGCGTAAAGTGCGTGATTGCTCAGTGCGGCGGCGGCGCAATTCCTCGCCAATTACTTGCCGCATCAAAATCATTTTTTTACCATAACTGGCAGAAGTGGCTGCAGGGTCAGAAATCTTTATGGTGTGGGTAAGCATTGGCTGTCCAGAATTTTGCGTACCTGCAAATTTTGGCAGTTGAGTCATAGCTTGGTCATTTGATTTCATAGTGCTCTCCATACTTCGATCATATCAAGGTTTCACCAAAGGTGTCTCCATAAGGAATATGCCCAGAATCTAGTGGACTTAAACCCGTTTACTAGAGAAAAGTCAGCAGTAGCTCAAGAGCGGCGGCAACGGTTTCTTCGCGTACCTGGGCACGCGCGTCAGTGGGGTCATCTGTTTCCGGAAACAAGTGCAATTCGTCCACAACTGAATCAATAACTGAACCGGATTCATCACGCTGCACGCAAGCCACAAAGACTGTGCCTGGCAGATGTCCATCCTGGGAATCTGGGCCAGCAACTCCAGTCACTGCTAAACCAAATTCGGCATTTAACTTCTCAGCTACCCCAGTTGCCATCTCAAGTGCAACTTGTGCCTGAACTGCGCCGCCCTCTGCTAAAAGCGAAGTGGAAACGCCAAGCAGGCTGGCTTTTAAGTCAGTCGCATAGGAAATAACACCACCACGATAAATTTTTGAGGCCCCGGGAATTGCAGTGATCGTTGCGCCCAATTGGCCACCAGTAACTGATTCGGCAGTAGCAACCCAACGACCCTGCATGGCTACTACAACCGTTACAGCCAGTGAATCTATATCAGTAGTCATCAGGTCTCTTTCGGGTGATAGTTCACCCTAGTATGTCAACCTCGTCAGGTTTTGTCGGGCAAGAAACGTGCTTTTAGTATGTAGTCGATTCCAGTGGTAATTGTCAGCGCTAACGCAATTCCAAGTGAAACCTGCGCAACCATGTCAACCCAGCCAGACATTGGTATCAGAAACGCAACTATCGCAACTATCTGACTAACCGTTTTCAATTTGCCACCGCGGCTGGCAGGTATTACTCCGTGTTTAATTACCCAGAATCTCATCACCGTGATTGCCACTTCGCGGAACAAGATTATTCCTGTGACCCACCACGAAATTTCTTCCCTAATCGAGAGTGCAACAAGCGCGGTACCGATCAGCGCTTTGTCAGCGATTGGATCGGCAATCTTTCCAAAATTAGTTACTAGGCCGTATCTACGAGCCCAAACTCCATCAACTAGATCGGTGATCGCTGCAACTAAAAAAACTATGGCAGCTGTCCATTGCGCCGCTGTAGTCTGTTCAGCAAAGAGTGCCAAGTAACCAAACACCGGCACTAGAGCAAGACGCGCAAGTGTCAGGATGTTTGGAATGTTAAGTATCGGCACATCGTTGTTTGGGTCACCCAAATGATCTGGAATTGGTGCGTGCGTCATGAGTTAACTGGCTTTGCAATTAGATCTACCCCGTCGGTATCCGTGACAATAGCCGAGACGAATTCCCCAACTGCGAATTCCTGCTCCGAAATGATCGTGGTGCTGCCATCTACTTCTGGACCTTGATGTTCAGCTCTACCTGTGTTGCCTGATTCTTCAATTAACACGGTCACGCTTTGGCCAATTCTGCTAATCGCAGTTGCTTCACTTACTCGTAGCGCAACTTTACTAACTGCCTCGAATCTGGCCAGCACTTCGTGCTCTGGCAAATGATCCGGCAATGCAACAGCAGCGGTGCCATCTTCATCCGAGTAGCTAAATACACCGACTGCATCGAGCTGCGCGCCTTCAATAAATGAAATTAGTTCAGCAACATCTGGCTCAGTTTCACCTGGGAACCCTACAATGACATTGGTTCGGGCTCCAGATAATGGATTATGCATTCGGATAGCACTAAGCAAATCCAAGAAGCTATCAGTGCCACCGAATCGCTTCATTCGACGAAGTACAGCATTGCTGGCATGTTGGAATGAAAGATCAAAGTACGGAACGAGTCCAGGCGTGTTGGCAATCACTGAAATTAAGTCAGGACGCATTTCGGCCGGCTGTAGATATGAAACCCGCACCCATTCGATACCTTCTGGCTGCACTAAAAGCGGAAGTAGTTTTTCAAGCAGGCGCAGGTCCCCGAGATCTTTTCCATAAGAGGTTGAGTTTTCGCTAACGAGCAATAATTCCCGGACACCATTTTCGCCAAGCCAGGCTGCTTCTTCGAAAATCTCACCGGGGTCGCGCGAAACAAATGAGCCGCGAAATGCAGGGATGGCGCAAAATGTACATCTGCGATCGCAGCCAGAGGCAATCTTTAAAGGTGCCCATGGTGTTGCTTCTAGCCGCTGTCGGTAAATGTGAGGTCCCATACCAGGTGTTGCCACATCTCCGCTTGCAACCTGTCGGGCAACTGGAGAGATTGGGAGTAGTTTTCGTCGATCCCCCGGAGTGTGCGGGGCTATGGTCTCGCCAGCGAGCACTTTGCGAAGTGTGGCACCGATTTCCGGATAATCATCAAAACTTAAAATCGCATCAGCTTCCGGTAACTCCGCAGCCAGTTCTTTGCCATATCGCTGCGCCAGGCATCCGACCGCTACTACTTTTCCGGATCCGGCTAACAATTCGCTGGCTTCTAGGATCGTGTCGATGGAATCCTTTTTGGCCTGCTCGATAAATCCACAGGTATTGACCAAAACTAAGTCGGTCTGTTCCCCATCGCCGACTAGGTCCCAGCCATCGGCCGTTAATCGACCTGCCAATTCTTCAGAATCAACATCATTCCGAGAACACCCGAGTGAGACTATGGATACTCGAGGATTTGCAGGCACGCTGGGAAGTCTACTCGCCGCGAATCATTGCAATAGTTCCTGGCAGATCTTCTGCGGTAACTAAAACTTCGCGGGCTTTTGAACCTTCCGATGGTCCAACAATGTTGCGTGATTCCATCAAATCCATAAGTCGACCAGCCTTTGCGAATCCAATCCGCAATTTACGTTGCAGCATTGAAGTGGAACCAAACTGAGTTGATACAACGAGTTCTACGGCCGCAAGCAAATCATCCAAGTCATTACCGATGTCGCCATCTACTTCGCGAGTTGCCACAACTGGCGCAATGATGTCCGGTCGATACTGAGGTGCCATTTGGCTCTTGGCGTGCGCAACGACTGCTCGAATTTCGGCTTCCGTAACCCATGAGCACTGGATGCGAATTGGCTTGGAAGTACCCATTGGCAAAAAGAGTCCATCACCTTGGCCAACAAGTTTCTCAGCACCTGGTTGGTCCAAAATAACGCGACTGTCAGCCAAGCTGGAAGTAGAGAACGCCAGGCGACTTGGAACGTTGGCCTTAATAAGTCCAGTAACAACATCTACTGATGGTCTTTGCGTTGCAAGAACTAAATGAATACCAGCAGCGCGAGCTAATTGCGTAATACGAACGACTGAGTCTTCGACATCACGCGGCGCAACCATCATGAGGTCTGCAAGCTCATCAACCACAACAAGTAGGTATGGATAAGGACGTAGTACGCGCTCGGAGCCAACCGGTGGCGTTACTTTTCCAGCGCGAACTGCTTTATTGAAATCATCGACGTGGCGGAAGCCGTAGGCGGAAAGATCGTCGTACCGAGCTTCCATTTCCTTTACTACCCAGGCAAGTGCTTCTGCGGCCTTCTTTGGGTTAGTAATGATTGGGCTAATTAAGTGTGGGATACCTTCATAAGCAGTTAACTCAACGCGCTTAGGGTCGATCAACACCATGCGAACTTCATCAGGTGTAGCTCGCATCAAAATTGACGTAATCAGAGCGTTCATGCAGCCTGATTTACCCGCACCTGTGGCACCAGCAACTAAAAGGTGTGGCATCTTGGCTAAGTTTGCGACGGTGAAACCACCCTCAACATCTTTACCTAGGCCAACCAACATTGGATGTTCATCGCCTGCTGCCTCTTTACTGCGCATCACATCACCAAGTGAAACAACTTCGCGATCAGAATTTGGAATTTCGATACCGATCGCACTCTTGCCTGGAATCGGTGACAGGATGCGAACATCAGCACTTGCCACTGCGTAGGCAATGTTTTTACTTAACGCAGTTACTCGCTCAACCTTTACTTTTGGACCAAGCTCTACTTCGTACCTAGTTACAGTTGGACCGCGCTGAAAACCGGTCACCTTGGCATCAATGTCGAATTGTTCAAGTACCTGAGTTAATGCCTCAATTACAGCATCGTTCGCTGCGGTACGTTCTTTAGGTTTAGCGCCTGCCTTTAAAAGCGCTTCACTTGGCAGTTTGTAAGCAACTGCAGATGCCAGCGGCAACTGAACTGGTTTACCCACTGGTTCAAGCAATGATGCTGGTTGAGATGGCGCCATTACTTTCACTGATTGAGGCTTTAGTAACTGAACTGCCTCAGTCTCGTGAGTTAAAACAGGAGCAAGCACGTCCACGGCGATGGTGTTGAGCTGCGAAATGTCTACTATTTCGCTTACGTGCTCTAGAGCTGGAGCAGTGCTGACTACTGGAGCAGTGCTGACTACTGGAGTAGCGAATGGGGCATCACCAGCAAGTTCACCTATAGCCAGGGCCGGATCAATTGTTGCGTCAGATTTTGACTTTCGTCGCAACCTACTTAAAATCGTGCGGTGTACAACCGGTGTAACATCGAGAGCGAGCTGGGCCTGGGCTGCTGAAATAGCTTCCACATTTGGATGGGCTGCAGCTTCTGCTTCGTCATCGATCGCAATTCTGGAAAATTTGGATTTGAAAGCGCGTAGCTTGACCGGAATCGTGTTTATCGGAGTTGCGGTAATTATTAAAATCGCAAAGAAAAATACAACTAACAAAAGCATTACAGTCACCACAGTGCCAATCGCACTTACGAAAGGTGCCGTAATCGCCCACCCAGTCCAACCGGCTGCCTCACGCATAGCTTGCGCGCCATCTGAAGGCAATGGGTTGCCACGTTGAATATGGGTAATGCCCATTGTGCTCAACGCGAATAGGGTCCAACCAATTGTTAGCCGACCTTTTTTCTGCGACGGGGCATCTGGATGTCGAAGCGTTTGAACCGCGATCACGATTAGTACCACTGGTGCAAACAAATCAAAAATTCCCACAGCGCCAGTTACCAAACTTGTAACTACGCCAGCGACGAACCCAGTTACATCGAACCAGATTACAGATGCAACCACTATGGCAAGGGACAAATACAACAACCCAAGCCCATCGCGACGATGCGCCGGATCTAAGTCACGTGCACTACGCCCTACGCTACGAGTAATGGCTCCGACTACATGTGCAACGCCCAGCCATACCGCTGTCGCGAACTTTTGAATGCCACCGAAGAGTGTCACAAAAATTGAAGACTTCGCAGATTTACGAGCTTTCACCGGTGCGCGCCCTTTGGCAGAATTGCGACCCTGCGGTCGAGTTGCTGCAGTTGAGCGTGGTCGAGTTGCCTGTGACGGGGAAGCCATATAACAAATATATGCGATTCACTCTGGTAACTCGGGCACCAAGCGTTACGGCGTGTCGCGGTTGACCTCTAGTTAAGCCAATATTGGCAGGGATATATAAATTGCCGACATTCGCGCCAGGTATGGCGTTTTCGACTTCTTTACCGATCCGGTTAACTGGAAATTATCGACGGCACAATCATTGGGCGACGTCGGTGTTTTTCGCCAACCCACTTGCCTGTTACTCGACGCACCATTTGTCCTAATTGATGCGTGTCAGTAACTCCATCAGCTAGCGCCGCTTCTAACGTGGCTTGAATCGCAGGCAGAATTTCCGCGAATACGCTCTCTTCTTTGCTGAATCCTCTGGCATGAATTTGTGGTCCTGCAATAACTTTGCGTTCGGCAAAATTGACGGCAGCAACAATGGAAAGGAAACCGTCTTCGCCCAAAACTCTGCGATCCTTAAGAAGTGATTCCGAAACTTCACCAACTGTTGAACCCTCGACGTAAACATACCCACAAGCAATTGCCCCGACAATATTTGCTTTGCCGTCCACTAAATCGACAACTACCCCGTCACCCGCCAACATAATCCTGGATTCGGGAATTCCAGTTTTTATTGCTAAATCAGCATTCGCGCGCAGGTGACGCCACTCGCCATGAATTGGCATTACATTTTTTGGTTTCACTATGTTGTAGCAATAAAGCAATTCACCAGCTGCGGCATGTCCAGAAACGTGAACCAAAGCATTGCCCTTGTGTACGACATGCGCACCAAGTCGTGTTAAGTCGTTAATGATTCGGTAGACCGCATTTTCATTTCCAGGAATCAGCGAAGATGCAAGGATCACGGTATCCCCTGGCCCAACTGCAATTGCGTGATCTTGGTTTGCAATTCGAGCCAGTGCTGCCATTGGCTCACCTTGTGAACCGGTGCAAATCAAAACCGCTTGATCATCCGGCAGATCTGTCATCTGGTCACTTGAAATGAGTGTGCCACCAGGAATATTTAAATATCCCAAGTCACTTGCTAGTGCCATATTGCGAACCATGGATCGACCAACAAATGCGACTTTACGATTGTTCTTTGTTGCGACATCGATAACTTGCTGGACTCGGTGTACGTGTGAGGCAAACGAGGCGACTATTACTCGCCCAGTTGCGCCACTAATAACTTGTTGCAAAGTTGGGATGATGTCTTTTTCGCTTGTGACAAATCCAGGTACTTCAGCGTTTGTTGAATCTACGAGAAATAAATCAACGCCCTTATCTCCGAGACGAGCAAAGGCATTCAAGTCAGTAACTCGACCGTCTAGCGGCAATTGGTCCATTTTAAAGTCGCCGGTAATTAAAATTGTTCCAGCTGGTGTTGTGACGGCAACTGCTAACGCATCAGGAATCGAGTGGTTTACCGCGATAAATTCAACCGTGAATTCCCCATAAGTTTGAACCATTCCCTCTTTAACGATTTGCGTGCTTGCAGATATGCGATGTTCCCGCAACTTACTATCGACAAATGCCAGCGTGAGTTGCGAACCCACTACCGGAATGTCTTGCCTGCCTCGCAATAAGTATGGAACTGCGCCAATGTGATCTTCATGCCCGTGTGTAAGTACTACTGCCTCAACATCATGCAATCGATCTTGGATGTAACCGAAGTCAGGGAGTATTAAGTCAACACCTGGTTGTGTCTCCTCGGGAAACAACACGCCGCAATCAACGATTAAGAGTTTGTCGCGATATTCCAGGACCGTCATGTTTCGGCCGATATCACCCAGCCCACCAAGAGCTACTACTCGAAATGCGTCGTTAGCCAATACTGGTGGTTGCTCCAGTTGTGAGAATGTCACAGGCTAAATCCGCCCCTTATTAAATCTTCCTTTAAGACTTTTCGTTGCTCAGCAGTTGCCGGCACAAGCGGTAGCCGCAGCGAACCGCCACCAACGCGACCAAGTTGATCTAGCGCGGCTTTGACCATTATGGCGCCACCAGCACGAGTCATAATTCCTTCAGTAATTGGAACTAGTGATTCGTTAATTTTGCGAGCTGTATGCACATCATTGTTTTCGATCGCTTCCACCATTTGCTTATGGCGATCAGCAACTACGTGACCAGTCACGCTAACTACACCGACTGCGCCAAGTGCAAGTAATGCCAAGTTAAGCGGGTCATCACCAGAGTAATAAGCCATATCGGATTGCGCCATGATCTGCGAGGCAGCCCAAGTGTCTCCCTTGGCGTCCTTGTTTGCCAAAATTCTTGGATGTTCAGCAAGCTTGAGCATGGTGTCATTTTGGATTGGCACTCCGGATCGGCCAGGTATGTCGTAAACCATGACCGGTAAATCGGTTGCATCTGCAACCGCTACCATGTGCGCATAAATACCAGCCTGTGGCGGCTTGTTGTAATAAGGAGTAACTACAAGTAGTCCATGAGCACCAGCTTTGGCGGCTTCTTTAGCAAGCAGAATTGAATGCGCTGTGTCATTTGAACCAGCACCGGCAACTACGCGCGCCCGATCTCCCACGGCAGCGATTACAACTTTTAGTAATTCAAGTTTTTCATGTTCGTCAGTCGTTGGTGATTCACCTGTAGTCCCATTGACTACTAAGCCATTGTTTCCCAAGTCAACTAAGTCATTGGCCAGCTGTGCTGCTGCATCAAGATCTAACTTGGTGCCATCCGAACTAAATGGCGTAACCATGGCCGTAAGTACCGTGCCGAACGCTGCGGTTGCTTTCACGTTCATTACCAATCTACTAAGGTGCCACTCGCCCATTAGCAACAAATGATGCATGGGTTAATGGCATTAGGCGCTTGAATTCTTCTTCATATTTTTCCGCAACCATTTCAATTTCGCGCTGCGGAAACGACGGGAAGTGAGAGCCTTCAGCTTTACGTCTAAGGCTGATGAAGTTCATTAATGCTCTGGCATTCATCGTGACGTATGCCGATGAATAAATTGTCACAGGCAACACGATGCGCGCGACTTCTCGCGCAACCCCAGCTTCCAGCATGGCTTCATAAGAGGCGTAAGCAACTTCGCATGCTTTCTTGGTTTCGCGCGTGACAATGTCGAATTGCTCTTGGCTGCCGTCAACAAACTCGTAAGCGCCAGCTTTACCAATCTGAATTAGCTTGCGATCAGTATCAGGCGTGTAAAAAATCGGATCAAGTACTTTGTAACGTCCAGATTCTTCGTTGTAACTCGCCATGCGATGACGAAAATGTTCGCGCCACATGAATATTGGTGCTTGCACAAAAAATGTAAACACTGAGTGTTCAAATGGGCTGCCGTGACGATCGCGCATCAGGTAGTTGATTAGGCCAGCTGAAGCAGCAGAGTCTGCATTAACATCCGTGGCAGATTGGTCGCCCTTGGTGGAAACTCTGGCCGCCCAAAGCACATCGGCATCACCGGCTGAATGTTTAACTAATTCAACCGTGACATCACTTCGGAAGGAGATCGACACGAAACTAGACTATCGCCCAGCCTTGTCAGATCAGGAAGAAGGTACGGAAGATAAATCTGCGGATTTTGGCTCAGCAGGTGTTGGTGAAACCTTGTTGCGAAGTAAGAAGTAAAGCACGGTAACCGAATAAGCAGCGTAGCCGATTACCTGCAATGTGGTGGTCGTTGGCTTCAGGTTGAATAGACCAGCAACTAATGTCGCCAAGAAAGTGCCTTCGATAAGCACACCACTTAGATCAACGAGCACGTTGGATCCACCAGGCAACCAGCCCACTTCTTGGAATTCATGGATTCCGTAGGAAAGTACACCCGCAGCCACAAATACCAACAGGATTCCAGTGATCTTGAAAAACTTAGCCAGATTGACCGTAGCGGCCGAACGATAAAACGCCCAACCAACTACTACGGCAGTTGCTAACCCAAGCACTAGTCCAACTACAGAGGCCAAGCTATTTCCAGTTGCATGCGCAGCTGCCCAGAAGAAAATTGCGGTTTCGGCACCCTCTCGCAGAACTGCGACAAAGGCCATCGATGCCACCGCAAGTGCGCCTCCAGAAGTGGCGGCGCTATCAAGTTGATTTCTCAAATCTGCACTTATGGTTCGGGCCGAACGCTTCATCCAGAAAATCATCCACGTTACAAAACCAACTGCGACAAATGAAACGACACCAGCGAAAATTGGTTCGAGGGTTGCAGACAAGTCACTCGAAATAGTTTCAAGGCCAACGGCGATCAGCACACTAACAGCTGCCGCTGCTGCGACCCCGTACCAAACGAATCGAATCAAGGAATGACGATTGGTGCGAACCAAGTAGGTAAGCAAAATGCTGACAACGAGTGCAGCTTCAATACCTTCTCGCAGGCCAATCAAGAAGTTTCCAAGCATTTAGTGCAATCCGTTTCGAATCTGGATAATCGCTATTTATGCAACTATCTGGTTACGTAAATCAGCCTACCTGCCGATCTGAAAAACCGCAAAGTGAGGGGCCAACGAGCCATACCTGTGAAATTAGGCTTAAACCGTGGACTTTTTTGCCAAGCGGACGCGAAGTCTTTGGACCACCGAAATACAGATGATTACGACACTGGCAGCCAGCAAAGTGGCACCGGTTACTACCTCTCCCAGCAGTATGGCTGACCACAGCAGGGTCAAAAGTGGCTGAAGCAACTGCACTTGGGAACCTTTGGCCACCCCAAGTTCTGCCAACCCTCGATACCAAGCAAAAAATCCAAAATACATTGAGCCAAATGCCGTGAACAAAAAAGCCAGGAGCGAAACCGGAGTTATGGTGTGACTTGCGGCGCCCAACCAAAGTGAGATCACAAAGTAAGGCAACGTAACTGGCAAGGACAGCACCACGCACCAAGAAACCACCTGCCAGCCAGGCATTAATTTAGTGAGAATCGCGCCCTCGGCATAACCAATTGCAGCAGCTATCACTGCTCCCAAAAGATAAAGATTTGAAATTAAAGTGCCACCCTCTTGGCCACCTCGAAGTAATGCATAAACAACTAATGTCAGCGTGCCGATTGCTGCTGCAACCCAGAAAGTTTTTGGTACCTGCTCGTGTAATCGAAATACTGCTAAGACCGCAGTCGCCATTGGCAGACCAGCAGTGATAACTGCAGCGTGTGCACTAGTAGTTTCCTGCAGCGCAAGTGTTGTCAGGATGGGCCAACCTACAACAATGCCACTGGCTGTAACGAGTAACGGCAAGATCAAGCTGCGATCTGGAAACGCAACTTTGGAATATCGCAAGAACACCAAAGCCAGTAGCCCTGCCAATGCTGCTCGACCAAATGTTAAGGTCCATGGCGAAAAGCCCGGAAGCGCTAACTTGACCATGGGAAGCGTAAATGAGAAAACTAGTACGCCAATAAACGCGTACCCAAGCCCGCGATAGTTGATCGACACGCTCTCCAGACTAGTGCGATAGGTTTAACACACTATGAACGAAGCCGCCCATGACTGGATACCTGCGCGCAATGAGATAGTTCGAAATGCAGCCAGCATCGGTATTGCCGTTGCAATGTACGGGGTCTCATTCGGTGCACTCGGTACCACTACCGGATTAACAATTCCGCAAACTATGGCGCTTTCGCTTTTAATGTTTACCGGTGCCAGCCAATTCACTTTGGTTAGCACTTTGGCATCCGGCGGTACGGCTTTAACCGCAGTAGTTGCTTCTTGGTTGATGGGCACCCGAAACGCTGCCTATTCGATGCGAATGACTCCAATTCTTAAAGCAAAAGGGCCTGGCCGATTGGTCGCAGTTCAATTGACCATCGATGAATCAACTGCCATGGGATTGGCCCAAGATGAAGCGGCGTTTGAAGGCCGAGCATCGCGATTAGCTTTTTGGGCAACTGGCTTATCGGTGTACCTACTTTGGAATTTAGCTACTTTCATCGGTGCCATAAGTGTTTCCAGCATTGGTGATCCAAAGTCCTTTGGCTTAGACGCCGCGATTGCTGCTGGATTGTTTGCACTTGTTTGGCCGCAGATTAAATCCCGAATTGATCTTTCGGTTGCGCTGGGTGGCGCATTAATTGCGCTGGCCTTGACACCGTTTGTTTCGCCGGGCGTCCCAGTACTGGCGGCGGCCATAGTTTCGATAATTGTTGGCTGGGTCACCGGAAAGCAGCTGTCGTAATGTGGTTTGCAGTATTAGCCGGAGCAATTGGGTGTTACGCGTTGAAATATGTTGGTAGCGCGATACCAGAGCATTACCTCGAACAACCAATTGTGAAGCGGATCGTAATGCTGTTGCCTATTGCGCTACTTAGTGCGCTGGTAGCCGTGCAAACTTTTGCAAATAGTCAGGCCCTTGTTGTCGATGCTCGGGTTCCTGCACTTGTGGCTGCCACAGTTGCACTGCGGTTCAAGGCACCATTTATCTTGGTTGTCTTAACTGCCGCAATTTGTGCCGCGGCCTTGCGATACTTTGGTTTAGCTGTCTAGTCCGAGCAAACTTTCAAGACCAAAAGTCAGGCCTTTAAAGTCACTAACTCTGCGAATAGCAAGTAGCACACCTGGCATAAATGATTCCCGATCATAGGAATCATGGCGAATCGTTAATGACTCCCCTGGGCCGCCAAATACCACTTCTTGATGAGCTACTGCGCCTTGCAAGCGAATGCTGTGAATCGGGATTCCCGAAACATTTGCACCTCGAGCACCTGCAACTAAATCCTTAGTGGCATCTGGCATTGCCGGCATACCTTCGCGCGCTTTTGAAATGAGCTCTGCAGTTCGAATTGCAGTGCCGCTCGGAGCATCTACTTTGCGTGGATGGTGCATCTCGACAATTTCAACACTGTCAAAATATGGGCCGGCAGTTTCTGCAAATTTCATCATCAAGACTGCAGCCAAGGCAAAGTTTGGTGCGATTACAACATTCGCACTACTAGCTGCGAATTGCTTCGAAACAACTGCAAGTCTCTTTTCATCGAAACCTGTGGTGCCTACGACTGCATGAATGTTATTGGTTGCTAAAAATTCCAAATTCTTGGCTACCGAATCTGGAGTTGTGAAATCTACGACAACTTGGGCTTTGTTAGTAATTAACTGAGCTAAGTCATCGCCCATGTCTAACGCTGCTACTAATTCGCAATCTGTGGCAGCAGATACTGCTTCACAAACGGTGGTGCCCATGCGACCTTTTGCACCTAGAACGCCAACTCGAATTGTCATCAGTTACTCCGGTCCAACTACAGCGGTAAGACGCTCCTGCGACCACAAGTGATGCGCAAGGGCATGTACTTCCTCTAGCGTAACGGCAGATATCCGATCTAAGGTCTCGGAAACCGATGGTACATAGCCATTATTCATTTCCCCGCGAGCAATTCGGCTCATCCGTGATGAAGTGTCCTCAAGCCCAAGAACCATGCCGCCGCTAACTTGACCTTTAGCCTTGGCCAATTCGCCAGCTGTTATCCCATTTAACGAGACATCGTCAAGTACATCAGAAATAACTTCGCGCACTTGCGCTAAATTCTTTGGGCTACAACCTGCGTAAACCCCCGCCATGCCAGCATCTTGGAACTGTTGTCCAAAAGAGTAAACCGTATAAACCAAACCACGCTTTTCGCGCACTTCCTGGAATAGTCGACTCGACATGCCACCACCAAGGGCGGCATTAAATACGGACTGGATGTATCGACGTTCATCATTTCGATCTAATCCTGGTACGCCAATAACTAAATTTGCTTGCTCTGTAGTTTTGTCATGTTTAACGAAACCTCCAGCTTGGTTTACTTTAGTTTTACTCTTTACTGGAACGTAAGGTGCTTCGGTTCCTGCTAATTCAAAACCACCTTGATTGAAAGCTTTGCGCACAAGTTTCACAACAGTTGCATGATCAATGTTTCCTGCCACTGACACAACTAATCGATCTGGTGTGTAGTACTTGCGATAAAAACCATGAATTGAGCGGCGCGACAAATTAGAAATATTTTCTACCGTGCCAAGAATTGAGCGTCCTAGAGGCGCATCGCCATAAAGTGCGCGCGAGAACTGTTCGTGAACTAGATCAGCTGGATCATCATCACGCATCGCGATTTCTTCCAAAACCACCTGTCGCTCTTGGTCAACGTCAACTGATGTGATTGTGGCCGAAGTGATCATGTCGACTAATACTTCAATTGCTTGGGGCACCGAGGTATCTAAAACTCGGGTATAGAAACAGGTAACTTCTTTCGAAGTAAACGCATTCATCTCGCCACCAACAGCATCGATTGAAGATGAGATGTCTAAAGCGCTTCGAGTCTTGGTGCCTTTGAAAAGTAGGTGCTCTAGGTAATGTGCTGACCCTGTCTGTGATGCGACTTCATCACGCGAACCAACATTAACCCAAATCCCAATTGCAGCTGAGCGTACCGACGGCATTTGTTCGGTGATGATTCGTAAGCCGCCGGGTAAGACTGTTCGTTTTACTAGTCCACCTTGTTCGGCAGTTAATAACGTGCGAGTGGTCCCTGGGCGTTGTTCATGCCCAAGGACCACTGCGGAATTTCGTGATGTCACGTTTTAGTCTTCGTCGGCAGCGTCTTCTGCGCCTTCAACAACTGGGATTAAAGAAAGCTTGCCACGTGGATCGATTTCTGCGATCTCAACGTGAACCTTGTCGCCAACCTTAAGGACATCTTCTACGTTCTCTACGCGCTTGCCGCCCGAAAGCTTGCGTAGCTGACTGATGTGAAGTAATCCGTCCTTGCCTGGAGAAAGTGAAACGAAAGCACCGAAATTAGTTGTCTTAACAACTGTTCCCATGTAGCGCTCGCCTACTTCTGGCATGGTCGGGTTAGCAATGGCGTTAACTTGTGTGCGAGCCGCTTCTGCAGCTTCACCGTTAGTTGCGCCAATGTAGACAGTGCCATCGTCACCTATCGAGATGTCAGCACCAGTCTCTTCTTGAATCTGGTTAATGATCTTGCCCTTAGGGCCGATAACTTCACCGATCTTGTCGATTGGAATCATTACCGTGATGATGCGAGGTGCAAAAGGTGACATCTCATCAGGTACATCAATTGCTTCTAGCATGACGTCCAGAATTGCAAGACGAGCTTCGCGAGCCTGTGTTAGCGCACCAGCCAATACTGAAGCCGGAATACCGTCAAGCTTGGTATCTAGTTGCAGCGCTGTAATGAAATCCTTAGTACCTGCAACCTTGAAGTCCATGTCGCCAAATGCATCTTCAGCGCCAAGGATGTCTGTTAGAGCTACGTACTCAGTTTTGCCATCTATTTCATCGGAGATCAAACCCATTGCAATACCGGCAACTGGAGCCAATAACGGCACACCAGCATTAAGTAGTGAAAGTGTTGAAGCACAAACTGAACCCATTGATGTCGAGCCGTTAGAACCAAGAGCTTCTGAAACCTGACGGATTGCATAAGGGAAGTCCTGCTTTGTTGGCAGAACTGGAACCAAAGCACGCTCAGCCAACGCGCCATGACCAATTTCGCGACGCTTCGGGCTACCTACACGACCAGTCTCACCAGTTGAGTAAGGCGGGAAGTTGTAGTTGTGCATGTAGTGCTTACGAGTAACTGGCGACAAAGTATCTAGCTGCTGTTCCATTTTCATCATGTTCAAGGTTGTTACGCCAAGAATCTGAGTCTCGCCACGTTCGAACAATGCCGAACCGTGAACGCGAGGAATTACATCTACTTCAGCACTCAAGGAACGGATGTCGCGAAGGCCACGGCCATCAATACGAATCTTGTCCTTGATAACGCGCTTGCGAACTAGTTTCTTGGTTAGTGAGCGAAGTGCTGCACTAACTTCCTTCTCGCGACCTGCAAAGTTGCCAGCTACCTTTTCGATTGTCAGTTCTTTAACACGGTCTAATTCAGTTTCACGCTCTTGCTTGCCAGCGATAGTTAATGCCTTGGCTAGATCATCAGAAACTGCAGCTTCAACGGCTGCGAAGACATCAGCTTCGTAATCCAAGAAGACTGGGAATTCTGCTGTTTCTTTAGCTGCAACATCAGCAAGTGCTGACTGAGCACGACACAATTCAGCGATGAATGGCTTTGCAGCTTCAAGGCCTTCTGAAACAACTTCTTCAGATGGAGCCTTAGCGCCACCCTTGATTAACGAAATTGTATTTTCGGTAGCTTCTGCTTCAACCATCATGATTGCTACATCGTCGCCAACAACGCGACCGGCAACAACCATGTCAAAGACTGCTTCTTCAAGTTCGCTGTGCGTTGGGAAAGCAACCCATTGACCCTTGATAAGTGCAACGCGCACTCCACCAATTGGTCCAGAGAATGGCAGTCCTGCTAGCTGAGTTGACATAGATGCTGCATTGATTGCGATTACGTCATAAAGCACGTCAGGATTAAGTGCCATAACAGTTACGACAACCTGAACTTCGTTGCGAAGTCCCTTAACGAAAGATGGACGTAATGGGCGGTCAATTAGTCGACAAGTAAGGATTGCATCCTCAGTTGGGCGACCTTCACGACGGAAAAATGATCCAGGAATTCGACCAGCGGCATACATGCGTTCTTCGACATCCACGGTTAGTGGGAAGAAATCAAATTGATCCTTTGGTGATTTTCCTGCGGTAGTTGCTGATAGCAACATGGTTTCGTCATCTAAATAGACAACTGCAGTTCCGTTTGCTTGGCGTGCCAGGCGTCCGGTTTCGAACTTTAATGTGCGCTTTCCGAATGACCCGTTGTCAATCACAGCTACGCTGGTCTGTACTTCGTTACCCTCCATGGGTAACCTCCCTCTTCATAAAGGGATAACACTGCACTTCGCGCGAGTGAATTGCATTCAAGTCACATGTCGATCTTCGATCGAGAAGCGCGGCTACTTGAGCCGAACTTCACTACCGAGGACCGACCAAACAGTTTGAAGGTGCGTGCTATCCGCGGTTATCGCCAGTTGGCGAGTCTTACTTTTGTGCTTGCTTTGCCAAATTCATGATTGCAGCTGACAAAGCTCACTTCCTAAGAAGCGCACGAAAAATTATCTGCGGATACCGAGCTTTTCGATGATCGCGCGGTATCGATTGATGTCTGTCTTGGTTAGGTAATCAAGTAGTCGACGACGCTGACCAACAAGCAACAGCAAGCCACGACGGCTATGGTGATCATGCTTGTGAGTCTTTAAGTGGCCGGTTAAGTCGTTGATTCGCTGAGTCATCAGCGCGATTTGTACTTCTGGGCTTCCAGTATCGCCAGGCTTAGTGCCGTGTTCTGCGATGATGGCCTGCTTTACTGCAGATTCCAATGGCATAGATTTTTTCCTCTCGGGCGCGAACAGATCCGAAGATCTTTAGATTTGTCACGATATGTGGGGCGCCCGCCCCTCATTCGTCTTGGGTTAAGGCTAACAGCCCCAACGCATCCTGCGAAATCGAGCAAAAAGCGCTTACTTGCCTGACTCCACCAGGTAGGTTTCAAGATCCTTAGCTGCAGTCAAGACGTCATTATCCATAGCCGCAATAAGTTCTGGGATGCCTGCAAAACTAACCATTTCCCGAATGTGGCTAACAAAATCCAGATCAAAGCTTTTTCCGTATAAATCTAGGTTTGTCTGCCCGATTACATATGCCTCGACCCTGCGAGTAGTCACATCATCGAAAGTTGGATTAGTTCCCACGCTAATCGCTGACTTATGCGCAACACCATCAATCCAAAGCAGTCCGGCATAAACTCCGTCGGCCGGAATCAGTAAACCTCCGACAACGTCAATGTTTGCTGTCGGGAACCCAATCTCGCGACCTCGATGATCCCCGTGAACAACAAGGCCAGAAACTCGATGCGGTCGACCTAATAACTTGCGCGCTCCTTCAACACGGCCAGCAGCAATTGCAGTGCGAATTCGCGTCGACGACCAAGCAGTTGAATCCCCTACTAAGTCAACAATGCGAACTTCAAATCCAAACTTCTTTGAGAGAGTTTGCAAAGTTTCTACAGTTCCACTTGCTCTGTGACCAAATCTAAAATTTCGACCAACGATTACTACTTGGGCATTCAAGCCAGCGATCAAAATGTCTTCGACAAATTCATCGCTAGACATGTGAGCCATTGCGTCGTTGAACTTTAAAGTCTCGACATGATCAACGCCATTTTCTCGCAACAACTCAGCTCTACGTTTTGGCAAAGTCAAAAGTCCGGCGAAAGAATCTGGGCTAAGGAATGCTTTGGGTGGTGGATCAAATGTGGCGGCTGTTAACGATCCATTCAAACTTGACGCAATACTTTTAGCTATCCCCAGAACTTGACGATGCCCAGCGTGTACCCCATCGAAGACTCCGATGGTTACGACTACTGGATTTGATGAGTTACTCATTTGTGGAAAACACTACCAATGCCCGCAGTTCAGATTCGGAATTATCGAATATTCCAATTGCGATTCCATCAGGGCCAAAAACTCCAACGTTGCCACTTTCGATTTGAATCGGAGTTGCAATCTTGACGCCGTTACGAGCTTTGGCAGCATCACTTTCAGATAAATCAACTCTGGGGAATGCCATCTCAACAGCTTGGGAAAGTTCTAAGTGTGACGGGCTTTCTTGCAAGCGAGCTAAAGGTGTCATTGCCTCGAATACCCCAGAGCGAGTCCGGCGTAGCTCAGTCAAGTGCCCACCAACTGAAAGTTTGGCTCCAATGTCGCGGGCCAAAGCGCGGATGTAGGTGCCAGCGCTGCAAACAACGCGAACTTTTACGTCAATTACATCTAAGTGATCAACATGAACCACTTCAATGATTTCTAGATCATGAATCATCACACTTCGTGGTGGGATGTTGACTTCTTCGCCATCACGTACCCGAGTGTAAGCACGCTTGCCATCAATTTTTATTGCACTTACCGCGCTAGGTTGCTGCATAATCGGGCCGCGAAATTCACGCACTGTTTCCAATATCATGGTTTCGGAAATTGCTTGAGTTGATACTTGATCGACAATTTCACCCTGTGCATCATCCGTTGTAGTGGTGATTCCCAGCCTGATAGTGCCGAAATATTCCTTGTCGTGAGCACTCAAGTAGCCGAGCAATCTAGTGGCTCTACCTACTCCAATAACCAGTAATCCAGTTGCCATGGGGTCTAAAGTTCCGGCATGGCCAACTTTTCTGGTATTAAAAACTTTACGAATTTTGGCAACTACGTCATGTGAAGTCGGACCAGCAGGTTTGTCTACAAGTACTATTCCATCAATGCTCATGAGTATATTTTGGTTCTACGCTTTGTGACTTTAGTGAGCCAGCTGAGCGAGCAAGTCAGCAATTGTGGTTTCTAAATCTGATGATGAACTAAACCCTGAAGCATATTTGTGGCCGCCGCCGCCCAGCGCCTTTGCCGCCGCTCCAACATCTACCGAAGTTTTACTTCGTAAGGAACCTTTCCAATGGCCATCGTCTGCTTGCTTGAAAACTGCTGCGACTTCTGCCTCGGTGGTCCGGCGCAAAGCTTCTATAACGCGCTCGGCAGCCAATTCGTCTAGTCCGTGTCGTTGCGCAATGGACACTGAGGTGTAAACCAAACCTGCCCCGCCTGCTGCTTCAGTCACTAATACGGCTCGACTTATGGCCTCGCCCATCATTACTAGTGCTGCAAGTGGCTCATCATCGAATAGCAATCGGGAAAGCTTTGAGTGATCAATTCCTGATTCGACGAGGCGAGCTGCGGTTCGCAAAGTTTGTGCGGTAGTTGATTGGAACTTAAAGGATCCAGTATCAGTGGCAAGGCCAGCATAAATTGCACTAGCAATGTCTGGAGTTACTTCAACTTTTAAGCGATCAATAAATTCCAGCACAAGTTCGGCAGTAGCAGCTGCATTTGGGTCGACTAAGTGAATTGTTCCAAATCCTGTGAAAGATGGGTGGTGGTCGATCGCAATCGAAACGGGAGCAGTTTCTAACAGCTTTAATGTGGTGCCTAGTCTGGCGGACGAGGAAACATCACATGAGATAACTAGATCTGCAACAAGTAATTCTTCTGGAGAGCTAATTAACTCCGAACCCGGCAAAAAATCCAGCGATTTTGGAATAGTGAAATTCTCTTCACCGACCGATACTTGAACATGTTTACCCATAGCGCGCAACGCCAAGCCCAAGCCAAGTGCTGAACCCAAGGCATCTGCATCCGGCGTCACATGGGCAAGCAACAACACACTTGTGCTGTCAGCAACTGCGGTTACTGCTTTATCCCATTCAGGTTCAGCGGCAAAATTAGACACAAGACCTACTCGGTTGCTGCTTCGGAATTTCGATAAGGATCTGCATCACCGGCGTATTTCGCGCCAACAGCTTGGGCATGCACAGCCTTGTCTGCAATGGCTGCCTCCGAGAGCAAGTCGTCAATGACGCGAACATTTTCAGGCAATGCATCTCGAATAAATTCAACAGTTGGCGTGAACTTAATACCCGTACGTTTGCCGATTTCGCTACGCACTAGGCCTTTACTTGAATCTAACGCGGCTGCCGAATTTGTCGCTTCAGCTTCGTCACCAAAAACCGTATAAAAAACCGTTGCTTCTCGTAAGTCAGCCGATACTCGAACACTCGTCACAGTTACAAAACCAAGACGCGGATCTTTAACTTTTAGCTCTAGGGTTTCAGCAACAATTTCTTGAAATCTTTCACCCAATTTACGTGCCCGTGCTGCATCAGCCATGACGTGCTCCTAACTCAATGATGTGGGAAATAGTGCACAGAATTAACTGCGCACTATTTCACGCATTTCAAATGTCTCGATGATGTCGCCGACTTTGATGTCGTTGAATGAACCAAGTCCGATACCGCACTCAAATCCTTCACGAACTTCAGTGGCATCATCCTTAAAGCGTCGCAAGGTGTCGATTGATAGGTCTGCTTGAACTACGGCGCCGTCACGAACTAAACGTGCTTTCGCCCTACGCTTTATCTCGCCTGTAATGACCATGCAACCTGCGATATTTCCAAACTTGCTGGAGCGGAATACATCTCGAACTTCAGCTGAACCAAGTTCGGCTTCTTCGTATTCAGCTTTACGCATTCCCTTAAGTGCAGATTCAATGTCGTCAATTACGCCATAGATGACGTTGTAATAACGAATTTCAACATTTTCACGATCTGCAAGATCTCGGGACTTGCCTTCTGGCCTTACGTTAAAGCCGATGATCATGGCATCTGAGGCCGCAGCCAACGAGACGTCATTCTCAGTAATTGCTCCAACACCGCGGTGGATGACTCGCAAGATTACATTCTCATCATCAACATCGATGTTCAATAACGCATCTTCGAGTGCTTCTACCGAACCGGATACGTCACCCTTGATAATGATCTTGAGTTCAACGACTTCACCCTTTTCCAAGGCCTTAAGTACGTCTTCGAGAGTGTGACGACCACGACGTGCCGCTAGTTCTGCGTTACGTTCGCGAGCGCCGCGGGACTGTGCAATTTGTCGGGCAATCCGATCTTCGGCAACCACCAAGAAACTGTCACCAGCACCAGGTACTGAGGTCAGACCCAAAACTTGAACTGCGCGCGCAGGTCCAGCTTCAGTTACTGCAACTCCGTTTTCATCCATCATTGCTCGGACGCGACCAAACGCATCTCCGACAACAATTGAATCTCCGGGGCGCAAAGTTCCACGTTGGACCAAAACAGTAGCAACTGGGCCACGACCGCGGTCTAGGTTGGCTTCGATTGCAACACCCTGGGCATCTTGCACTGGATTTGCGCGAAGATCGAGACCGGCATCTGCGGTTAGCAAAATTGAGTCAATCAACTCTGTGATGTTGAGATTGTTCTTAGCAGATACGTCGACGAAAATTGTGTCGCCACCATACTCTTCTGGTACCAATCCATACTCGGTAAGTTGGCCACGAACCTTAGTTGCGTCAGCGCCTTCTTTATCGATCTTGTTAACAGCTACAACGATTGGCACATTTGCTGCCTGCGCATGATTCAAAGCTTCAATCGTTTGTGGCTTCACGCCATCATCTGCAGCCACTACAAGCACTGCAATGTCAGTTACTTGAGCGCCACGAGCACGCATGGCAGTAAATGCCTCGTGACCCGGAGTGTCGATGAACGTAATCGCTCTTTCGATGCCTTCGTGAGTGTGATGAATTTGGTAAGCACCGATGTGCTGGGTAATTCCACCAGCTTCTCGCTCAATCACATTAGTTTGACGAATTGCATCGAGCAGTCGAGTCTTACCATGGTCAACGTGACCCATAACTGTTACGACTGGCGGTCGAATTACTAGGTCACTATCGTCACCTTCGTCACCAAATTCAAGATCATAGGACTCAAGAAGTTCACGATCTTCATCCTCAGGGGAAATGATTTGAATTTCGTAATTCAGTTCGGCACCTAAGAGTTGCAAAGTCTCTTCATTTACTGACTGTGTGGCCGTAACCATCTCGCCCATCTTGAAAAGAATTTGAACTAATGAAGCTGGCTCAGCATTTATCTTGTCGGCAAAATCACTCAATGAGGAACCGCGAGCTAACCGAATTAGATCGCCACGACCCATAGCTACTGACGAACCGCCAGTAACCGGTGCCATCATGTTGTCGAACTCTTGACGCTTAGCGCGCTTTGATTTACGACCCTTAGAAGGTCTGCCACCTGACTTGCCGAAAGCACCCGCAGTATTGCCGCGGCCACCAGTTGAATTAGGTCGACCGCCTGGACGACCACCGGGTGCGCCACCTGGGGCTCCACCGGGTGCGCCGGCACCAGCGAATCCGCCTCCTGTACCGCCTGGACGAGGTCCGCCGAAACCACCGGGACGATCACCGGCAGGACGAGGTCCGCCGAAACCACCTGGACGATCACCACTTGGACGACCTGGTCCACCCGGACGAGGTCCCCCGAAACCACCTGGACGATCACCGGTAGGACGACCAGGGCCTCCGGGACGTGCACCTGCTGGGCGAGGTGCCCCAGTTACTCCACCACTTGGGCGAGGTCCTGCACTACCTGAAGAAAATGGATTGTTACCTGCGCGCGGTTGCCGCGGCGCAGAAGTAAATGGATTATTTCCTGGACGTGGGCCACCTGGACGTGGGCCTGGTGTCGCGCCGGGAATTGGTGCTGGACCTGTTGGCGCAGCATCAGTTGGAACTGATTGCGTTACTTCCACTTCTGGTGGCGCGGATTGGACTGGAGCGACTGGCTCTGCCGCAATCGGGACGTCAGAAAGTTCTGGGGCATCAATTGGCTTGGCAACTTTTTTCGCGGGTGCTTTTTTAGCAGGTGCTGGCGCTTTTGCTGCGGCTTCCTTTAATTCAGGAAACTTGTCATGCAACCGACGAATAACGGGAGCTTCGACAGTCGACGATGCCGACTTGACGTACTCACCAACTTCTTCAAGTTTTGAAATGATGTCTTTGCTATCAACGCCTAGCGCTTTAGCAAGCTCATAAACTCGGACCTTGGACACGATTCTCCAGTCTGGTCCGAGTTCTATTTAATAGATCCGAACCGTCTCTTGTTTTTTCGCGCTCATTTCTGAGCACTCTGTTTCGTGGAACTCAATGTTTGAGCTCCGATCGTTTTGGCATTCAAAACTCGAATGCCGTGCCTGTTGGCGTTCATAACTAGAACGCAATCCTGGCGTTTAACATAAACACTCCCGATTACAGCGGTAGTTGACGGATACTTGAGTCCAAATTTATTGCTAAATTAGCACTCGTTTTGTAGCAACGGTTGAGAATTTTCCAGCGAAAACTAGTCAAAACCCGCAATTGCCAGTCTTTAGTCTAGCCCAATTGAAGATCTCCAATAAATCCAAGGATTATTGGCTATTCGTTGGTGTTGGCGTCTGATTTTATGTCGATTTTTGCACCGGTAAGGCGAGCTGCCAGTCGGGCATTTTGACCTTCCCTGCCAATTGCCAAACTCAATTGAAAATCTGGGACAACTACTCGCACAATGCGATTTTCCGAATCGATAAGCGTTGCAGAAATTACCTTGGCAGGCGAAAGCGCATGCTTTACATATTCAGCAAGGTCATCACTGTAATCGACTATGTCAATCTTTTCGCCACCAAGTTCACTCATGACAGCTCGTACTCGACCACCTAGTGGTCCGATACATGCACCCTTGGGATTAACGCCTGGCGATTTCGTTGATACTGCAATCTTGGTTCGATGCCCAGCTTCGCGTGCTAAACCTTCTATTACAACGGTGCCATCTGCAATCTCTGGAACTTCAAACTTAAAGAGCTCTTCGACCAGCCTTGGATGACTACGTGAAAGGGTAATTACTGGACCTTTAGGACCCATCTTGACCGCAACAACGTAGCAACGAATACGGGTGCCGTGCGAATAGTCTTCGCCTGGCACGCTTTCTTCTGGCGGCAAAACACCTTCAACTTTTCCAAGGTTTACAAAAATTAGTTGGCGATCACTTCCCTGTTGAATTACTCCAGAAACTATGTCGCCCTCTTTGGCTTGGAACTCAATCACGGTTGCATCGTCATCTGCGGCTTTTAGACGCTGCGAAATCACTCCTCGTGCAAGCGAGGCTGCCACGCGACCAAAGCCATCTGGTGTAGCTTCAAATTCGCCAATCTTGTTTCCCTCGTCATCAAGTTCATCAGCGATGACTAGGACATGACCATTAGTTCTATCCAATTCAACCCGAGCACTCTCATGAGCGCCTGCTGAATGTAAATATGCGACGAGCAACGCCTGCTCAATTGCATCCACTACGTAGTCGAGTGAAAGCCCGCGTTCTCTGGTAAGTCCTTTAAGTGCAGATACATCTATGTCCATAATTATTCAGCCACTCCGTCAGCATCTGAAGTAGTCGGCATCTTCTTAAATTCAACTTCGATGTGTGCGCGTGCGATTTCAGTTATGTTTATTTTGCGCGGCTTACCTTTAATGTCCAAAGTCACTTCGGGGTCGTTGAAATCAGTGATTCGCCCAACCGCATTTATCGCGTCACCAGCAACTTCAACGAGCCTGCCAATGTTTCGGGACCAATGAATCGGCTTAGTAAGTGGACTGGATATTCCGCGGGTACCTACTTCAAGTACGTATGGCTCATCACCCATTGCATTTGAAGTATCGAGTGTTTCCGAAATAGCTCGCGATACTTCTGCAACTTCATCAAGGTTTACCCCTGCATCACCATCAACTGTGACATCTAGGATTCTCTGGTTGCCAGACTTAGAAATTGATAGATCATCTAAATCTAATGAAAAGGAATTTACGACAGGGGTTAGTAGCGTAATAAGTTCGCTGGCAGTAACCATGGTCAAGCCTTTTCAATTTGGTCGAGCAGTTATGCCACCATGTTAGCCTGACAATTCGAATTTAGACATCTGCGAGTTTTTGCCCAGAAATCCCGAATAATCAATACCTTTACCTGAACAATTCATATGTGGCCATCCCAATTACAGTTCAACGCAGAACTTTCTTGGCACTAGTCGGAATTGGCCTGGTGACTGCTTGCACTACAACCAAATCCGTAGCGCCAATGGAAACGGACATCGCGCAAGTTATCGCGGATAAGCAAATGCTAATTGCCGATGCAATAAACATCATGGCAACGTCACCCGAATTAACTTCAGCGCTGCAAACCGTGATCGCGCAAAATCAAAGCCATATTGCAGTCTTGGGAAATTTTGTTGCAACTGTTACTCCGGTACCTTCGAATCAACCCAATGCTGCAGTAGAACTTGCAGATGTCGCCTCGCGTTGCGCTGTTTTTTCAACTAATCATTTGGTGCTGGCATGTCGAAGCAGTGATGCAGAACCTTCGCGAGTTTTAGCCCAAATTGCAGCCTCAGAAATGCAGCACCACGCCTTGCTCACAGGATTGCTGATATGAGTGAGCTAATCGTTGTAGACCGTGATTCCGCAATTCAAGACTTATTGGCAAGTAGCTACGCTGCCATTTACGCCTACGGTGTGATCGCAGCACACTTAACTGATCCGGAATCGGCACTTGATTGCATGGCGATTTATCGCAAGAAACGAGACGACTTATTGGCTTGGTGTGCTGAATCAGGAATCACGCCAATTGCGGCACGGGCTGCATATCAACTAGCCGGCCCTACCTCCGATGAGGCATCAGCTCGAGTACTTGGAACTTTGCTAGAAGATCGTGCGTGCGCCCACTGGTCACAGGCTTTGTATTATTTGCCAGCTGAATTGCAAACTACCGAAGCAGCGTTTCTCCAGACTTGTGCAGTTCGATCCTTTAGCTGGTCTGGAATCACAAAACCATTTTTTGCCGCGGTGTAACTAAGCCGTAATTACCAATCTGGCCACTAATAGGCCAAGCATCACCAAAAAGATCAGTCTCACAAAAGCGCTGCCTTTATCGAGAGCGGTTTTGGCGCCCAAAAATCCGCCAAGTAAATTTGCTGGCGCCATCAATGCCGCAACAAGCCAGAGCACATGACCACTTGGAATAAAGATGACTAAGGCAGCAACGTTGGTGGCGACATTTACAAACTTTGCGGTAGCTGAAGCTCCCAAAAAGTTATTTCCTAACAGACTCACCAAGCAAAAGACCAGGAACATACCCGTACCAGGTCCAATCAAGCCATCATAAAAACCGATTACTGCACCTAGCAGCGGTGCCACGAAAGGTGAAC
>CAFAAO010000027.1_pt1 | contig 23013 bp, 16 predicted proteins | sample 7267621 | NCBI WGS metagenome assembly CAFAAO01 (sample SAMEA6813989, study PRJEB35770) | freshwater metagenome | biome: Freshwater; feature: Freshwater reservoir; material: water | place: Czech Republic | collected 2017-08-18 | depth 30m m
ACATGATTTAAGATATTTGTTTTAAATACAAATCTTCGCGATCCATTGGATATTTTTTGAAATTGCTTATATAGATCAGGATGAGCTATTTCAAATTGGGTTCCATCAAACCGACTAATGGGTTTAGTTTTTTTCCAAGTAATCAATTCTTGATTATTAAAACGAATCGATTCAGCGTCTTTCATGACGTTCATAAACGCTTGTTTGATTTGATCAATACCACTTTCTATTGCTTGCTCTTGAGTTAGTAGAGCTTGATATTCTTTGGCCATTTGCAGCACGGTTTCATCTGCTTCAATCGCTTTTTCAGGCGAGGACTTTTCAAAGAGCTTTTTACAATCTTCCTCAGATCTGGAGTCTGGAGGAATATCTTTTAATACATGCGCATTCCAAAAGGTATTGGCTTTTTCTAGAACGATTATTTCAAGTTCTAATTCACGCTCAATTGTATAAATCCGAAAATCACTATTTCCAAATAGCACGGCTAAATCAGTGATGGGTAGCTCCGCTATGGCCATATACCAAACGCACTGGCATAGATAGCTAAAGGGAACTTGGTTGCTCCCAGAATCTCCCCATTGGTCTTGACGAAAGGGGCTGGCTGTTTTGCACTCCAAAATTCTTTTGGGGATTAGGGAAGGCCCTATTTCTTGATTTTGTGGAAGGGCGTCAAAGACCAATCGATCAAGGTGGGCCTTGCAATAAGTAAGCTCAGGGTGAATAAAGGTCTTTTGAGGCTCTTTGACGATATACCCTGTAGTAAGCGCATACTCACTAGCAACAAATTCTTCAGCAAAGCTGCCAAAGCGCATGGCTAAGTTAGTTGATTGACTGCTAGCTTTACCGGTCTTTTCCATCCAGACGTCTACTGGGGACTTATAGGGGTTCAGTCCTAAAATGGCTCCTATGTCAGAGCCCCCTATGAAGTGGCGCCGTTCTTCTGTAAAATCTTGATTATTAAGCATTTTTTCTCCGATAAAAAGTATAAATTATTATATTTATAGTAATAATTACTAATTATATAGTAAATATTAATTGATTACAAGCGATCAGATACGAGCAGCAAGGGCACTGTTGAGGTGGAGTGGGAAAGACTTGGCTGCTAAAACTGGCCTAGGATTTTCAACATTGATGCGGTTGGAGACTTTGGACGGTGTTCCAGGAGCTCAAACAAAGACTCTTGAGGCTATTCAAAAGGCTTTTGAAGAAGCAGGAGTCGAATTTATTGGCACGCCGGAGTCTGGGGCGGGTGTGCGCTGGAAGATTTAACCGGCTCTACATTTCAGAAAATGGCAACTCCACCTGACCCAAGGCCATTTATACATGCTGCAATTAAAAGTGCACGATTTCCTCAAAATTCAATAAATGCGGAAGATATATTGGTCAATGCGATTGGTTTGGTGCGTGAATATCGAAATAATCCAAGCGCAAGCTACACCAAAGCGCGTAAGGTGACGGCCAAAAATCATGGAACAAGCAGAAAATTGGGAAGAAAAAGTGAGCAAGAACTACGTTTTTTCTTGTTTTCGGCGCTCTTTCGTGCATGGTACCTAGGTTTTGAGGTAAAGCCAAGAATCAATAATCGGTACGGAAAAACCACACCCTTTGTTGGCTTTGCAGACCCTATTTTGATGCATGAAGGTATAGGAAAGACGATTTCACATTTGGAGGAATATCAGTCCTATCGCAAGAAAATTATTTCTGATCTTGAACCTATAAATTAAAATTTAGGCGAATTTCTGGGGGGTGTAAAGACTTTATTTGGGCTGATGATGACTCTTGATTGAGTAGTATTTATTCAATCATTTTTATCAATTCACTCAAATGGAGTTTTTATGAACAGCAATCAACGTATAGCAACTGGTCCAACAACCTCTGAGGGTAAAAGCATTTCCTCAAAAAATGCCACTAAAGATGCGATATTTTCTAAGGGTTTATTACCTTGGGAAGATGCGCGGGAGTTGGAGGATCTGATGATGGGCTTACAAAAGCAGTGGGGCAATCATGCCTCAGCAAGAATATTAATGCTGCCGATTGAGCAGGCTTATATAGAAATGCGCCGCCTGATGATGGCGCAGAAAAAGCGTATTGAAGGAGTCATGCTTTCAACTGATATCGCTAGACAGTTTGTGCAGGAGGCGGGCTTTGCGGAGCTATCTTTTTTATATCTACCCCATTGGTTTTTCTTAGAAAGTGGCCAAGATGAAAAAGACTATGCAATATTTATAGACCGCGTTCAAGAAGAAGCATTAAAGCTTAAAGCCAATTTTCATGATCAGATCGTACCGACAATTGCGCAGAAATTTTCTAATCTCTATCAATATGTGATGGAAAATCAACCTAGTCACGCTTCCATCTTGACAGTCTTAGGTCAGCACTATCGTCAGCCAACTCCTGCACTCAATTTAGGGGCGTTAAGTAACAAGATAGGCGAAGACTTTAAATATCACTTGCAATGGGCTACTAATCCTAAGCGATATGAAGGAATTATCGAAGGTATTCGGGCGCAACAGATGATAGGGGCCATGGACCTTGAAAAGTTTCATCGCTATTTAACCCGCACACAAAATGCCATGACGAAGGGAATTCAGGCTTTAGCGCAGCTCAAAGAGACATTACGGCTGGAGGGTGAGCGAGTAGAGCAGAAAAAATTGCACAGCAATGCCATTGAGATCGTCGAGATCCATGCACAGGCTTCAAATGCAAGTCCATTTAAGGTGTCTGGAACTGTGTAATTGAGTTGACCTTGCAGGGGGCTTAATGGAGATGGGTAGTAAAGCCCCCATTTCCTAACTGAGCCCCTTGCTTTAAAAACCTTCGCTTTTAACTTGAGAGTTTAAAAAACTGGTCGATTTCATCTAGGCAGTGTTGAGCGCACTGACTAGCTTTAGCTTCTTCACTTTGGAGATGCCTTAGCACATCGTCAGGGCCACCTACAATGTGATTCATTTCTTCTAGGCCGTAAGCAATCCCTAGTCGTGCGCTAGGGCTAAGCCACGCCTCCTTACACACGCCCTCATCAGGAATGATCACGACTTTGCAGCCACAAGCTGCCGCTAAGTGATAGTAGGCCGTTAACGTGTCATAACAATAAAAGTGGGTCACGCGCTTAAAGATCTTGGCTACTTCTTCATGGGGCATTTGATCAATACAGATCGAATCAATTAAGTCGTGTACGAGCGGTTTATGCGCTCCCTTGCGTAGGCAATAGGTACTGCCATGACGCTCACCTTCTGGTAAAGCTCCTTCTAAGTTATATAGATCTAAAGGGTATTGCACAACGGTGAGAAATAACTCAGAAGTTTTTGATCCTGGAAATGCAAAAGGTTTAACCGCACTATTAAAGCGAAAATACAGCTCACCCGTCTCATAATAAATATGGCCCGTATGAAAGCCAGGGTCGTGTAATAACCAGCGCACTACGTTTTTCGCGCCTAGGGGATTACCTGCCATGATTTCTGCGTAGATCACGATCGTATCATCTTGCTTAGCAAGTGCTTGCGCCGCCGCTAAGCTTAAAACCGGCGTATTAAAACGGGGATTTGTTTTGAGATTAAAAGCTTCACTATTAGCCAATAAGGGCAATTCGGATTGGTTAAGCACAATGCGTTTGATGCGTTTGAGTTTAGTAATCCAATCATCTGGTTTGGGATAAGTTTTGGGGAGTGTTTTCAGATCCATGCGCTGATCAATCGATAGTCTCCAAAGATCATCATTCAGATGTGGGAGCTGCGCATCGCAATTAAGCACATTGATAAAGCGATTTTCAAATGCAGGGCACAAAAAGGCTTTTCGCCCTAGGGCATTGATGGCATCGCATAGTTTATGCAAGGCAATGGCACCACCACTTTTGGGGTCGTAATTGGGTGCAACGATGATGATATTTTTGCTCATAAATGGAATCTTAGCCGGTTTAGAGGCTTAACGACATAATGCCTGATGCACTTTGTTAGCAAGGGGTAGACGGATAATCTGGGCTTTGATAGCGCTATATTGTTTTTGGCAATGGGTTTTAATGACTTCCCCCGCCATATTTAAGTAGCTAATGCATGCCCGAACAAAGATATCTTGATTGAGTGCCGGTTTAAAGAGCTGATAGCGATGGTTAAAAATGGCAAGATGGGTAAGCAAGGAAGGCTGAGTGCTTCCTACAGCGGCGATAAAAGCGTGGCGAATGATTGTAAGTAATTGCGTTTGGGTGAGAATGAGTTGTGGGTAAGCTGACCACCACGTGAGTATTTGCAAAATTTTCTCATTTGCTATTGCTTCATCAGTTTGCGCTGGTTGGCTAGTGATCACCTTAGCATTAGGGGCTTGCGCCAGCGAGAAGAGTGCCTCTAATAACTGCCATTGGCCATGCTGCTCCGCTAAGCGAAGCTGATCCTCTAATAGGGCATTAGTGGTGCATTCATTTCGTATTAACAATAGATTTGAGGCGCATCCTGCACTAGGTAAATTGATCAGGCAATCATTGCGTTGTGGCTCGTCTTGCGGTGCTAAGGTAATGGTGCCTAGGCTTCCAGTAGCGCCTGGGTTCTTGCTCAAATGAGCGAGCTGCTGCTCAAGGTAGTTGGTATTCCATTTGGGGTAAGTATCTGGGGCGCAATGAAGAAAGGCAATATAAGCACTATCGGCTTGATTAATTCCCAATTGCCTTGCTAGCCAAATTTGAGAGTTAGGGCAAGAAATTAAGCGCACCTTTGGCTCTTGCGCATAAATACGCTGCACCATCTGCGCGGTGTGATCTGAAGAGTTAGCATCGACCACAATAATTGTCTTAGGCGGTACACTTTGCGATAGTGCATTACGAATACTAAAGTTAATTTGATCGGCTGCGTTGTACGTGGTGAGTACCACATCGATACTGTGCTGGGTAGAAGACAAATTTGTGGCGTCCAGGAGTATGGTATTGCGCTCAATAAGTGGGCGCACTAAAGGATCGACGATAGCGGCATGCTCAGGATGCTTTTCTTGCAGTAGCATGAGATAGGCAGGTAATTGGGCTCGCAAGCCATCACTCTCATATTTGTTCAGGACATAGGAGAGCTCTTTAGCAAAAGACTGCGCATCAAATTGATGCTGCATTTGACCATCCCATACTCCATTGACTACTAAAAGCTCTGGCGCAAATACTAACGAAGAATATGCTTTGAAAATACGGTAATACCAATCGACATCCATGAACAGTTGCACGTTTTCATCACAGAGCTGTTCTTGGCAAACCTGGCGACTCAAAGTGAGTGTCGATGGTGAGCTAATCGTATTTTGGCCAAAGATTAAAAAAGGATTGTTTTGCGGCGCAATGGGATTAAAGCAATTCGCTCCATCTAGCGAGTGCGTAGCGCCCGTAATGATGGCATCGGGCTTAGCCTCTTGGATGATGCGAAAAATATTGGCTAAATAGCTGTCTTCAAGCAAAAAGTCGTCTTGAAAGAGGATTTTGATATAGCTAGCAGGGCTATTTTGCAAAACGAACTGGATTACCGTGTTTAGATTGTGTGAGATATTGCCAAAATGCGTGCCATTACGAACATAGTGCAGCTCAAACGGGGTTTGATACCCCTCTAAAAACCCTTCAATTGCAAAATCAACACTGTGATCACTAACTACCACTGCAATTTGGGAAAAATCGATCTGGGTTTGTTTGCTAATGGACTCAAGTGCACGGCGCAAGAAGTGCACACCTTGGTGGTGCATATCATAGGCGGGAATAACAATGGCAAGCATGAACCTATTATCAGGCAAAAATCGGCCAAAACTAGGCGCTTTGAAGAGGTCTTATGGGGTGCGTTAGGGACAACTTTGGGGCGCCTTAGGGGTAGTGATTTAGTAGCAGGGGGTTTTTAATGAGGGCAATTTTTTCCCCTTGAGCTAGCGCAAGATAACCAATGAGACGCTCTAAGGTATGGGCGAGCGTTTGGTCTGTTTGCCCTAGTTCCTCATCAAAATCGCTAAAAGTCAGCCCCATTTGCAAAAGCGGCGCCAAGGATTTTGCTTGCGCCCAAAACATCGTTCCAGTTGGAAATTCAACAAAACCATCTTGTGGGGGAGTAATTCCCAGATTTTGGCAAAGCTCAACACCTTGCGTATAGTTTGCACCCCATTGGCAGTTCATCACATTAATCCAATGAAATTTTTGGGGATACACGAGGCTATGGGATTCTAGTAAAGACCAGATTTTTTCAAGGCGCTGATTTTGGCTAGACAGAAGTCCACTCCATAAGTATTGTCTCCAGAGTTGCCCAATCGAATTAGTGCCAATACTTTTTTTAGTGTGAATGTGACAGAGGTAGTCATAGCTTGACAATGCTGTGCCAAAGGCAGCAAAAAGGGGTGCAAGATCGCGTCCTTGATTGGGGGTAATTTGAATCACCAGTTTTTCAATTTGCAGACATTGTGAAAAAAAGGCCGTTAAAAGCGCATTATCTTGTTCATGTGGAGACGATATATACAGATCAAATGGGGCGGGAAACTGATTGAAGTAGTGTAATAATTCTGAAGCTAACTCGGGATAAAAAATATGCGCATGGATCGCAATGCGTTTGTACTCTGTTTTTGGGGGCGGCGGTAAAGCCTTTAAGTTAAACACATCAACTTGCGAAGTGAGCAGGGGGTCAAAATAGGCTTTTGCTTGGCGCCAGTACTCATAAGGCGGCGTGCCGGAAAAGAGTGAGCTAATATGGGTAAAGAGTAAGTTGCGTACCGCAAACTTGCGATGCTCTGGCTGGTTTTCCCAAAAGATCCACAGATGATGGCGCGCGTTATCTCTTACGTGGCGATAAATGGAACTAATGGCTTGCATCGTTATTAGTGATAAGCCAATTAGTGAACTAGGCAGTCAGATGGCAGCGGAGATTTGCGCTCATATAGTCGCAGACCCGCTTCATCAAAAGATAGAACGTAACAACGCGCCATCATCGGCGCCCAGACTGGGTGCTGGGTAAGGCGCCAATTTGCGCCACGAATAAAGCCCGAATGTTCAACGCTGTCCAAAATATATTGGGGGGGCGCTTGCATGAGTTGAGCAAGGTAGGATTCAGGTGATTGGAAATTCTGTTGCACCGAATATAAATGAGGTTGGCCGTAATACCCTTTATTTAAATACGCGAAATACCGATAATCCCACCCATGCACATAAAAATTATCTCCCTTTGTGCCTATAAGCATGCGTACCTTATCAGCTTGTGGGCTTAGCGCAAATGGGATATATAGTATTTTGGCGGTTTCCTGAAGGGATTTTTGTAAAGGTAAAACTTGCGCCGTTTTAAAACATGTCAATGCTGCAATACAGATGACTAAGATGGTCGTATGGTGTGATTTTAATGGGGCAGTGAGCAGGAATCTTGCGGTATATCCAGAGAAGAGGACGACCATGGGAATAAAAAACAAAAAATAGTGCGGGAAAAAACGGTTGGGTAAAAAAACAGTTACAAAACACACCCCGTACCAAAGCCAAAAGGTGGAAAACCGAAATAGGTTAGGTGATATTGATGGAGTAGAAGTATTACGAATACCTAGAAAAAATTGGGTTAGGACAATCCAAAGGAGTAAGGGAAAAAATTGTACCGTCCCATTCGCAATCCAAGCCAAACGAACGGGGATTTGTTTGAGATAAGTAAGTGCACCTGTTGATTGTCCTGCGGTATAGTTAGCCAGTCCTTGAAAGTGATAAAGAAGTCCGCTGCCGTTATAAAAAAGAATGGCTTCGATGATTGCGCCAATCAAAAGGCATAGCGTAATTAACTGCCCTTTGGATTTGGCAGGCATGGCAAAGCAATAAATACAGAGGATCAAAATAGGTAGGCTTTGTACTTTGGTAAAAAAGGCCACTAAGATGAGTAGTGCAATTGTCGTTAAGCGCTTGTAGGTGAAGGCACTCGCACCAAAATAGCAGGCCAGCCCCAGACAAATAAATGCACTACTAACGAGTTCTCCGTTAGGGCTTAGCGCCTCGCTATCCCAAGGTAGAAAAAAGAGAAAAAGGCAGCCTAATAAAACTCCGATCACGGTAGGGATGCCAAGTTTTCGGCTAATGAAGAGCAAGGACATCACAATGGCGCTATAGCTCAAGTAGCTGACAAGACACACGAGTGTGATATCAAGTTGAGCGGACCAGCTAAACCACTGGAGTGCAAGCCATTTCAAGCAAAATAGTAATATGGGGATAACAGGCCCCACAGTAAAAGCATCGCGGATTTGGGGATGGTCAAAGTAGAGGTAGTAATTGGCGAGAGACACGTACTGGAACACATCGGAATTGATGTCAACTGGATTTAGTCGCAATAGCGGCAAGCCCACAATGGGAATGGCTAGCAAGAGGAGAAATAAATACGGGAAGAGTTTTTTTAGCATGTCAATTCAGTAATGGGAAGACTGCTCAATTTACCCTATAAAATAAGCCTTCTTTATGAATAATACGCGTATTCTTTTACCTGGCGGGGCTGGACTTGTCGGCCAAAACCTAGTCGCTAAGCTCAAGGCTTGTGGCTATACCAATATCGTAGTGATCGATAAACACGCCGCCAATGTGGCTATTTTGCGTCAAGTGCAACCTGATATCGAGGTACTTTTAGCCGATTTATCTAAGTCCGGCGCTTGGCAAGATATATTTGAAAAGGCCGATGTGGTGGTGATGCTCCAAGCCCAAATTGGGGGACTTTATTACGAGGAGTTTGTCGCTAATAATGTGAGCTCGACGCGTTTAATTTTAGAGCAAGTTAAAAAATACGGGATTACGAAGGTAGTGCACATTAGCTCCTCAGTAGTTGAGGCAGCAGCAGATGATTTTTATACCCGTAGCAAAATCGAGCAAGAGCAACTGGTTTTAGCAAGTGGGCTAGCCTGCCCCATTTTGCGGCCAACGCTGATGTTTGGTTGGTTTGATCGTAAGCATTTAGGCTGGCTCTCACGGCTCATGCAAAAAATTCCGCTTTTTCCGATTCCCGGTGATGGCAAATACATGCGTCAACCCCTTTATGCGGGTGACTTTTGTGATGTCATCATTGGCTGTATTGAAAAACCGATACCGGCAAAAATTTATAACATTACAGGTTTAGAAAAAATCGATTACATCGAGATGATTCGGATTATTAAAAAAGCCACTAAGGCTAAAGCGATTATTGTAAAAATTCCGTATTCCCTTTTTTATGCGCTATTGTGGCTGTGGAGTCTCTTTGATAAAGCACCACCTTTTACGACGCAGCAACTACAGGCCTTAATTGGAAAAGATGAATTTGAGGTGATCGATTGGCCACAAATTTTTGGGGTGAAGCCCACTTCTTTTAAAGACGCTATTACCGAAACGTTTTCTCATCCTCAATACAGCAAGATTATTCTTGAGTTCTAAAAATGACAGCCCCAGATCAATCCCTCTCTTCAGATCGCCGTATAGCAGTACTTGGTGCAGGTCCCATGGGCTTGGCTGTTGCCTTCCAATTAGCCAGAGATGGCTATGAACCGGTGGTGTTTGAGGCGGATGATCGGGTTGGCGGCATGGCGGCGCATTTTGATTTTTCTGGAGTCTTCATTGAGCGCTACTACCATTTTCATTGCATTTCAGACCGGGCCTTCTTAAACCTCTTAGATGAGTTAGGTCTTGCCAACCGACTGCACTGGGTTAAATCTAAAATGGGCTATTGGTATTTAGACCAATTGCAAGCATGGGGTAACCCAGTTGCTTTACTCCAATTTAAAGGCCTTTCTTGGGTTGCCAAATTCCGTTATGCGCTGCACGTATTTTTATCGACTAAACGCAAAAATTGGCGCCCGCTAGATCGGCAAGACGCAGTGCAATGGGTTAAACGTTGGGTTGGGCCACAGGCTTATGAAGTGCTCTGGCGCAAACTATTTGAATACAAGTTTTACGAGTACACCCCCAATTTATCAGCCGCCTGGATTTGGAGTCGAGTGCGCCGCATTGGGCGTTCGCGGTATAACTTGATGCACGAGAAACTCGGGTATTTGGAGGGCGGCTCAAACACCTTATTGCAAGCACTTAAAGCCGATATTGAGAAGCATGGTGGAACCTTTTGCTTGAGTACGCCAATTGAAAAAGTTCTCATTGAAGATGGCCATATTCGTGGTGTAAAAGCTGGCGGTCAAGACCATGCATTTACGAGAGTCATTAGTACGATTCCCTTGCCTTATATTGCTCGGGTGATGCCAGATTTACCCGCTGACATTCTCGCGCAATTTCAGGCGAAAAAGAACATTGCCGTAGTGTGTGTGATTGTCAAATTGCGCCGCCCCTTTAGTTCCTACTTTTGGGTTAATACCAACGACCCAGAAATGGATATCCCCGGCTTTATTGAGTACAGCAACCTCAACCCCCTAGGACCCCCCAATTCAGGCCAACCCGCCATTTTGTATGTGCCGTTTTATATACCTGGTGAGCATCCCAAATACGGCGAGCCTGATGCGGTCTTTTTAGATAAAGTGCGTAGCTACTTGAAAAAAATCGACCCGACTCTAACTGACGAGGATTTTTTAGATCTGCGGGCCAGCCGTTACCGCTTTGCTCAGCCTATTTGTGAGCCGGGTTACTTGGACACCTTGCCCCCTATCGCTTTACCAGTAAGGGGCTTGTGGGTGGCTGACACGTCTTACTATTACCCTGAAGATCGGGGTATTTCAGAGAGTGTTGATTTGGGGCGCAAAATTGCCCGGGATGCTGAAGCCTTTAAAATAGCACCAGTTCTCTAAAGTGGGTTTGAGGCCCTGCTCAGTCTGGCAGGTCTTAAGCCCGGCTCCTTGATTATGGGTAAAAGGCCGCATGCAGCTTAACTTCTTTTTTCCTGAAAAATCTTCGCAAAGTCGCCTAGCCATTTGGCAATTGGCATTGATTGCTTTTGGCATGCTCTTTTTGCGGGCCTGGCCCCGGCTTTTTTATCCCGATGTGTGGGATGAAGATGGCATTCAAAATCTATATGGATTTTTATCTCGGGGCCCTATTGACATGCTAACCCCGGTGAGCGGTTATCTCATTGTGATTCCCAAAACAATGACTTACCTCTCGGCTTTGATATCGATTACGTATTACCCATTCTTGAGTACAGTTTTTACTTGGATCTTTACGATCTTTGTGTTTGTCACAATTGCTAAAGCACCTACCTATTTAAAAGGGGGGGTGTGGTTGGCCGTATTTTGTGCATTACTACCAACGAATCCGGAAGTATTTGGACTGCCTTTATATAGCTTTTGGTGGGGCTCTTTGCTATTGCCGATCTTAGTCTTTTGGGATGAGCGTAAGACCCATTTTGGCTTTCGGGTATTTTTGCTCTTGATCGCTTCGATGTCATCACCATTTTGTGTGGCGACACTTCCCTTGTTCTTTATACGCGCCTATGTGCTGCGTCAGCATCGCGTTGAAATCATTTTGGCTGTACTTGCCATAATTACTACGGCAACCCAGTTTTGGATTATGTATCCTCAAACATCCTCCTTTGTAGCGGCGCTCTTATACAAAGTGCTCCCCCGATTTTTGGGCGGCTATACCGTGGTTAACCTGTATCCCGCTTTGGCATGGGTTGGCGCATTTGCCTTGCTGAGTTATGGTGTTGGTGGAATTGTTCGTAATCGCCATTCTTGGGTCTTATGGACATTGGGCTACCTCTGTGTGATTAGTATCATCATGTCAGTCACGCGCACACACATCAATGATTTAGACCAGTCTGTTGGCGGCCCGCGCTATTTCTTTTTTCCTTACATCTTTATTAGTTGGTATCTTGTGCAGCTCGTCTATCAAGATCGCGCTAAGTGGTTTTGTTGGGTCGGCTGTGGATTTTTGGGCCTATCTTTAATCAACACCATTCCTGTTTTAGGGCGTAATCACGACAGCTTGTATTGGAAAGACCATGTGTATAGCTGCTCCCAATTTGAGAAGTATGAGTTGCCGGCGCATTTTGCGGGAAGCGCTGGCGATGTTTGGCCATTTCCGATTGATGGGGCGCTTTGCGCAGCTTGGCTTGCAAAAGATCCTTTTGCAAACGCGCCTAAATCAACATACGCCTACCGTGTCTTGAGAAAAATCAAGCCTGAGGACTATGCTAATTTTAATATTGCCAAGGCTTTGCAAGTTCAGCAGTCTGAATGGCAAGGCCAAGACTATGAAACTTTTAAGAGTGGCAAACCCAGCGTACCTGAGGGCTACCGCATTATAGGTTCTTATACCGGTAAACCCAATTCCAATCCAAGCTCAGTTAAGGTGCATCTTCGCCGCGGGCAACAGATTTTGTATCGCACAGAATCAAACTCAGGTAATCAGCAGATCACCATTGATGGCCATGCAGAGCAGTTTATTAGTCGGGCCTTAGTTGCACCTAAGTGGATGATTTTAGAGTTTTCAAATCGCCAGCTTCCAGAAGAATTTGATGTGATCTTTACTGATCGCCCGGGCCCCGGGGAATGGTCCGCGATTGCTGTAAAGGAATGATGAAGCGCCCGCCTGAGAAAAAGTCGTGATGCGAATGGGATATCAATGGGATTTTTCCCCCTTAGTGCGCCGCTTGTTTTTGAGTTTGATATGGTTGGCCGCTCTGATTTATATTGGGTCTATCGCTCGCTTTACTTATAACATGCCTTATGGCGATGATTACGATGCAGTCTTGGGTTTTTTAAATCAGTATTGGGCGGCAGATTCTTGGCAGCGCTTCATATTGCTATTTTCTCAGCACAATGAGCATCGAGTTTTACTCACCCATCTTTTTGAAGTGGTTGATTGGCAGTTATTTGGTCAAGTCAATTTCACGCATCTCATTTGGCTTGGTAATCTGGGTTGGTTTTTAGTGATTTATACGATGTGGTCCCATGCCAAATCTCGAGCTATTCCAATGATTGCTTTTGGCCCAGTCATTATTTTATTATTCTCATTCTCGCACTACGAGATGATGACTTGGGCGATGACTTCAATACAGCAATACTATCAAATACTTTTTTCTATACTCTCACTTCGTTTTATGGTGAGGCATCAGTGGATGGCATTTACCCCATTTTTCTTATTAGCTGTATTTACGGGTGGGGGCGGCTTAATTTTGATTCCCGTACTTGTTTTTTATCTTTTATGGAATAAAAGCTATCGCTTAGTTGCTCCATTTTTAGCGCTCTTTGTTACCACTCTCTACATCTATTTTTCATTTCTACCTTATGTCAATTTGACCCCAACTGCCAAGTTTATGGGGGCGCTGTCACATCCACTAGATCTAGCTACATTTGCGGTTGGGTTTATTGGTGGAGTGGGAAATGTGCAGATAGTAGGGTTAGCTTCGTTCGTTAGCGTAGGTCTATTATTGTTAGTGCTATTTGCAAGCCAGGCTAGATTTCTGTTTAAAGAGGATCCCTTTTTAGCCTGGATGGGTATTTATATTGGCCTTACTGCTGGGTTAGCCGCACTTAACCGCTTGGATATAGGTGCGCAGGCCGGGGGCGATAGTCGCTATTCCACCTACTCCTTAGTCTTTTGTGCCTGTTTATATCTGTCGGCTTTATTGCGATTTAGCGCAATGAACATACAGAAGAAAATAGTCGGTTGGGGATATGTATTTGCGACGCTGTTATTTATCGCTTGGTACTTTCAGGCGTTCACAGCCCTTAATGATCGCTTATATTGGCTGAAAAATGGATTTGCTACCTATCCTGATTTAGTCCGTGCCAGGGCGGTTTTAGACCAGTCGCACGAATTGGGAATTTTTCTTGCGCCAAATAAACAGCAAAAGCGGTAAGAATAAAGCCCTAGCAAGTTATTTAAACTGCGCCGATATCAATCCAATTCCAAGCATTCTTTTATCTTTATTCTCAGGGACTAAGTCGTTTGGTACGACTGAATTTTTAAATTTAAATTCTAACTTGAGATAGGGGTGTTCTAACATTTCTTTAGATAGAGGCAGCGTTAGATAGTTGTTTTCATATTGTCGAATCTCTATTTGGCGATCAAAGAAACCATTAATCCAAATATCAATAGTTTGACTGGGATGTTTGTTGGGATCCAGAAATGTTTTGAAATTAAGCGTAATTGAATGAGGATTTTTTTTGGGCCAAGGTAAATTGAGTGTGGAAGCTTTACCATCAGACCACGTCCCCCAGCCCTCTTGCCAGCTCCAGCCATTTTCCAAATAAAACATTAAGTCTTGATCTTTTTTCTGATTTGAAAAGCCAATCGCATTCTCGCTAGTATTTGGTAGCTGATCATTATTGATCAAGTTCTCAGGCGCTATTGGTATGCATGATTTGCAGGTTTTCCACCCAGGTGCCAGAATTAAAAACCCGTCTATTTTTGCAACAATATCATTTACCCCCCGAGTTGCCATAATGGGAATAAGGAAGCGATCCTCGAAAACATATAGCGAATCATTATCATATTCACCTTTCATAATCACCGCTTTTAGATCTTGATTGGCTTTTGCAACTTTTCGACCATCTACCCTTGCAAAAAATACTGAATTTGTTTGCAAACCATATTCAGCTGCCAAGCTAGCAAATTGAACCCATTTTTTACTTTGACTCATTGCTGGGATACGAACTATTTTTTTATAATGTGCTGTAGCGGATCGCCAAAAAGGGTTTTTTAAATCTGGGGCAAAAATTTCAGCAGACATATCCTGTGCAAGACTTTGTTGTGTAACTTGCCAACCCCGCTTTGTATCTGCTATTTGCAAGACTAAGGCAGCCGCCAATATAGTAATTGCAATACGGTCAGAGCTCACTTTACAAATTAGATAAATTGCAAAAATAATTAGACAATAATGAATGGGCCACCACATACGTGCAGATGAGCGCAGAATATGCAGCGGAGAGTTTAAAAATAAGGGCAGTTCAAAATTAAAAGCCCGCATACCAATTCCAATATTATTAGTAAGAGCATCAATATAAAGCAACATCAAACACAGGCATAAAAAACGGTGGTCGGCAAATAAGAGGATCACATTGTGCGAGAGAGGGGTTACCTTAGATTTAGGTCTTGAAATGAGTATTAATAATATGCAGGCGATCGCAATGACCATAATCGCGCCCAAGCCAAGGTAGTTATATCCTTCGCCCCATGAGGTAGGCATTGGAATATTGGGTAATAGATAGGACCACCCACTAGGATCAATAGGCCCTAAGACGTTTAGCTTGAAAAAACCGTATCCCCAATCAATTCCAGAAGAGCCAGTAATTGCAAAATACCCAGCTTGCCATGCGCATAACAAAACTAAGGTCGTGGCCGTAAATATTTCATAGAGTACTTTGCGACCGCTTAGCACCTTTTGGCTAGTTAAGCGATCAAGTAAGTCAGCTAGCCAAAGTAGGCTAACAATGGCAAATAAATAGAAGTGCGTTAGAACTGATACAGAAAGTAAAACCGACCAATAGAAAATTCGCCTATCTTGTGATTTTCTGAGCGTCAGAAAGAGGGCTGCTAAGATTAAAAAATGGGCAACCAAAGCTGCTTGCGTGCCTGAAGGTGTATAGACCCGCCAAAACATCGGGGGCGAAAAAAATAATAGCCCAGTACCAAAAAAAATTACCCAGAAATGGGTGGAGAAGAGAGAAATAATTTTCCAAGAAAACCAAGTTTGCAGTAGAAAGCAGAGTAATAACCAAATGCCGAAATACTGAAAAACCTGAGGCAAAATTGGTGAAAGTAACTTAAAAAATATGGCCATTATTGGGATAGAATCCGTATAGACAATAGAACTGCTTATGTCCATTCCAAAATTCGGATTCAATCCAATTGGAAAACTCCAGGGTGAAGCACGATAAAAAACCCATCCTAAATAGTGTTGAGGAGGATCAAATCTCCCAAAGATCCAGCTCAAATTGCGGGGGTCAAGAGGCCCAAATCCAACGATGAGATAAAAAAATATAATGCCAAAAAATAGGGGAATGAAGGGGGTATTTTTTTTAAAAAAAGTCATTCGTAATATAGATCGAATTTAAAAAAGATGATTATTATGGTTGCTCAATACATTTATCAAGGAAGAAAAGAGTCGGATTCAATCTTCCAGGGCGCATCAAGAGCGCGTAAATTGGTTTTGGTGATGCGCTGCCCGCTATATCCAAACTTTGATTTTAGCCAATGCCTAACTCTTGGGATTTGGCTTAGCTTGCCATAGTTAAGTAGGCGGGAAAAATGGGGAGTCCAGGCCAGCTGTTTTCGAAGTTGGGATAAGGCCTCGTTTGCTTGCAGCATGTAATTATGAAAATCTTCACTGCGCTGTCCTTCGATCATACGAAAACCTGCTAAGGGATAATCAACCCCGTATAAATCTGTGTGCTCATAAAATGCGCACCATAATGCAAAGTCGCCTGCCAATGTGTAGTTTGGGATAGAGGACCCACTTTTTTCCCATAATGATCTGCGCCAGAAGGTTGACTCTTGTTGTAGCCAGTACCCCTTTTTATTCGTGGTGGGTAAATAGAGCCCATCAAGAAAAGATTTTTGACTAAAGCCGGGAAGAATATCAACCGAAACAAGGTGGCCATTAGCATCCCAAGAGCCTGGCTTAAGAGAAGAGAGCCACTCTACTTGGGGTAGATTGCGAAATATATCGGCCACCAGAAAAAGTGAGTTAGGTAAGAGCATGTCATCTGCATTGAGCCAACAAAGAATTTCACCTGATGATTTAGTAAATCCTTTGTTGATGGCGTCGTACTGCCCCAGATCTTTTTCACTTACCCAGGTGGCTAAGTGTTTTTCATAGCGAGCAATAATTTCTACCGTACCATCGGTACTTCCCCCATCCATCACAATATATTCTAGGTTGGGATATTGCTGATCAATGACCGACTTCAGCGTGCTTTCGATAAAGCGGCTTGAATTAAAAGAGGGAGTAATGATTGTTATTTTTGGATAGTGCATATCAGATTAGGAACCTTGATCTCGGAGGTGCGCCAAGGATAGTATAGCTTTTACGGCCCTTTTAATGTGCTTTACTAATTCTCTAATCACTAGGCGTTATGAAGATTGCCGTATAGGTTTTTTGCCAATCACGTGGGTCGCCTTCAGCCCAGATCGAAAAAGCGCTTACTTGATTTCCAGGTACTCCTTGAGAATTTTGATAAAGCAACTCAAACTGGTTGACATTTTCAATCAGAGGGGAAAGCAAAAATTCTGATTTAGCCATGCTCGCTACGAAACGGTAGTGTTTGATAGTGCCATTCTTTAGGCGAACCGCAATTCCTAAGGGGCTTGACTTAAAAAGAATGTTTTTAAGTTGACCCAAAAGAGACAGATTGATACTCATTTTTGAAAAAATGAGTTTAGATTGAAGTTCGGGCAGATCCACCCAATGCGTCAGTTCATAACTTCCACGGGCGATGATGTGCTCGCCAGGATTTATCTTGGGGGCAGCCCTCTTTTTTAAGAGGAGAAAGCCTGCTTCCATCGATGCCGGCTGATAGTTTTTAAGAAGCCCGCTCCAACTAGCGCCGCCATCTAGTGATGGAAATCGCTCATCCTGCGGCTCTATATTAAAAAAAATGTTTTCAGGTGCATTTACCCCAAGAATATGATCTCGGTTTTTGGCCGAGAGAATAGAAGTGTAGGCAGAGTAACTCTGCAAGATGGGCCGTGAATTCCATGTATTACCAGAGGCAATCAAGTCAATTTGATCATGAGGATAGATGTCGGTTGCACCCTTTAATAAGGGGAGCTTAGTTTTTTCATGTAAGCGCTCAAGGGACACTTGAAATTGCACCTCCAAGGCCTTGGGGCTTGTAATGCGGCTTGTCATACCATTCCAAGAGCTTAAATAGGTTAACTCAATTTGTTTAAAAACTGCGCCGGGTAAATTGGGGAAATAATGACTATCGATTTGAATAAATACAATGCAGGAGGCTAGAAGTACAGCCTGTGTCAGGCGGGAAAAATAGATAGTGTTCAGTAATAGCGATGCAAAGACAATACTGGTTCCGCAGATTAGCGCATGCGAATCGTGCCGGACAAAACCGCTTTTAAAGCTAACGAATAAGAAAAGAAAAAATATACAAATTAAAAATAAGTTATTAAGGGAAGCCCCTCCTTTTTTTAAAATAGTCAGCAATAAAGCAAGGGTTACAAAACTATAACTAGCAACTTCCCATGGGTTTCCAGGGCTTGACATTGCTTCGCTATAGCCAGAAATAATTTCGGTAGTCGATTCAAAATAGGGCAATAAGTTGCCAATCGATTGGCCAGAAAAAATCCAAAAAAAGGTTAATGCACTTCCAATGGAAATGGGAATTATTAGGGCTTGGGACCACTGTTTTTTCAAAAGAAAAAGACAAAACGCTAGAATCGCTAAGCCAAGGTAAAGGACAAACAAGGTACCTTTAATTAAGGGGTAGAGCCCAAAGGCAGAGAAGAGGAAAAAGCTTAGAACTAAAAAGATCCATTTTTTATGGCCTTGAGGCGAACTCGACTGCACTAGACCAAAGCAGTAAAGGCCAATGAGTAGGGCATAGGAAAAAAATAGGGTATCCATCGCAAACATCAAGCCCGCAAGGACAAGCCAGATTCCTACTTGAATAAGCCAAGGGCATGATCTCATAATCCACACGAGAGCGGTTGCATAAAGGATGCCAAGATAGGCTGAGCCTAAGAGCATTAAAGTGTCGGTCCCTGGGTGGTAGGCCTTGGAGTAAATAGAAGCATAGGGCCCAAAGGTAAATATCATCTCTTGACCAAAGGGAGTTCCCTGAGATACGGCTTGATTAATGCCGATAACCCAGGACGGGTCAAGTGAATTTGTCAGTGGCAGCATTGGCTGCAATGGAATAAAAATGCAAAGGACTGTAATAGCTATAAGGCTATACGCAGTAATTTTTGCTAGATTTAATAAAAAAGGCATGGGTGCAGTCTACTGGGTTCTGGAGGGCTTATTGAGATAGGCCTTCAGCTGATCCGCATTTTTAAGTCGAGTTAAAGAGCCTTTTTGAAGAGCGGGGTCAAAAGCGTAAAGCCAAAGATCATCAAAGTTTGCCCGCCACCAACCGCTAATGAGGATGCCATTTTCGGTAATTAGCAGCTTATTTAAGTCATTTCTTTGTGTATCAATCATCGCGCCATCGCTAATCATTTTATTTGTATGGATAGCTAGCGCAGCGCCAAAATCCCAGGGTTGGCTAAATACGATTTCATCGTTGTAATTAGGGATCAAAAATTTTGGTACATCACCCAGAATGACTGCGCCTTGACTTAGGGAATGCGTCTGAGCTAAGTTAAGAATATCTTTGATAATGGCTGTTTGTAATTGCCATGATTTAATATAATTGTCTCGCTGAACTGAAAACGTCAGAGAGCTTGCGACACTAAAAAATAAAACTACCAGTAAGAGAGTTGCGTTATATTTTTTGATTAAGCCGCAGATACCTGCTAATGCTAGTGCAAATACAAACCAGGTTGATGAAAGACCTCGGGCACCATAACCCCATGAAGTTGCCGACTCCCCCGAGAGAATGAAGATAAATGATGAGCTAAAAAAGCAGAGTAATGCGATAACCAAAAATTTAAGTTGACGCACATTTTTACTTACCGGGGAGCTTATTTTGTGACCAAACCATAATGATAAAACTAAAGGTATGCATGTGGCTAAATCGTAAAAAGAAAGGTATCCCCATACTTTTTTAATGAGCAATGGAAGCTGCAGGTAAAAAACATGAGCCCAGGTATAAAGCATTGCTAGCACTTGACTAGCATTAAATTTAAGCCGCGAATCGACATCCATGAAGAGTGGGGCAATTGTCTTTTGCCAAAGAATCACCAAGATCAAAATCCCGACGATGGGCAATATAAAGGAAATAAAATAGCGAACAAAATTCTTATTCAATGTAGATTTTTCTACTATAAGCGGCAAAAATGCAGTGAAAGGTAGTAGGGGCAGAATTACCTCATACGTTAAAAAGCCAAAAAGTAAAAATATGTAACTAAGTAGGTAGGCTATTTTTGATTTTGTGATGCAATAATTAAAAAGCAGACTTAAAGAAATAGCCCAATATAAAAAAGATACTGTTGCCGTTAATTGATTGATGGGTGAGACGATTACAGGCATCGCAATGGTGGGAAGGGCAGCGATGATAGTAAATACCAGAGCTGGGTAAGCGCCTATTAGCTTACGAATGATATTGGTAGTTAAGCCAATGGCAAAAAAGAAAATAGCTGTATTAAAAACTAAATAGGCTGAAAAATGATTGCCAAAAAGAAATGTAGCGCCCGTGATAGGAAGGGGGGCAAGGGGGCGATTAGAAAATAAGGGAAACCAACTTTGATAACAATCTGAGAAACCAGCGCAGTCCAGGTTGTGCGCAATATCACCCCAGTCGTCGACGATAATGCCGCCATTAAGAAAAAGCGGTAAATAGCTAGCCAAAAAAAATACAATTAAAAAAAAGAGCGGTTTTAGTGGTGCTTTAAGCCCATTCTTCATGCTTAGTAACTTGTATTTTTAATATTTAGAAAAGGCATTATCTTAAATGCGCTGAAATTAGCCCAATACCTAGCATGCGGTCATCTGAATTAGAGACACCTGCTTGAATTGGGGAAATAGGGTTGCTAATATAGAAAATAAGCTCAAGATTAGTTTTGGCGCCAATATTTGGAGGAATTGAAATTGAAATAGAGGTGGGGGTCGTTGTATTCAAAGAGATGCTTTTCTGTAAAGTATTATCCATCCAAATCTCGATGGATTGTTTTGGGTGTGTTGGGGAGATAAATCCCTTTACATGAAGGCGTACCTGTTTAGGATGAACGCCATTAATTGGAAAATCAAGAATAGCTTTTTTTCCATTAGACCAAACACCCCAGGGCTCAGGGCCATACCAGCCAGAACGTAAATATTCAATGCCATTACCACGGCTATTAAATAGAATTTCCTGATCTATAGGTGTTCGTAATGGTTTGGCGCTTTCTTGTTTTTGGGCGATCGCTTGTTGGCAGGCTAAGCCTTGCTGATGCATGCTTTTATAAGCTAATTCCATTGGATCTGCTCCGATTAAAAATGCATTTGCAGATGCAGTGGGGTAGTCTCGAAAATAGCGTGTCAAGTAGAGGCTAAAAAAACTCAGGCCTAGACAAAGGGTAACTAGTAAAAACCACCTTTTCTGAATGCCTACTTGGGCTTGATACAGAATAGTGCCCGTAAATAATGCAAAAAATGGCCAAGCAGCAATGGAACGCAAGGCATGGGGAATGCCCTCATTTGTTAATGCCGCAGGAATAATGCTCGCTACAATACCAAGACATGCGATGAGTAAAAGTCGAGTCTGGGTTGGTTCTAAATAGGTAATCTTTGCTTTGGAAGTTAAGTCTCTCAGAAGAAAATAACTAGCAATTAATACAGCAAATGCATCGAGCCAGCTAAGCATTCCAAACCAGGGTAGAGAGTGCCTTAGGTTTGCATCGCCTTTGAAAAATAAAAATACTGGCGAGAGATGTGCCCACACTTGTTGTAGAAAAATAAAAATGAGTTCAAAGCTGTTGGCCTTAGAAAATGGGCTTGAAGGCGAAGGGCTCCAAAGTACAAGGGATTGCGAACGCGCTAAAAATTCAGGGTTTAATAGTTGTAGAAATAGAGGAATGCATATGACTGAAAAAATAATCGCGCATAGACCCTTTTTTTTCCATTGCAGTCCAGGCAGGAATAACGCCAGGAGGATTGCAGTAATTCGCAGTGGGGAATAAGTGTAGCAAGCCAGGGCTAAAAAAATGCCGGATGTCCAATACCCCTTTTTTAAACTACTAGCCCATAAGGCCATTACCAGAAAAAGAACTGCTAACGGTGGATCCCACGCTATTCTTGAGAATTGAAATGCCCACGGCATGATGCTTGCGGAAAAGGCGACATAAAGAGCAATTTTTGGATTTGATTTATTACGAACCCATAAGTACAAAAATAAAACAGAAAGACTTGTACTTAGCGCTAAAAAACTCCGAAAGCCAGCAGGGGAATACCCAAAAATTTTGGTCCAAATTATTTGGCCGTAGATATAAAAGGGGGTATAAAAAGCATCCCCAGCACCAGGGGTAAAAAGCGATAGGGAATGCCCATAAAAATCTGCACCAGTTTGGCTAATGCATAGAACTTGTGCTGCTCCAGCGGCTTCATCAACATAAAATCCAGGGGGCGAGTGATTCAGCCCGATAAAGCGGGTGAGGTTGAGGAGGATGATTAGATAAAGCATCTCAAGGATCGATAGTCATTCAAACACCGCACTTTTAATTCCTAAACCTAGCTGCCGATCATCTTCTCCCATGCCTAAAGCTTTTGGGCTAATCGCATTGGGGATTTTAAAGTCAATCTCCAGCCATTCTTTGCCATAGGCTGAAGCTGGGATGGTGAGCTTAATCAGATTACTTTCAAAATGCGTTAAAAGCACTTTTTTCTGCCATTGCCCGTTAATACCTATTTCTATTTCTTGTAGGGTTTGCTTTGGTCCCACAAAGGCTCGAACATCCAAAAGAATGGTCTTGGGAGTGCCACTTGGCATAAACAAGCTCAGTTTGGCTTCTTTACCCAGCGACCAGGTACCCCAGTCTTCAGTACTACTGGACCAGCCCTGCTTTAAGAAGCAGCGGGCATGGGGGCTGGAAAAGGCAATGACCTTGCCTAGGGCTGGACTAAAGAATTCGTACAGGCGAACTTGGCGTTTATACGTGGTGTAAACAATCTGTCCATCAATCTTCAGTTCATCAAATTGCTCAAACCCTTTTTTCTGGGAGTACTGTTGGCGATTGCCCATTAAGGTGGTAATTACATAATCAGAGCAGTCCTCAGAGCGATCGTTGATGAGGCGCTTTTGATCAGTCTCAGAAAATATTTTTGAATTTACAAAATAATTAATCTGCCAAATTCCCCAGATAGGAAAAACAGAAAATGTTTTATTGCTATCTTGGTATAGGATTTTTTCCAAAAGCCGACGGTATGCAGTGCCACCATAATCCACATCAAATCGCTTTGCAAACTCGCCTGCCAAAGGATTAAAATAAAGATATTGGTAAGGGTGCCAACGCACCATCCAGTATCCTGTGGACCCCATTGATCCAATGAGCGCTATTAGTAAGGT
>CAFAAO010000034.1_pt1 | contig 15218 bp, 16 predicted proteins | sample 7267621 | NCBI WGS metagenome assembly CAFAAO01 (sample SAMEA6813989, study PRJEB35770) | freshwater metagenome | biome: Freshwater; feature: Freshwater reservoir; material: water | place: Czech Republic | collected 2017-08-18 | depth 30m m
AACGCTGAGCAAGCTACCAAAATTCAGCAACGTGAACTAACACAAAAAACGCTTCAAAATAATGTAGCGAGTGCTGTGCGTGAATTATTGACTATCGCCCCGCCAGCTCCTGCAAATCATGGTTATTTATTAGCAAAACAGGTGCGTCCCGGTGATTTGAAAGTCGTACCGAAAGATGGCAGTGCTTTACCTCTCAATTCGTTTGTGATTATTGGTAAAAACTGGCAGGAATCAAAAATTTTGTGTGAAGCAAACCCTGATAAGTTGGTGTTCACCGCAGGTGATTTACTTCTCGTTGCTCAAGATGTGAACGGAGAAATTCGGTCAGTACAGGCTATTCAAGAAAATGGCCTGAAACGGTTTGCAGCCGGCGGCGTCAAGCAAGACATGTTTCATGTAGTGGGCGGGGAAGGGCTGAAGGCACTAAAAAAAGTACCCGCTATTGTTATTGCTGAAGGGTATGCAACAGCAGACAGTATATCGCAAGCCCTGGGCTACGCCACAATAGCCGCCTTTGACAGTGGCAATTTACTAAACGTTGCCCAGCAACTGCGTGAAATATTCCCAGAGAAGCCCTTTGTGATTGCCGGTGATAATGATGCCCATCTTGAACTGACCGAAGGCAAAAATCCAGGTAAAGAAAAAGCCTTGGCAGCCGCAAAAGCAGTTGATGGCACAGCAATATTTCCGATCTTTGCTCCAGGCGAGCAAAGCTACCCAGACAATCTGGAGCTGGTCACGCCGTTAACAGTAAGATCTGGTAGTTTGACCGATGAACAACAAATGGAGATTGCTAAATTGAAAAGATATACTGACTTTAACGATCTAGTGACCAACAGTGTATTCGGTCGTCACGGTCTGGAGCATCAGGTAACGAGTCAGGTGAACAATGTTATTAAAAGCCAGAAAGAACAGATTGAGGTTCAGCATAAGCAAGAGCTGAAGCCATTCGTGAATTTTGAACAGCAACATCAACTTAACGCTATAAAAATATGATGTTTTGTATAAAAGACAAGATTGTCATTGAAATAATGAAAGGTGGATCATTGCCATTGCAAAGCGTATACAGAAAACCACTAGCTAGTTTGGAGTCAATTCAACTTCAGACTAGATAATGCGACCAATAACAAGGTAATGTGACCAATAATAGACGGAGTTGGCTACAGTATTTATGGATAAACTGTCAGTATATTTCAAGTTTAAGTTGTCGCTATTAAACGTTTTTTTGCTTCACTATTTAACAAGTCAACAGGCATTGTGAAAAATGTCCTCCAGACATTTAATAAGCTTGTTAAATATAACCTATTAGGTTAATATTAATAAATGGAAAAACAAACCCCTCATTGCAAGTTGTCAGTCGTAAAAGCTATGATCGAAGCGGGGAATGTTAGAACGACGAAAGCGGCTCGTGAAGGCGGCGCGGCTTTGGGGATGGACTTCGATAGCATGATTGCAGTAGTGAAGACACTTACTACGACTGATTTCTATAAGAGCATGACTACCCATACAGATCACCGAATGTGGCAGGATGTGTATCGACCTACCACACCGATGGGTGAAATTTACCTGAAACTCACTGTTATTGATGAAGTACTCATCGTGTCCTTCAAGGAGCTATAAATATGAAATGTCCCTCTTGTGCGGCGGCGGAATTACTGCATGATACCAGAGATATGCCGTATACCTACAAAGGCGAGTCAACCCTTATCCCTGCGGTAACCGGCGATTTTTGTCCGGCTTGTGATGAATCTATTTTGAATGTTGTTGAGTCAAGGCGTGCAATGGATTTTATGCTGGATTTCAACAAACAAGTGAATGCGTCTATTGTTGACCCTGGATTTATTGCCAGCGTTCGCAAAAAACTCGCGCTTGATCAGCGAGAAGCGGCAGAGTTGTTTGGCGGAGGAGTCAATGCTTTCTCACGCTACGAAAATGGAAAGACTAAGCCGCCCTTGGCACTGGTGAAATTGCTTAAAATACTTGATCGTCATCCCGACCTTTTAAATGAAGTAAGGACTGTGTAAGGAAAGAGCGTCTTCCGCATAAAATGAAGTTATGTTAAATTCGGTTGCCAGATGTGAGAGGCTTATTCTTCAGCTACGCTAACAAACTTATATTTTTTTAAAAAATAATACTCACAGTCCCTATTCTAAATGGCTCATTCGGCAAAAAAAATTGGAGAGAATCAGGTATTTCTTCAAAGATTTAAAAAGACCAGCTATATTAATGAGGCTACTTTTTTTATTGTGTGTTTTGAAGTTATATCATCATGTATTTAAAATGGTAGACCACTTAATTTGATTATATTGAAGTTAATTTTCTTTCTGGTATTTTTCAAATACACAAAATAAGCTTTCATTTCTGCTTATAACGATTAAAGAGTGGTTATCAAATTACATTTGCAGCAGCAAGGCTTCAGAACGACATAGTGCAATTACTTTTTCAAGTCAAATTGTGAGTGCATATTCCTTGCAGTCAAATAATTAATCAGCATTTTCATCAAAAGCTGAGACGGCAAGGCAATCAGTATCATAGTGTATGCTGTGCCACCAGCCATATGGGATATAAACCATATCCCCAGCCTTAATCGTTATGAATGCCCCAATTTTATTTGCCAACTCTCTGGTTGCAAATGGGTTGAATTCGCTAAATCCATCATTCCAATCACTAACACTAGTGTCTAATTGAAATTTTTCACTGGGGGGAGATAGAAAGAAAGTTTTTTCTCCTTTGATAACAGAATGAAGATTATTGAGTGAATCATTATGCAAAGGTACATATAGTCCTTTGGCGTTCCAAAATAACCAGGAATTATCACCATCAAACCAGAAGTTTTTAAAAAAAACATCATCTTTCCAAATATTAAAAGTTATATATTGAGCTAGGTTTTTTATCACTGAAAAGAAATACTCAGTTTTTGATGGGACATCGGTTTTAGTAAAGCTATCAATATGCTCTTGAAGGGTTATTTTTTTTCCTGGGGTGTCTGCATAACCTTTATGCTTAGCTGCATTTAATACTTTAAATTCCTGATTTTTAATAGCATCAAGCTCAATAAGCAACTGGTCAACATTTACTAGTGTTTCTCCGCGAATAACAACGGGTAGCAGGGTGTGTTGGTAATTAAGTCTAAGCCATTCTAAAGATTCTTCTTTGACGGAATTAAACTCAAAAAATTGTTTTTTAATCTGTGTTCTAGTAGGTAACTGATTTAATAGCGTTTCAAAAATATTTTTAAAATAAAAAGTATCTTCTGCTTTTTCCTGTTTTTCCCATGCACTAAAATGTTTTTGTTTAGATGCAAGTAGCTCGTCATTCAATTGGAGTTTATAACTCATTTGCAATTCATCTAAAGAATCATTTATAGCGTCAACAAGCTGTCTTCCTTGTTCGGTTAAAGCATTAGAGTTACTTAGTAATCGACAACAAAGGACAGTATTAAATAAAAAACTAGCTAATCGCTCTTCAGCCCATTTTGCTAAACGTGGCTCATTTGTCATAACTCTATGGAGATAGTGACATACATTGACAAAGCTGTATGCCGCATGAAGAACACCTGATGCTGGTCTAGTATCAATTCGGAAGGGTGAATAAAAACCTGCTTTGTTATCATTCACAAGAGGTTCCAATAAGGATATTTTATTTAAGCAATCATGTGAAACCTCATGAATTAGTGCCTCAGCCATATACTTCGAATTAACCCATGATGCTAAAAAAACACCATTAAATGAAGGTGTTGAGCTGAGGCTTATGTTTTTTTGATCAGCGGCTACAGGGATAATAACTCTTAGATGCTTTTGTACGTAAGGCATTACTTCTGGAATATATAAATTTAATATTCTTTCTGCATCTTTGAAAGTTTGTCCCCATTTCTCCTGATCGATACTGTGTAATTGAAGTAAAGCTTTGACACCAAAATTGTCTTTGGTCAATTGCTTAGCCATAATTGAAGTACCATCTAGTAATACGTATGCATCATTTGACTGTACATTGCTCCATTTCAGAATAGGATTGTTATGCTCAAAAATAGGGGATGTAAGCTTAACTAAGTAATTTAATTCAGCCAGTAGACTAAGGCTTAAATATTTATTAAATAAAGGGATATATGATTCATTATTTATTGATGCGGCAAGAATTTTTTCAAGTTGATGAAGCTGAAATTGAATGTATGGTTTTGCATGATCATTAGAGCCTCTGAACCATCCATTGGGAAGAGCTTCAAGCTCCAAAGAGGCTTTGCTGACTGCTGAGTTATCATTTACATATTCTTGTATAAAGATTAAAAGCTCATTTAAGCGTAGCTCTTCCTTTTGCCCTATAACAGAGTCAATGTCATTTAATCTGTCAGAACCTAAATAAATTTTCATGCATGGCGCCTCATATATTTTTACCACTCAAAAACGTAAACTTTAAGGTCAGGTTGGTATGTATGGTGCCATTGCGAGTCAATATACGCAGATGCTGAATGCTCATGTAATTTTAGTCCTAATAACTTACTATTAATTTTTTCAGTGCTCTGAACAATAGGATTAATACCCATTTCTGACTCCCATGCCTTTAATACCATTCTATCTAATCGCAAATACCATATAGAATCACCAAACAAAATAATTACACCCGATAGGTGAGCGTCAATTAAGGTAACAAATTCACTTAGGTCACTATCTATGATCATTTCTCTGTTCTTTCTACAGAGATCAATCGTATTTTGGCATTTAACTGAGCAAGGAAAATAATCGAAATGATAAGTTAGCCAAGGATCTGTGATACCTGCAAATCGGTTAGCCAAAGGATTTAATAATGCGTAGTTTTCTAAACCTTCAAAAAAAACATCTATCCAGCGTTCTTTTTTTGATATACGGGCATAGGTCTTCCCACAACATTCAGGATAACTATAACGCTTTGCCGTTAAATGATCCTCGCAGCCATCTTCTTCAATTTGCCAAGCTTCAACAACAGCTGCATCATAGCCAATGAAAAGAACTCTTTCCTTGTCAGTATCCTCGCTGTGAAAAATTCGTCGTTGAAATCGATCAAAACTTTCTGAGTTAAAGACATCTTCCAGCACAAAGGAACTTATCGTAATTAAAAAATCGGGATAATATTGGTTTGTGAATAGTTGTAAGCGTGCAATTGATTGAGGATTCAAGACAAGACGTATAACTTCTTTGTGCCCTAGCAAAAGAGCACTGAATTCGATTAGATTTTTAAATTCTATTACTTCTTCTTCAAGTAATTCCAAAAAAGGAAGTAGCGTTGCTTGATTGGTCATTAAAACGAGTTAATTAATTTGTCATGCATTAACAAATAAACTTTATTACTGTCCACATGCATGACTTCATTATCGCCAGCATATATCGTAAAGTCTGAGCGCGTTTCTATTTTAATAGAATCGCCTTTCATAAGCGCTTCAGCTAATAAGCCTGAATGGCTCATTTCAAGTTGTTTGTTATTGTAGTGCCAAATATTTTTATCATTGATGGCTAGATCGGTAAAAGCATAAATCCCATCATATTCCGTATAAAGATAACGATAACCTTGATAAGCTAAAAACGTTGCCGCCAAGTCCGGTATTTTACTCAATAATAACTTTGCATTAGCTTTAGCCATGTCTGCTGTTTTTTTACAATTCATGGAGCAAGGGAAATGACTGATAAGTCCATAACCGAAATATTGTGCGCAATGAATTACCCAAGGATCTAATTCAGATGTTGCAGTTTGCTGATGACATGAATATAAAGTGAAGTCATTCTGTATTTGTGATGCATCATTATGATAATTTAAAAAATAACTGACACAACAATCAGGTATCCCTAACGCATTTCCGAATGCTTGATTATTGCCAGAAAGATCCGCAGTTCTTGCATCTAAGACACGTTGCTTATCAAGTCCTAAGTGGACCATAAAAGCACCAACCGGAGCAGTATCAGGGATTAATTCGCTGGCTCGATTAGAAAACCCACCTTTACCCGAATCATAATCAAAAAGATATTTTTGAGGTGATAGATAAAACTCTAAGCACAGGATATCTAGTGTCGGAGCTACTAAAGCAAGCTGTTTGTCATTCAAAAAAATACGAGTTATTTTATTCGTATACACAGACTGAATAATTTCACGAACAGTGGCTGGTGAAAGTTTTGCACTCAGCAGCAGGTTGATATTTTTATTAAAATTAATCAAGATGCCAACTCTTCTTTTAAACAGGTGCTAATATGATCAAATAGAATTAGATAGTCCGCACAGTAAATAGAGGGATTTTTGAAACCATTTTCTTTGCTGTAACGATGAGGATAATATCCTCCACCACAAGTAAGTCTATGCCGACACGCTAGGCATTGGTCAGATAAGGCATTTAGTCCAACTAAGCGTTCTTGAACAGAAGGGTGCAGAACAACTTCAGCTAGTGAGTTTTCATAGAGATTAAGATTTAGAACTTCGGCACCATCAAAGGCAGCTTTAATTTGATCTACTGCCTCATAGGCACCATCAGTCGCGATAGTAATTAAGTTAGCTGGTTCAACGCCAAAATATTCCGTACTGCCACTCCCACCTAAGATATGCTCAATAATTTCATCAAAGCGTCGAATAGGTAAATCAGATTGGTATTTAAACCAATAATCAAAGGCTTCTATTAACCAACTTCCAACTTCCGTTGATTCAGGGCTATTTTTTCCAGGAGGCAATTTTTCCCAGTTGCCATCCGACTCAAGAATATCAATGCCAGGGGCATCAAATTCTGCAAAAAAATCAATTTGCTCTTTCGGATTAGAATTGATATCAAGTACCGCTAAAATACCTCCCCAAGCTTTTCTTCCAGAATTACAACGAAGATAGTCTAGTCCTTTCATTACCCGTTGAAAACTTCCATTACCTTCATGGTCAAATCGATGCCGATCATTTATCAATTCATTGCCGTCAAGACTGATGCCAACTTTCAACCCATGCTTTAAAAAAACATCTATATAGTCTTTTTTAAGTAATGTGCCATTGCTTTGCATGCCAAATTTAACATTTGGAATGAGTGAACGTGCTAGCGTCATTGCCTCATCAAAAAACTGTGGCGAACGCATTAGAGGTTCGCCACCATGAAAGGATATGAATGCCTCATTGGAGGTGCAATGTTCAGCTATGCGCTCACAAAGACATTTAAAGGTAATGATCGACATGGTCTTAGGCTTTGTTTTCCAACCTGAATTGCCAAGATTATATTCATAGCAATAATCACAATTAAGATTACAACGGCTATGTACTTTTACAATAAAAAAAGTGATGGGTATAACGTGCAATTCAATAGCTCCTAATCAGCTTTATGTATTTGATGCAGCTTTAGAAAAGGTCCAACCGTCCAGATATCGTGCATACAATGAGTTATATCTAGTTCATGAGCGTTTAGTTCAGGCACTATAATAGCTGTCTTAATCTGTATTGGAATGTGGTTAATGTCCACGAATTTATCTTTAATACCGGAAACTTTATCAGCAGAGTAACCATTCGATGTCTTACGGATGGAGCCTGTTGCTACAATTTGTTGGTAATTAATAAAATCATTAGAAAATTGAATATAAAGAGCGAGGTAAGCAGGAATCGCAATGGAGTCACCTTCCATCATTAACTTTCTAGCCTTCAGCCATTCATAACTTTCGTTACTAAGATCCACACTATAACGATTAATTATAGCGCCCACCCTATAAAGCATGGCTTCCCATGCAATATAGATTGCCGAAACGGTTTCAGGATCGCATATGAGGTCTGTAAGTCTTAATGTTATTGGAGCCATCTCATTGACAGCTTTCAATTTCAGCTCAATATTGATAGAGCCATTAACCATACAAACCGGTGCAAAAATTGCTGTATTTTTAGATAGCTCTAAATCAGTCAATTAGGCAGTTACAACAGACATATGTGTTCGACCGTTGTTGCCAGAGGAATGAGAACAATGGGATGCAGATACATTATCTGTTTCTATTTGATTTTTAAGTCTTTCAGCAACACGCTTCAGAACGGCTTTCTTTGAGGCTTCTAATTTTTCTAGGGTTTCAACGTCAATTTCTTTTGAGTTCATATCAATATGCCATTATTTCTTTAGGGAAACTAATAGTAACATTTGGCAAAAATAAAAGTAAAAAAGTATTACTACTTTAACGTCCATTTGCTTAACACAATGGCAATATCGTCTTTTGCACCAAACCCAGAATGAATAGTACTATAGGCATTAAATTTTAAACCATGCAAAAGCGCACCACTGAAACTAGGGGTTTCATAGATAATTAAATCCATTACGCCTTGCTCATTTAAAAAATCGTTATATTCTTCAAAAGAAAATGGATCGTGAATACGTTCCAGTACGGCTGAAGGATTCAGATTAAGAACTGCAATAAAACGAGGATTTTTACCGATATTGAATATAATTCTCTCCAGATCGCCATGCTTACGAATTTTTGGTGGGTAGGAGTTGAAATGATCTGTATGAAATTGTGAGAGGTCGAAACTATCTTGCTTACGCAGTAAAATCTTATCAAAACGTACGCTATCATTATCCCAGTCAGATGATAGTCGCACTTGATCTAGTAAACGACTTACATCACCATCAAGGTCGATAAGATTCCCCGAGTCAATTTCACCATAGTCTTTATGCCAAATTTCTTCAAACTCATCATGTGCATTTTTTATTTCATTAGTTACATTAGACAGTAAAGAATTATCAATTTGGCAGTTAATCTTTATTCGTTGTATGCCTGTTAAATCAACGATCTGATTTTCATGCAATTTATTTATGTAAACTATATTTACATTGACAGTAATTTTTAGTTGCGAACCTTGCAAAGGGCAAATAGTGATGGTTTCACCATTAACCAAATTTAAAAAGCCATTATTTTTTACAGCGTCCATAATTAAATTCTTAGTAAACAACCTAATCTCAAATAAGATTCAAATGAATCTTCCAAGCGTATAAACTGACTTGGCTCAATAAAATATTCAACAAACATGCCAAATTTTTCAGCTAATTCAGTTACTTCTTTGGGTGACAGGGGGTATAGATTATGTATTTCTGTTATTTTTTTTAACTCACCATCCTCAATTACTATCCAATTTTGTCGTTCTATACCAATTCTTTTAGCGGCATCATAAAAACTTGAGCGAGTTACCTGCCATCCATTGCCTTCATTGTAAGAAATTTGTCCATCCCAACAGCCTACAATATCTGTTTCTGTGTCAAAATCGATGTAACAAGAGCCATTGTTTTTTAAATGGTTCGCTATCAATTCAAATAATAAGACTCTAGATTCTGGAATAAGGTAATTAATTGCATCGTTAGTGCATAGTATTAAATCAAAACTCCGCTTTAAATTTACTGCGCACATGTCCATTGCAATAAACTCAATGTGTTGATACTTTTTTATCGCAATATCAATCATTTCTGGTGCTAAATCAATGCCCAAAAATCGACTTTTGGCACTATAAATGTTTTCTAATAAAGTACCAGTCCCACAGCCTAGATCCAAAATATCTGACCCTTCTGGAATCCCATAGGGATATAAATGACTAACCAGTTTCTTCGCTAAACTCTCTACTTCATTTTTATGTAGTAAATCATAAAATTCCGCTGATAATTTGTAGTTTTTATTTGGCATATTGAGCCTTAAATAATGCAGATGCTTCTGTTAGTGATTTATTTGAACGCATGCCGACAACACGCAAAGCCTGAGGTGCACTGCTTCTAGTCTCAAGGAGGTTATTTTGTGCTGGCGAAAGTATAGAATCTACCTTAGTAGGTGCTAGATAGTGCCCTCCATAATAGGGAGAGCTTAAGAAAAGATCCATGCCCAATGTATTTACTGATTCAAGCAATGTCATTGATGTTATTTCTTTATCAAAAGTGATCTGAAATTTGGTTAAAAAAGTATCAAGATTCCAAAGCCCCATAGGGCTTTGGATTAATTTAAAATGATGGGATTTATAGTTACTGCTTAAAAATCGATCAATTTCAGCTAATTGTATGCTCCCAGGGTCATCAGCATAGCGATAAAAACCACTCCACGAGGCAACACCCCAGTACTTAATTAATCCTTTAACATATAAGCTTTCAAATAAAGGTGCGAGCCGTTTTATAATAGCCATCGATGATTCACTGTTAGCGGAATCTTCAGGATTATGGAGATAGACACCATCTAATTGACTCACACGCAAGCGGCTAATTGACCTTTTAATGCTCATTTCAACATAATCAGCATCAAAGCACCAATGCTCACCCTGTATGCCACGACCACAAGCAGCATTGTCATTCATTTCTTTATTAGTGAGTTGACCTACTTTGGTAAATACATAAATATTATCTGTATGCAAACTCTTAGCTAAATCGGCTAGAGTTTTGCCAATAACAAGCTCTGCTTGACCCTCATAGTAATTTGAAGCGGTATCGATTACTTGAATTCCGTTTTGTATTGCAGAAGTGATTACTTGATTAAGTGTTAATGCATTAGGTTTTTGTTCCATCTCTAGTTCAGCTGTGCCCAAAACTATCCAAGGTACATCAGCATCAATACAATGTATTCTTATCGATGGAGGAGTGTTTTTTAGTGCTTTACGCATAATCAATCCGCTGCGTAAGGTTGCCATTTTTGGAATCGATCAAAATGAACGGGTATCTCTATTGGCATGTGCGAAGTAGAAGCATATTCGCTGCTCAAACAATTGATTGCTAAAGAACACTCATGGCATCGTTCTCTTCTCCTACGAACATCTTCTAACGTATTTTTAAAGATATCATTAGAGAAGCGTGTCGCAGTCTTTGCTGAAAGGGGAGAGTAATTATTACGTGCTAGTGAAAAGGCAGTAATAGCGTCTTCTGGTTGTTCAATCCAACACCAAGAATAGACAAAGATAATACGAAGATTTATAGCTTCAGGATTAATGTGTTTTTCTTCTAGAATTTTATCGACTATCAGGTTAAGTACTTTTCCCTTGTCAACTGAAGGGTTAATGGAATATACAAGAATAACTTCCCTTGATGCCAGTATTGCTAAATTAGCAATAACCCAGTTTATATTTTCTATGCATAATTCTAAATGAATAGTTGCTTTGACTGGCATTAAAAGAATTGAATTGAGTGACGATTTAGTCATAAAATCTAATGCACGAGCAATATAAATAATATTAAGCAATGGAGTTTTGATTAAATCTTGTGTCAAAAGGAAATTGATGTTTACAGAAAGATCATTTACATAATGTATGTTTGAAGCATTAATTAAAAGGTTATTGATTATTTCGCAAGATAGTAGTTGCTCAGCAAAGATAATTAATTCGCTTACATTATATATGGAGATGAAATAATTAAGTCTGCCTGAGTTGATTTCATTAGATGATTCTAAAACATAACGTCTGCCCAAATAACAAAGAATCACTTCTGTGGCTATATCTGATGGGTAGATTTCTAAACGAACATTCTCTGAAAACATTAAACGCCGCTGAAGTTCACCATAAAAGTTGGCACCATTTAAGGCGATTTCTGTTCCAATATCTGTAGTGAAATAGCGGGCTACAAAGCCACGTTCCCAAGCAAGTCGCGCTCGGTCAGCATCACGCAATACCATTGAAAGTATATTTTTGGTTGGGGTAACACGAGAATGCTCATTAATTGCTTCGATGGCTGCGTTATTGCTTACACTTGAATAGTCTGACCAAACCGTATTTAACAAATTAAACAAAATCTCTGAACTCCTAAGAGAATCTTCCTTATCTTGTTTAACCAAGTCATGGCACAAAGCCGATAAAAATAATGTGGTCGTAGGGATTCCTAAGGCTGTACCATAAATAATACATTTTAAGCCAACATCAAGTCCATGACTTAATCCATGGTATCCATCATCCTCTACAGTACATAACTCATAGGGAATAAGTGGGTACAAACAACGAGAAGCCAGTCTTTGCCAGAACACCAGTGGGAAAAAATCTATGCAGCATTTTTCTGTTCGTAGTTCAGTGAAGAGCATTAAAAAAAAGGGGGTGCTTTTTAGAAGAATCAGGGTATCCCATGATAAAGACATCCAATCACTAAAATCTTTTTGGATTTTCTTACTGACTCTCATATAGGTCATATCAATGATTGCATTGTGATTAACCAAATGGACTTTATGGTCATAAAAATACTTATTTAAATCATTAATGTTTTGTTCATGTGTGACTTGTAATGGTGCTTGTATCATAAAATCATGATTACAGCAGTTCATCTTTCCTAAGTGCTTAAGTTCTTTAGCTAAAATAGAATACATAGATGCACCGGCAAAAGAGCACATCTGGAAATCAATCGGGTGTATTAGATATACAGTTTCTTGCTTGTCAGCAATTTGATCAATGCCTTGAATCCAGCCTTTTTTACTCTCAGGTGACATTGCATAACAAGCTGCAAATGATAGGGAGGGGCTTACATGAACCACATCGGATGGCGAGCTTAGTAACGTTAAATTTTTCGTAGGTGAACAATGAAAAATTGTTCTTACTTCTTCTGAGAGATTGAGGCGAAAATATTTTCTTTGAGGATCTAGTCGATCACTGATAATAACTTCGTAAGCATAGTCCAGAGCGCGATAACGAAATTCGTTATCAGATTTGAATAAATCGAAGTATCGTCTTATTTCTTTCTCAGGAATAAAATCGGGCGACAAACACATAATCGCCATTTTAATCTTATAGATATCTATATAGGGCTCAATAAGAATTTTGTATTCCGAGTATGGATAGCTTTTTACCTTAACTCCACTTATGGCTAAAGAACGAGGTAAAACAATCTCATTGAAATCACTGTAATGATCAGGATAAACCCAAATGTAGTTCTTAATGATCCCCGCTTTTGCGGCAATGGCAGCATAATTACCACAATTAATAACGCCATCTAAAGACCCTAGTGATTGAGAATTAAGGTCTTCTGGATTGATATACCAATCGTGATGGTGGTCTATATGAATGCATGTGGCTCCTACAATACCTTTATCAACCCACAATGGCAAAGCTTCATCATGTGCGACAATATGTTCGAATTTTAAGTCACGGTAATGATGTAAAAAATCAGCTAATTGATTTGGGTCAGAAACTTCTTTCCAAGGAAAATCGCTTATCTGTGCTTCACTATTAAAGAAAAAGTCATAATCAACATCTAATATTAGGTTATCTGTGTTTAATACCTCGAGGAGATTCATACCAGCTCCTCAGTAGTTTAAATACAATGATTATTAAAGATATTTTTGACTAAGTTAAATTTGATTTCCATTTTTGAACCCATGAAAATTCAGGCATACATTCGAATGTTGCAGTACCTTTAAATTCAATTTGATTTAAAGCCTTTGCGATTAGATCCCAGTTTGCTATACCTGTTCCTGGAGAGCTATGTCTATCATGATACATTTCTGAATATCCCCCCATGTTATCGTGTAAGTGAAGGTGGGTTAATTGATCACGCATCTCATAAATATAGTCTTGAGGCAATACTGAACTGAAAAGGCAGTGACCTACATCCAAAGTAAAGCCAATATCACTAGGTAGCGCTGAAAATATTTTTTTCATTAGTGATGGTGGTTCAAAAGTATTTTCAAGTAATAATTTTTTTCCAGAAACACGAAGGACTTCTGCATAGCCTATTATATTTGTAATGATAGTATCGAAATGATACTGAGTAAGCTCTTCTCCATATTGGTCACTACTTACGTTAGCACCGCAACGATCGCATGACTGTTTTGGTGTTTGTAAATTAATCATGCGGCAGTAACACTTACGACAAAGTGTATATTCGTCCTCAGGTCTTGGATGAATGTTAACGTAAGCAACGGAGGGATGTTTTGCAAGTGCATTAATACATTCGTCGCTTGTGTCTTCATAAGCATCTGGTCCATGAGCAATGCACCATTCATTAGTCGGAATATTTTTAACGTCTTCGAAGGAATTTACTCTATATTCTTTAAATGACAATAATGACGATAGATCTTCAGGAATTTCTAATATCTCGTCAGCATATTGGGTGATTCCAAAATTAATATTAGAACTCATTATATTTATCCTTGCTAGTAAAAAGGTACTTATGGCTGATTTTTAGTTAATACAACGAGCATTTTCTTCATTTCAGTTAGTTCGTCTTTAATCTGCTTAAACGCTAAAGCTTGGGCAATATGCTCAGGACTCATTAGTCGGTTACTTTTTTGAATTTGATTAACCTGTTCTTGAATCTTCTTTAATGTGTTTAATATTTCAAAATCATTTGCCATAATATTCACCTGCCTTCCTTTGTAAAGCTTTCTATAAATAACTCATTTGATAAAGTCACTATATTTCTCTTTTCCTTATTTAGGGTTTAGTTTGAACGCAATAGTTACCTTGTGCTGAATAACCTGGAGGACATGTACCACTTTTTTGAATAACGTTTTTTGGGTTTGCACTATTTGCCATACAATAATTTCCCACTGAACTCCAGCCTGAAGGGCACGTACCATTCTTTGGTATTACAGGTTTTGCATTTCCATTAGGCACACACATATTTCCTGCTGTTGAATAACCAGGAGGACAGGTTCCATCTTTTAGAATCGGCATTACTGGCATAGTCATATTGATCTCCTTACTGTTCTTATTATGTAATCCTGAATCAATTAGGGATAAAGAAAGGTATAGTTTTTATGTTGTTTCGAGCATTGCTTCTTGATCCAATTGCCACCAGAAAAGTTAATTATCTCTTATAAATTTACGTATCTATTTGATAAATATATAATAATTATATAAATATTTCTAGGTAACTAGAATTATTAAATCAATAAATCTATCGATATCTACCAATTTTTTAAATTTAATGAGTCCTAATTAACCTAAATTACAAACTACTTGATCACTGACCTCATTCCAATCGACTTCATCTAAATATCCATCTTCTTCGCTATCGGCACCATCTGGTACTTCTAAGCAAACACCAGTAAATTCTTCTAGCATCCTTCTACATGCTGACATGTGTTCACCACAACCATACTCTGTATCAAAAATACTTATCCCTTTAATTTCAGAATTAGTGCCAATAGTATTTATTAACTCTTTAATTTTAACTTTTACTTTTTTATCATCTAATGCCAATGCTAAATAGCATGCTAGAACGGTTAGTAATCCATCCTGATATTGATCAGCGCTTATATCAGCGTTTTCGACAAGATTGTTTAGGGTTTTAAAAGCGGTTAGGCATGAAGGTAAGT
>CAFAAO010000038.1_pt1 | contig 10567 bp, 13 predicted proteins | sample 7267621 | NCBI WGS metagenome assembly CAFAAO01 (sample SAMEA6813989, study PRJEB35770) | freshwater metagenome | biome: Freshwater; feature: Freshwater reservoir; material: water | place: Czech Republic | collected 2017-08-18 | depth 30m m
CATTGTTGTCACTGCCGGTCCATTTGCCGCTCCTGACGCAGACGGCATAGCGCAAAGCCAGACGCCGCCGGGTGCCTTTACTTTGAACGGCGTGCTCGTCACGGGCGGCGTTGCGTACCTTGGCACCATGCGGCGGGTCTTGATCACGACTTCCGCCGACGAGACGTCGCGCACTTTCACGATCACGGGAACCAACAGTGCGGGCGACGTGCTGTCCGAGACGTTGGCCGGGGTGAACAACGCCACAACCTACACGGTGCTTGATTTCTACACTGTCACTGCGGCGACCCATTCGGGAACGCTCGCGGGCAGCGTGACTATTGGCACGAATGGCGTCGGCGGCTCGTCGTGGGTTCGTCTCGACGAGTGGGCGCTGCCAAATGCGTCTGTGCAGGCGGTAGTGTCCGGCACGATCAACTACACCGTGCAGTATTCAAACGACGACCCCAACTCGCCGGCGGATGCCGTGCTGCCTGCGGCCATGACGTGGAATACGTTTGCCGCGGCGACCGCCAGCACGGCCACGACGCATGCCACCTACGCCCCGTTGTGGCTGCGCGTTCAAGTCAATAGCAACACCAACCCTGCCTACGTCAGAGCTACGGTCACCCAGACGGGCGTCGTGCCGCTCTAATGACGACAAGTGGCACGTACACGTTTGACCCTTCGCTCGGCGAGTTGACGCTTCACGCATTCAATCTCTGCCAGCTCAGGAACACGTCGCTGACGCAGGAGCACCTTCAAAGTGCCCGCGTCGCGACGAACCTGATGCTTGCGACGTGGGCCAATCAGGGTGTCAACTTGTGGGCTGTCGATCTTGTGACGACGCCCGTGACGCAGGGCATTTCGACGTACGCTGTCGACGGTAATACCGTAATGATCCTCGACGCCTACATGGTCACGACACAAAGTGGCGCCAGTATCGACCGCGTCATCATGCCGGTCAGTCGCTCCGAGTACGCGACGTATCCCAACAAGGAGCAGCAGGGCTTTCCGACGGTCTTCTGGTTTGATCGCCTGATCAATCCGACCGTCACGCTGTGGCCCGTGCCCGACGGCAACAGTACGTCGTCCCTGAAATACTACCGCGTCCGTCAAATACAGGACGCAAACATCACCAACGCGCAGACCGTCGAAATTCCGTACCTCTGGCTTGAAGCGTTTGCCGACGGTCTTGCCTATCGGCTGGCCAAGGTGTGGAACCCGCAAATCGCCGTGGGCCTCAAGGCAGTTGCCGACGAAACCTACAAGATCGCCGCTGAACAGAACATTGAGCAAGTGTCTCAATTCATCAGTCCGCAGATTTTCGGTTACTTCCGGCCGTGAGGTGATCCATGGGTTACGCATCACGGTCGGGTCGCGCGAGAACCAGTCCCTCGGGGCCGCAGGCGCACGCCATCTGCGACAGGTGCGGTTTTCGCTATAACCACATAGATTTACAGTGGCAATTCGATTGGCGCGGCGCGACGCTCCAGAACACGCGCGTTCTCGTCTGCGACCGCTGCAACGACGACCAGCAGCAACAACTTCGCGCCATCGTAATTCCGGCCGATCCCGTGCCGATTATGAACCCGCGCGTGCAGGATTTTGTCGCGGCCTCGACGACACGACGCACGACGAGCGGGCAGGATACGGTCGACTTCTGGACCGGCATTCCAATCCCCGGCGATGACACTCGCATCACGCAGGACGACCGGACCCGCGTCCCGCAGCAGACGGGCGCGCCACCGGGAAGCCTCAACGAGCAGCCGGGTACCGACCCCAACGCGCCGGGCAACGACGATCCGGGGCTGCCCTACGAGAACACCGACGTACCGGAGACGGGGCCACTATGAGCGTTGTTCAAATCCCGAACTTGGGCGCGGCTATTGCTCTCAACGGCACCGAACAGCTTGAAGGAGTGCAGGCAGGCACGTCCGTCAAGCTGACGGTCGCCCAGCTCGGCGCCTACATCACGGCCCAATATCCCCCGCCGGGCGTGTCGAGCGTTGCAACGAGCGCGCCGATCACGGGCGGCACGATCACGACTACCGGCACTATCGGCCTCGCAGGCGCGGGCGTCACCAACTACTACCTCGCGAACAGCAGCGTCACGTTCAACGGGGTCACCGTCGCACTGGGCTCCAGTGGCGTCATCACGGGGTTGGCGTCAACGTCAATCGCCGTCGGCACCACCACGGTACTAGGCGCGACGAGCGGATATGTTTTGTATAACAACGCGGGCGTCCTCGGCGAACTTGCCTTCGGTGTCGTCACATCCAAGACCGCCAGCTACGCCGTTTTGGCTGCCGACAGCTACAAGGATTTCGACAACAACGGCGCAGCCGGAAGCGTGACGTTCACGCTGCCCGCCTCGACCGTTGGGCTGGCCTACGGATTTGCTGTCATGGAAGCTCAGAACCTTGTTGTCGACGCCCCCGGCGGCGTCACGATCTACCTTGGTGCGCTGGCCACGACCGCAGGCGGGACCATCACATCTAATGAGGTCGGATCGTATTTGTTCGTCAAGTGCCGCTCGGCCACCGAGTGGATCGTACAGTCCTCTATGGGATCATGGACACCAGCATGAAAAAGCTCCTTCTCGCGCTTCTGTTTTTCGCCTCGCCGGTCTTCGCGCAGACGCAGACGCAGTATTACACTGTGCCGACCATCGCCGCGCTCAAGGCGATGACGACAAGCCGCCCAGCGGTGGTGCAGGTGGTGGACGCCAACCCCGGCATCTTCAACCTGTCGGCAGGAGCCTGCTCGGCGGCGGACGACATCTTTCAGGTGCAGCCGACCAGCGGCACGACGGTCTGTTATACCCGGATGGCGACTAAGTATTCCATTGGCAGCACGCCGTTGCCCGGTGCAAACGGCGGTACGGGCGTCGCCAACACCGGCAAGACGATCACGCTGGGCGGGAATCTGACGACAACGGGCGCGTTCAACGCGACGTTCGCGATCCCCGGAACTGGCACATGGACGTTCCCGGTCGCCGGTTCCTCTCTGGCCCCGCTCGTTAGCCCATCGTTCACGACCCCTTCGCTTGGTGCCGCCTCTGGAACGAGTTTGTCACTCGGAGCCCCGACCGGCGGCGACAAGGGCAGCGGGACGCTCAATCTCGCGAGCTACCTTTACCAGAATGGCCAAACAACGGTGGCCGACCTACCGACGTTCAAAAGTTTTTTCCTCGGTGTCTATACGACACCCTCTCTTACTTCGTCGTCCGTTGGTGGTTACGCGGAGTGTGCTGGACAATACGGCAAGTTCAATCTTGGTATCGGCCAAACTGCCCTCGCCTCCATGACCAATGGATGCCTGAACGTGGCCATCGGCCAAGATGCCTTGGCGCTCGCTGTGCATGAGGCGCTGTCAACGGCTGTAGGGCATCAAGCCCTGAAGAAGTCCAACGCCGAAGGCGAAAACAGTGCGTTCGGCTACGGCGCTCTCGGCGAGAACCTGACCGGCATTTACAACACGGGCTTGGGCTCGGTCGCTCTCCAGAACAACACAAGTGGGTCGCAAAACATCGCTGTGGGTTCGCACGCTATGCTGGCCAACACGACGGGCGGCGGCAACACCGGCGTCGGCTACAATGCGCTTTCCGATAATCTTATCGGTGCGTCCAACGTTGCCGTGGGCGCTATCGCTCTTACGCTGTCCAAGTCGGACAACAACGTTGCGGTGGGCTACGACAGTTTGAGTGCTCAAACGACCGCAGTGGGCCAGACGGCGGTTGGTTACAAGGCGCTCAAAGGATCGAATGGAGACAATAACGTTGCCGTTGGCTTTCAGGCATCGACCGCCGTAAGCACGGCTATTCGCACAACGGCAGTCGGCGCGATTGCTCTTGCTGCGAACACTGCCGCCAATACGACTGGTGTGGGTTACAGCGCCTTGAACAGCAATGTCTCGGGTACGGGAAACACGGCGGTTGGTTCTTTCGCCCTTAATGCGGCTACTGGCAGCGGCAATACAGCCGTCGGAATGCAGGCTGGTCAGGGCAGTTCTCTCAGCGCTACGGGCCTCACTATCGTTGGATCACAGGCGGGGCAATCCCTCACTGGAGCGGCCAACTACAATGCCCTGTTCGGCTATCAGTCGGGCTTCGGTATTACCAGTGGCACCCAGAATACCTTGGTCGGGGCCAGCCAGAATAGTGGCAGTTATTCCCAAGTGACGACGGGGTCGCAGAATATCAGCATTGGCTTCAATGTCGCGGTGCCAACGGCGACGGCGAGCGGCCAGTTGTCGATTGGAAACTTCATCTATGGGACTGGGCTGACAGGTCAGACGACCACGATTTCGACGGGCAAGATCGGTATTGGCGTAAAGGCACCCGCCACAGCCTTGGAAGTCGTGGGCACGATCACGACCACCAACATTACGGCCACCGCGCTTGCCAATACCGCGACGACTAGCGCGGTTTGCTACAACACCGGCACTGGCGTCTTTACCTACAACAGCACCGTGGGCACCTGCACGGTGTCGGCTCTACGCTACAAAACTCCGGGCAAGGATATCACCAGTGACGTAGCGTTTATGGGGCTGTCGGGACTCCGCACGCAATCGTGGACATACAAAAAAATGGATGGTCTGGATGTTCGTGAGCGCGTCGGACTCTACGCCGATGACGTGGCAAAAATGGATTCGCGCTGCGCCACCTACAACGACAAGAAAGAAGTGGAGAACTACGATGATCGTTGCATTCTTGCATATGCCGTAGCGGCCATTAAGACGTTGAAAGTCGCGAACGACAACATGAACACCGAAATCAACACGCTCAAAAAGGTAGTCAAGTAACTATGGTAAAGCTCAAGATTTTGGCGGTGTTTCTCGGCGTCCTGTTCACCGCAGGACAGGCCGCTGCTCAACAGCCTCCGGTCGACGAAAAGCTGGCCGTGGCCATGCAACTCCTGAACGAGCGCACCGGGCAGGTGATCGAACTGGCTGCCGAGGTCCAGAAGCTGGGCAAACAGCTACAGGAAGCCCGCGCTGAGTTGGCGAAGGCCAAGACACCGCCGCCCGCCAAGCCGTAAGGAGCCGCGCCGTGAACGAGACTGAACTCACTAAAAAGATGCACGAGATCGACAAGACTCTCGCGGCGCATCTTCAGGAGTGCTTTCTCCAGAACCGGCAGGTCTGGCATGAGTTGCGCGCCTTGAAAAACGTCGCGTGGGTCGCGGCAATTGGTATTTTTAGTACGCTGACCTTGATCACGGGCGCGCTGGCCAAGAACTTTCTGAAACTGTGAGGCCTCGATGTACGTCGTCGCCAAGCCCTACACCGACCCCGGCATGCAGCGAAAGCTGGAGTGGGTGGCGCGCATGCTCGACGCATCCAAGGCGTCCGCCGCCAAGATTGGGTGCAGCCCCGAAGCCATCGTGGCGCAGGCGGCGCAGGAGACGGGCTGGGGACGAGCCGCCATTGGCAACAACGTGTTCGGCATCAAGGCGTCTTCCGGGTGGAAGGGCGCGGTCGTCATGCAGCCCACATGGGAAGTCGAGAACGACGCGGTCGTCCACATCGTGGCACCGTTCCGCGACTATCCGACTCTGGCGGGCGGCATCGAGGACCACTTCCAGTTTCTGAAAAACAACAACCGCTACAAGAACGTGTTCGACCACGACAACACCATGTCGGATCAGGAGTACTTTCGGCGTCTGGCGGCGGACGGCTACGCCACCGACCCCAACTACGCGCAGCGACTGAGTGACGTTCTGGACGCGGTCAACGTGTTCAAGTCCCGTCTGTCGGAGGACGGCGTTCCCCCATCGTCGCCGCCACCTCGTCTTATGATGATTGGCGTCAGCCCCGGCCCCGACGTTGTGGCGCTCCAGAAAGCCCTCGGTATTACGGCGGATGGAGATTTCGGACCCGACACCAAGCGCGCCGTCATGGAGTGGCAGCGGGCGCACCCGGCGTGCGGCGACGTCGATGGCGTAGTAGGCGTGCTTACTCGTATGTCTTTAGGAGGTAATCATGTTCCTCGGGCTTAGTCAGGACCAGTGGAAGTCCCTTCTCCGCACCGCCGCCTGCATCGGCCTGACGTGGCTGGTTTCCAGCGGGCGGCTTTCCAACGAACAGGCGGGGCAGCTTACCAACCTCGTCGCGCAGGCGGCACCGATCATCGCTATCGTCGGCACCGTGGTCTGGGGTATTATCACGCGCTCGCCCGCCAACATTGCCCTGTCTGTTGGTGCAATGCCCGGTGTCACGGTGAGGGTCGATACCGCCACCGCCCCCGCCACCGTCGTCGCTGCGGCGATGGACAAGGCCGACAACGGAGTATCGCCAACATGACACGCCTAGTCCTCGCTCTCGCCCTCGTCGCCATCGGCACCACCGCGCAAGCGCAGGGCATCAAGCTCGCGATCTGCCCCGGCGAGTTCGCTCTGTGCGCGGCCAGCGGCACGGAGCCCGTCCCGAATAAGACCATCACCGTAGGTGATAAAGTCTACCCGCTCGGACACGCGGTTTGCCCGGTTCTGGCCGGGCCCGCGATTGCCGACCTCAATCTGACCAATGGCTCGTGCGCCCCGCCGGGGCCGGGTAAAGTCTGGTCGCTGTTCTCGGTGGCCTACGCATCGTACCCGCAGGCCCCTAATTGGGCCGTCGCGCCCGCGAAGCCGCGCACGTTTGTCACGACGATGGCTCCCGGCGGCGGCATGAGCAACATGTGGTCGTTCCCGTGCGTGGTCCGCCCCGGCTCGACAAACGGCGCGAAACTGGCTGACTGCTACGGGCCGATGAACGAGTCGCCCTCGGGCAACCCCGTCCCACCGGGAACGAAGGTGATTACCGAGGCGGCTCCGGGCGTGGCTAATCCCGTCGGCGGAAATATACCCTAACGCAGGAGAATGAGTTGAAAAACTCAATAGCGTTAATACTGATCCTCGTGCTGGCGGCCTGCCAGCCCTCGCCGCAGCCGACCGTCAATACGGCGGCGGCGCAGAAGATGGTGCTTGAAGCGGAGATCGCCTACGAGGCGGTCTTGACCGTCGCCGTCGCCTACAACAAGCGACCGCGCTGCACGGAGCCGCGTACGGTCATCACCTGCTCCGATCCAACCATCGTCGCCAAGCTGCGCGCGGCAAACGACCAGATCACCAAGGCGCTGTTCGCCGCGATGAACGTCGCCTCGACCCCCGGCGTCACCGAAAGCGCGGTGGTGGCGGCCATCGCAGTCGCGACGCAAGGCATCCCCGGCCTCCAGTCGATCCTCGCTTCGGCCAAGGGAGGCTGACATGATCGGCGCCATCATCGCCATCCTCGGTGAAACCATCCAGTTCATGCCGCAGGCAATCAAACTGGGCATGGACGTGACCGAGATCGTCAGCCGGGGCGTGGCCCTGTCGCAGAGCCCCGCGGCGACGACGGCCGACGAGCTGGCGGCGTTTGGTGCCCTTCTCACGGCTGAACGTGCCAAGCTGGTTGACTTGACGAACCAACTGAACAAGGACTAGGGCATGACCACCGGCCTTACCTACAATCAATACGTGGCCGAACTGGCCAACCTTGCCGTTGTCGACCCCACCGACGTCAACTTCGTCGCCAACCTGCCGCAGTGCATCACGTACGCCGAGAACCGCATTTATCGCGACCTCGACTTGCTCGCGACTGTCACGGCGGCCTCGGGCTACTCTCTCGTCGCCGGCAACAGGCAACTGACTTTTCCGTTGACGGCCTTCATCACGCTGCAGGAAGTCAACGTGATAACGCCCGTCGGCATTTCCAACCCGAACGCGGGGACGCGCGTTTCTCTGTGCCCGGTGACCAAATTCTGGCTCGATGTGACTTATCCCAGCGCAACGGTGACCGGCGTGCCCGCGTACATGGCCATGCTCAATCAGAATACCGTTCTCCTCGGCCCGTGGCCCGACCAGAACTACGCCGTGGAGCTGGTGGGCACCGTGCGCCCCGATTCGCTGGCGGCGGCCAACGCGACAACCTTCATCAGCCTGTACTTGCCCGACCTGTTCCTGATGGCGTCGATGGTCTTCATCAGCGGCTACCAGCGCGATTTTGCGCTGGGCGCCAGCCAGCCCAACGATCCCGCCATGCCGATCAACTACGAGAGCCAGTATCAAGTGCTCCTGAAGGGCGCGATGGTCGAGGAGTCGCGCAAGAAATTCGAGGCGGGCGGCTGGACATCCATGTCGCCTGCCGTAGTCGCAACGCCGTCGCGCGGATAGCGCATGCACGCCACGCTGAAACTCATACCGACGGTCGACACGAACCGGACGCCCGCCCTGAACGAAGCTGCCATCAGTTCGACGCAGCTCGTGCGGTTCGTCAAGGACCGCGAAAATCTGGGCCTTGTGCAGAAATTGGGCGGCTGGTCGCGGTTCTACGCTTCGGCACTCGGTGCGGTGCCGCGCGCGCTGTGGGCTTGGCGCGACAATCTCACGAACGATTATCTGGCCGTCGGCTGCTCGACGTCGGGGGCCCTCGGGGGGCCGCTCTACGTGATTTCGGACGGGGCGGCGAACGACATTACGCCGCAAACGCTCGACAACAATCCTGCTGTAGATTGTTCAACGACCCTAGGCGACAGTCTGGTCACTATCGGCGATCCGGGTTTCAGCGCCGCCACGACGGGCGCCTCGGGCGACGGCGCGACCGCCACGATCACTTACGCGGGAACGCATGTGTTTCCCGTCGGCGGCACTGTCGTTGTCGCGGGCGTTACGCCCGCAGGCTACAACGGTACCTACACGGCCACCGCCAGCGTTGCGGGTTCGGTTTCCTTTGCCAGCGCCACGACGGGCGCGCAGACCGTACCCGGCACGGTAGACGACAGCGGCAGCAACATCACAAGCTACGCCGCGGTGTTCATTTCGACGCACATCAGCGTCGGCGGCCTGATCCTCTTCGGGCTGTACCCGTGCATCGCGGCATCGTCCACGACATACCAGATCATTGCGCTGGACACGCTGGGCAGCCCCGCACTGGCTACGGCAACCGTCGCCAATGGCGGCGCGGTCGCGGTCTTCGATACCGCTACAGGCAGCTCCATCGTGACGGTAACTCTTGCCGATCACGGATTTTTTGTCGGCGAAACGTATCCCGTGCTGGTGGCAACTACAGTTGGCGGCGTTTTGCTGGAAGGCAACTACACGGTGCAGACCGTGCCGACCGCCAACACGTTCACCATTCAGACGGCGCAAATGGCGACGGCCACGACTTCCGGGGCAATCAACGGCGGCGACGCGCGATATACGTACTACATAACCTACGGCCCGCTGCCCGCCGGCACCGGCTACTCGACGGGCGGCTACTCGGTGGGCGGCTATTCTTCCGGCGCGCCCGCCACGGCGGCCGTCGGGTTCCCGTTGCCGGCCACCGACTGGGCGCTCGACAACTGGGGCGAAATTCTGATCGCAAATCCCGACGGGGTGAACATTCAAGTCGGTGACGTGGCGCCCGGAGGCCCAATCTATCAGTGGTCGCCAACAGCCAATTTTCAGTTGGCGCAGATTATTCCGCAGGCGCCCATCACCAACCACAGCATCTTCTTGGCGATGCCGCAGCGACAAATCGTGGCGCTGGGCTCGACATTTACCGGCGTGCAGGATCACCTGCTCATCCGCTGGTGCGACATCAACAACTTCAATCAGTGGATCGCGCTGGTAACCAATCAAGCGGGCTCGTACCGCCTGACCAAGGGCAGCCGCATCGTGGGCGGCCTGCAGGGGCCGCAGCAGGGCCTGATCTGGACCGACCTCGCGCTCTGGTCGATGCAGTACGTCAACTTGCCCGACGTCTACAATTTTAATGAGATCGCGACGGGCTGCGGCCTGATCGGCAAGAAGGCCATGGCGATCTTGAACAACATGGTCTTCTGGATGAGCCAGTCGCAGTTCTTTTCCTTCAGCGGCGAAGGCGTGAAGCCGCTGCCTTGTACGGTCTGGGACTTCATCTTTCAGGAACTCGACACGACGCAAGTCGACCGCATTCGCGCGGCGGCCAACTCGCGTTTCAACGAAGTGTCGTGGTTCTTTCCGACCCAGTCCAGCGGCGGCGAGGTCAACGCCTACGTGAAGTACTCGCTGGCGACCGGCGGGTGGGACTTCGGATACCTGTCGCGCACGGCGTGGATCGACCAGTCGGTCCTCGGGCCACCCGTTGGCGGCTCGTCGGACAACTTGGTTTTCCAGCACGAGACGTCGCCCGACGCCGACGGACAGCCGCTGGTCGCAAGTTTCCAGACCGGATACTTTACGGTGCAGGACGGCGACTTGCTCTCGTTCATCGACCAAGTCTGGCCCGACTTCAAATGGGGCTACTACAACGGCGCGCAGAATGCTTCGCTGCTGATGACCTTCTACGTCACTGACTATCCGGGGCAGGCGGCGCGCGTCTACGGGCCCTACACGTTGACACAGGCAACCCAGTACATCACGCCGCGGCTGCGCGGCCGTCTCGTGTCCCTCAAGTTCGAGAGCAACGACATCGACACGTTCTGGCGCATCGGCGCCCCGCGCTACCGGCTGACGCCGGCGGGCAGGTTCTAGTGGCTTCGTTAGACGATATTCTTACGACACAAAAGAACGGCGTCGTTGCCATCAACGGCATTCAGCGG
>CAFAAO010000041.1_pt1 | contig 7340 bp, 11 predicted proteins | sample 7267621 | NCBI WGS metagenome assembly CAFAAO01 (sample SAMEA6813989, study PRJEB35770) | freshwater metagenome | biome: Freshwater; feature: Freshwater reservoir; material: water | place: Czech Republic | collected 2017-08-18 | depth 30m m
ATACTGCCAGAAAGTCTGTTGGTTTAGGGGATGTAAGAGTCCATGATTTACGCCACAGCTTTGCATCGTTCTTGGTTAATAACGGCAGGAGTATTTACGAGGTACAACGGATACTAGGACATACCCAGATTAAGACAACACAACGGTATGCGCATTTAAGTCAAGATTCGTTACTCGCTGCCGCCAATGAAATATCCAAAGCCCTGCCAATGCTTGCAACTATGCCCAATAGGATAATAGATGTACCTTTGGTCCAGATAGGGTATTAAAAGCGTTTAGTCGGCAAAAACGTCAGACAATTGTTTGGCGTCAATAGCTCTGTCAAACCAGCGCTCAATATCAACCACAGGGGCGTTAGCAATCAAGGCAATGGTTTCGGCAGGGATAACACCAAAGCGCTTAGCCAGCAGTCTTTGCAGGGCTAGAACCTCACCTTGCTGCAAGCCTTCTTGCTTACCTTCCGCTATATAGGCCTTCGCCCATTCTTCAACTTTATCAGCTAACATAACTCTAATCTCCTGTAAATCATCAACTTGCGGCATCACAATACCATACTCTTGTTTTCTCATCAACGTAGCCCGAATCCACAAAGCAAACATTCGGCGCAAGTCTGGCCTATCACTCAACCAATCAGCTAGTAGGTTAGTTAACTCGCTTACTGCACTGGGACTTGACGCATGTTCCAATCTAAATACTGCCGCCACTAAATTATGTAAAGAGGCCAGCTCACTGTCCGTGTAGTTGTTTTCATCAATCAGTAAATAGTGTAATGAGGGTGTAAATTGGCTAACCAACCCCGGTACAACAGGAATTAACTCACTGATATTGGTAGGTGCCGTCCATTTCTGACTACCGTTATATAAGACAATAGGTAATATCGGTGGCAGACGTCCATCTTCCAGTACTTCACCACGCTTAATCAAATCTTGATACAACAAACCAATGTAAACCATCATCCGTAGCGCCATATACTTATCAACGCTACTTTGGAACTCCATCAACAAATACAGATAAACCCAATCACCGCCTACTTTAACTTTCCAGACAATATCATCTTCCCGTTGCTGAAAATCTTCACTGATGTAACTGCCAGGTACTTTTTCAAGTGTTGAATAATCTAAACTCTGTAACCATTCATCCGGTATAAAGCCCATGATTAAGTCACGCACCAACTCAGGATTGGAAAAGAGAAACTTATAACTGCTATCGTGGTTTTTGCTCATGGCTTAATTATAAGCGTAAGTGACAAATGAGGTTATAAAAAATAATTAGGCATTTATCAAACCAGCTAGACCCACCCCAGCCGGTACCCCCTTTACAGATTGGGTCCCTTTATAACAGCTAGACTGTATTACGCTCGCTTAATCCCTAAAACCTCCTGTATGCGTTCGCTTCGCCGGTGGTGTGACCTAAATACACTTATTTTATTTTTTTCTACTAACATGCCATTCAAATCCCAACAGTTACCAGAACGATCATTGCCTTAGCATTGCCCTCTTTATTTGCTACTACGTTACTAATCAAACCGCTTCAGTGCTTCTTTATAATCTTTTAAGACTGCCGCTATTACTTTCATTAACGACAGTGAGCCACCCTTATAAGCGTTCCGTGATGATACGGACTTACCCTCAGGTGTTCTTGCACCTGTGCTATGTCGCCAAGGCTTCCAGCTCTGAATAAGCTCCGATTGTTTCGCTTTTCGCTCTGGTGTCCAGCCGTTTGCCATGTGTATGCTCCAATAGTTCGTTTGAATAATTTTTATTTTCTTGCGTACGTGGCGCAGTTACCCCGTTATTAATTTGTTGATTGCCATTGTTGATATTGGCTTGCTTGGCATAGACAACAGATGGATTTTTAATATCTGACAATGATTGAAGCGTTGACCGGCATTGGGATTGTGCTTTGAATGCCAGCTTCATAAATGCTTCGTAATGAGGTGTGTGTGTTTGATCTAAGCCCTTCATCACCAAACTATTGAACAGAGCATCAAGCGTATGCGCTTGGGCTAATAGCATCGATTCAGGCCGCACCATACTCCCATCTATAACATCCGCTGTTTGCTGACCCAGTATTTTGGTGAGCGCATTAACGTCGTTGATTGGGTGCAGCTTTTGAATGGTTAAAGAAGCTTGAACTTCAGGTCTTGTTAATTTCTTTGCAACAGCTTCATCTTGGTCTTCATCTTTTCCTGCATTAACAATAACGCTGGTTTTATTTTTAACTGGAACTTTCTTTTTAACGGTCATTTCTTTGGCCTATTATGTTTATTCACAAAATGCCTTAAGAGCATCAGCATCTACACCAGGAGGTGGATTTCTCAATAGCTTCTTGCGGGTATCAACCATGTACTTCTTCCTAATAGCTTCCTTCTTCTTTTGTGGCATCTTTAAGCCAGATAGCATCTCCTGAGTCATCTGATCACTAACTTGTAAAATCATCCCTAGAACATTGGTAGAACGCTGAAAATTCGTACCCTTACTCAAACGGTCGTAGGTCTCGCTATCAATACTAATGCTGTGGTCTTCTTGGTTTTCTATTATTTTCATACAATTATCTTTAGGTAAGTTGGGTTAATATTTTTAAACATTGTTGTTTTTGGGGATTTCTGTTTGAGTTTGTTCATTTTCTGTTTTCGCACTGGGGGGCTGTAGAAACAGGTAAAACAGAGAGAAACTGTACTAACTGCAACAACTCACGGACATCTTGCCTATTACTAGTGGACTGCGTCCTAAGCCAATCAAATAACTCAAGGTCAATAAATACCAATGGCTTATCGGGCTTTGCAGCAGGGCTTTCTCCTGCACAAGCTTTTAATGACAGAACTTTTGGTGACATCATAAGCATCTGTGCTGCATCTTCTAAGCTCCGTTTTTTATAATTCGAATTTACGTATTACTATTTCTAACCAAGAATTTTTATCGTCCGATAATATTATCAACTCCAAGAATTCCCTTCTTTTAGTTTTGATATTACGTATGACTTAAGCCTATTTATCTTTAAGTCTCACCAATAAACGATATCCATAATCTCCAACCGTATTAAACACTTCATAAAGACCATGTACTTTTTCAGCTTGATCAAGGCTAACTATTTTTGATTCAGTATTCATTTTATTTATTTCCTGTTTTTTAATCTGCGGTAGGTTCGTTATTCACCTAAAGCATTTGCCCTGCATTCGTTACCCGTATTTAAGTTATGTGGCGGGGACGTTTCTTATAATGTGCGGCGTGCGGTCACCCCCATACCCCCTAGGTGCTACCGCACCAACCTCCCGCAGGTCAGTTGCTCGGTTGCGTAAGGCGCGGTAAGTTATGAAAAACCATAAGCTACCGCAACCTCCCGCAGATCCCGCATCAAGACAATTCAATTTACTCATCCTGAACTGCCTGCTGATTGATTTCTTCATCTTCATCCTGAACTGGTGCCGGCATAGGCTCACCAATAAATGCCAAGCCACTATCCGTTAAAGCCCACCGCTGTCCTTCATGCCTATCAATTTTTCTATAGGTTTCTTTCATCAAATAATTATCACGCTCTAATTCTCTCAAAATAGCTAAGCACTCTGTTTTATCATCCCTACTTTTACCTAAAGGGAATGTCGTTTCTTTTTTAAGCAGGGCGAATGCATTGGTTTGCGCGCTATTTGGGGACGGACTTATCCATTCTTGGCGACAATAAAATTCATGAATTAATTTAAGCAGAGGGAGTTTATGAGCCGTTCTAAGTAATGTCTGAACTGCTTCAGCTACTGAATTATTACTAGAACTACCATTCGTTGAATAGAAACTAGAGCCACCCTCCCGAAAGGCTATATTCAGAACTGGCTGCGTTATACCAAGGTTATTCTTCTGATGTTTTAACTGAAGATTCCCGTGATCATCAGTCACGTTTAAAAATAGGCGGCTACGAGCTGCGTTATGCCATGCTGCTGAGTCAGCATAACCTTCGGTATCAGTTTGATGCTTCCCTGCCTTAGATGTCACCTTGTTCACATGAGATAGCAGTAATACCGCACCACCAGCCTGCCTAACTAAAGCTACTAATGCCCTAATAAACTTCGTCACTGCTTGGCGATCAATTGGATTAGCCCCAAAGGTATCACTAGCATTATCGACAATTAAAAACGTAATGTTTTCAGTAATAATTGTATTTTTAAGCTCTTCATAATGATCAGTAACCTCACCACGTTTAACACCTTTATCATTAACTTCATGGAATAAGCAGGGGGCATCAGTAGCATCCAATACAATCAAATTTTCAGCAACAACTTCAGGATCAAGCCCTTCCGCCATACAAATATTGGCAATTCTTCGGCGTAAGGTGTTCTTACCATCTTCAGCGCTAAAAAATAGACCTTTCATGCCTCTTCTCCTGTAGCTAAACCAAGGAAAGGTGTATTCGTTGCTAAGTGCGCTGACAACTGCAAGGCAAATGTACTTTTACCCGTGCCACCATGTGCCGCTAGCAAAGTCAGTGCATCGTAGGGTATTCGTTCACCCCAAATATACTTCTGAGGCTCCGGCGGATTTGTAAATACATCGGCAATGCTGACGCGGACGAATGAATTGCCGGACTTATTGTTACCAGTCGAGTCTTTTTCATTACTACTAGCATCATTACTCATGGGATTAACCCAGCCTAATTTTTGAGCATCTGTGAAGATTGCTTTATAGCTTGTATGCGTAGGTTTAAATGAATTCCAGCTATTAGAATCCGCATTGGGATCAAACTTGTCTGAAGTCGCACTCCAATCCATCCATAACCCGCGCCCAACTTCCCCTAAGGTCTTTAATCTATGGCCATTTTTTTGCCATAACTCACGATCATCAGCTCTCATAAATAGAAGCGCACTTCGTAAGTCTTTAACTGTCTGAGCCGCTATTTGCTCATAAAATTCATGCTGATTATTATTATCAGATGTCTTGACTTTTGTACTGTGTAGCGGCCTTAAACGTGTTTCTACAAAATCAGCAATACAAGTAATTGATCCAATGCCTGATCCCTCACCAGTGACAGTAAAGAACCGTCCATTTGAGTATGCTTCTATACCGCTGGGATTACTGCCCATCGATATAAAAGACTTCCCATAACCTATTACATGCACCCCATTTCCACTAGGACTTTGTTCAGTGTAACTAGGTAAATCATCAACGACATACGTTAATTCAGGGTGATCTGAAAGATGATCTAAATCTATACCTTGCCACTCATTACCAGTTCCATCGGGACCTAATGCAAAACCAAGGCCACTATATTGTCCATTCTGCGCAGCAGTAAATGCTTCAACAAATGTAGATAAATTTGCAGTATCAGCTGGAGCATCCAACTGCCCAGATCGATGGCTTCCATTCGAGTAATATGGGACTTTACGTGGCTTTTTACTTGGATTTTTATTCGCCTCAAGTCTCCAAAGAAGCCAACGCTCGGCGTTTCTCATTTCATCGGGTAAGTTGTCGTAATCATCAATAGTCATATCGATATCTCCAATTTAACTACGGAGAATAGGTTATAATATCTTTGCAATTTCTTTGTATTGGCCACATTCGCAGTGTGGCTGGTGCCTAGTTTGTTCATGATTAAGACTCCAAAATATGAGTAGTTAGCTCTAATTCTGCATGAGTATTTACCCTAACTTGCTTTAGCCATTCCTCAAGTTCTGACCGATCAAAATAAAGCATCTTGCCGCGAGGCTTGTAATGAGGGATTTCTTGGGTTGATGTGAGCTTATACAGGTAGCTTTCTGCCAATCCTGTAAAGGCTGCTGCTTCTTTAAGGTTTAGCGTTTGCTTGTTTGATAAAACTGCACTGGTAAGAATATCAATGCGGTCAATTACAGATTGAAGTGTTACGATTTTTAGGTTCAATTTAATTTCCTTTCGGATGGTTAAGTTGACACCTATTATTCACATATTTAACGGAAAAAGATGAAGTTCAAAAATATAGATTGAATTTCATATTAAAAAGGATTGTTTTTTTCTAATTCCTTTAAAGCTTTACCTAGTCGCTTATTGAAAGATTCAAACCCTCTTACATTTTCCCCAAAGATTTCCATAGCTAAGGGATTTATAGCTTTAGCTATAGCTGAAGCATTGGGTTTGCTCCCATTTGAATATTTATCAGACCGCTTGGAGAGCAGAAAAGCCATAATTGCAAGCGCACGATTGGCATTCATTTCTGCCTCTTCACTCCCGTCTGGTAAGTTATTTGATCTAGATTCATCAAATAAAAATGCCGGCCTATCTTCTTCAAAAATATCTAAAAACCATCGTCTTAAACTTTCTTTTTTAATGAGCAGTTCGTTTTTACTGATTAGTTCTTGAATCCCCGCATTACCCCATTGGGATGTACTGATATAATCAAGCCGTCCTTCCCTTAAAGCATCCTCCAGCAACACACGTTTGACATCCATACAGCTCGTGGAAAATTTTAACGAGGAAAGTTCACTGGGCTCTACATTGCACCATAGAGAAACAGCAGCATCTATACTAATGTTTGAGCATAAATCCCAATAAGCCAAACATTTATTTTCTTGAGTCATTTATTAAACACTCCATTAAAGCATTATTCATTACGAAAGGAATAACCGGAAACAAGGTAATGAATCTTGCTTTTTGCTCCGTCGAGCTATCCGGTTGAGGTGATTATATCAGCGCCTTACATAATCAAACACGATTCCTTATTCTGATCATACTTACTCAAAAATGCCCCTCGCCAAGCCACGAAACAACACCAACCCATACAAACCATTAGCTTTCAAACTAAAGTCTCTCAGATAGGCTTTGCGTGGCTTTAATGGATGAACAACACTAGCCGTTGAACACCAGCTCAGTTCCCAAGGCATCATTCAAGGCTTTGGCGTAAGCGATACGAGCAGTTTGCAGTACAGCCGCTTGGGCTTGTAATTTAGCCAGTTCTTGGTCCACGAAGTTAAGACTTTGCAGTTGGGCTTTGGCTTCTTCCGAAAAAGTTTCGGTATCGTAGTCTTTGTCGTCTATTTTGATGATTGTCATGGTATTTCCTATTGTGTTAAATTGAAAAACCCCCACCGCCTTGTGAGCAATGAGGGTTAATTTGTTCAACCAGACCTTTGTGGAGTCTGGCTTAGCCTTTGGGGCAGATCAACTTGCGGTTGAGTGCCCGTTTAGGTTAGCGATGATTAAGCAAGGACAAATGAACCACCACCGTCTACAGCACCTGTAAAACCATCTACGGTTACAAGTCCGGTTAACTGCACAATTGTATCGGCGCCGTTTACGAATGCACCAGTAGTAGTAGTATCGTCAACGATGTAAGTGTTACCACCGTATTGGAACCAAGCAAAATTAGCTATTGTAGTTGAA
>CAFAAO010000044.1_pt1 | contig 6135 bp, 7 predicted proteins | sample 7267621 | NCBI WGS metagenome assembly CAFAAO01 (sample SAMEA6813989, study PRJEB35770) | freshwater metagenome | biome: Freshwater; feature: Freshwater reservoir; material: water | place: Czech Republic | collected 2017-08-18 | depth 30m m
AATCCGGGTTGGCGGTGTTTCATAGCGCATTTCTCTAACAGTAGGCTTGCCGTTATTATCTCATTTTACTCATCATTGTTTCTTGTTTATAGATTAGGGAATATTGGTACAATTTTTAGAGATGCCCTTTAATATAATTACTTATCAGTTCAATCAATGCCTAATGGAATTAGTAGAAGTTGTCTTTACTCTTTTTGTATGCATATCTTCTCACCATGGCCCTTTGAAATAAGATTCAATGTACCGGTTTTCATTCACGTTATTAATTGTCAAGATGTTTGACTTCTTGGTGCAAGAATGAAGGGTGCCTCGGGTATCCTGAGCGCAATCGCCACCCCAACGTTCAAAATGTTTTTCTACATTATTGTAGGCAGTTAGTATCACTTGAGTACCAGTAAGAAATTCGAATGAACAAACACCTGGACAATCAATCCCTGCCGGAGTGCTTTTTACACTGTAAGACAAGCTGGGATCACGAACCGAACCTACTTTGGCTTTTTTATCATTATTTAGCTTGGGCAAGATTTGCTGAATTCTTACATTAATCGTGTAAGAACTATCAAGTACTGTAGATTCATGTACTGATGCTGTAGGTAAAGAATCTTCGTTAATTTTTGGAGATAATTTTGCAACAGTCGTCCCAAGCAGTTGAGCAATATTACTGATAGAACTATTGTCGTTTACACCTTGCTTATAAATGGGCCGCTCTCTGTTTTGATCTTCCCAGCCTATATTGCATTCACAGCCATGGAATAAATACAAATCGCAGGATCGATTAACCCCTGCGTTACTCCATCCTTGGGCTTGTGAGCGAATAAAGTTTCGGGTTTTATTGGTCAAAGGTATGGTCGCCGCATCAACACATCCAGGACCTTCACATTGGCAATCAAGGCCAAATCCATCAAGTTGACAATCACTTTTAGCACGACAACCGGTCTTGGCTTGTGTGCAACTAAAATAACGAATACCAAACTGATCGGGGGCACCTACAGTCATCGCCTGAATAACAGCGCCACGACTATCAGTGTTAAGATCACAACTATGTGTCAGATAGCCTTCATAAGCAGCCTGAAGCATGATGGCGCGTTGAAAGTTATCACAAGCTACTGAACCAGTACCTTGTTGACTACATGGAACACTATAAATCTCTTGTAATATGGTCCAGATCGGTGTGTATTCAAAATCAACAAAGCCGGCACCCAAAGTAGAAGCGCCTATAAAGGCGTTAAGTGTTTCAGCACTGGCATTCATCAACAGAGCCTGCCGGGTTATGTCTGTACCACCTTGAATGACTTTTGTGGAAGTAGCATTTAGTGTTGTAGCTTGATTCTTGGTTGCTGTATCGAACCCCTGACAGCTATTAACGCTCCACCCAGTGCCCAAAGGTCCTTCTGCGTCCGCACAAGCTTTAGCCTGAAGTTGTTGTATAGTAATCCCCGTCTGACTGGCTGTACTTTCCCATTGTTGAAAACGACTACCAATATAACCATGGGTGGCAATATGGGAACCAAAGTTTTTAAGCAAACGTGTATAAGCAATCCAAAAACTGTCTCTACCTGTGGCCTTAGGCTGAAGATCAGAGAAATTAACGGGGAGGCTTAAGAACGTACCCAAAAAACCGTTTGAACTGCTATCAAGACTGCCGACGGCCCAGCAATTAGAATCTTTTTGTAGCCAAACCTCATTAGTAATAGACGTAATATCTAAAACAGTAGCCATGAAATTCGAGGTATTAGTTGAGCTCTGATTAAATTGCCCTGTTATTTCCCCCCAAGACTATAAGACAGTTCATAAAGGCTACCCCCAAGTTTTGTTGAGCTTGAAAAGTTAGCAAGCAATTCCTGCATATTATTATAGTTAGTGAATTTTCGAGCTGCAGTTGCGCTGGTTGCTGTGTTTGTGCAAGTTGTTAAGGCATCATTATTGAATATGGTATAACCACCCCTCGGATTATTTACATCCGTTAAGCCGGGGAAAAAATAGGCATTGCCAATTACCGGACAAATCCCTCCTCGGCAAGCAGGAGGTAAATCGATAGATATGGCTAAAGGACAATATGAAGATATCCACAATAGACAAACAAAAACGATGTTTCTGCTTTTTAGCAGTCGGTTCAGTTGGGTGTCGCTGCTTTTTAGGTACATTTTGTATGCATGAATAATTATTTATGTGATCTAAAAAATTCTACCAGAAGTTTTATTAAGTAAATATAAAAATTATACACAGACCCATCTATAAAGCCCAACTAATTCGCTCATAAATTTGCGTAACTTTTACTATTCATACTGAAATACTGGCAACCAATCTCTACCTGACCTGAGAGAGTTTAGGTCTGTAAGTAGTGTCTTACTTAAGATATGTGCGATCAGTGATCTTGCCCGGATTTCACGGACACATAGTTAAGCAGCTTTTTAGCTTCAATAGTTTTTGGACTAACATAGCCCAATTTGGAATATAGCTCTAACGTAATGGTGATCTTACCAACTTGACTAACGCGGCTATAAAACCAGCCTCAGAAAGCACCATACGAGCTATCCATTTGACCAAATTATCATGGGTGTTTCCATTAAAACCAAGAACAACAAGGAAATACACAGAAAAATGCCCGCGAAAGAGCGCAGTGAAGCTTTTCTTTGTATTTTACAAAAGAGAGTGACGGCTAAAAAAAGAGGGGATATTGATTTAAGTTTCAAATAAAAAAGACTTGCAATCGCTGAAAATATTGGAAAGGAGCGATAGCGAAGTGAAGATTTTCAGTCCCCGATAGCCGTAGGGCATGTGTTTTCACGAAGCGATAGCGTAGTGAAAATGCAGGCTTTACGAAACGGCGTCAAGTCATTTGGAACCTATGTTTCGACCCCTTGTTGGGTCGAAACGAGGTGACGAGGACGAATCGGGGCAGCCGAAGGCATTGGCGATCGCGTGATTTTTTGCTGATTTTTCGAGCAGGAAGTCCGGAAAAATCAGCAAAAATAGCGACTCCCTTCTAAATCTCTATAAAAAGAGAAATCAATATCTAGAGAGCTGAAGGAATTTCTTTTCCACAGTCAGTATAACCCAGCTCTAAAACTCTCCAAAGATTACCATCTATAGGAAGAATAAAGCTATCAACCAATATGGCCTCCTCATTTCCAGTATTAGCTGCTGACATCGAATGTCCAGTTGGCATAAAATAAGCTTCACCAGGTAAAAATTTCTTTGGCTCGCTACCGTCCATATAGATTGTCGATTCACCTTTTAAAACAAAAGTTGTGCCTGAATACTGATGATCATGAATATAAGCTCTAGTTCCCTGCGTACGGGTAGTTTTGATGGTAAGAGCTCGTCGATAAATACCATTACCTATTTGCAGAATTAAATCACTAAGAATTTCACTTTTCAATGCGGGTGAAGCAGTTACAGGTGGCGTTTCATCATTGATAGTATCGGCCTGACAACTGAGATCAGGAGGTGACGCTCCTGCATCCACTAAAACTCGACTCATATCGACGGATGGTAAGTCTGGCTTAGCATCAATACCTCGACGATTTATTATTTTATCCGTAGCTTCCAGCAAAATGATATTTAGTAGTTTAATTCCATCGCTATCTTGATCGCCTTGAAGAAGGTCCAATTTAAACTCTAAAGTATTAGTTTTGCTGCCACTTGAGTATATTGCTTTGCGGAGTGTAGTACCCACCGCCACTGGTAAGCTGGGGGTGCCTTGCACTATAACTACTTGACTATATTTAACCTTGAATTTTAGAGGATACCCAACAGAATAATTTCCTGGAGGTGGAATTCTTATCTTAAGTATGGTGCTCGTTTGAGGATATTTACGACCGTCTAGATATGTTTGTGCTTTGGTTGAAACTGCTGCTGTTAAACCAATGACTATAATCAAAATTTGAAACCATTTTATTATATTATTTTTCATAGACGATTCTTGTTTATAAGGGTTAAATTAATGCCTGTATGGTAGTTAAATAGTCAATTTTCAATCGACGCCAACACAATACCGTCTTTTTGAGCTTCCAATACAAAGTAAGTGCTATTATTCGTCAAGCCCACAATAAGGGCTTGATAGTCTGGGATAGCTGAATCTATAAAGACTATGTTAGTGATTAACTGGTCAGACATTTTTATTTTATTTCCCTATTAACAGCATGCTTTCCAATATACTCTCTTTTACTATCTTAAAAGCCACTATTATGTGCAATTAATGCAATTTATTTTTGTACATCAGAATTTCCCTGGACAATTTCGTCATATTGCTAAAGCATTAACTCAGGATGATAAGCATCAGGTTGTTGCTATTGGGTATTTTCCTGACTTACAGGGCGCTTCTGCACTGGACCCTAGAATAAAACTATTTGGTTATAACACGCCCAAAGCCAGCAATGGAAGTCATGCGTAGCTTTGATCTTTGAATAAAAAACTTCTCTGCTTATCGCTACAGCAACATATCTAAATGCGATACAAATACAGCAACGCGAGGCTTTTTGTGTTGTGTACAATATCGCTGATAAGCTGCCTCTTGAGTTTCTCCATCCAACAACAGTATTAATGCAAAATCATCTACTTTCACCCGTTCTAACTTTTGGATTCTACTTTTAATATTCATTTTAGATAGTCGAGCGATTGTTCATGGGTTAGTTGTTTTTCAATCTTATCAAGTCGCTGTGTCAATTCTTGTAACTCAACCAATTTGCCCTGATTAGAAAGTGCTGTTACTAATTGCGCTCCTATGTCTGGAGGTATGTGACCCGATAGAGTGGCCCTGATTATTTCACCACCTTGTTCAGCAAGCGAGCCATTAATAGGCAAACTAATCGCAAGGGCTTGGGGCTTAAGCGTGGGGCAGCATCTATCTAACAGTATCTTTGCGGCCGCTGTATCTCCGTTTTTCGCTTGTTCTACCAGTTTTAATATAATTTCTGGCATGTCGTTAATAATAGATTTTCTAAGTAGTGTTGCCGGTGTACGATCCTTTGGGCGTCCTTTTGGATTACCCGATACTCCAGCTTTAAATTTTGGTGTTGGCATAGTGTTTACTCTCTGTTTGTATCAGTCTAATTTTATAAAAATGTTGCTACCACTAAGCGTCTAAAGTAGAGATAGTAATAGCGTTAGATTCTTTACCCGCATCTGCCCACGTTTTTCCCGCTCCTACCTCACAAATACCGGTAAGATTACAATTAGGAAATACAGTTCGATAGCCATTTGCAAATGCATCATAGATTAGTTGAGCTGTCGGTTGCTGTAGTCCCTCTCTACAAATCAAAACCAACTCATCGTAGACATGGTGGCTCAATCGTATATCGTCACGATTAGCCTTGTTATGAATATACTTAATGGCAATGGCTAGTATCTCAAATGCTGTTGATTGCACTGGATGATTCATACTCACCGTATAAGGGTCTGAGTGTAATGGCTGATTTTTTTTAAAGTAATCTTTGTCACTAAAGTGCCTAGTCAATCGAGCATGATGACTTTCGGTACAATTAGCTCCATTTGAATGTTTCACTATTAATTGCTGCCATTGGGACAGATCTTTATATTTACTGTGAAACAATTTTTTAAATAGTGTGGCCTCTTTCAAGGTAAATATTACCCCATAGCTTGCTTTCACATAAGTCTGTAGCCCTTTTGCTCCACCCCCGAAGAGTAGTCCAAAATTAACGCCTTTAGCCGCTGTGCGCATACGTTTAAGCATTAACCCATTGTCATTGCCCGCATCAATCAAACGTGCGTTTAGTGCATCTTTTGGCATCACCTTGATCATCTCCTGCGCCATCATTAAATGTAAGTCCTCACCTCTCGAGTAAGCTTCTAATATCACTGTTTCCTCACTTAAAAGCGCAGCCACTCGTAACTCCACTTGTGAAAGGTCGCTGGATACGAACACCCAACCTTGAGGCGCAATGTAGACCTGTTTAAAGTTTTCTCTTGGTTGGTTCTGGATGTTTGGGTTGTTTGCTTGAAAACGATAGCCTGCCATCCCAGCTATTCTATAGTCAGGGTAGAGTACCCCCGCCACCGCCAACTTCTGCAGTTTATATCCATAGTTCTTTAACCGACTACTGACTGCTGCCCACTGACCGATTGCCGCTAACTGGGGGTATTCTGAGATATCGCCTAATGTCAGTAGCGCAT
>CAFAAO010000047.1_pt1 | contig 5100 bp, 4 predicted proteins | sample 7267621 | NCBI WGS metagenome assembly CAFAAO01 (sample SAMEA6813989, study PRJEB35770) | freshwater metagenome | biome: Freshwater; feature: Freshwater reservoir; material: water | place: Czech Republic | collected 2017-08-18 | depth 30m m
CCTGGAAGGTGGGGGTGGCGGCGGCGGCGTCAAGGGCTAAAAATATTATTATGGCACTACAAATATCGCTCAGGGAGACAAATGAGCGATATCAATGGGATACGAATATTCATTGCTAAAAATGATTGTTTTGTGGTAAATGTGGGCTACCAGGGGTCACGACAAGAGTAGTTCGTAGGTGTCCGGAATCAGTGAACATAACGGCAACGATGGGTTGCCGCGTGTTCAGTAGCGCCATCAGTAGCTCTATCAGGGGTCGGATCATGCGGCTGAGGCGCCATCTCTGATCCTCATGATGGTCTGGCCGCTGATCTTAAGGGCGCGCGACAGCGCAGACACGCCGGCTCCTTCCGCCCGTTGCGCGCAGCCCAAGAGAAATTACGTGGTGCCGCCTGGCGAGGGTAAGACGATGGAACCAATATTCACCTTCTGTTCACTGATTCCGGACACCTGCGAACTACTCTTGTCGTGACCCCCTGTTGGTCGTTGATGTTTCTGCCTGGCACCGGCGCCTCCGATCATCGGAGGACACCAGGCCAATCAGACCCACAGGTGAAGCGAATGCTTCGGTTGAAGAGCCAGCTCTGGTCGGGCTACGCCCTCCCGCCGCCGGCTCTTCAACCGCTCAGGATAATTGACGCTGACCGCTCAAGATAATTGTCGCCGGGCACAGGTAGGCCCAGCGAATGAGGTCTGTGGACGTGTTGGTACCAGAAATGCGCGATAAATGGCCCTCAGCGTGCCCACAGACCTCATTCGTAGGGCCTACCTGGGCACGCCAGCGGGGTACCTGGGCAGTTACGAAAATTGAGGGATTGGCTAAACCACGTGACCACGTGGTCACGTGACAACTATTTTCGTCCACCACTAAAATTATCGGCAATGCACCGATCGGGCTGACGCAGGGCACGGCGGCACCGCGCCCCTAGCTCTCAAAACATGCCAAGACAGTATGCAAATGCAGGGACTGCCGAGGGTACAGGTCCCTAAGGGCTATCCCAGTCACGTGATCACGTGACCACGTGAGATAATGCCGTTTCACCCATGGCGTTAGGTCGGGACGAGAGGACAGGCTCGCCAGTCGAACCAGAAAGCTAAATTTTGGCACGTTGTCGCGTGGCAACTCTGCCACGTCGCGACGTGATAACGTGACGACGTGGCTGGCGATCGAACCCGAATCGGGATAGCATCCCGCCCATGCTTGTCATTGCTTTTGTCACCCAAAAAGGCGGAACCGGGAAAAGCACCCTCGCCGCATCCCTTGCCGTCGCAGCCGAGGAGGTGGGGGAACGCGTGGCCGCCCTCGATCTCGATCCCCAGGCCTCACTCACTCACTGGGGCGAACGGCGGAACGGCGAAACCCCACTGGTGGACAAAACCACCCCCGACAAGCTGACCGGCGCCCTGACCGCCCTGACCAAGCACGGATATACCCTGGCAATTCTGGACACTGCTGGCATTGACAGTCCGGCCACCGTTGCCGCCATGCGGGCGGCGGACATTGCCCTGGTTCCTGCCAGGCCCAGCCTGGCCGACATCGAAGCCACCAAGCCTACCTATGCGGCCCTCAGCCGTATGGGCCGCTCCTATGCCTTTGTCCTCAATCAATGTGCCCCCCAGCTCAAGGGCGGGCGCGTCATGGACGCCGCTAAGGCTCTCCGCCTGCTGGGTGTACTAGCCGAGCCCCTTATCGCGCTTCGTGCCGACCACCAGGACGCTTTCGGCCTTGGCCTCGGCGTGACGGAACACGATCCCAAGGGCAAAGCCGCCGATGAAATCCGGAGGCTTTTTCAGTGGGTCAAAACCAAGGTGAAAGGGTAGCCATCATGGCCAAACAGCGCCCCTCTCTCGCGGACATCACGCAAGAGTCTTTGCCTCAGCCCCCGGAGGCCCAGGGCAGGGGCTTGGTGGTGCCGCTGGTTCACCCCACTCCCGACGCCCACATGTCTCGGGACGAAAGCCCCAGGAAGGAGAAGCCCCGACGGGACAGGCCCCATACGACCCTCTACCTGGACCACCCCGTTCGGATCGCCATCAAGCGCATAGCCCTGGAATACGACAAAAAGCCGCATGACCTTTTGCTGGAGGGCGTCGAGATGATGCTTCTCCACTACACCGGGAAAACCATTAAGGACATTACCACGTGACCACGTTACCACGTGGCGACGTGGTGGAAAATGAGATAGGGTCTGGCATGGACGAGTCCCGCCTGACCTTTATGCCCCGCGCCGAGTTTTCGGCGCTTAGCCTAGCGGAAAAGAACACCTATCTCCAAGGGCTGGCGGAGGCCTTCGCCGCCCAGCAGGGACGGGAACACCGCATCCTGGACAAGGACGCGCTCAGCCGCCTCCGCCGGTACTATTCCCGCCGGGTATGGGCCGACCTCAAGTTGGCGGACGGCCCCGACAACGACCTCAACCGCGCGCTCCGGCGCCTGGGTGAAACCATCCGTGACGCGGATGTGGTGGTGGATGTTCGCGCGGCGTTGATGCAGGAGCTTCCGCCCCAGAAGATTCTCCGGAACGCCCCGGACGACGACGCCCAGTTCATGTTTTTCGTCCCCACGGTCTACGACGCCCCGATCAAGGACGACGTGCACCTGATGGACGTGGCCCCCTTTGCCCTGGGTAAAACGGCCCGCTTCGGGGTGATCCGCTACGAGCTGAAAGACAGCCTCATCACCATAGAAGGCGGGTATGAGACCGGCCTCGCCACCGTGTTCGACTACGACATTTTCCTCAACATGGTGTCCTACTTGGCCGAGGAAGTACGCCGCTACCGGCTGGAAACCGAGAAGGGCCTCCGCCCCAGTTTGCCCGCAAAGGTCTACCGGCCGAGCGTGGCCCACATCCTCAAATTCTGCCGCCGGGAGGACGGGGGCCGCCAATACGAAGAGGTGGAGGCGGCCCTCCGCCGCCTCGGCATGACCACCATCACGGTCACCAACACAGCCGGGGGGAAACGCCGCGAGGTGGATACCCGTCCGCTCATCGGGGAGTACCGGGTGGTCAGCAAGACTGCCAAGGGCAAGGTGGACGAGGTGGAAATCACCATCCCCGATTGGGTTTACCTGAGCGTGGTGAAGGCCGACAAAACCCTCCCGCTCCTGACCATCAACCCGGACTACTTTCTGATCAGTTCCGGCCTCGGCAGGTTCGTCTACCGCCTGGCCCGGAAGGCGGCGGGGAAGGGGAGCGCCACCTATTCCGTGGCGGAGCTCAAGAAGCGCAGCGGCAGCCACCGGGATCTCCGGAAGTTCATCTACGACCTGAAAGACCTGGTGGCGCGCACCCACGCGTTTCCGATGCCGGACTATGACCTGGAGCTGGTCGAGCAACGTGGCGGCCCAGCCCTCACCATGCGTTATCGGGAGCTGGAACGCGCGCCAGACCGGAAACCCAAGAAGGCCCGCGACCTGGAGGCCTTGCCGTTGCTGGCAGCAGGGCAAGAGTCCTGAGGTTTTGTCGCAGCGCTATGGGTGGCAGGCGTTAACTCCTCCCAATGGAAGCCTAAGCCTTTGAAAGGGCTTCGTTTATGGCCCCGGGCTTTTTGTCGCAAAACCGTCTATCGCCCACACCACCGCACCGGCATTTTTGTCCTGTCTCCGTCTATCGCGGACACCTAAGTGATTGGAAACTCTATATTCGTGTTCCGGACAGTGGGGTTTTGTCGCGGGTTTTTGTCGTAAAACCGTCTATCGCGGACGCTGCCCTGCGCGCCAGACGGCCCAAACACCTGTGTCAGCGGGAAGATTCCGGCCTGGGGATATGTGGATAACTTTTGTCGAGAACCGTCTATCGCGGACAAATTTCCGTCTATCGCGGACAAATTTCCGTCTATCGCGGACAAATCTCCGTCTATCGCGGACAGATGTCCAACCTATCCCTTTATAATCATTCACGAAAAACGCCGATTTTTGTCCTAAAACTACTAAAACTTAGAAAACTACTTAAAACGCCTTCGGCCGAAGCTTCTGTTGTCGTTTTGAAGAGGGGTGGGACGCCCAGGCCAAATCAAAGGGCCGCGGTTACGGTCACTTGATCACACCCACGGTCAGTTTGTCGCGCCTAATCCCAAAACCAGCCGCATGGCCCCTGGGGGGATGTCTGCCCCCCAGACCCCCCGAGGATATTTAGGCTCGGAAATCTTCCCTTAGGTCTCGTGCCAAGGGGGAGGGGACAGGTATCCTCCCCGCCATGCCGGGAAGATGCCAAGGTGCTCACTGCGGTCAAATGGTCGGTGCTCGCCATGCTCGCCCGTGAAGGACGGGCTGCGCGTGGCTCCGCTCCCGCCGCGCAAAGGGGCGCGGCGCATTTGACCTCCGTTCCGCGCCTCAGCCAGCCGATGGCAGGTCGGGACGAAGAAACAGGCCAGAACTAACGGAATGGCCAGAACTAACGGAATGCCCCAAATTTGACAGTTACGGGACGAACCAGGAACAAGCCACCCATATTTCCCCGATGGAGCGGGTTTTGGGCTCTCCACGGTGCTTTTTGGCGTCAGGCGGCCTGTCGGAAAACAGGTGTTTTCCGTATACTTCAGATCGACACTCAAACTGATGAGAAAGTCGCGGCTGGGCCTGCACGGAAAACTCTGTCGGATTGACCCATCATACGGAAACCCGCAGGGATAGGTTTTCCGACACCCTACCAATGCCCTTAACTGTCAAATTTGGGGCATTCCGTTAGTTCTGGCCGGTGATCTGACGCCGGACAGCCACGCTGCGTCCCTTGCCTCGCTGCGCGAGGCGATCGAAGAAATGGGGGACAATGGGATGCACCTGGCGAACTTCGGGGTGTTGCGGGACGCGTAGTTCAAGGGCCCACCACCCCCTGGTCAGGCTCATGAACCAGCCGGTCCCCACCGCGCAGTCCTTGCACGACCCGATGTGGTGTCGATCGCACACCAACAGCGATTGCATAAGCCTTGGGCCACAGTTGCCGATTTATCATGTAGACATGTCATTTATATTGACATGTCGTTTAATCCGATGTAAGCCGTGCAGATGATCGCTACCGAGCCATCCCTCGCAGACCTCGCCGCAGCGTCCGGAATCGAGGCCCGCACCATCCGCTCCTGGGTGGCTCAGGGCCTCCTTCC
>CAFAAO010000048.1_pt1 | contig 4968 bp, 2 predicted proteins | sample 7267621 | NCBI WGS metagenome assembly CAFAAO01 (sample SAMEA6813989, study PRJEB35770) | freshwater metagenome | biome: Freshwater; feature: Freshwater reservoir; material: water | place: Czech Republic | collected 2017-08-18 | depth 30m m
CGTCCCGAACGACGCGCGCTACCAAGCTGCGCTACGCCCCGACCGATCGTCATCGCTGACGGAGGTGGAGCATAGCCGAAACCCTCCCGCGCCCCTCCCGCGCTGGAGCCCTACACTTCCCCCCATGTCACGAGCAAGTCGCCGCAGGGAGATGCAGGATCAGCGCGCTCGCTCACCGCGAGACGGGCGATACGCCCCCACCCTGGGGATGAACGCCCCAGTGGCTCCGAATGAGGGCGGCACCTCTGCAGACACAACCCGCATCGCTGCGATCGCAACACTGACCGTCATGAGCCTGGCCTGCTGGATCGTCGCCCACACAGCCACGCCGATCGCCCCAGTCGTTGGGACGATTGGTGCGATCACTGGGATCGCACTCGGCGTTATCTCACCACTTGCGGGAACCATCTTGGCGGTCGCCCTGGTTCCGTTCCGTGGTGGTTCGGACGCAGTGCCGTCGAGCCTGGCCGAGTTCTTCCGCGGTGCTCCACTTTGGGGCGCCGTTGCGCGCCTCCTGTTTGAACGCGTCGCCGCCTCCCGACGCGGCGAATCGATTGGGGCCCCCTCACGGCTCATGACGATCGCCGCCGTTGCCGGCGCGCTCATCGCTCCACTGGAGCGCATCACCGCCACAGCAATGCACACCTTCCCAGCGCAGGGGTCCGATCTCGACATGCTCAGCATCGTCGGATCACAGTCGCTCCTCTTCGGCGCATGGATCGTTTCAGCGCACCTGCCCCGCAAGGCCGTCGATCAGCTCCTCCGCGCAGCAGCAGTCGTGATTGCTGTCGCGCTCATCCTCTCGTTCGCCGGCTGGATTGGCCTGAAGCCAGTGAAGTTCTTTATTTTTGATCCGAAGGTCTTCGGTCGACTCGCTTCGCTTGGATTCCCTACACCAACCGCCATGGGCCTCGCCATTGCGCTGCCACTTACCGCAGCCGTCGTGTTTACGCGCTCGCGAGTTCTTGGCGTTGTGTTGATTGCAGCCACTGGGCTTGCCATCGTCTTAACCGAGTCGCGCGGGCCAATGATTGCGCTCCTCGCCATCGGCCTTATTGCCATCCCCACGATCCGCATCATCCGTGGTGTCCGTGTCATAGGACTCCTGGGAGCCCTCGGACTCGCTGGCGCGGCGCTAGTCTTCAACCGCTATGGCGATCGCTTCGATCAGCTGCTTGCAGGCTCCATACCGAATCTTGACAGCGACCTGCAGCGCATCACCTCATGGCGTGCCGGCATTGAAACGGCGCTCGCCCACCCCATCACCGGAGGTGGTTGGTTCAGCCTCCGCTACTGGAATGATGGTGAGCTCGGGAAGGCGAACGTCAACCTAAGCCACAACATCATCCTGCAGGGTCTCTCTGACGGCGGATTCCCGCTCGGAATCGCCGCCGCAATCATCGTGCTCGGCTCGGTGGCGGTGATGATCAAGCACTGGCGCGCGATCCCAATTAGTTGGCGCATGGCGGCGATCACCGTGGTGATCTGCGGTCTCTGGGATATGCCGCAGATGCGCGCCTTCGGTGCGCTCTTCGCCGGCCTCGCCCTTGGACTTGCCTCCCGTCCCGTTGAGAAGAGCGAGGCCCTAACCTCCTAGCCCCCCAGGCCTACTCGGCGGCTCGTCGCCCCGTCCACGCGCTCATCACCAGCCCAGCGCAGCCTGATCGCCGCGCCTGAACTGCGCTCAACGCGGAAGGTGCCGTTCACTCCAGACGTGGTGATCACCGCGGAGATCTGCCACGCCCCATTCGTGTACGTCTCCATCAGCACATCTCGGCCGATCAGATTCCGTGTGGTGGTGTAGCGAAACCATGACCAGCGGCTGCCGCTGCGAATCCGCGCGAGGTCAAGAGAGGATCGCTGTTTGCGCAGGATCTCGAGTGACTCGATCGGCACGGTTTCATTCCCTGCCTGATCCCTCACCCCTGTGATGGCTGCGAGCAGAATGCTCCCCGCAGGAAGGCCCACGAGTGGCGTCCAGCGTACGCGCGTACCATCGCCCAACAGCTGCCCCACCCCCGCCAGCCGAGCGCCCGCCTGACTCACTACGTAGATGTTGTCACTGACCGCCCCCGCCAAGCGAACCGGCTCGTTAAAACTCCATGTGATGCTACCGCGAGGTTCATACAGCACCCCCCCTTGCGAGGGGGTTGAGCCAGACAGCACTGGCGCGTCGTCATCAATGATCACGCTGAACGAACGTGGAGCTGCGGCGAGCCCAACCCCATTCCGAATCGTCACGTCAAACCCTCGCGCGCCGCTTCCTGCCGAAGCGGTGGTGCAGTACTTCCCAGGTCCGGTATACGGAAGCCATGCTGCAGCTGCTCCGCTAGAAGACTCGCGCACTCGAACGTCACGAACGCCAGAAGTAACGTCACGCGCCGTCACTGCTGCGCAAACGCTCCCAGAACGTGCGCGCGCTGGCATGCTGACCGAAGTGAACGTTGGCGGCGTGGTGTCTCGAGCAATCGCCAGGCTGAGGGTGTACTCATAGGCACGATCCAGGTTGCGGCCATTGATGTCCACGTAGTACGTGCCGCCAAGCTGAACTGCAGTGGAGATGGATTGCGTGCCACCAGGGCGGGCACTGCTGGTGATTGGCGCAGCGGTGAGGATGGATGTCGCATCTGGTTCAAATAGGTAGACGCCAAGCTCCGCCCCAAATTCACCTTGCACGGTAGCAATCAGCACGCTTCCTGATGGCACGTTCACCGCGTAGACCTCGTCGATCGTTGCCCCGCCCACGCTACCAACAACAGAGCGTCCAAGAAGGGGGGTGCCGGGAATCTCGCTCGCCACTGCCGCTCGAACCTCCTGGGCGAAACCCGCCGCAGTGATGAGGATCGCGAATGACAGTACGTGCGCAAGCAGACGGTGCATGCGCAGAGGATACACCCATCCAGAACGAGAAAAGCAGAGGCCTCGGGGTTTCCCCCGAGGCCTCCACTCTGCTTTCCGGATCGTGCTCCGAAGAGCTAAAGGCTACTTCCTAGCGGAAGACGCACTTCATGACGTTCGTATCAGCAAGATACGAGCCGTAGACGAAAATGGTTGTGTTGCGCTTGCTCAGTGTGAGCTTAGCAACGCCATTTGCGTTTGCGCGGCGGTCATAGACCACCACGGTGCCGTTCTTGAGCTCCACGGTGAAGGAGACAACGTCAAACGCTGCATCCTCACCCATGTCAGCCGTGAACACCGCTGTGGTCTTGGCTGCATTTCGGACCTTCGTGATCACTGCTGCGGTCGAGCCGTTCAGCGCCGTGAAGGTCTTCGTGAAGGACTTCGCAACTGCATCATCACCTGCGTACGTGATCGCGAGATCGGAATCGTTCGCGGTCAACGTGTAGGTGAATCGGCCGAAACGAGTGGTATCTGGAGTCAAGTCACCCAGTTCAATTTCGCCACCAACGGCAGTCTCGTCGTTGTAGTCGTCGAAATTGAGATCTGAATCACCCTCGATGCTCCAATCGAAGTCGACGCTATATGCGCCGTCGCCGAGTGGAGTGCCATTTGCGTCAACAACGGTTACGACCAACATCAGATAGTCATCTGAACCAGATGCCGTCTCTTCGTAGGTATAACCACCGTCGCCGTTTGGGTTACCAGTTGCAGATGTAACTTCTGGGGTGACCGCAGTGATGCGGGCGCCTTCGGAGTTCAACGTGCAAAGGATAGTGACCGCGTTCGAGACGATGTCACCCGTATCGTTGTCTTCAAACTTCAAGGCGTACGAATGAGTGGCATCGCCATCATCCTCACCGGAGTCTGCAACGCAGGTGTAGCTATCAAGGTCATACCCGACATACGCCGTGCCGAGGCCAATCGTATCGCCATAGGTCTCGCCCAAGGCAGAGATCTGGTCATCCTGCTGATTGTCTACCTGATCGGTCCAGTCGGCAAGGCCGACATTCTCGTTGGAGACAGTCTTCTCGTCACCATTGATCTGGATGCCAGCGGCATCCTTGAAGATGACGGTCAACCACTCGTCAAGGTAGTCATTGTCTTCGGCCACGTTCTTGTAGCCGTCCGTGATCGAAGCAGCGATGCTTACGACTGGGCCGACTACAGTTACCGTGAAGGTGGTGGCAACAACGCTACCAACCGTCACCGTAATGGTGCTGGTTGCTGCGGTGTCGTCATACTTTGCGCGAAGGCAAAGCCTATAGGCTGCATCGACGAGCGTTGACGCGCCGTTCGTTGCATCCGTGTCCTTCAAAGCCGCCGCTGTAGCGAAGTCCATAGTGCCGGCGCTGCAAGCAACCGAAGCTGGATCGCTGTCGTCAGTCGAGTCATAGGCAAAACCAACCTGCACTGCGCTGTTGCTGGAGGTTGCCGTGACTACCACCGACGTGTTGTTAACGGCGTGAAGGTCAAAGGCCTCATCGCCTTCGCCTGCGGCGCCGTCCGAGAACAGCTCAATTTCGATCCAGGCGGTGTTCGACTCACCGTCGTCTCCGTTCGAGTCGTTCGTCTGGAAACCGAACACCTTGCTCGTTGAAGTTGTGCGATGAACGTCACCACCTGCGGTGAGGGTTGTGTACTTCGGCACGACCGCGTCGGGCGTCACCACGACCCCGGCTAGCGCCGACGGCACGAACGCGGAGCCGAAGAGGCCCGCGAGCAAGCTCGCCGTCGCAACCGCTGTTGCGAACTTATTCTTGATAGACATCTTGTGATGTCCTCCTTACTACAGAACCCGAGGGAATTGCCCCTGGTTCACTTACCGTGCCAATTCGCACGACCCGTCTAACAACGGCACGAAAGCCGTTAGACAGGTGTCAAGACAACCTACGGGCTCGTGCCCTCCGTAGGCGCCGTCGATTCACCCTCCGACGGAGTAGGGCTGACCGGGTCCGGCGTGCGTCGTGGGACGTCCGCAGGCTCCGGTGTTGGGGTGGCCTCAGGCTCGGCGCTCTCCAATGGAGCCTCCGTAGCTGGGGCGGGGGTGGCTACTGGCGTTGGGGTGAC
>CAFAAO010000049.1_pt1 | contig 4924 bp, 2 predicted proteins | sample 7267621 | NCBI WGS metagenome assembly CAFAAO01 (sample SAMEA6813989, study PRJEB35770) | freshwater metagenome | biome: Freshwater; feature: Freshwater reservoir; material: water | place: Czech Republic | collected 2017-08-18 | depth 30m m
AGCGGGGGAATGACCCAAAATACAGGTAATTTTATCCAATTTTCACTCCAAATTACCAAAAATGAACTGATTTTTAAGAAAATCGAAAAAAAACTAGCAAGATTGCTGTTGGGCGACTTAGATTTCAATTAATAGAGGTTCCCTTAAAGGTTATGGCTTGGATCCAAGTGACAACATTGAAGGTTTTAATGAGATGGGAACTGTCAGGGCAAGTACACCTGGAAAAACAGTTGGTCCTTTCAAGATTTAATAAAGGTTATTTTGTCTCTTGGCTCTTATAGGGCTTTGATGCAATTGACCGATTGTATATAAAGTAAATTTACCATCTTAATCCCTATTACTAAAAGTGATAGGGATTTTTTTTTAGGTCTATTTTCTAGTGCATTATTTAGAAGATTTTCCGGAGAAAGTTTGTTTGTAAAATTTTAATTGTTTGATATTGCGATCAAGAGAATTAATTTGTCAGTCTTGAAATTTATTGGGTTGAAGTATTCTTGGTCAATTATGTAACGCTCGTGAATGTAAGCAGTGTTTTTTATTTAAGAAAATCAACTTACGATAAAAATATAACTATACTTAAACAAAGCTGTGATAGTAGCAGTTAAGTCCATTTAGCATTTAGCTAAAGTCTCTTGCCGCAAGTGATTGTGAAATCCTGAGTTTGCTAGGATTCAGTAAGCATATGAATATACGTATAGTTTTATTAACAATTTTGATGATCTGCCTTGGGGTGGTTGGGACAGTCTCAGCTCATAGAAACACACTAGGTTTTCATCAGCCTCTAACTAATCATCATGCAACTCATCCTTTTGTGTTGTATAGGCAAGAAGTTCCATCTTTAGTTCGACCAGAATCGCCATCTGTACCTACTATTGTAACTGCTGGAGTAGCACCGAGATTGTACCCTTCTGAACAGGGCGCTTTCAAATTGATGCAGGCTGCTACGCAGATAATTCAATCCAACATTATACAAAATGGCTGTATAAATAAAGACTATCCCATTGTAGTTAATACTGAATATGATGGCAGTGGTTCTGCCGTTTTGGGTAATGGTGATCCAGCAACAATATAGTATTTAATGTGTTTTTAAAACAGGTTAATGTTAATGATGGTCGTGCCTACACAGTAGAGGCGATTGGTAAATTAAGCGGTCTAACCATTGCCTTGAATGACAGTAGCGGAGGGAGTTTCAATATTGGCTCTTCTATGCAAGAAATGAGTAGTAATTGGACTGTAGTCAATCCACAAACCTGCCTGAAGGATAATTATACGGGGACTGTTATAAAAGATTACAAGCGTCTAACGGCATTTGATCCAATTCCGGTTGGTTTTTCCGATAGACCATTATTAACCGATCCTGTTGTTTTGGTTAATACAGTACTTGACTATGGTAGTGATCAGATATCAAAAAATGGCTATGTTAGTGCGCAATATTGGCAACAGAGTCGTAGCTGGCGTGATGATGCTTCAAACAGTGGCACTTATTGGGTTATGACACGCATAACTCCATCTAATGTTTGTTCAATTGAATTTAAACTCGAAGGATATGGCCAGGATCCGGCTGACAATCTTGAAGGGTTTAATGAAAGGGGGACTGTACATGTAGGTGCAAAGGCAATAGGTCCTTTAAAAATACATTAGTTGCTTCTTTACTGTAAGTTGGCGTTTTTATGTTCGTCGAATATTTATTGTAACGAGTTCATGAAAAATCGTATGGGTAGTGAAGTGTCCGAAGTTCAGCTTACTATAGTGAACTAAACTTGAGAGGACTGTACTGACAATAGTTAATTACAATGAGTTGAATATTGTTTTAACAACATCTCCTAATCATAAATGTTAGGGAGATAAAACATCTACCTTGGAGCATGTAACTACATGAATAAAATGAAGATACTATCTGGATTATTGGTTCTTGGGCTGGAGTTTTTTTGGAATGTATCCGCTTATGGTGCTAAACCAGTTAATCTCATTCCGTCCCTAGGTGGGAATAAGGTTTTTTCGCAGGCAGTCGAGATACCTCGAGCTGATCCGGTGATATCGGGGCTACCCTGCCAGTATGCGAGACGATGGCCTAAGATGACGACCTATACTGATTGTGAAACACCCGCCAATAAAACTAGAAAGCCATCTGAAACTGCCAAAACATTTTTAAAAGATCATTCGCAGTCTTTGTTATTGCGTCAGGATTTGTCTGATTTAAAGTTATTGGAAGGTAAGGAAAGTTTAAATAAGACAGTAACTCGCTTCCAGCAAACTTTCAACAATCTGCCAGTATTGAATGCTTTTGTGTCGATTCAACAAAGTGTTAACGGGCGAGTGACAAAAATTAACACAAGTTATATTAATAATGCTGTTGTGTCAGGTGCTACTATTTCTGGTATCTCCAAAGTATTCGCTGAAAAAATTGCCCTAGACGGCATACGTCAACTTTCAGGTAGTTCCGCGCCAGCAATGATAGGTACTCCTCGATCTGAACTAAGTTGGTCACCTGATACTAACAGAAAATTGACTTTGGTTTGGATTGTAAAGACACGAACTCTTAAGCCCCGAGGATATTTTTATACCCTCATCGATGCCAATACAGGTAAACGTATACTGCAAGAAAATCGCATTGTATTTGCGGCAGGAACCGGAAAGGTTCATCAGCCTAATCCTATTCAGACATCGGACCTTCTCAATTTGCTAGATAATAATGATCAAACTAATCTTGTTCTTGAACAGCAGAGGTTTGATGTGCTTTTGCAGGGTCTGGACATCGGTACCCATTTACTCCAGGGGGAGTTTGTTGATGTAGCTACTTTTAAAGCGCCGACCTGTCCCAGATTGGATGGATTATGTGTTGATGCTGATGATGTAAGTCGAATTTATTATTATACTAGAGATCAAGCTCAGTTTGAGCAAGTGGTGATATATAGTGCAGTCGATTCTGTACAGCGTTATCTCCGCGATAGCTTGGGTTTTCAAGATACTTTGGGTAATGCAACCATCCGAAATTTTCCGACCATGGCGATTGCTCATGCGACTGATTTGGATCAATCGTTTTATGAACCGGATGTTTATGAAGACCCTTCAGCCTTTGAACTTCGTGGCATTCTTAATTTTGGTGATGGGGGCGTGGACGATGCAGAAGATGCTGATATTATTGTTCACGAATTTGCTCATGCCATTCAAAACAACCAGAATCCCGGTTGTTTCCCAGGTGGTGATTATGTGCCTCAAGTTAATGAATCGCGTGCTATAGGTGAAGGTTTTGGTGATTATTTGGCTGCATCGTTTCATAAAAACCAGGGGAATTCTCTCTATCAATCTACCGATGCTCCTTGCGTTGGAGACTGGGATTCAACGTCCTATAGTATAACAACGCCGGCCTGTCTTCGACGCGTTGATGGTAGTAAACACTATCCTGAAGACTTGGACTCAAATAATCCTCCGGACGAGCATAAGGATGGTGAAATTTGGTCAGCGGCACTCTGGGAACTTCATGCCGATGTCAATAAAGTCCATCCTACTCAAGGAGGGTTGGGTGCAAGTAAAGCTGATCAGCTCATTATTGATAACCATTTTACCCTCGATTGTTTTAATGGTATTACGATGTCTCAAGCTGCGTTGGCCATGATTGATAACACGGGTGATTTGAATGAAAAAGATATTATACGTACGAAATTTTGTAATCGCGGTATTTTAATAGGTGCTGATTGCACATCTGGAGTAAACAAACATATCGTAGTTAATGTGCAGAAGGATAGTACGCTTTTGATGGGTGAACCGAATCGGAATCAAGGCGCTAGTCCGGAACTTAGTTTAAGATCAGTTAGTGAAAAAGAACAAAAAGTGATGAATATCATTCTGGGTTTTGATATTTCTAAGGTCATACCCACTAATATAGCTACAGCAAAACTTGTGATGACGGTACAAAAAAATAGTGCTGAATGGGGGGCAAAAGGGAGAACTGTTGCTGTACTTCCATTGAAGACTGCAATTTTTGAGGAAGGCAATGGAACTTTGAAAAAACCAGGAAGTGGAAGGGGCGTTACCTGGAATTGTAATGTTGACACTAATATCAGTAACAATGATAAAGATTGTAATACAAATTGGAAGGGGGGTGATGTCAATCTCAGGTCTGCGACTTCCTTTGTGCATACCAACAACCTTAAAACCGGAGATGAAGTCACGTGGGATGTTACTGAAGATGTTAAAGACGGCGCTATGGCTTGGTTAGTAAAGAAAGGGAATCAGAATAAAGGGGATGATCAAATAATAAATGGTACCACTGAAGGTGAAAAAAACGAGAATCATAACAGGGGAGAAATCGTTTATTTTGCAAAGGAAAGTAATATTACTAATGCACCTCGTCTTGAGATTACCTTTAAATAGTAGCTGTAGGTGAGTTCTTTATAATTTAAGCTGGTAAATTACCAATTAACAAAAAGCCTGCTTTTACCTTGTAAATGGTTTATTTTGTATAACATGTGAATAGAGCTTAGGTTTGTTTTTTTTGTCATCCATTAATTACGAATCATAAATAATAAGAAAATTAGTAACGTGTCTTAAAGGTAACATAAATGTAGTCGATTTTAACTCATTCATTTTAAGGGAATAGGTAAAAACTGCAGCCATTTTATGTCACCGCTTATGTCTTCTTCACTGGGTAGAGCAGAAGATTTCCAACCACCACCCAGTGCTTTTATTAACAGAACAGCAGCGCTAAGGCGCTGGCCTTGAAGATCAACAGCTGTTTTTTCATTTGCGAGGGCGGCTGCTTGATCGATCATTACATTAAGGTAACTGATCGTTCCAGCTTTGTATTGGTTTGTTGTTAAAAGAACAGCTTTTTGGGCAGATTCAACTGCTTTGTTCTGAACCAGCACTTCCTGTTCAAGAATTCTTAGTGCGGCCAAATTATCCTCAACTTCTTGAAAACTGA
>CAFAAO010000050.1_pt1 | contig 4860 bp, 4 predicted proteins | sample 7267621 | NCBI WGS metagenome assembly CAFAAO01 (sample SAMEA6813989, study PRJEB35770) | freshwater metagenome | biome: Freshwater; feature: Freshwater reservoir; material: water | place: Czech Republic | collected 2017-08-18 | depth 30m m
ATGTCGGGCATGAAGCGGCGTCTCGTGCAAATTTAATAGGGAGATGTCAGTATACGTTGCGCTTGCTTTTTGCGACGTGGGCGATGCGGGCGATTGCCCTCGAACACCAAACAATTATTATTTAAAAACAGTAACTATTCAGGTTAGAGCGTAGGTATTGTACTTTTTTCGGCTTCATAAGATACTTCCGTGCATGCTTAAGCGCCCGGATTTATCGCAACTGAGTGTAGCGGAGAAAGACACGCTGATCACGGCGCTGTTTGACCAGTTGGATGCCATGAGCCAGACGATGCAAGTGATGAAGCAGACGATACAAGTCATGCAATCGCGCATAGACGTGTTGGAAGGACAGTTGCGTAAAGACAGTCACAATTCGCACAAACCGCCATCATCTGACGGTTTTGGCAAGAAGCGCCCCAAGTCCTTGCGTGAGTCCAGCGGACGTAAGCCCGGCGGCCAGCAAGGACATGGCGGATCGACGCTCAAATTGACACGGGAACCCGATGTGGTTGTGTCCCATCCCTTGCCGCCATGGTGCGATGCCTGCGGAGAGAAACTACCAACGCCGGGACTCATCCCCATCCGGCGGCAAGTGTTTGATCTGGTGAAGCCGGTTGTGCAAGTCACGGAGCATCTGGGTTATGAAACCCACTGCACCTGCGGTAAACACCACCGGAGTCGCTTTCCCGCTGAAGCGACGGCACCGGTACAATACGGGCCTGTAATCAAAGGCGCGCTGGTGTATCTGACCCAGCAGCAATTGCTGCCCGTGGCACGCACTGTGCAATTGATCGAAGACCTGTATGGGGTGGCACTCTCGACAGGCACCGTGCAGACGTGCATCGCACAGGCGGCACGGCAACTCACCCCGTCGTATGAGCAAATTGCACGGGCTATCCGGGAGCAGCCGGTGGTTCACTTTGACGAAACCGGGCAGCGGGCAGAGGCGCGGCTGCGCTGGCTGCACGTGGCTGGCACGGCGCAACTGACGTGGTATTTCACGCACGACAAGCGCGGCCAACTGGCGATGGACGATGCACGGATTCTGCCTGGGTTCAAGGGCGTGGCCGTGCATGATGGGTGGGCGTCCTACCGCGACTATGACTGCACGCACGCGCTGTGCAATGCGCACCATCTGCGGGAACTGATTTACCTGGAAGAGACGACCCAACAGCCGTGGGCGCGCAAGATGATTGATTTTCTGCGCGCCGCCAAAAAGGAAGCCGACGAAGCTAAAAGCGAAGAGATGTTCATCGGCCGCAAGCGATTGGCGTATCTGAGACAAACCTATGAATCCATACTCCGCGAGGGGGAACGGGACAATCCCTGGTCCCGCATCAGGAAAGGCGCGAGGGGGAAGGTGAAGCAAACGCCCGCCGTGAATCTACTCAACCGCCTGCGCCGACAGAGCGAGGATGTGTTGCGTTTTCTGGAAGAGTTGGACGTGCCCTTTGATAACAATCAGGCGGAGCGCGATATTCGGATGTCCAAGCTCAAGCAAAAGATTTCGGGCGGCTTTCGCACGGTGACAGGTGCGGATGCCTTCGCCGTGATCCGCACTTACGTCGCCACGCTACGCAAACAGGGACGCAATGTCTTCGCGGCACTCACCGGATTGTTTCAAGATCAGATCGCTGATCCCGTGATAGGCTAGTGGAACCTGAATAGTTACCCTTCGACACGATCAAGGATTTTGCGCCGGTGACAAGACTGGCCGTGGTGCCGGCGGCGTTGATCCTGCACGCATCGCTGCCAGTGAATTCCGCGCGGCAGTTGATCGCGCTTGCCAAGGCGAATCCGGGGCAGGTCACCTTCGGTTCGGCGGGTGTCGGCAGCGGTTCGCATCTCTCCGGTGAATTATTCAAGCTGACCGCGGGCGTGAACCTGCTGCACGTGCCCTACAAAGGCAGTTCGCAGGTGACTACCGCATTGCTGTCGGGCGAGGTGATGGTGGCGATCACCAATCCGATTTCGTCAATGCCGCACGTCAAGGCCGGGCGCATCCGGAATCTTGGCGTCACCAGCCTGCAACGCTGGCCGCTGTTCGCCGACTACCCCACGCTCAACGAATCCGGCGTGCCGGGTTACGAACTGTTGATCTGGAACGGCATAGTCGTGCGCGCCGGCACGCCGCAACCGATCATCGAGCGGCTACACCGAGAACTCATCCGGGCCGCGAATCAGCCGGAGATCGTGTCCAACCTGGCTGCCGATGGCTCGCGCGCGATGGTGCTGGCGCCTGAGGCGTTCGGCGCCTACCTGCGGGATGAGATCGCGAAGTGGGGGCGGGTGACGAAGGCGGCGGGGATACGGGCGGAGTAACCCGGTGGGCTGCCAAGCCCAACATCGGTGGTGCATCACGCAGGCCATGTGGCGCAATGCGCTTCGCTTATTGACGCCCTACGGGGCGCGGGCTACGCGCCACACCGTAAGGTTAAACATCCTCGTTCCCATCGTCCGGGCCTTGGAAAAGATGCTTGAAATAGCGCTCAGGTGCGTTGAGGAAATCGCGCGTCACGCGATAATGTTCCGAGTCTTGATAGGCAATTGGCTCAATGGCCTCGTTGTCAAAACTGAACAGAATGGCGCCAGGATAGCTCAAGATAATCGGCGAGTGGGTCGCGATGATGAACTGGGCGTGACCTGACTTTTCGAGATCGTGAATGATGCTCAGGAATGATAACTGCCGTTGCGGCGAGAGTGCGGCTTCGGGTTCGTCAAGGAGGTAGATGCCTTGTTCGAAACGATTCGAAAAGAGGGAGAGGAAGGATTCACCGTGGGATTGCTGGTGCAGCGATTTACCGCCATAGGCCCTAAGATTGGACACCTCGTCTATGTAGGTCGCAAAGTTGTAAAAGCTCTCGGCGCGCATAAAGAAGCCTTCGCTGGTCTTTGGCGACCACGATAGCCGCAAGGCCTGCGCCAGCGCGGAACGCTCGTTGAAGGTCGTGCGGTAATGATCGCGGCTCCCGCCTTCAGGACTGAACTCACAGCATTCTGCAATGGCTTCAAGCAGCGTGGATTTGCCAGCGCCGTTTTCGCCAACGAAAAAAGTGACGTTGGTGTTAAACGCCAAATCGATGCCACGGGATAACGCGGGCACGTTGAACGGATATTGGCCGGAAATGAATTTTTCAGGAAGGCTCACTACGCGGCGCAGAAACGGTGCGCCCATACGCGGCGTTTCTCCGGAAACTCTGCGACCGCGCAGCATGTGGCAATTATGTTCTGAGTAACGATGAGCGCGGTTGTGACGGCGGATTAGTTAATCTTCACCCCGCCCACCTTCATCACCTTGGTGATCTTCTCAACCTCGCTACGCACAAACTTGTCGAATTCCTCCGGCGTCGAAGGTTTGACCACGGCGCCGCGCGCTGAAATTTTGGCCTTTATGTCGGCGATATTGAGCACGCGCGCGACTTCCTGCGATATCAGATTGACCACCGGGCGCGGCGTTTTTGCGGGCGCGAACATGCCGTACCAGTGGTCGAACGCGTAGCCCGGCAACCCGGCTTCGCCGATGGTGGGCACGTCGGGCAGCGCGGGTGAACGCGCGGCGGTACTGACGGCGAGTGCCACCAGCCGCTTTTCCTTGATGAACGGCAGGGTGTTGCCGATGGGCGCATAGGCGAAGTTTAGGCGCGCAGTCATGGCGTCGGTGATGACTTCGGGCACGCCCTTGTAGGGGATGTGCGATAGCTCAAGGCCCGCCATCTGGCGGAACAGTTCTCCCGTGATATGCGTGCCGCTGCCCACGCCCGCATGGCCGTAGTTGATGCCGCCTTTTTGTTTGACCATCGCGATCAGTTCTTTTACTGACTTGATGCCGGCGGAGGGCGCGATGATCAGCACGTTGGGCAGGCTGGTGGCCTGCGAGATGCCGGCGAAATCGCGCAGCGTGTCGAAGGTGGCGTTGGGGTAGAGCGCCGGCGTGGCGGCGTGCGACACGGAGTTAAAAAACAGCGTGTAGCCGTCGGCGTTGGCTGCGGTGACGATGGCGCCGGCCACGGTGCTACCCGCACCGGGGCGGTTATCGATGACCACGCGCTGGCCCCATTTTTCGGTCATCTCGTGCGCGATCATGCGACCGATGACATCGACTTCGCTGCCGGGGGTGAAGCCGACGAGCAGGCGGATGGGTTTGGTGGGGAAGGTTTGCGCTTGCGCGGCGCAGGCGGCGGATAACAGCGTACATGCTGCAAACAAGGCTCTGAACATTTTATAAGTCTCCTCGGTTTTCTATTGTTTGGTTTTTTGTGGTTTCAGTGATAAACGCCATTGCATGAAACTGTACTTGGGCACGCAAAATCCAACCACGTCGTTCCCGCGCAGGCGGGAACCCATAAGCCCGTCTCAAGTGGCACTGTGTTATGGGTTCCCGCCTGCGCGGGAACGACAGGTTAGGTGACGGTTATGTTTTACCTGATGTCGCTATTTGTGGAACTCATTCCGGCACGTACTGCTGGCCAATCCCCGGTTTGCTGCGGCCCATCCCCGGCAATTCCCAGATGCCCGCGCCCGCCGGATTCAAGTCGCCGTTGATGTTGGCGTCGATCACCACGGGTTTGCCGCTGGCGATACCTTGTCGAATAGCTTCATTCAAATCCGCTGCGCGATCGACGCTGACACCGTGGATGCCCGCCGAGCGCGCCATCGCGGCGAAGTCGGGGTTGTAGGGCTTGTCGGTGCCGGGGTGCTTGAAATCGGTGATGAGTTCGCGTCCGCCGAGGTAGCCGCGTTGCAGGCCGCGGATCGAGCCGTAGGCGTAGTTATTCCAGATCACATACACCACGGGGATTTGATATTCGTAGGCGGTGGCGAGCACGTTGGCGTGCATCAGGAACGCGCCGTCGCCGACGA
>CAFAAO010000052.1_pt1 | contig 4279 bp, 4 predicted proteins | sample 7267621 | NCBI WGS metagenome assembly CAFAAO01 (sample SAMEA6813989, study PRJEB35770) | freshwater metagenome | biome: Freshwater; feature: Freshwater reservoir; material: water | place: Czech Republic | collected 2017-08-18 | depth 30m m
ACTAAGACAGTTTTAAATGAAAATTAAGCACTATAGTATATTTAATGGAAATTATGACCACCTTAATTGGAGTCAACTTAGAAATACTGAGAGTGAAATACATTATTATTTACCATATTCAAAAGAAGAATATTTACAGAAAGTAGATGTTGAATTTCCAACCAAAGTAATTCAAGAAATAATTAATTTTTCAAAAAAAAATGAAATCAAAAAAATACTTTCAATTGGATCTGGTATTGCAGCTAACGAATATTGCCTAAAAAAATTCTCAGAAATTCCAGTTGTAATAACTGATTACGATAAAAGCATTTTGCGGCTAAAGAATTTCAATATATTTGACGATGTACTTAATTTAGACGCACTTAACGATTTATTGCCTGTTGACAATAACACGCTTGTAATATTCTCTAGAATTGATACTGAATTTGATGACGCTGATCTAATCAAATTATTTCATAGTTGCCAATCTTTTGGAGTTCCTTATATATGGTTCATTCCAGCTGAATTAATAAGTTTAAAAATTTTATTAGCAGAACTTAAAATATTCCTCATTAGTATAATTTTTAATAAAAAAAGATTGTTTTGTGGATATGCTAGATCAAAAAAATATTTTATAAAAATATGGAGTAATTTTTATAAAATAAAAACTAAACTGTCAAATAATTCTTTTATCCTAATAAATAATTAATATGATTGAATACGAAAATTTACAAAAACTAAATGAGCCTTTTTTTGATGAATTTGAAAAAAAATTTGTTGAAGTAATGAAGTCAGGATGGTTTATATTAGGCAAGCAAGTTGAGGAATTTGAAAAAAACTTCTCAACTTTCTTATCGACCAAATATTGTCTTGGAGTAGGAAACGGACTTGATGCACTAACTCTTGCTTTGAGAAGTTTTGATTACCCTCCTAATTCGGAAGTAATAGTTCCGTCAAATACTTATATTGCAACTATTTTATCTATACTACAAAATGGCTTTAAACCCGTTTTAGTTGAGCCCAATTTAGATACATATAATATTGACCCTGAAAAAATTGAAGAAAAAATAACATCCAAGACTTGTTCTATTATGGTTGTACATCTTTATGGAAAATGTTGCGAGATGGACAAAATTATTAATATAGCAAAAAAGCACAATTTGAGTATTATAGAAGATTGTGCTCAATCACATGGCGCGCATTTTAAAGGTCAAAAATCGGGAACATTTGGAGAAATAGGAGCATTTAGTTTTTATCCAACAAAAAATTTAGGTGGATTAGGAGATGCTGGTGCAGTGACAACTAATGATTCGATAATATATGAAAAAATAAAGTCATTAAGAAATTATGGATCTAAGGTTAAATATTATAACGAACAAATTGGTTATAATTCTAGGCTAGATGAAATTCAAGCAGCCTTTCTTTCAGTAAAGTTATTAAGTTTAAATAAAATCAATGAACACAAAAGAAACTTAGCCTCATTATATATTAAAGGTTTAAAAAACGATTTCATAAAGCCAGTTATTCATCAAGATTATGAAGACGTTTATCATATTTTCAATATAAGACACGCGAAGAGAGATCTACTTAGGGAACACTTACTTAAAAATAATATTAAAACTGAAATACATTATCCAGTTGCACCAAATAACCAAAAAGCTTTAAAAAACATCATTAATGATACTTTTCCAATTTCTGAAATGATTCATAACACTACTTTAAGTTTGCCAATATCATATTTTCATACTGAAGATGATGTGTGTAAAGTAATTGAAGTGGCTAATTCATTTTAATGACTAGATCTGAAAATTTAAGATATTATTGTACTCATTTTGACATAAATTATGTAGGGCATTCTCTGTCATTGTATAATTCTTTGAAAGCAAATGAAAATGACTTTATTCTTTACATGTTTTGCATGGATAACTTGTCATTCGATTATTTATCCAAATTAGATTTATCTAATGCGAAAATAATTTCATTTTTAGATTTAGAAAATGAAATCCCAAATTTAAAAATTGCTAAACTTAATAGAACTAAAGTAGAATATTTTTACACATGTAGCCCCGCAATATGTTATTTTTTACTTATAAAAAATAAAAATATAAACATTATAACATACTTAGATTCTGATATTTATTTCTTTAGTACACCTGATCCGATTTTTGAAGAAATTTCTACATCTTCTATTGCTGTAATTGAACATAGATTTCATTGGTTAACTAAAAGAAATATTAAATATGGCATTTACAATGTAGGATGGATAAGTTTTAGAAATGACACAGTGGGATTAGATTGTCTGGTTAATTGGCTAAATGATTGTATAGAATGGTGTTATCAAAGATTAGAAGGGCACAAATATGCTGATCAAAAATATTTGGACTTCTGGCCATCCAAATATAATGCAAATCTTTGTGTAATTAAAAATAAATCAGCAAATTTAGCAATTTGGAATTTGGCTAATTATAAATTGACATCTGTTGGGAATGATGTTTTTGTAGATGGGGAAAAATTAATATTTTATCATTTTGCTAGCCTTAAGCAATTATCAAGTAATTTGTTTACTAGTGATTTGAGTAGAGTATTTGTTAAAAGCACAAAACTAATCATTACGCTAATTTACATGCCATATATCAAATCTATTTTGAAATATCAAATTAAAAAAATTGAACAAAAAGAAGATATAAAACAAAAATTCTTTTTGCATAAAATTAAAAACGTTACACGGATTATTCGAAAAAAATTACTTCCAGACGATATAATTGTCAAATAAAATCATATGTTTCAAGAAAATAAACTACTAATCACAGGCGGTACTGGTTCTTTTGGGAATGCAGTATTAAATAGATTTCTTAAGACAGACTATTTTGCTGAAATTAGAATATTCAGTAGAGATGAAAAAAAACAAGACGATCTTCGAAAAAGAATTAACAATAGTAAAGTCAAATTTTATATTGGAGACGTTCGCGATCGAGATAGTTTGATTCCAGCAATAAAAGGAATTGATTACATTTTTCATGCAGCAGCTTTAAAGCAAGTCCCATCTTGTGAATTTTTCCCATTAGAAGCTGTTAAGACTAATATTATTGGTACAGATAATGTTTTAACTGTTGCTCAAGATTTTGATGTGAAAAAAGTAGTGGTTCTAAGTACAGATAAAGCTGCATATCCTATTAATGCAATGGGTATGTCTAAGGCCCTAATGGAAAAAGTTATGGTAGCAAAATCTAGAATATTGGATTCTAACAAAACTATATTTTGTGGAACTAGATATGGGAACGTTATGGCTTCAAGAGGTTCGGTAATACCTTTGTTCATAGAGCAAATAAAAGAAAATAAGGTATTGACGCTGACTGATCCCAACATGACACGCTTTATGATGACATTAGAAGACGCAGTTGATTTAGTACTTTATGCTTTTGAGCACGCTAATCAAGGTGATTTATTCGTACAAAAAGCCCCTTCGGCAACTGTAGGTACTTTAGCACAAGCTTTAATAGATCTATATAAATCTTCAAGTCAAATAAAGGTAATAGGTACGAGACATGGTGAAAAATTATACGAAACGCTAGTTAACAGAGAAGATATGATTAAAGCCGAAGATTTAGGAGAGTACTATAGAATTCCTGCTGATAATAGGGATTTAAACTATGAACAGTATTTTTCAGAAGGTATGCCTGATATTGCAAATCTTAATGAGTACCATTCTCACAATACTTCGATTTTAGATGTAGAAGGAATGAAAGAGTTATTATTAAAGCTTCCAATCATTCGAAAAGATATTTTAGGAGAATTGGATGCTATTCAATATCCATATTAATTATGATTAAAGTTGGAGTAACAGGTTCAAATGGTTTTATAGGATGGCATTTGTGCCGCACAATAGAACTAGATACTAATAAATTTGAATTAATTGAATTCAAAAGAGATTGGTTTAATGAAAACATTAATCTTGATTCATTTGTTTCAAAATGTGATATTATAGTTCATTTAGCGGGGCTTAATCGCCATAGTGAAGAAAGTGCTATTTATGACATAAATGTTGGTTTAGCAGTTAAATTAGTTGACTCTTTTAAAAGAACTGGTTTTAGGGGTCAAGTTATATTTTCTTCATCTATTCAAGAAGAAAGAAATAACATATTTGGAAATTCAAAAAAAGTGGCCAGAGAGTTATTTGCTAATTGGGCTAGCCGTTCTAATGCCACTTTTCATGGAGTAATAATCCCAAATGTATTTGGTGCTTTCGGTTTACCTTTTTATAATTCAGTTATATCTACTTTTTGTCATCAGTTAGTTAATA
>CAFAAO010000054.1_pt1 | contig 3934 bp, 4 predicted proteins | sample 7267621 | NCBI WGS metagenome assembly CAFAAO01 (sample SAMEA6813989, study PRJEB35770) | freshwater metagenome | biome: Freshwater; feature: Freshwater reservoir; material: water | place: Czech Republic | collected 2017-08-18 | depth 30m m
ATTATCTGCAATTCCGTGCTGTTGCGGCCAACAAGGCTTGTCGAAAAAATAAAGACAGCCATCGATCCAACGGAATGGAGCAGCGTGGTCGCGACGCTTGATCAGGCATTAAAACCTGGCGGCATCCTGCAGATCATCAATTCCAATATTCCTTTTCGCCTGCACCGGGCCGCGTCAGGGTACGAGGCATTGCGCAGCCCGCTGATCCTTGGCCCGAACTATACAGACCAGTTTGACCTGAATGGAAAACACCTTTGTTCCGCTGTGCCGGGAACAGGTTTTTCGGCAATTTTGAACCGCCATCTCGGCGAGGCAGAATGGCGATTGATGCGCCCCACCGATCTGGAAGACGTCCATTTTCGGAAGTCCGGCGGCGATACACGAGTCGTGCCGGTCGAAAACGAAGCCATTCCAAACATGAATGCCGCGGGCACGGTCGCTTCAGGATCGACAACCTATCGGCCCGAAATAAGCGAAGACCGAAGACCCTCCACGCACACCGAAATCGACGTACACTGGACCGCTTTCAAAAATGGGGACGTACGGTTGCACCGAAGCGCGCGCCGCGTTTGGTTCGACGGTTCAATCGCAAGCTCGACCAAAATCGAGATCGACATGACAGGTCCGGTGGCAGGTGTTTTTATCGAATCTGCTATCGGACGCAGATCAACTCGTATTTCGATGGACCTGCTTCTCGGAGCTCGCGCGAGCCAAACCCATTTGCTTTGAGATTGGGCTAAACCTGTGATGACGGATAGCAATCTGCAGAATGACGTGATCGCTCTGGTGCGTGATTTGCGTAATCACCGCAGCGTCGAGACGAACTGGCCGGCATTTAGAGAACTGGTAGAAACGCACCTGCCCGAACTGCTCCGCACGGTGTCTACACGCTGGCTCATCTCTATTTGTGACACCTACGTGGACTTTGGCGAACCACTACGCGCCCGCCACGCGATGAGCATTTCATTTTTCGTCAACATGCTTCGCCTGGCGGAAACAGTAAAATACGTCCGGCCGGACGTGAGCGCAGAGAGACTTGCGGAAGCGAGAGGCGCTCTGATCCCTCTTTACGATGAAGTTTGCACCTTCTCCATCGACAAGCAGGATGTTTTTCTTAATCTGACGCGCCGCTTCAATGCGCTTTTGTGCGACGACCCGGTCATGGAGGCGATCTGGCGGGAAATCCTCAAACGATTGCACGCCGGTAACAATGTCATCACCGAGATGGCGCACGGGTCCCCGGTCGAAGCGCGCTACTTTCCTCTCGACCCTCGTGGTCTCACCGACAATTACGGCCGTTAGGTGAGCGGGGTGCTCGCTCCAAGAATACCCTCTCGTGAAAAGCTGGGGCACGTCGCCGTCCTGAATTTCACCGGCGATCGATCCAACTGGGGCTCGCAGGCCACGAGCTGGGAGTTGCTGCGCTTCCTTCACAGAGCTTTCCGCTGGGACCGCTCGACACGCCTCACCCTGCTGCCGTTATTGCCGCGACATGCAATCGATCGCGAGATCGAAGACAACAGTGGAACTGCGTTACTTGCCGCCCTGCTGGATATCGTGCGCGGTAAACCATCGGCTTCGAGTGTCGAGTTGGTGTTGCGCGTGGCGCGTATTCGCTATGGCGGCTGGATCGATCAGATCGCGGATGCCGACATCTTTTTCTTCCAGGGCGAAGGCACGATGGCGGGCACAGATTTTGTCCGCGGCATGCGGTTGCTGCTGCTGCCGATTATCGCCAAGCACATCTGGCGAAAGCCCGTCCTTTCGCTCAACCAGACACTGTTCTCCGCCGATGAGGCGTTCACAGAACTCCTGACGGAAAGCCTGCGCTCATTCGATCTTATCGGATGCCGTGAAATGGCTTCCTACGCGTTTGCCCGGAGCCTGGGATTGAACGAGGCCGTACTGATACCCGATATGGCATTCAACGCCGCCCCTTTTGAGTTAGGGAAAGCGGCAATTATCCCTTCAAACGATCGGTATTTTTGTCTCGTAGGATCGGCGTTGCGCGCCGAATCCAATCAGGCGAGGGCGGTCGTAAAGCTCGCCCGGCGGATCATCGATCGAACCGGAATGCAGGTTTTTGTGGCGGGATCGGTCGGAGCAGATTTGTCTTTAACCAAAGTCGCCCGAAAGATGCTCGGCGAAGATAAAGTGGCGGCGGTAGACGGCACGGCGGGATATCAGGAATTTGCCGAGACATTGCGACAGTGCGCGTTTTTGCTTGGCGGCCGCTATCATTCGGCGATCGCAGCAGCCACGGTCGGGACGCCTTACATTCCGACACGCTCCAATACCTACAAAACGGAAGGATTGAATGCGCTTCTCGATTGGCCTTTTGAGGTCCGCGAGATCGGCAAGGACGACGATGCAATCCTGGCCGACGTGGATCGCCTTTGCGAGAATCGCAGCGCCCTTCGTTTACACTTGAATGATCAGGTGTTCAGGGTGCGCGAGACGTTGCGGATAGCCGAAGACTGGCTCCGCGGAATTGCCGATGGAGAGAGCCGCGCAGTCCCACCGCAGTTGAAGCCGGCGATACCGGCATCGCTTTCATCATGGCAAGAGATCGCAAAACCTTATATCGACGCGGCTCGGCGGCAAACGGCGCATTTGAAATATTCGACGTCTCCAGATGAAGAAGCCATCATGGGAAAGCCCGTTGACGTCGCTGCCTGGCCCCCCGAATTTGCAGCCCAATAATTGGAAGAGCCCAGCGTGATCATCTCAGACCAGCCACCACTCCTGTTCGTCCACATTCCAAAAACGGCGGGCGTCAGCATCTCAAGAGCGCTTGTGGAGGGCAACACGAAGCATCCGCTTTGCATCAAGAGCAAGCACGAGACGGCTGCCGCGTTCATTGCAAGGAACGGCCCAGAAGCCTTCCATGGCCGCCACACCTTCTCTGTCGTCCGTCATCCACTCAACCGCTTTCTTTCCCAGTATGCTTTTATGAAAAAACACCAGGACAAGTGGCCACAGTTTGAGTCGCTTCGGTCCCCCGACGATTTCGTCGATGCCATCGAACGGAATGACACCAACATCATTATTCGAATCGAACAGATCCTCCCTCAGTGCGCCTACATCACGTTGGACGGCGCTATTTGCGTCGATGACGTGTTGAGGCACGAAGCGATTGAGAGCGAGTTTCGCAACTTTTGCGCAAAAATCGGCTTGGCTCAGAGACACCTTCCGCAAGCGAACAGAACAAACGCGAAGCTGTCACCGTCAGAGAAAGTGAAGGCCTTTGTGACGCACTATTACGCGGAGGATTTTCGGCTGTTTGGCTACTAGTAGAAGCTGTCCGGGGTTACGGAATATCTACCAGAAGACCCGCCGCGTAAGATGCGGCATTTCCAATACGGCCGCAAAGTAGCCCGGGGAAAATGGTGGGCGCGACAGGGGCATACATCACATCAAAAGAGCCTATATCAGCTGGGGTTAAGCCACCGGGCCTGGGAGACTCATGCCCTCTTAAGCGTCCTCTGTAACCGCAAGCGCAGGAGGCAAATTAGGTTCCTACCGGACTCAGAGGGAACGACTCGGCTGCGTTACAGCAACAGCACTGCCGCCATACCCATCTTGGACCCCATCAACCACGATCAATCGCCATAGAGTGTCTTTATGTCGCCAGTCGAACGGCCAATGGGTCGAGTATCGCCAAACTGGCGGATCCAATTTTCCGCAGCAGGCTTGAGCGGCTACTTGTAGTCCGCCGTGTCTGTCAATAAGCGCGCTCGGACGCCTTCCGGCGCACGAACTGCTTAGTCGGACATCACCTTTGATCTAGGCTCAGGACCCATTAAAGTTATTGCGGAACACTTGAACGGTTGATTCAATGGCGGTGCGAGGAGGCATCGCCATGACTGATTTGTTCTTGCTGTCTGAGGCGCAGATGCGCCGGATCGAGCCGTTTTTCCCACTGTCTCATGGC
>CAFAAO010000055.1_pt1 | contig 3769 bp, 2 predicted proteins | sample 7267621 | NCBI WGS metagenome assembly CAFAAO01 (sample SAMEA6813989, study PRJEB35770) | freshwater metagenome | biome: Freshwater; feature: Freshwater reservoir; material: water | place: Czech Republic | collected 2017-08-18 | depth 30m m
CGAACCTTACCGTCTTGTTTTTAGCGCGTCTGTCGCCAAAAACATTACTAAGTCTTGATGCATTAAAAGCAGCTAGAGCTGGTAAACCCGTCGACAAACCGTAATCGGCTGCTTTTTTTTTCATACCTGACAAAGAGATTCCGCTCTGTAGTTCGGATACACCGGTTGTTACAGCCGCACTAGCTGCAGTTCCTGTAGCAACGCCTGCCAATGCAGCATTCTCTTTTTGTTTCTCTTCTCTTTCGTGTTCCTCTAAATTACGAATAAAATAATTGTTGTTTGGGTCACAAACCACAACTTTCGAAATGTTGTCATAATCATCATTGACAAATTTGTTTATCCCCTTTTTTTGATCTCCTTGTTGGCGAGTCAATAGTTCATATACCAAATTTGTTACTGGAGTGTCCATAAGCCGTCCTGTTTTCAGGCCTGTATTACTATAAGTTCCTAAAATGGCCTTCGTAGCAACTTCAACCTTGGTAGCTTTCTTCCGCATCCAGCGTTGTAAATCATGTGCAGTTTTAGGTGCCAAAGCTTCTTGCGTTATTGCACCAACTACCGTGCCAACACATGTTCCTGCCAAATTTGCAGTTGTTCCAGACAATGGATTTGGCATATATCATATATTGACATTTTATTTCTCATAGACAGCAGGTCTTGTAGACCATCGATGTCACTAAATATGGATCCATATTCGCGGCGGGGCGGCGATCCTCGAAATATCCGCACTTATCATTGTATGTTTGGTTCGGAATGCGAATCGATGTGTTTCTCGTGCCAACACCGAACGAAAAACGGTCGTAGCTCGCAGTCTCGTGTTTCCCAGTCAACCTCTGTCGATTCCCCTTCCCGTAGCACTCCAAGTGCTCCGAGTGGGTCTTCGCGAGACGCTCCATGCACTTGTAAATCTCCTCGAGCCCCCCGGGTTCCCGAATTTTAAGGGTGCTGAAGTTCGTGTGGCAACCAGAGCCGTTCAACTGTTGGCTCGGCTTGGGTTCGTAGGAGATGCGCACATCGTACTTTTCGGCAATCCGCTCCAGCAAAAACCGCGCCAAGTACATGTGGTCGCCGGCCTCGATCCCGACGCAAGGCCCAACCTGGAACTCCCACTGGTATGGCGCGACCTCGGCATTGATGCCCGACAGCTTGATTCCTATATCCAAACACGCGGTCAGGTGTTCCTCGGCAATTTTTCTCTCGACATTCGACAATGATGTGCCGCAGTAGTATCGTCCTTGATCCGTCAGAGAAGGCCAATCCGACTTGTACATAAAGTATTCCTGCTCCAAACCGAACCACGGCTCGTTCTCAGGCTGATTACGAAAGGCTTCGGCGGCCGCGAAGCGCGTGTTGGACGCAATCGGAGTAACGCAATCGATGTCATAAGTGTCGCAGAGCGCCAGAAATGTGCCATATAACAGTGGGTTCTTCACCACGGCTCGAGGTTTTATCACAACCTCAGTATTAGAACTACCTTCAACAACTTGTTCGGTGGAGGACCCGTCGTAGTTCCAGAGCGGCAGCGACATGACGACAGGCGTAGTTGCCATGTCGAGGACCCGCGTTTTCGAGCGGAGCTCGCCTTTACCTCCGACCCAGATATATTCCACAACAGTTTTCATTTGTATGACTATACACCTTTGAACATTTAAATCCGCACAAAAATACGCATTTAATATTATGATAAATTACATAAACAATATTTATTATATTATACTAAACTATGAATGTTGATGAAATCATAACCAAAAATAAATTACTTGAAGAAGAATTACAAAAAACAAAAGACGAATTAATCAAAACAAAGGAACATCTTAAAAAATACACAGCACCAACAAGCAGTAAGATTTATTACGAAAAACACAAGGAATTAGTAAAAGAAAGAGTAAAAAAATGTAGAGAAAAAACAATTTATAAATCTACCCCAGAGCAAAGAAAAGAATATAACAAGTTATCATATTTACGAAGAAAGGAAAAACTTCAAACAGAATCGGAAGAAAAAGTAGAGGGTGAGAATATTTAGGAATAAGTCGTTAATAATATAATTAACAACTTAGAAATAATATCTTAGTAAGTATATACGATGGAAAAACCAAAAGAAAAACCTCCCGAGTTTTTCAAGTCTGTCAAAACTTCGCTGAAAAGCATTTTGAAACATCCAGAGTTTAACGAAGCCAAAATCAACAATGTGGTTATCAAGGCACATAAGATTGTTATTCATACTTTACAATTTATGAAACTGTATTTTCTTTACCACTACGAAACCAATAGAATACTACCTGAAATTGACAAGGTTCTCATTTTGAATATTATGAAAGTTGTTTGTGGAGAGAAACATACTAAAATGGGAAAACCACCAAACAAAGAAACGGTTGAACTTCAAGAACAACTCAACATATTCTACAAGAAGCATTACAAACCATATACGCAACCAGAACAATTGGATTATGAATACATGAGCAATGTTCTTGCATACTTATGCGAGGACATTCAAACCATGTATGCTAATAACATTCAAATGCACTATGTTGATTATGTGGAGCGGTTTGTAAATGTTGTTTGGAAAAAGAAGATGTTGGTTGATAAAATACGCAGGTTATATCACACGAAAAAAGAACGAGATACCAAAATAAAACATTTAGAAAGTGACCTGCGGAAAATCAAAAATGATTTACTGAATGTGAAACCAGAAATTGCTTACACATCCAAATCATTTTACCATGATTGGATTACCGAGCAAAAACGAAGAATCCTTCCTACAAAGGAAAAGTTTCAAAAACAAAGCATTTTCTATGATTTGAAATGTAGTCCGTTTGATTATTTCCCTTGTATGATAACAATGATGAAACAAGTGGAAAATGAGTTAGAAACAATCAGTAATGTCTTCCCGTTGCGAAGCAGTATCATGCCTGGCTATATTCGGTTGGATACGATTACATTAGTAAATTTGTTATTACGGAAAGAGCACGGGAAGAAAAATGATTATTCCAATAAAGGAAATACGAAGAAACATGAAGATAAAATATGGGGATTTTTTTTTCGGGTTGAACGAAAAATGTTTCATAAAACGGGGTATTCGTTCCATCACATGATTTCAACGGATGGCGTTGGTGTTAGTATTTTGTTTTTGCGGGATGATTTAGTTGGTTTGAAACGACTACCAAATGTTGTCAAGGGTTCGTCTCGTGAATTGTATATTGACGAATTGAACGATTATTCTCATTTACAAGGTAAGAAAATAGTGGGAATCGATCCGGGAAAAGAAGATTTGATTTACTGTGTGGACAACGCTTCCAAAGATGCGAATGTGTTTCGTTATTCACAAAATCAACGCAGAAAGGAAACGAAAATGAAAAAATACAAAAATATCATGTTAGGAATGAAAACCAAACAAATCAATGGTAAGAGTGTAATAGAATATGAAACCGAGTTGTCCAAACACAATCGCAAGACACTTGGAACCGACAAGTTCAAGGAATATGTTGGTGAGAAGAATCGTATCAACAACATACTATTTGGATTTTATGCGAAGCAACTATTTCGTAAATTGAAGTTTGGAAGATATATCAATGCGAAACGAAACGAACAGAAAATGATAAGTAATTTCAAGAAAATATATGGTAATCCAAACGAGGTTGTCATTTGTATAGGAGACTGGGAACAACGGAAACAAATGAAATACAAAGAACCTACTTTAGGAAAAGGGATGCGAACATTGTTTCGTAGGAATAAATACCAATTGTATTTGGTGGATGAACATAAAACATCA
>CAFAAO010000059.1_pt1 | contig 3378 bp, 2 predicted proteins | sample 7267621 | NCBI WGS metagenome assembly CAFAAO01 (sample SAMEA6813989, study PRJEB35770) | freshwater metagenome | biome: Freshwater; feature: Freshwater reservoir; material: water | place: Czech Republic | collected 2017-08-18 | depth 30m m
GACCGCGCGCTTCTTCTACACCGATGCGCAGAACACCGTGATCTCGATCATGGCGATCTTTGCAGTCCAGGCGGTTGGCTTCACACAGGGTGAGGCGAACTACGTCCTTGTTGCCTTGGCAACTACGGCGGTGATCGGAGGACTCGTCTGGGGGCGCCTCACCGACAGCCGTGGACCAAAGGCAACGCTGAACCGCGTCCTCGCCCTCTGGGCGGTGGCACTCGTGATCGGCTCACTCTTCGTCTCGCCGATTCCATTCATCATCGCCGGCGTCATTCTTGGCTTCGGTTTCGGTGGCCTCTCAGGCGCAGATCGCATCCTGATGTATCGACTCTCCCCGCCGAAGCAGCTCGGTGAGTTCTACGGTCTATACGGCCTGGTCGGCAAGGGATCGCAGGTGCTCGGCGGACTGCTCTACGGCGGCACGATCTTCTTCCTTCATCCGATCATTGGCAACGGCGCATACACCGTAGGTTTGTTGACGCTGCTCGCAACGATGCTTATTGGTTGGTATCTCCTTCAGGGTGTGCCGGAGAAGCGCGAGGGCTAAGCCGCTTAGGCGAGGAGGCTGCGGACGATGCGGGTGATCTCGCTCTGACGCGGCTTCCAGCCGAGGAGTGATGCAGCGCGAGAGATATCTGCAACGAGACGCGGTGGGTCGCCAGCGCGGCGTGGTTTGACCTGGACGTTGATGGTGCGCTTTGTTGAACGCTCAACGGCGCTGATCGCCTCCTTGACGCTCGTGCCAACGCCGCTTCCGATGTTGACGGCGGCATAGCCCGGCGTTGTTGACTCTTTCAGAAGGTGCTTCACTGCGGCCACGTTGGCAGCGGCAACGTCAGAGAGGTGCACGTAGTCGCGGAGTGCGCTGCCGTCTGGCGTGGCGTAGTCGGCACCGTAGAGCTCAAACGGCTCGCCACTCTGGGCGGCGTGTAGGAGTCGCGGGACGAGATGCGTCTCAGGAGTGTGGCGTTCGCTGATCCGGTCGGTGCTGCCCGCAACATTGAAGTAGCGCAGCGCAACGGCGCGCAGGTCACCCGCCTCCGCATATGAGCGCAGTGCGAGTTCAAAGGCAACCTTCGTTGCTCCATATGGATTGATCGGATCGGGCGGTAGGTCTTCACCCAGGTAGAGAGCTGGCTGAGCACCGTAGACGGCGGCACTCGAAGAGAAGACGAAGGCGTTAATCCCCGCATTGCGTACAGATTCAAGGAGGTTGAGGCTCGCCTGCACATTGACGCTGAAGTACAGCTCCGGCTGCTCTGCGCTCTCTGAGACGATACTCCTTGCGCCGCAGTGGACCACCGCGTGGATACGAGCCGTATGGAGCAGCTGCTCAACCCGAGAGGTGTCGCCATAGCTTCCTGTCTGGAATGAGGCGGCATTTGGGATTGACTCAACGTGGCCAGTCGTTAAGTCGTCAAGCACGACCACCTGGTATCCGGCGGCGATAAGTGCGTCCGCAGTTGCTGCGCCAACATAGCCGGCACCTCCCGTAAGTAGGATCGTTGCGCCAGGCTCTGTCATGTGGGGATTCTAGCGCCGCACTGAGGCGCTATCGCTGCTTCTCGTGCAGGCGCTTCGCTGCGGCGACAAGTGCATCGGGTCGGTTCTCAAGAAGACCATGCGCAACCTGCTGCAGAAGTTCCGTGAGGAGGGGTTTCACCCAGGCGCCAGGCTGATTACTGATTGCTGCAACGATCTCTGCTCCGTCAACGGCGAGGTCTCCCACGAGGGCGGGAAGCCGCCGCTCATCAGCGTGTTCGCAGAGTGAAAGGAGTGCGGCGGCGGCTTGAGCCGCACGACCCGACGCAATTCTGCGACGTAGTTGGCGAGCTGCATCGTGCGGATCACCACTCTGCGCCGCTGCGGAGATGCGATACGACGCGGCGTCTATGTCGCCGCGTTCGGCAGCTGCGGCACTGCGATCGGTTGCACGCATCGCGCCGACGGCGTGCAGTGTGGCGCGTGGCCTCCGCCATGCGGCAAGAATCTTCTCCGCCACTGCGTCATCCGTAACGACTGCGAGCAGTTCGGTAAGCCTACCGATCGGATCAGGCGCATCGTGGCTTCCGGCGCGGCCAACTGCCGCTACTCGTGCAGGGAGCTCTGCGACCCACGCGGCATGCAGTCCTGGCGCAATATGCACCATAAGACCGAGTTCGTAGAGGACGTGCAGTCCCGGCGCAGGGTTCTCTGCGGCGAGGATCCCCTCAATCTCTGCGCCGATGCGCTCACCAGAGAGCGTGGCGACAAGTGCAGCGTCGTGGCGAATTGCAGCCGCGGTTGCTGGGTCAATCGCCAGATTGAAGCGCGTTGCGAAGCGTGCGGCACGCAGCATGCGCAGCGCATCCTCTCGGAATCGTTCGGCGGGATCACCTACGGCACGGAGTACACCCGCGGCAAGGTCTGTCGCGCCACCGAACGGATCTACGAGCGATCCGGAGACCACAGGATCGCCATCAGGCGCTGAGGGGGCACCGAATGCCATTGCATTGATCGTGAAGTCGCGTCGTGCGAGGTCGCCCTCGATTGCGGAGAGGAAGGCGACCGCATCAGGGCGACGCGCGTCGCTGCTCGGACCATCGGCACGGAAGGTGGTCACCTCACGCACCCCCGCCGACGTCGGAATCCCTACGGTACCAAATCGGTTCTCATATTGCGCGTTTGGGAACGCGCGGCGCAGCTGGTCGGGCGTCGCGTCTGTGGCCAGATCCCAGTCAGATGGAGTTCTACCGGCAAGCGTGTCTCGTGCCGCACCGCCAACAACATATGCGGCAAAGCCTGCCGCGCAGAGTTGACCCATGAGCTGTGCCACATCTTCTGGAACGGCGGCGCGAAGTGCCGCCTCGTGGATCACGCGCCGCTCGCCGCCGCGCCCTCTCCAATGAAGAGAAAGTCGCGCCACGCGGAGTAAGCATCGTGGCGGAGGTAAGGGAGGAAGATCGCGTAGACATCGCAACGCGGCTCATACGGACGCCGGCGCAGCTGCAGGCCAGCCGCCTCTGGGAGTCGGTCGCCTTTGCGGTGATTGCAGGACATACAAGCGGTTACTAGGTTCTCCCACGACCATGAGTCGCCACCGCGACTCTTCGGGACAATGTGATCAATGGTGAGTGAGACGCCGGCGCGACCGCAGTATTGGCAGGCGTGCTTGTCGCGCGCGAAGATCTCTTTGCGGCTCAGCTTGGCGCGTGGACGTGGACGGCGGACGCGGTGCCGAAGTCGGACAACAGATGGCGCGGTCCAACTGCGCGAAGCGCTGCGAATCGGTTCGCCCTCGGCGAGGATCTCCGCCTTGCCACCAAGGACGAGTCGGAAGGCGCGGGGGAGGGACGAGACGTTCAACGGCTCGTAGTCTTGGTTTAAGACGAGGAC
>CAFAAO010000060.1_pt1 | contig 3349 bp, 3 predicted proteins | sample 7267621 | NCBI WGS metagenome assembly CAFAAO01 (sample SAMEA6813989, study PRJEB35770) | freshwater metagenome | biome: Freshwater; feature: Freshwater reservoir; material: water | place: Czech Republic | collected 2017-08-18 | depth 30m m
CCCGGTTAAAACCACACTTGGAATGTTCCGGCAAAACTCGCCTTCCACAAAATAGACACCTTACTTTATCCGCCCAGACCCGTTACAATACTTCTGTTTTACATGGCCGGTTCACCGCCGGAATCGATATCTGCAACGGCCACCAACGTCCTGATCCCATCCCCTGCCCCCTCCCACGAAAGGATGCATCGTGCCCCGATTCTCCACACCATACACATTCCTCAAAGCCGCTTGTGTCGCTTTGACTTTCGCCGCCTCTGCCAACGCTCAAACCCCAAAAGAAAAATCCCAGGCCAAACCTGCCGCCACTCCAACGGGTCCTGAATTGAAAAACAAAGCCAGCTACGCCGCAGGTCTCAACATCGGACAAAACCTCAAGGCTCAGGGTGTTGATATCGACCCCGAAGAAATGGCCAAGGGAATCCGTGATGGCCTCTCAGGCGCCAAACCAAAAATGACCCCTGAAGAAATGCAGCAAGTCCTTGCCGCGTTCCAAAAAGAACTCGCCGCAAAACGTATGGAAACCGTCAAATCCGAATCCGTCAAAAATCTTAAGGACGGACAAGCCTTCCTCGCCGCAAATGCCACCAAAACCGGCGTCAAAACCCTCCCAAGCGGCCTCCAGTATATCGTAATCAAGCAAGGCACAGGCCCAAAGCCTACAAAAGCCAGCACCGTCAAAACCCACTACCGTGGTACCCTCATCGACGGTCAAGAATTCGACAGCTCCTACAAACGTGGCGAACCTGCCGAATTCCCAGTCGGTGGCGTCATCGCAGGCTGGACCGAAGCTCTCCAGCTCATGCCCGTAGGTTCCAAATACCAACTCTTCATCCCCGCCGCTCTAGCCTATGGTGAAAATGCCCCACAAGGCAGCATCATTCCCGCCAATGGCACGCTCGTCTTCGAGGTCGAACTCCTCGAAATCCTTAAGTGATCCACACTTAAACAGTTTACAAGGCCCATCTCAACCGTCCTGGATGCGGGCAACCAATTCCAGGACAACTTTCTTTTTACCACTTCCTTTTTTACATTTCCTTTTTTACATCCCCCCAACCACCTCCTCAACCGTCCTCAGACGCCTCTCCGGAAGTATCTCCCGAAGCTTCTCCGTGCTCAGCGAAACATCCCTCGGCCGCGGCTCTGGCAGACTCTGGGACGACGCAAGCCCACCCCTCACCAAACCTCTCTCCAGGCCCAATCCCTGCGCCGATCGTAACAACAACTCATATCTCGACATCCGCTCCATTCCACCAACATGGATCACTCCCACGCATTTTTGCCTGTCCATCGCCAAATCACACAAAACCTCCGCCGCTGTCTGATAATCCAATGGCGTCCTCCACTCATCCGTAAACAACACCTGCGGCTCGCCTCCCCTCAGCCCTTCCAGCACGTTTGTGAAAAAACTCGGCCGGCCCGTCAATGTCGGACCATAAAGAAGGCTGATCCGTGCCACCAGCCCACAACCGACTCTTCTCACATATCGCTCGCCCTCCGCCTTCGTTCGACCATACTCCAAAAGCGGGCCAGGCTCATCCGTCTCTGACCACATCGACTTCGTTCCATCAAAAACCAAGTCCGTCGATGTATAAACCAGACGCGCCCCATGCTCGTTCGACCATTCCGCTATCGTCCTCGTTCCATTTATGTTCACCTCTGCTCCCGCAACCGGGTCCCTACGCACATCCTCCGCACCACTCATCGCTCCCGCATGAATGATCACCGTCGGCTGAATCTCGCTCAGACGACTCCGCACCAACCCCTCGTCCTCAAGCCCAACAGCCTCCAATTCAAGGCCCTTTATCCGCCCCTTCTGCTTACCTGACCATATCTTCGGCTCCATTCCCCGACCCACCAATTCACCCACAAGATACACTCCAAGCTGACCACTGGCTCCCGTCACCAAAATCCGGTCCTGCGACCTCATTGTACTAGACATAATCACCGTTTTTTAGAGAGAATAATCGGGTTGAAAGGCCTCAGGGATGATTTCCAGACCATTGAAATTCAACCCGCAATAGACTTTAGGCCGATGACAATGGATAGAAGACCAACCCGTCAGACACGAATATCATGTCAGGAAGGATCACATCGATGGAGAGCCGCGACGTATTTTTGGACGAAGTCGTCATCGACGAACGGCTCAACCTCAGAGACCACCTCGACCAGGAAGCCATCGAACGTTACGAAGAAGTCCTCAAACGACTCCCCCCACTGACCCTCTATAATATCGACGATCAGCTCACCCTTGTCGATGGCTTTCACCGCTTCACCGCCGCCACCAACAAAGGCCTCGACAAACTCCCCGCCGAAATTCATCAGGGCAGCTACATGGATGCCCTCGACTTCGCCGCCGGTGCCAATCTCTGGCACGGTGTACCGCCCACTCGCGCCGAACGACGTCGAATGGTCGAAATCAAACTCAAAATGCACCACGATATGTCCGACCGTGCCCTCAGCGAACAACTCAGCGTCTCTCGCGAACTCATCGCCAAAGTCCGCAAAATCCTCATCGATGCCCAGGAAATCCCCTCCGCTACCACCCGAATGGGTTCCGATGGCAAACTCTATCCCACCGGACTCGCCAAAGACGAACGAAACGAACGAAAACCCGGCATCAACGACAACGCCGGCGAAGACGTCGCCAGCATCGACGAAACCGGTTCCACCAAAGGCGCTCGAAAAGTCACTCCATGGGACGACGCCAATGACCCCATGCCTACCGCTCCAACAAACATCGGCGATTTCGCAACCGCCAGCGATGCCGCCCTCGGCGCCTCCGCCAGAACCCCAGAATTTCTCCGCGAATTGCCAACCGGATCCAACTCCGGCCGAAATCCCGCCGAAGAAACTCTCGACGCCATCACACGTACCGTCGAAGACCTCATGAGCTGGCTCACCGCCGAAGATTTCGCCGATAATTACAAAACCGCATCCCGAACAGCTCGCGACCGCTTCCAGCAAGCCGTCCTTCTACTCTCCAAAACCGCCGAACGACTTCACACCCGAACTTGAAACCCAATACCCACCAAACCATTGTCAGCCCGATGCCCTCATCGGGCGCGCACAACAAATATAAAACCGCCAGAACATTGTCGGCCCGATGCCCTCATCGGGCGCGAACAACAAATAAACCCGGCCATTAGAATTTAATAAAACTGTAGGCCCGATGCCCTCATCGGGCGCGAACAACAAATAAACCCGGCCATTAGAATTTAATAAAACTGTCGGCCCGATGCCCTCATCGGGCGCGAACTACAAATAAACCCAGCCATTAGAATTTAATAAAACTGTCGGCCCGATGCCCTCATCGGGCGCGCTCGATCAATAAACCACGCTAATTCGA
>CAFAAO010000062.1_pt1 | contig 3069 bp, 2 predicted proteins | sample 7267621 | NCBI WGS metagenome assembly CAFAAO01 (sample SAMEA6813989, study PRJEB35770) | freshwater metagenome | biome: Freshwater; feature: Freshwater reservoir; material: water | place: Czech Republic | collected 2017-08-18 | depth 30m m
AAAGAACCTTTTTCTTGCCTGCACCCATGGACTCTCAGAAACAGCGGGCAGGGCTGTCTCTTTGCGGCTGGGAGTACTGCTTGGAAGGGTGGCGTCTGCGCTCACGTCGTCACTCGAGGGTCCAACGCTGCATAGAGCAGATCAGAAATAAGATTGCCAATCGCAACCGCGAATGCACCAAGCGTTAAGATTCCCATTAGGAGCGGATAGTCTAAGTTGCCGATCGCAATCAACGTCAGGCGGCCAATTCCTGGCCAAGCAAAGATTGTCTCAGTCACCAGCGCCCCACCAACCAAGAATGGGAACGCGAGCCCAAGATTGGTGGCGAAGGGAATGAGCCCAGTCCGAAGGATGTGTCGGACATTGATGCGTCGTTCACTGAGCCCTTTTGACCGTGCAGTCCGCACGTGCTCCATGCTCATTGCCTCGATGATGCTCTGACGTACGTATCGCGAGTCTCCGGCGATGCTTACGATGACGAGCGTGGCTGTTGGGAGGACAAGGTGTGAAGCTAGGTCGCCAATGACGCGCAGCGGATCCGTTCGGAGTAGTTCAAAGAATGGTTCTGTGCCGAATGTCGGCATGTTGCGAGCGTCTGTCATGCCGCTCACAGGGAGCCAGTCAAGCACGACAGCGAAGACCCAAATCAAGGCAAACCCTAGCAAGAACGTTGGTACTGAATAGGTGACGTAGGTCAAAACACTGGTGGCGTTGTCGATGGCGCCCCCGTTTCGTAGCCCTGTCATCACGCCGAGAATAACTGCGATCGTGAGCCAGATTACGGCCGACAGTGTTGCGAGAATCAACGTTGGAACTAGCGCGCCTCCAATGCGATTCACTACGGGCTCTCCGTCGCTAATCGAGTATCCAAGGTCTCCATGTAGCAACCCTGTGTCCACTCCTGAAAAGGTCGCTGGAAGAATACTTGGGAGGCCAGTTGGCCCGACAAGAGACGCTGGAAGATCTGCGTCACGTCGGCACGCTCCTAGCCATCGGCAATACTGTTCCAAGGCTGATTTATCTAGGCCGAGAGCTCGCACATAGTTATCTACTTGCGCTTGCGTGTATTTTGGATTTGCGGCGTACTTTTGCTCTGGACCACCCGGAGCTGCGAGCAGCAGCGCGTAGATGAGCACAGTGGTACCGAGGACGATGAGGAGGCTCGCCGCGATTCTTTTGAGCGCAAACTTGATCATTCTTCCTCAACTTCCTGTGGTTTGCATGTTACTCCACTATGCAGCAGGGTGGGGCTTTCGCCCCACCCTGCTGTCAGCGACTCTCTCGTGGTGCTTTTGTCTACGAACTAGTTTGCGATTGAGAGGTCCCCTGAATTCCACAGCGGCCCGGCCGACGTTGGATTCTGGAGGAAGCCTCCTGTCCTCGAGCTTACGAGCTCAAGTCCCATCCAGTAATAGAGCGGAATCTCAATGTACTGCTGGTTCAGAAGATCTTGCACGACGCCGGCAAATTTTGCCTGCTCGGCCAGATCAATCGTTCCCTTAAGCGCCGTGAGAGCCGCATCCATTTCTGGAAGGTTCACTCGTGCTGCGTTTTCACCATTTGGTGGAACGGTCTGCGAGTTATAGGTCGGGTACAAGGATGTTGGGTCAATGCTCGTGCTGTACGCATGCATTGCCACATCGAATGTGCCGCGATCTAGGTTGCAGTCCATCCCCTCAGCATCAGGCCACGCCTCAAAGATTGTGGAGCCAGGCTGATAGACCAGTCGGATACCAATCTTGGCAAGGTCTGAAGCGATGAATGCGGTCTGTGCCTTGCGCACAGTCTTGCCAGAAGTGCATAGCTGCAGCACGGCCGAAACGCCGTCCTTTTCAACAACGCCATCGCCGTTTGCATCGACCCAGCCAGCGTCGGTCAGGGTCTTCTTGGCTGCAGCAAGATCAAACTTCGTCGGGGTTCCAGCCTTGTAGAACCACGAAATGTCGGGAACACTGCTCTCCGCAACGACCCCGCCTTCGCCAAGAACTCGCGTCCACAGGCCCTGCTTATCGGTTGCCTGTGCGATGGCCTTGCGGATTGCTGAGTCTCCCGTTGGGCAGCCCTTGCCTCCGCGCGCCGCATTGATCTGCGGGCTGATCGTGCAGGTATCACCTGAAACGTTGAAACGCAGGAACTCGTAAGTGAACGTCTTCTGCACGTACTGTTCCGTACCTAGGTCTTTGGTTGTTGCATAGTCGTTACCCGTCAAGTCGGTCACGATATCAAGTTCGCCAGCGCGGAACTTCGCAATGCAGGTCTCAGTCTGACCGCACACAACGTACTTGAGGCGCTCCAGCTTTGCTGGTTCGCCGGTATACGGGTTGGTCCACTTGTCGTTGCGCACCATTACGGTCTCAACGCCTGGAGTGCGTGACTCCACCTTGAATGGCCCGCTGGTTGGAATGCCTGGGAGGTCCTCGTCCCGGAACCCGGCACCGAGGAGCATATCCGTGAGCGGATCAGCACAGCCAATGCAGAACTTCTCGAAGTAGTGCTTTGGAAGAATTGACGGTCCGCTGTACACACCACTGTAGATTTCACTGAAGTGAAGAACGATTGTTAGGTCATCTACGCACTCAACGGTGCTGATCGTGTCTCCTGAGGAGACAGGGTCGGTGTAGTTGCCTTCGAGAAGGACCCAGTCATGCGCATAGCTGACGTCGGCGCAGGTGATCGGCACACCGTCTGACCAGGTGCGTCCTTCACGGAGCTTCCAGGTGACAGTCATAGCATCTCCGTCTCGCCCTGGGAGCTCAATCGCGCCGTTCTTAATGCTCGGCAGCGACTCTGCAAGCCACGGAATGTACTTAGGTTCATTCGTGACTTTAACCAGGCCTTCCCACAGCGTGGCGCTAATGTTGGCATCCATCACGGTTCCGCCATACAAGAGGTCAGTCATATCCTGATAGTCACCAACGAGTAGGGTGCCGCCCGCGGCGCCCGTTCCCGGTTTGTACGACCCTTCAACTGTCGGCGTGCCGCCGCAAGCACCAGCGATCAACGCTGCGCTTACGAAGAGAGCCGCCAGTGCGGACTTCTTTCGCATGTTTCCTCCTTCGATCGGCGCCC
>CAFAAO010000063.1_pt1 | contig 3058 bp, 1 predicted proteins | sample 7267621 | NCBI WGS metagenome assembly CAFAAO01 (sample SAMEA6813989, study PRJEB35770) | freshwater metagenome | biome: Freshwater; feature: Freshwater reservoir; material: water | place: Czech Republic | collected 2017-08-18 | depth 30m m
ACCCATCAGTTAGCTATAACGCTAGATGGGCTCCCTGATCTAACTCACATAAAACAAATCGGCGATAGTGTTATCGAAGGCCTAAACTTTATTCTGTTAACTTTAAATGATTGTATCTCAGAAGAAGACTCTGAAAGTATTCCGTTACTGCTCATAATGACAGATGATCGTGCAGAAATCATGCAACGTTTACGAGATACCCTGATGCAGGAAACCAATGAACTACAACCCGCTCACTATCAATCCTTACTCAATGTCACTATTTTTCTAGATCGTCTAATCTGGCTGATTCGCCGTCTAATGTTAACACTCAATCCATGATTTCAATTCAAAAGGTAATACATAACATAACGTTTTTAATTTTTTGTCACTCTCAAAGAGTGGTTTGAGAGGAGCCTGTAGCCAGTAAATAAACACACAAAATAAAAAATTATTTTTATCGTATGATTTTTCTATTAAGTGAACTCATACAAACAGCGGTTCATTGTATTGTATTTTTACACTACGATCTTTAGGGTCTGTTACAAAGTAAAATTCTATTTTGATGGTATCACCTAATTTATATCCGTACAAAAAATCATACTTTGGAAATAATAAATAGCTGTGATTTGTTACCGGGGGAAAATATTGACACGTAAAGTCATAATAACCCATAATCAAAACACTAGGGATTCTTATCTGTCTATATCGACAATATGATAATAACTATAAGTACATCATGTCCATTCATTCCATCTGCTGCTATATCATGCGTTTGTGACTAGCTTTAAGGTAAGCAAATAATGTCGAAACATTCCGTTGAGAAAACGCGTCGCCAATACAACCATTGGGTTGCGAATGAATCTATTGAAGATTACGCTCTCCGCTATTCACCCTCCAGTTTTCGAAAATGGTCACCCTATCTTCTAGCTAATACGGCGATGGGAAGTATCGCTTTTTTAGCTTTAGAGGCTATCGGCGCAAGCTTGTTAATAAGCTATGGTTATACCAATGCTATGTGGGCCATACTATTCGCATCTCTCTTAATATTTGGAGCAGGCATACCTATTTCATATTATGCTGCCCGCTATAATATTGACATCGACTTATTGACGCGGAGCGCTGGATTTGGTTATGTTGGTTCAACACTTACCTCATTAATTTACGCATCATTTTGTTTTATTTTTTTTGCTTTGGAAGCCGCCATTATGGCGCAAGCTCTCAAACTCTATCTTGAATTACCTTTATACCTAGGCTATATCCTATGCTCGCTTGTTATTCTCCCTATTGTTTTTTATGGCATTACGGCAATCAATCGCTTGCATTTATGGACTCAACCAGTCTGGTTCATATTAATGCTATTGCCCTTTTATTTTATCTACGTACAAACCCCAAATGCTATAGTCGCCTTAACGAATTTTAAAGGTCAACTTTCCGGAAGTAATGAATTTGATCCTTATTATTTTGGCATTGCTACCGGAATTTCATTATCACTGATCGTTCAAATTGGTGAACAAGTTGATTATCTGCGCTTTATGCCAAACAAACACAAAGGTAATCATTTCAGTTGGTGGTTATCTCTATTAGCCGCAGGTCCTGGCTGGATAGCGTTAGGGTGTTTAAAACAAATGGGTGGTATGTTGTTAGCATCCATCGTGGTATTGGCTGGACTCAGTTACGCTGAGGCAAAAGAGCCCGCACAAATGTACTATATTGCTTACACTTACGTTTTTGATCACCCCAAAATTGCTTTATCTGTCAGTACTATTTTTATTGTTATCTCGCAAATCAAGATTAATGTCACCAACGCCTATGCTGGCTCATTAGCGTGGTCGAATTTCTTTTCCAGAATTACTCATGCACACCCAGGGCGTGTGGTGTGGCTAGTTTTCAACATTGGCATAGCTCTAATGTTAATGGAGCTAGGTGTATTCGAAGTCCTGCAAAAAGTACTCGGACTATATTCTAATGTCGCCATTGCGTGGATTTTTGCCGTTGTCGCTGATCTAACTATCAACAAATTTTTTAAATTAAGGCCGCTCATTATAGAATTCAAACGTGCGCATCTATACAACTTCAATCCTGTTGGTTTTGTTAGTATGTTAATTGCTTCCTTGGTGTCCACGATAGCTTTCACTGGAGCTTTTGGCCTTTTTGCACAAGCTTATTCATGGTTAATTGCAATGACTATTAGTTTGATTTTGGTGCCCATTATCGCCAAACTGACCAAAAGCAAATATTACATTGCTCGTGAGAATGTGCACTTTGAAAATTCAGATAAACAATGTTTCTGTGGCGTTTGCAGTGAACAGTATTCACAAACAGACTTTGCTTATTGCCCCTATTATGAAAAAGCAATTTGTTCTTTATGCTGCACACTGGACTCAAGTTGCAAGGATCAATGTAAACCCCAACAAATACCCCTTTATCGTCAAGTAATTTCTAAAATACTCACATTACTATTCAAGCAAAGTATTTCAAATCAGACTGCCTCCAGAATATCCCAGTTCCTATTAATTTCAGTAATAATGCTCTTGGTAGTCGGTACAATATTTTGGTTGTCGTACTCATTAAATTACGGCGACAGCAACTCACAAAATGCAGCAGAATTCGCAACCTCGTTAATCAATCTATTCTTTGTACTGGGCGCATTAATTACTTTCGCAGCCTGGTGGATTGTATTAGTACAAGAAAGTCGAACACTAGCAGAAGCCGAGCTTCAAGAACAAAATGAAGCGATAAAAAAAGAAGTCACTGCACGAGAAAAAGCTGAAAAGTTTGAATATTTTCGCAGTAACACATTAGAAATGCTAACAGATGAAAGCTCTCTCTCAACTATCCTAGAAGCTATTGTGCTAGGCGTTGAACAACTAAACTCAGCGATACATTGTGGTATTTGGTTATTGGATGACCAAGGAAAGCATCTCATTAAGGGCATAGCGCCCAGCTTGCCTGATTTCTATATCGAAGCTATTAATGGTTTACAAATTGGTTCCGAAGCAGGCGCATCTGGAATGGCCGCTTCGACTGGAGGACTTGTCATTGTTGAAGACATTACAACGCATCCTCATTATGATTC